>Ga0185299_10002148_pt1 | contig 32149 bp, 20 predicted proteins | sample PaiPotPPA55metaG_FD_128002 | JGI IMG/M metagenome (GOLD analysis project Ga0185299, IMG submission 128002) | Iron sulfur acid spring bacterial and archeal communities from Banff, Canada, to study Microbial Dark Matter (Phase II) - Paint Pots PPA... ...
GCCTGCGTCGCGCGGACGGTCGACCAGGACCTGCCGAGTGAAATCGAATTTCTGCGGCGTAATGAGGAGGCGATGCGCCGCATCATGAACACGGTCGAGAGGCCGGACAGAATAGCGGAAGACCTCGTCACGTTTATCCGCCAGAACAAGGGCAACCTGGGCCGCAAGCGGCGCGAAAACGAATTCGCGAAGCTTACCGACGATGAGGTAACCTTCCTCGAAGCCATCGTGCGCGAAGCCTTCGACGGTTTCGCGGAAGGCTAGCGCAACTCCTCCGCCTCATTGTCGACCTTCTCCTCGCAAACGATGAGGCCGCTTTAACCGGGACAGGCATTATTCGCACCGTTTACGATCCGGCCTGCGGAGCTGAGGCTCACGGGCGCGATTGCTCCGAACGGTATCAGTCGATGAATTCACAGATGGCATCGTCGTACGAGCGCTTTGAACTCGCCGTAGTGTTGGTGACTCTTCGGTCCTCGCTGCAAGCGATCATCGATGGCGAACCAGAATGTTGCGATCACCGGAGGCTGCGGGAACTGCTATCTCAAGAAACGCGTCTAGTACCTCGTCCCCAGGCTGATCACCCCAAATTACGCGCGCGTTTGGATTGGGATTGTTTGGATTGTTTGGAGAATTGTCGTACCAAGCGACGGCACGCAACTCCGTCCCTGCTTTGAGAAATCGCGGCTCTGAAAGAATGTAGGTCGGCTGCCAGCGGAGGTCGTAGTTAATCCGAAGCAGAGTTTCTGTTTGCGGATTGAGATTTTCACCGGTTGCTACCGGAGTGTGAATCACATCGTACTCAAAACGCTTTCCCCGAAGATGTAAGCGCGGAAAAAGGCTCAGCAGGACGACGTCACTTCGTAAAACCCCTCGTGCTTCAACGCGATACTCTGGAGCGTTGGGCGGAATAGTGAATCGGCGGTCTTCCAGAGCGCCTGTAATGACGCGCTTGGGTGGTGGCTGCTTCGAGAAGACAAGTCCCACACTGCTTTGATCAGACCCCGCAAGACCGTTCGTGGTGTACTGAGCCCAGAAAACCAGGTCGGATCCCGCGGGAATGAATTTCCCCATTGTGACCGGGAGTTCCAGAGTAGAACTTCCAGGCGCGTATACCATGAGAATGTCATCGTCAGCCCAGCGAAAGTCCGCGCTGCTAGTTAAGGCTGTGCTCGTGAAAGGCACTCCCGCAGGAGCATGCCGAAGCCAGGGTGAGCCTGGCCTCCTGATTACCACGATGATTTGGCGTAAATTCGGGCGTAAGAAGGGAAGCACTTCTGCCATCTGAATCCAGCGGCCTTCGGCTAATTGTGTGGGCACTATTTGATAGACGTAGTCAAGACTGCCGGTGGCAGGAATGGAAACGGGCCGGAGCATCTTTACGATGAGATCCGGTTTCGGTATGCTCCAGGGATCAGATTCGTAAGGTTCCGCCGGTACGTCCCTTGAATCGCCAGCAGGAGCCTTAAGATTGGCCCAAGCTGCAAGAGTAGAAATCTGCGCAGGAGTCAGCGAGGGATCGTTGGCGACGCGGCCTGCGAGCGGAACGGAGAACGGCGGCGGCATTGCTTTGTCCTGAGTAACGTTACGAATAAGGTATGCGTAACGCCGTGCTGCGTCGTAGGTCTCGAACGACATGGGAGCAAGGCCGCCGGCACGATGACAAATGACACAGTGTCTCTGAAGAATTGGCAGGACATCATGGTAGTAGCTTGGAGCAGCCGGAGGAAGTACGCTTGAAGATGTTTGTTTCGAACCTTGGAAGGTGAAGTTGCGATTGGCTCCCTTGCCCCACACAGGCCCGAGCACAACGATACAAAGGACAGCTGTCGCCAGGCAATTCAGATGGAGCGCCAACACACTCCTATTATGGCGGAGCGCCATTTTGCGGCTTTAGCTCCTAGGCCACAGGCAGAAATTACACTGTCGCACCGGGCAGCGTATGCCCATCTCCATCACTTCGGCACCGAACCGCTTGCCGCCTGTTGAGAGGTCGAAACAACAGACATGGTTGATATCACGATGCGTTTGGGCACCTTGCCTACTTTTACGCGAGCCAATTCGCGGCGCTCCTTAACGCTGAAAATAGAAATGTCGTCGCTGTCGGTGTTACTGACACACGCCAATCTTCCGTCTGGAGTGAATGCAACCCAGTTGGGCCCGTCCCCCGTGTTTAATCGCCCGACTACCTTTTTGGCCTTTAGATCATAAATATAAATACAATCGTCGAGAAGGCTGGTTACCCATATTTCGCTTTCATCGGGACTGAGAGCCAAACCGTGCGTATACGTGTCAGGGCTTTCGAACTGTCGTGGACGGGGCGGCCCAGGATGCTCCGACGACATCTCCACCCGTTGCGTCACTTTTTGCTCGGGAATGTCTACGATGTTAAAACCATGCAGAAAGCTGACGACCACATACATGGTGCGGCCATCCTTCGAAACGACCACCGGACGAGGCCTGCCGCCGACTGGAATGTGGGCGGAATAGTCCATTTTTTCGAGATCAATTACATCTATTTCGTGTGATCCCATGGAAGTAACAAACATGTATTTGTTGCTTCCCATGTTTAGAGAATTGTGTGGTTCCTTAATGGGGAGAAGTTTGACTATTTTCTGTTGATTCACATCGACGATAGCGACGCTGTCGCCATCGCGAATCGGAACAATGACATAGCGGCCGTCAGGGGTTACCGCGCACTGGTTAGGCTTGCCCGGAAGCTTCACCGTACCCATGATCTTGTGAGTTTCGGTGTCAGAAATAATCAGAGTGTGATCAACCTCGCTGGTCGTAAAGAGTCGTCGACCGTCTGGCGTGACTGCCACGCCATGAACATGTGGGCCGACCGTAATATCTCCGATGACTTTTAACGACGCTAGGTCAACAACAGAAACGTCATCTCCCATACTGTTGCCCACGTAGAGAAGAAAGTTATCCGACGCAGAAAAACAGGGCAAGCTCAAAGTCAGCCAAGCAAAAACTATGAAGATTCGAGTAACAAGGTTGGAAGGCATGAGAAGTACCCGCCTTTCGCACGGCCGCGATAAGAACTTTAAGCATACGTGATAAGGGGGTCAAGATTCCTGAAATCTTCTTAAGCAAATCTTCAGGAAGAAATGCTGAGGTTCGCAGTTACATCAGATTCCGCTGCAGCGCTTTCACGGCCCGCCTTGACCAGAAGCATCAATAGGGAAGAAAGAATGAGGCTGCCCACCAGATACAGCATGCCAGCAGCAAAGGACCTGGTGCGCGTCACCAAATAACCCATTATCATGGGGCCTACAAACCCTCCCAGATTTCCCACGGAATTGATCATGCCGATCCCAGCCGCAGCGGCTGACTCGCTCAAGAACTTAGTTGGAATTGGCCAGAAACCGGGGTGGAATGCGAAATAGCCTGCACCCATTAAGGTGAACATTGCTACCGACAGCGCGACGTTTGCGCGAAAAATAACCGCCAGCAAAAGCGACGCCCCACAGCAGAAGATCGGGATTGCGGCGTGCCAGCGGCGTTCGCGCGTCAGATCGGAATGCCAGCCGTTTATTTGCTGGCTTATGAATCCGGCCAGGTATGGTAACGCAGCCAAGAGGGTGACTTTGAAGTCGGTAAGGCGGGAAAGACGTTTTAGAATAGTCGGCAGCCAGAAGGAAATGCCATAGCCTCCGGTCAGCGCACAGAAGTAGCACAATGTCAGCAGGACTACGTCACGGTGATGCAGCGCCTCCCATACACGGAACGAATGGACCCGCTGTTTAGCTTGCTTTTCCTTGAGTAACTCTTCTGTGATCCACTCACGCTCGTCGGGGGGTAGCCATTTAGCCTGTCTAGGCCAGTCGGTAAGATAGAAAATGGTAATGATGCCCAATAAGATCGCCGGAACTCCCTCCAAGATGAACAACCATCTCCAGCCCCTCAAACCAAACCAGCTGATACCCAATAGCAACCCCGCCAAGGGCGACCCAATCATAAAAGAGATGGGATAAGCGGCATAGAAAAAGGCGATCACCTTGGCGCGATCCTCGTAGCGGAACCAGTGCGTCAGATACACGACGACCGCAGGAAAAAATCCCGCTTCAGCCGCACCCACGAGGAAACGCACCAGATAAAATCCCCGGGACGTGTGGATGAAGGCCATTAATACGGTCGCGATTCCCCAGGAAACCATAATTCGTGCGATCCACCGGCGTGCGCTCCAGCGCTCAGCGATCAAAGCTCCAGGTATCTCCAAGAGGAAGTAGCCAAGAAAAAAAATGCCGGCTCCAAGACCGACCACGCCGTCGCTAAAGCCCAAGTCCTTGGGCATCTGAAGAGCAGCCGCCCCCACGTTCATGCGATCGAGGAAGTTGACGACGTAAAGAATGAACAAATAGGGCATCACGCGCCTTGCAATGTGGCGGCGCGCTCGCTGCCCTACGTCGATAGGAAGTGCTTCAACTGGCATAGCGACCAGAGTACCCAGCTGACAGGAGCGGTTCCAGCGGTCGTTGGAAAATAAAGAGACGCTTCAATAATCTCTATCATCCTCATTATTTTATAGAACACGCACTCGGACAACTTTTTTGAAAGGCTGGCTCGTTCGCCCGTACTTTGACGTCATCAAGAGTCAAAGAAAACGGCGTCGAGGTGAGTGTAGGTTAACGTCACGAAACGATATCTGAACAATTCCTGATGATTTTCTGAAGTTTGTTCCCGCTATCTGTGATCAGACCGAAAGGCGCTTGACAAGGCGCCCGGTTGGATATAGGTACAGACAAGGCTAATCACATGAACATATTGATCGTAGAAGACGAGCCAAAAGTTGGTAAGGCGCTTTTAGAAGGTTTGAAAGCAAACGGAGACGAGATAACACTGGCGCGGTCAGGAGAAGATGGATTCTTCCTGGCGAGTTCGCACCCGTTTGATCTCATCGTGCTGGACGTAATGCTTCCGGGACGAACTGGGATCGAAGTCTTGAAAACGCTGCGCAAGCAAGGTTTGCGGGTTCCGGTGTTGCTGCTGACCGCGAAAGACTCGATCGAGGATCGTGTTTTGGGTCTGGACGCCGGAGCAGATGACTACCTGGTAAAGCCGTTTGCATTTCCGGAACTTCGTGCCCGCTTGCGAGCACTGATCAGGCGAGGCAAGACGGAATCCATTGTGTCGTTGAAACTAGGCACTCTTGAAATGGATCTGACCACCCGGATAGTGACCCGAGACGCCAAACCTATCGAGTTAACCGGGCGTGAATTCGAGTTGCTGGAGTTTCTTTTGCGCAATAAGGGCAGGGTCGTTTCCCGCGAGATGCTGGCACGGGACGTTTGGAAGGAGATCAATCGCGCCACACCGCTGGACAATGTGATCGATGTTCATATCGCTCGTTTGCGGCGAAAGGTGGACGAGGAATTCGAGCCAAAGCTGGTTCGAACGGTTCGCGGAGTAGGTTTTAAGCTTTCTGAGGCCGAAGACTGATGGCGCTGTTTAAAACGACATTACGGGCACGCCTGACCCTCCTTTACGTATCCTTGCTCTCTATCGTCCTTGTGTTGTACGCGGCAGCGACTTCCATATTTCTTTGGCAAGGCTTGCTACGCGAAATGGATCTGAGTCTGGACCGCGACCTGGAGACTGTGGAGAACTTAATTGCGCTCATGCCAGACGGTTCGATTGGTGTAAATGCAGACGATCAGGAAGACGTTCTTCTGCTCGAAGTCTGGTCTGCAAGCGGTACGCTCGTCTACCAAAGCGGGGATCTAAAGGGGCTGTTGCTCGGCCCGCCAGTCAAGAGCGACGATCCGTCTCACCCTGCACCCCGGTCCGTTCATCTAGCGAACAACAATAGAGTCCGGGTTCTGACGCGACCGCACAAACTGGGTAACCAAACTGTCGTCGTGCGTCTCGGGGTAAGCGAGAGCGCACTTCGGCAGGAATTCGGACGGATGGTCGGGGCTTTGTCGTTGGGCTTCCCGATCGCGCTCTTACTGGTGGGTATCACCGGGTACTTTGTCGCCCTACGTGCCTTGCGTCCGCTCGATTCAATGGCGCGCCGCGCCCGGCAAATTAACGCCGACCATCTCAATGAGCGCCTGGAGCTTGAGAATCCAGACGACGAACTCGGTCATTTAGGTACGGCCTTTAATCAAACCCTCGCAAGGCTTGAACATTCATTTGACCAACTTAAACAATTTACAGCCGACGCTTCACATGAATTGCGCACGCCGCTTACTGCGATGCGAAGTGTGGGCGAAGTGGCATTGCAAAATGGAGGGGATATCCGGTATCACCACGATGTTATCGGCAGCATGCTGGAAGAGGTGAATCGGCTGACACATTTGGTGGATAGCCTTCTGATATTTGCAAGAGCGGACTCGGGTCATCTGCCGCTTCAACGTTGCGAAGTGGGATTGCTCGAGTTGGCGACCGAATCCGCGGTTTTGCTCGAAGTACTAGCCGAAGAAAAAAAGCAATCGTTGGAAATCGAAGGAGACAAGTCCCTGACAATAATTGGCGACCGGCTGATCTTGCGCCAGGCTCTAGTGGCGATTATCCACAATGCCGTGAAGTATTCACCGTCGCAAGGCAGTATTCATGTGCGTGTCGGCGCAGAGAATGGAGACGCGTTGATCGAGATCCGCGATAGCGGCCCTGGTATAGCGACGGAGCATCGCGCCAAAGTCTTTAAGCGTTTTTACCGGGTGGACAAAGCCCGCACCCGCGACGAAGGAGGTTCCGGATTGGGCTTATCGATCGCAGACTGGAGCGTCAGAGCACACGGCGGCCAAATCGAGCTGGAATGTTGCGAGCCTCATGGCTGCACTTTCCGTATCAGGCTGCCGCGTAACGGGTCGACTCATCTGAATTCGTAAGCAACCAGAGACAATGTATCGTCATGGGCGTTTGCTCGACTCGTAGCGTGCTCTGGTCTCCGCGTTCGCGGGATAAAGGCCCGGCAGTGCGGCGCCGTTTTCGACCTCCTGCATGACCCAGGCCTCAAAACGCTCTTGTTCGGGTGCGGCGGCAACGACTTCGCCGACGAGAGCGGCAGGAATTAACGTGGCTCCATCCTGGTCGAGTACCATTATGTCCTGCGGGAACACCGCAACGCCTCCGCAACCAATTGGCTCCTGCCAATTTGCGAAGGTGAGCCTAGTCACGGAAGGCGGCGCGGCGACTCCCTGACACCATACCGGCAAACCACTGGCTAATACCCCGGCAACGTCGCGCAGCGCTCCATCGGTAACAAGCGCCGCAACGCCTCGCTTTTTCATGCGTGCGCACAGAATGTCGCCATAAATGCCGGCATCGGTAATTCCCATCGCATCCACTACAGCGACGCAACCCTCGGGCATAGCTTCAATGGCAGCTCGGGTTGATCGCGGCGACGACCAGGATTCTGGGGTTGCGAGATCCTCGCGCATAGGAACAAAGCGCAGCGTGAAAGCGGGCCCCACCACTGACGGTAAGCCAGGGCGCAACGGGCGGCATCCCCGCAACCAGATGTTGCGCAGACCTTTTTTCAGCAGGATAGTAGTAATAGTAGCCGTCGAAACGGAAGAAAGCGTATGCACAAGGTCCTGGTCGGATGTCATCAGTAACTCCTTCAAATGCTTGCGATCAACCCGCCATCAACACGAATTACCGATCCTGTAATATAAGAGGCACGATCGCTGGCGAGAAACGCAACTGTATCAGCGTACTCTTTAGGCTCACCATAGCGGCCGATCGGAATCGAATCCGTACTTTCGGCCGTGACCGCCTCAACCGGGCGCCCCTCACGTTTGGCTTTAGCCTCGTCCAGAAAACGAATTCGATCCGTTCGGATGCGTCCAGGCAGGATGATATTCGCGGTGATCCCGTCACGCGCAACCTCGCGGGCCAACGTCTTGGACCAGCCGACGAGCGAAAGGCGAAGAGCATTGGAAATCGCGAGATTTGGAATCGGCGCAACCACGCCCGACGAAGTGCTGGTAATAATTCTTCCCCACGCGCGAGTTTTCATGTTGGGCAGCACGCGATCCGTGATCGCAATGACTGAAAGAACCATCGCCGAGAAGTGTTTGCTCCAAAGGCTCGGATCCTGGCCAGCGGCGGGTGTGGGAGGTGGACCCCCTGTGATATTCACCAGTATATCGACCGCACCAAATCTCTTCTCGATCGCGCTGATGTTCTTGTCAACCGCTGTGAGATCAGAAAGATCCCACACCAAACCAAGAGCTTCCCCACCGTTGGCCTCAATCTTGTCGACCGAGCCTTTCACGGCGGCACCGTCGATGTCGGCCACCGCTATCTTCACGCCCTCGGCGGCCAAAGCATTTGCGATTGCGCTGCCTAGTCCTCCTCCACCACCCAGGACCAGTGCTGATCGCCCTCGAATCCCTAACTCCATGTGTTACTCCTTTCCACATTTGCACAGATTCACTGCTACCGCGTTGCAATGCTGCCGTAGCTGACCAAGAATAAGCAGCCCGTTCCCGATGAGGCCGCGGAACTCTTATTGCGCGTCTATAAGGGATTTAAGACGAGCACGCTCGTCGTGTCGCGCGAGGCGGCGCAAAAGATAGTTGACCTCATGTCGAGCAGTTTTGGACAGGATCGCTCCGGGTTTCCGCTGCGCGTCCGAAGCAAGAATGCCGCGGCTCATCAGCACATATTTGCGTACTGCGAGACCAATACCCGGCTGCTGCTCGTAACGGAGCAGAGGAAGGTGCGCATCAAAAAGGTCATGAGCATCGTCGCGCCGTCCAGCGGTGGCATGCCGGACGAGGTCGACCAACATGTCCGGAAAGCAGTAACCCGTCATCGCGCCGTCGGCCCCGCGCTCCACTTCGAAGTCCAGAAACAGACCGCCGTTGCCACAGAAAATGGAGATGTGTCGCATGGAACCCTCGCGCTCGTAGGAGCGCAGGGACGATATTTTATCCAGGCCGGGCCAATCTTCATGCTTCAGCATGATACACGAGGGATTCTCCATCACGATGCGGCGAATGACTGCAGGAGTCATTACGACGCTAAAAGTTAGAGGAAAGTCCTGCACCACGAAGGGTACATCTTGGCCAATTGCTTCTGCTGCCTGCCCATAGTAGCTAACGATTTGATCATCTGTCTTTAAAGAGGGGGGAGGCGCAATCATGACAGCAGCTGCGCCCGTATCGATGACCGCGCGCGATAGGCTGCGCATGGCGGCGAAGCCCGCTGAGGAAACGCCGACAATTATGGGCACGGTTGCACGACGAATCACGCGTGAAGCGAGGGCCAGTGCCTCTTGATGTTCCAACTTCGGCGCTTCGCCCATCTGCCCCAGAACGGTGATCCCGGTGACACCAGACTGGACAAAGAAATCAGTCATCCGATCCGTAGAAGCTTCGTCCACTCGTCCGTCATCGTGGAACGGAGTGGGAGCAATAACATAGACACCTCGGACCTCAGGGTTAGAAGACATCTCTTTTCATTCTCTAGAGTACAAAAATCTACTACACGACAGCCCATGGCTGCGGAGCGTTAAGCGCAAATTTCGCAATGGCACCCTCGTCAAATTCGAAACCGAGTCCTGGCGTTTGCGGAAGCAGAAGGTGCCCCTCTTTGGCTTCGAGTTGGCGATCGAGCAACTTGCGGAAATTAAGCACTTTATCATCGGGAAAATATTCAACGTAACGGGCATTAGTGGCGGACGCAACCAGGTGCACATGCAATTCGTGCAGCCAGTGAGGGCACATCGTCACACCGTAACTAGCCGCAGTCTGGGCGATGCGGCGCCATTCCGAAATGCCCCCACAAACTGCGGCGTCAGCCTGCAGGATCGTGGCGGCGCCCTTATCGAGAATTTCTTTGAAGCGCCAGCGGCCCGCCTCGATTTCGCCGGTAGCCACGCTGATCGCACATCTGGAGGAGAGTCTAGCGTGATTTTCCAGATCATCCGGGCTGAAGGGCTCCTCGATCCAATAGGGAGAATATTTTTGATAGCGCTCGCAGTAAAGCAGCGCGGTGGGAAGATCGGACCAGGCATTGTTTGCATCCAGCATCAAGAGGATGTTTGGTCCAATAGCATCGCGTACGGCACGAATTCGCGCTTCCTCTTCATCGGGCGTCAATCGACCCACCTTCATCTTGACCGCGCGAAACCCCTGCTGCACATATGACGCAAGTTCCTCGCCGAGATGCTGCGGAGTTTTTCCCTCCAGATAGTATCCGCCGCTGGCGTAGGCCGGGACGCGCTCTCTGGTCCAGCAACCCAGGTAAGCGAATAAAGGAATCTCGGCGGAGCGCGCATTCAAATCCCATAAAGCGATGTCCAGCGCGCTCAAAGCGCGCATAACGCTGCCGGTTCGGCCTTGCAGCAGAACCTCGCGATACATCTCTTCCCATAACCCTTCCACGCGGGCGGAATCTTCACCGACCAGCATCGGTGCCAAGAGTTCTTGCGCGGCGCTCCGGACGATGTTTCCTGCGGAATTGCCCGCATAGCAAAAGCCCAGACCTTCGACGCCATCAGAGGACCGGATCTTCACCAGGCAGTAATAGCGGACTTTCACAGTGCGGGTCGCGAACGAGGTTATCCGCTCGAGTGGCACGCACACGTTACACACCGACACGGAAGCAATACGGGCCACTCCAGCCTTTCAACCCGCATTTACACGCAGGCGCTCACAGATAGCACGTAATATAAGATTCAGGAACGGAAGGCGGCATCGGGCGCCGCCTCCCGTCGGCTGAAATAAGCAGTTACAGCACGGTTTCATAAACGCGAATCGCAGCAGTCTTAGTTCCATGATGAGGAATTGCCACATAGAAACGGTTGAGCTCCGGCACCAGAAGGGCCGTTTTCGCGCGAAATGCGGTGGGGATGTGTCCGATGCGTTCCAAGTGGTCGGCATCCTTAATTTCGAACACATCGGTGAATTCAGTGCCGGCGAAATAGATGCGCTTCTGAGCGGCGCTGAAACATGCGTCATCCACCATCGCGGGGGCAGTCAGGCTCGTAACTACTTTTCCTGAATCAGAATCCAGGACATATAACTTGGCGGGTTGGCGAGCTCCAACATATAAGCGATGATTCGCGGAATCGAACGAGATCGTGGTGATGCCCTTTGCTCCTGCAATCGGCCAGCTAGCAGTGACGGTTCGCTTCTCCCGGTCAATGACTTCGACCTTGCTGGTACCCCGAATGTCGATAAACATCCGAGAGCTGGACGGATCGAAAGCCATCGCCTCGACGTCATCCGAGTCCATTTTGATCTCGCCAATTGTTTTTCCTTCGGTTGTGTCGATGATCTCTACATACGCGTTCGGTAGTTTTGCGTCCTTTCCGCCAGTAACCACGTAAAGGTACTTGGTTGAGGGATCATAACCGCTGGAGTCCGCACCGTCGCGTACCTTGATCGTTCCAGCAGGTTCGTATGAAGTGGTGTCATAGATCCTGACCTCACCCAAGTCACTGTCGACCACGAACAGTTTTTTCAAGTCACCGCGGAAGAGAAGTGAATGAGGAGCTTTGAGGCCATCAATCGTGTGGATTAACTTGTTGGTTTTGGTATCAAACACCTCGACTTTAAAGTTCTCTTCAGCAGTAGCGAAAAGCCGGTTGCCTTCGAGATCGATTGCAAAGTGATCAAAATCGCCATCCTTTAGATCCGGCAACGAAATGGTCTGCACTAGCTTCATAGGTGCCTTCGTGGGTTCTTTTGGCTGAGTCTGAGCCGCCATCGGCACTCCCGCAAGTAGCCCAACGAGGAAAACACTCTTAACTCTATTCACCTTACCCTCCATTACTGAATTTATTGCCATACTTTGATTTGCCAGATTGACTCATCAAGGACTTGCCTTCCCAGCACCCTGTCCGAAGCCAAAATATTTCTGTCAGAAGATCGGTCACAGGTTGGTCATGCCAATAGGAGCCAGTGCCAGCAAGTTGCAAATAGTACCGCAACGATGCTAGCCATCGACTTAATTTTTGCTTAATAAATATTCAGACGAAACACCCTTGACGAGCACGGTCTGTTGGGCGCATAAAACCAGCGGCACATCTCGCGGCATAACTCAGTTTCCGCGGAGTCTGCATCTCGAACACAGAAGTAAATGGAATGAGGGGGCTATGTTAAAGTCCACGAAGTCCACGTGCTATTTCGCAGCAGTTCCTCCGGTTCTCCTCTTGCTTCTCGGACTAACTCTACCCTTCACACTTTATGCGCAGGTCGTGGGCGGCACAATCCAGGGCACCATTGCCGACCCCAAGGGTGCCGTCCTTCCCGATGTAAAGGTCGAGATCGAAAACCTCTCCACGGAGATCGTCACAATTTTGACTTCGAATGCTGACGGATTTTACACGGCTCCGAATCTGCTACCTGGGAACTATAGCGTCACTGCGAAACGTGTGGGATTTGCGACTTCCGTCACGCAGGTGGTTCTCACTGTCGGTTCGCAACGCGTCGTGAACGTGGCGATGAGTATTGGCTCGTTCACCGAGGTGGTGAAAGTACAGACTGAAGTAGCGGAAGTGGAGCTTGCCTCGTCAGAGATAAGCTCAGTGGTGAACGGCACAACTATTCGCGAACTCCCTCTAAATGGCCGCGACTGGACCCAATTGGCGACGCTGGAGCCGGGGATTGCCAGTATTCGAACGCAGCCTTCTGTGGGTGCAGGTGACCGGGGACAAAGGGGCTTCGGTACGCAAATGACGGTGAACGGAGGCCGACCCGCGCAAAATAATTACCGTCTGGATGGCACCAGTATTAATGACTATTCAAATTCTGCACCCGGCAGCGTCCTCGGGGCTGATTTGGGGTCCGATGCAGTGGCCGAGTTTTCAGTTTTAAGCAGTACGTATCCCGCGGAGTACGGACGATCTTCGGGTGGCGTTATCAACGCAATTACGCGCTCGGGTAGCAATCAGTTCCACGGAAGCGTGTATGAATTCCTGCGAAACAGCGCACTGGATGCGCATAATTTTTTTGACACCACGAGGCCGCCATTCAAGCGCAATCAATTCGGCGCGACGGCTGGAGGCCCGATTTTCAAGGATCATACTTTCATTTTTGGCAATTACGAGGCATTGCGTCAGTCGCTGGGAATCACGCAGGTAAACACGGTACCTACAGCCACTGCTCGCGCTGGTCACCTTGCGGGTGGCGATGTCACGGTAGATCAGCTGGTTGTGCCCTATCTTGCGATCTGGCCTCTGCCGAATACTGGTTCCTGCAGCGGAGTATGTGATGTTGGAATCTTCAAGCTAACAGGTCAACAGGTCACACCGGAGAACTACTTTACAACTCGCGTCGACCATAAGTTTTCTTCGAATGACTCGCTTGATGGCACATATATGCGAGATACGGCAACCATCTCTCAGCCGGACGAGCTAGGGATTAAAGTGACAGGGTATACCACGAGACGTCAGTTGGTGACGCTAGAAGAATCGCATATTTTTACGCCCCAGGTGGTCAATTCAGCACGCCTGGGCTACAGCCGTGTAGTAGGTTTGGTCGGGCAGACTCTGAAAGCTCTTAGTCCTCTGGCTAGCGATCCTTCGCTTGGATTCGCAGCGCCAGGCCGGCCCGTGGGGGAAATAGATGTGGCCGGCATTACCAACTTCAGTGGCGGGCTGGGAGCGATTTCCAACTACAATTTTCATTGGAACTCGTTTCAGGGTTATGACGACGCGTTCGTCTCCCGCGGAAAGCATTCCATAAAGTTCGGATTTGGAGTGGAGCGGATTCAAGAGAACATGAGCGCGTCTGATTCGCCGAACGGAATCTACGGTTTTGGGTCGCTATCGAATTTCTTACAGAACATGCCTGATACCTTCGCGGCGAATCTTGGTGAGACCGGGATTCCGCGAAATATACGCCAGACAATTTTCGGATTGTATCTGGCAGATGATCTGCGCTTACTGCCGAACCTTACGTTAAATTTGGGGCTGCGCTACGAAATGTCCACGGTGCCGTCAGAAATTCACGGCAAGATCGCATCGCTGCGCAATTTAACCGATTCAACGTTGCATACCGGGAATCCGTATTTTTCAAACCCCACGCTGCGCAATTTCGAGCCGCGATTCGGATTTTCCTGGGATCCATTCAAGACAGGAAAGACCGCGCTGCGGGGTGGTTTCGGTATGTTTGATGTACTTCCGCTTCCTTATGAGACGCAAAACTTGACGCTTTTTGCGGCTCCGTTCTACCTGCTGGGCACGATCGGCGGCTTGGGTCAAGGGGACTTCCCAGGTGCCTTCAGCAAACTCAGCGCAACCGATCCTAAGTCGCTGCGCGTGAACTATATCCAGCAAAACCCGTCGCGCAATTACGTGATGGAATGGAATTTGAACGTGCAACGGCAGGTCTCGGAAAGTATTACCGTGATGATCGGTTATACCGGGTCGCGCGGCGTGCATCAGCCGTTTCGCGTCGAGGACATGAACATCCCCGTGCCTGACATTCAAGTTCCGCAAGGATATATTTGGTCGCCTGCCGTCCAAGGATTCCCCGTCAACCGCACCTTCGGGCAAATCGAGGGTTTGATGTGGATCGCAAGTTCCAACTATCATTCCTTGCAAGCGCAAGTAAAAAAGAACATGACCCATGGCCTGCAGGCGCAGGCATCCTTCACCTGGGGCAGAAGTATTGACACGAGTTCGGCTGGCTCGATTGGTGATAACTTTCACAATTCGGTGTCAAGCTTGCCTTTCTTCAGTACCAAGCTGAACCGCGGCCCCTCGGACTTCAACGTAGGCAAGAACCTTGTTAGCAATCTTGAATGGGAGATTCCGAGCCCCAAATCGCTATCTGGAGCCGCTGAATGGGCTTTAAGCGGATGGCAAGTAGGTGGAATTTTCGAAGTTAGCAGTGGGGTTCCCTTCAGCGTGACTATCAGTGGGGATCCGCTGGGGCTGGGTAATACCGATCCGTTTGATCGCCCAAGCCGACTTAACGGCCCGGGCTGCGGCAACCCGGTCAATCCGGGGAATCCATTTAATTACATAAAGCTTGAGTGTTTTGGACTGCCGCAGCAGCCGCCAGGGCTGGCGCCAGGTGTGTGCCAGCCTTTCCCGGCCGATTCAACGCTAACCTCCTGCGCAAATCTCCTAGGAAACGCCGGCCGCAACCAACTGACCGGACCTGGGCTGATCAATTTCGATGTGTCTCTATTCAAGAACATGAAATTCAAGAGAATATCGGAGAACTTCCATGCACAATTCCGAGTGGAGTTTTTTAATGTCTTTAACCATCCGAATTTCTCGCCGCCAGTGGATAACGCGGCTGTTTTCGATAGTACAGGTGCGTCGCTCGCTGCTCCCCCTGGCAACGGCGGCGCCGGCACAATCACTACGACAGTGACTACTTCAAGACAAATGCAGGTGGCACTCAAGCTCATCTGGTGAATCGGAGGCGGGAAGCTCCATTGTGCTTCAGAGTGGGGAAATTACAGGAACTGGATTCGCAGATAACGATTCTATGGAAACGAAACTAAGAAGGCATCTTTCTTTTGGACGTTGCGAGACTAGACCGATTATTTGCCTCTGAGTCTGCCGTCCACCACAAGGCACTCGGCCTCAGGGGTTCCGCCATCAAGCACCGCGACAACGCCTTGCGCGGCGAGCAGGTTGCCGCGCGCTACTCCCTCCCGGCTCGCCCCAGCTACATGCGGCGTAACAACCACGTTCGGGAGGGACATGAGTTCATCGGCGACGGGGCGCCATTCAGGTTCTTGTTCTCCGAGAAGCACGTCGAGTCCAGCGCCTGCTATTTGTCCCGCGCGCAATGCCCGCAGCAATGCGCATTCATCGACAAGACCCCCGCGCGCAGTATTGACTAAAATCGCTGTCGGCTTCATCGACGCAAGCGCGGGACCGTTGATCAAATTTCGCGAAGATGATGTTAGAGGGAGATGAAGACTGATGTAATCACTCTCCTTCAATAGGTAAGGAAGGCCGACGAATTGAATGCCATTAGCATTCGCGTACTCTTGATCTGGCTTCTCGTCGAAAGCCAAAATTGTTGTTTCAAACCCTTTTAACCTTTGGGCAACTCCGCGTCCGATGCGCCCGAGGCCCACCAGTCCTACTGTCTTCCGGTACAACTCAGTAACGGGCTGCACGGACCAGTCGCCCCCACGCATGAGCTCCCGAAATTCACACAGACGTTTTGCCACCGCCAACATCAAGGCGATCGTGTGATCGCCCACGGACGGTCCGTTACCTCCGGGAGCGAAGGTCACGACCCGTCCGAACTCCTTCGCAGCCGCTACATCAATCTGATCGTAGCCCACTCCCCGTTTCGCAATGACCCTAAGCTTTGGAAAGCTCGCAAGCGTCTCACGGGTCACCGGAGCTGTCGCCACGATCCAGCCATCGACGTCGCGCAGCAGTTCGAATACGCGCTCTTTGCTGAGTGTCGTGTCTGGTGTGCCCGGCGGAAGTCCCGAGAGAACAACATCGCACTTATGGGCCTTCAAAAATTCAATGGCCCCTTTATCAAAAAAGGTCGCGGTGGCGAGAACTGTGCGGCTCATGGACGCGGAACGTTCCGTTTTATAGAAGGGTTTGCGTGATTTCCGAATTGAATTCGATCAGCAGCGTGATATTAATCCAACCAGCGTGCCGACGAACTGAAGGTTTTCTTACAAAATCTTCAGTTCTGGATCCTTGACAGTCTCGCCTCGCACCGCTATGAAGGATGGTCAGAGCGGAGGTCTCGCAATGCTTTATCGTGCAGAAAGGAGAAAATCCGGTCGTCTGGCACGGATGTCTGGGTACGAAGAATGAAGACGAAATATGACCTCGATAAAGGACCCACTGGCTATGGGGATCCAGATTTCGCCAGTTACCTGCGCCGATCCTTTGCCAAGTCGATGGGTTACTCCAGCGCGATGCTTCGCCGGCCCATTATCGGGATAGCTACGTCCGCCAGCGGATTCAATAATTGCCACCGCATGACGCCACAACTTGTGGAAGCTGTGAAAGGTGGGATTCTCGCAGGCGGCGGATTGCCGATCGACTTTCCAACCATATCTCTCGGCGAAGTTTTTCTTCACCCGACAAGCATGATGTTCCGAAATTTGATGTCGATGGACGTGGAAGAAATGATTCGGGCACAACCAATGAGCGCCGTCGTATTAATAGGTGGCTGCGACAAGACTGTGCCAGCGCAACTCATGGGGGCTCTCTCAGCTGACGTCCCTGCCATTCAGCTTGTGGCCGGACCCATGATGACCGGACGTTACCAAGCGGAGCGCCTCGGTGCCTGCACTGACTGCCGGAAATATTGGGCACGCTATCGTGCCGGTGAAATCAGCGACTCAGAAATCGCGGCGGTTGAAGATAACTTGGCAGTCACCGCAGGCACCTGTGCAGTTATGGGGACGGCCAGCACGATGGCATGCATAGCCGAGACGCTCGGAATGAGTCTCCCGGGGAGCGCGTCGGCTCCGGCGGTTCACGCCGATCGGCTCCGGCAAGGCGAGGCCACCGGCCTGCAGGCCGTGCGTCTAGCCGAAACTGGAACGCTCCCCCGGCAAATCGTCACGCGGGAATCGATTGAGAATGCTATGCGCGCTCTTATCGCCATCGGAGGCTCTACCAACGGAGTGATTCACCTCGCCGCCATTGCCGGCCGGGTGGGTATCAATATAAGCCTGCGTGATTTGAATGCGCTTAGCGAGTCCACTCCTGTTCTGGTCAATTTGAAACCAGTCGGCGAGCATTACATGGAGGATTTTCATGCCGCGGGAGGAATGCCTGCCGTCCTCCGTGCGCTAAAACCGCTCTTGAATTTGAATTGCACCACCGTGACCGGGGAGACGCTTGGGGAGCAACTCGCTCAACCGGCGAAATTTGTTGACCGCAACGTAATTCACTCGGTAGAGGACCCTGTTCGGCGCAGCGGCGGATTGTTGGCGCTTTTTGGAAATATCGCACCCAACGGGGCATTGCTGAAGTGTGCGGCGGCGGATGAGCGTCTGTTTGAGCATGTAGGGCGCGCTGTCGTATTCAAGGATTTGCACGATCTTGCGGCCCGCATTGACGATTCCGCGTTAGACGTAACGGCGGATAGCGTGTTGGTTTTACAAAATGCCGGATCTGTGGGAGCTGGAATGCCTGAAGCCGGATACCTGCCCATTCCAGCGAAACTGGCACGTACCGGCGTCAAAGACATGGTGCGCATCTCTGATGCTCGCATGAGCGGCACCGCGTTCGGAACCATCATTTTGCATGTCTCCCCGGAGTCAGCGATAGGCGGCCCATTGGGGCTTGTTCGGACGGGCGATGAAATCAAGCTGAGCGTGAGAGATCGGCGGGTTGACGTTAACGTTTCCGAAAAAGATCTTGAGAACAGGACGCTCGAGACACGGCCGACGCGAAGAGCGGACCGGGGATATGCGAAACTCTATGTTGATTCCGTTCTCGGCCCGGAATTGGGTTGCGATTTTGATTTCCTGCGGAAAGCCAACGTTCGAGTCGAAAAATGAATCACTGCGATTAAGTGGGACTGTTCTGTGCGGAATGCAGCTGCAAAATACTCATCATGCGAACTCACAAGAAACTGCCACGGTTCCCGGTTGTGCTGAGTTTTTCGGTGCTCCTCTTCTTATTATTGTCCGCGGTATATCCCGTCCCGTCGGCAAATCTCTTTTTTTCTCCAAGTGCACCTCATGCCGGATCCCTCGTTGATGTCGAGGTCCATCCAGGACCGCAGCCGCCTTGTGAAAAGGAACCAGTCCCTGCGTATCCCCAGTTGGGGGAGCCGGCCCTCGTGCAATCATGGAGCAAGTCGGATCTGGGTCGTGACTGGAAACCGCCCGCCTGCACCGGTTGGACCGAAGAGGGCTTTTCGACGTTGGTCACTATCGCGGCGCGATTTCCCTATACCTCCGAAGCTGAAGGCTTGCTTCGTCACATCGGGGCAATTTCCCAACTCGCGGGCATCCGCTACTGGTCGACTACTCACAAACAGTGGCGAACTCTAATCGTGAACGCATACGCGCTCACCGACTCGAAACCTGCTCAGCGCCGCGAAGACTTCACGTCCAACGAGATGAAGGAAGGCAAGGAGCTCTACTTCGAACAGTTCGATAACCTTACTGGCAAAGCAACTTACCGAATGAACATTGTCGAGGCTTCGGCGAGCCGACTCGTCTTCGAGGTCGAGAACGTTAGCACGATGCATTACTACTTCCTACCTATCCTTCACCCCGGTGAGTTGCAGTCGATGTACTTTCTGGATCGCGAATCGGATAAGATCTGGCGCTACTACAGCATCGTGCGTACAGGAAAGAACGCCAACGGGCTGATTGCGGGAAATGACTCTTCCTCGGTTAACCGTGCCGTTGCGTTCTACCGCTCACTAGTCGGAATTCCCGCGACCCAGGAACCGCCGGGGGCGCGATGACATATATGAACACGCTTATCCCACAGCTTTACCTTGAATATATCGACCACAGATAGGTTCAAGTTCTCAGCCTTGCTTCGCCTCTTGCTAAAAAAGAGCTAGACTTTGAACCAATGCTGCTGCTCGGTCTTACTGGAATGAAACGCTCCACGCACGCGGGCACTCAATCCGCTCAAATCGACTCGCATGATCTTCCCACGACGGGGAATCAGTTCGGCTGAAAACGTATCGTGCAGCCGTGGGTGATTTCCGCAATCTCGCTACTGCTCTTGCTCAGGAACGCCCGTGCAGCCCATGAGAGTGGATGCGGTTTGGGCTTAATTGGCGCTCGAAGCGGTGCCTCCGTATCACCGTATTCAAGCGGTTCTTCAGGCGGGGGCTTCCCTATATGTGTGAGGTTCTCATCGGTTTCTTGTGCTTTTCCAACCCGGAAGCCGGCCCAGCGCCGACCGAAACACTTCAACTCATCACGCAACATGTTGTGAGACAGACAGCACATTGCCGTCGGGATCTTTGAACCAGGCCACCTTGTCCCCTGTCGGCGCGGTCCATATCCCAAGCGCGTCCTGCTCGAAAAAACCGAACCGCTCGAAGTGGACTCCTTTCTCCTGCAGTCCCGCAGCCGTCTTCTCGATGTTCTCAACCTGCCAACCTAAAATCGTGAACTGGGCGGGCGTGAATTGCGCCCTGGCCACCCGCACCATAATTCCATTCGCGTCAAGAACCATGGCGAAGCCGTCATCTTTTAAAAAGCGAAGTCCCAAGACGTCCACGTAAAAAGCTCTCGCCTTCTCGGCGTCTTTGGTGGGAACGAAAGCGACGATATTCGTTGAACCGAGCATGGAGGTGCCCCTTTCCGTCGAGTGGGGATACTACTCCTCTTCGGGCGGCAGCTCAAAATCGACCAGGTTTCCGCGGAATCCTTTCGTTTTCCACGCACCCACTGCGATCCCCACCGCCATCCAGATCGCTCCGAAGACCAGAGCTTTGGGGCTCAGACTAATCCAAAGAAAGAAACAGATGACGAAGCCCAGCACCGGCGGAATAAGATTGCCGAGCTTCTTTTCTTCCTCATGCAAATAGTAGCGAACGAAGGCCGCGGCATTGACTCCCATGAAAGCGATCAGAGCCCCGAAATTCAGCAGATTGGCGCCGAGATCGTAGCCTGTGGTGGCTCCGGCCAAGGCGGGAAGCAGAAAAGCGCCAGCCAGCGCGAGGACGCCTACAAAAAGAACATTGTTGCGTGGCACTCTTCTCTTTGCATCGACTGCTCCGAAGAAAGATTTTGGTAGAGCATTGCTGCGGCCCATGCCGTAAAGTAGCCGCGCTGCACCCAACTGAGCTCCCATGCCCGAACCAAAGTTGGCCACCACCAGCGTGAATCCCACAATTGCGAACAGAGGCGCCCACGCGCGACCGGCCACGAACGTAAAAGCCGTGTCCATGTTGGGATACGGCTCCGAAGCCGGCCAGATCAGCTGGGCCGCATACACTTGAAACGCGGACAAAATTCCGATTACGACACAGACGAGCACCGTGGCCAGCAAAATGTTTCGCCGTGGATTCTCGGCTTCTTCCGAGAGCGTTGAGATACCATCGAAACCAATATAAGTCAGCACCGCAACCGACGTCCCACCCAGCACCGCCTTAGTGTTCCAGCTCAACGGATCGTAAAAAGGCCGCGTAAAGAATGCGGCTCCGTCATGAGGATGGCCAAAAATGTAACGCGCGGCAGCTACAAAGAAGATTGCGATCACCACTCCCATGCCCGCAGCCAAGGCCGTGTTTACCCGGGCGGAAGTCTTCACGCCTTGAACGTTCAATGCCGTAAAAACCAGCGCGAAGAAAACCGCCCATACACCGTAGGAAACACCGGGGGCAAAAACATGCGCCTGTTGGCTGATCCAGATAATGCAGATCATGGGATTCAAAAGATAATCCATGACCATGCTCCAACCAGTTACATAGCCCAGCGCAGGATTAATCTCCTGCCCAACGTAGGTGAAGGCGGAACCCGCGCTGGGATACGCTCGTGCCATGCGTCCATAGCTGATGGCGGTGAAAAGCATCGCAACCATGGCGATGAGAATCGTGGTCACAACGTGGCCCCGGCCGCGGTTGCTGAGGACGCCGAATACTGACATGGGCGCAACCGGCTGGATGACGATCACGCCGTAAAGAATCAGATCCCAAAGCGTTAGCGTGCGACGCAGGCGGGGGCCGGAGGCGGCAACAGTGGCGGAGGTGGTTTCCATGGGTCCGCCTATTGGATTACGCGAAGGGCAAAAATGTCAATATTAAAACGTTTCCATACCAGCCTTTGGCTTGACTTACTTAGGTCCGTAATCGAACCAATAGCCGCGCTGCTCGTTTCCTGACATGTGCCGGGTGTTGTATTCGAGAAGATAGTTCAGGTGCGCATCGTCCAGCGGGAACGACTTGCCTGCAGGATACGGATAGTCGCCCATTCTGAGGAATGGAAGCGGCGCTACAAAGTTTCCTTCGGCGGCGTAGAAGTCCATATCCTTCTCGTAGCCGTTGGCCACAAAGAGATAATCCCGGACCCATCCCTTCGGAAGCGCAGGCAGATGCGCCGGATCGAAGTCCAGGCTAACCTCGTCGCCTGATCCGAACACCACCAACTTGTCGTCCAGCGCAGTCAGCAGCGGCAGCACATCTCCGTAGCGTGTGTAGGTTCCAGACGGTCGCGTGTATGGACCAGTCGCGCTCGTCTTCTCATAGATGTACTGCACGTTCCCCGGTGGAGTGCCTTCGATTTTAAGCGGAAACCCGTGGAAGGTAAGATCAGCGTGAACAAGCGGAACGGGCGTCAGGCATACGTAGCGCCGGCATCCCGCCGGCTGTCCCGAGAGCCTGCCCTGCGCCTGTCGAAGGGGCGTCCCGCCCTCGGCTGCTTCCAGCTTTTGTGCCGTACGATCGATCAGAATGTTGTCCCAATAAATCTGCAGGTTAGTCGTGATGCGAATCTTCCGCGCGCCGAGCGGCAACCTGCCGGTAAGATCGGCGGTCATGGTGCGCGGCCCGCCAGCAGGGAAACCCATATCATCCACGACGCGCGTCCAGTTTCCATTCGGATGCAAAACTTCGACGTAAGGAGAAATCGCCTGCACGCCCGCCTGCGACGCGGCATACATACTGTTCGCCGAAAAATATTCGACTTCGCCATGCAGCAGCAGCCACAACGGCCCGCCGCGGTAAGCCTCGCCGAGGTCGAGCACCAAACTGTGCGGGTTGGCAAAGCCCTGGAATTGCGTCAGCACAAAATCGCCCAAGTATCGATGAACCAAAAGATCGGGCAACACGTTGTGGCCGTGCTCATCCAACGCGCCCGCGGGCGGACGCGTATCTTTGCTTTTGCTCACCACCACCTTGAACTCAGGATACGGCGGGTTCGACGCGAAATATTCGTTCGGATAAACATCCAAATCAGCCGGGTGATCGACCGCCAGCAATCGTGTCTGATCAAGATAGACAGCTTCCTCCAGCGGCTCCATGAACCGGAAACTCAACTTGCCGTCTTTTTCACGAATCGCGTTGTGGCCAATCTTGATGTATTCCACCGGCCGCGGAACGTCGCGCTGTCCCGGCCCAACCCAGTGTCCAACCACGCCTGCGCCCAGCATGTCGGCGACAAACTCGTAGCGCTCGCCGTTCCATACAAACAATGTCGGGCAGGAACTTCCGCGGCGGTCGATCTCGAGAAACTTTTGTTCTTTATCGCCAGCGACGTTGATTTCGTCTTGTAAAACGCCAGTGGGCCATAACAGGCGAACGATGTCAGCTTCTTTCGAATCGCCAAGGCCGACTGTGAGATAGGGAGAGTTCTGACCGAGATACCCGTTCGAACCAGCGATCTCGAACTTCTGCCGATTGCCGCCGGCGAACACTTCCACCTTCGTCCCGATGGCGCTCTTGTTGTCGGCAAGTCCTTTGAGCGAAAGGCGCAGCCAGTGATTCTGGTTACCACCCTCATTGCGCAGCAAAACCGCCGGACCGTGATTCTGCGTGATCAGCAGGTCGGTCGCGCCGTCGCCATTGTAGTCGCCGGTGATGATCGCGCGCGGTTCTTTAAGTTGAATCTTGTCGAGACCCACGTCGGCGGTCACGTCCTTGAAACCATCCGCGCCGAGATTGCGAAACAGCCGCACCTCGCCCTTGCCGTCTTTCGTCTCGCCGACCGCGACTAGATCGACCCAGCCGTCGTCGTCATAGTCGATAGCAGCGACACCGAACGCGCGGACCCAATTCGTCTCAGGCAGGTTGATGCGATCGAAAGTCTTGCCGTGGTTGTTGCGCCACAAACTAATACCAGGCCCTCCCATGTGCGTGAAGGCCAAGTCCATCCAGCCGTCATGGTCGAAATCGAGCACAGCGACGCCCGCAGTCTCCGAAGGCACAGGAGAAGACCAGAGCGCACGTCTAATGAACTCTCCTTCTCGTGGATTCTCGTAAACCAGGGTTCCCATGAGATCGTTCAGCTTAGCGTCCCCGGATACATTGGCCATGCCGGTTGTAACAATATCGACGGCGCGATCATTGTTGAAGTCACTACCAACGGCGGAAACGGTCGGGATATTGCCGTGCAGGGCAAGAGATTCGGTCACGTCAGTAAATGTCCCGTTACCGTTATTGCGCCACATCACATTCGCGCCGGTTGGACGTCTGGACACGGTTCCCGGCTTGTCAGTATTGCCGGTGACAAACAGATCAAGATCGCCATCATGATCGTAATCGATGAACGTGAGTCCACTATCTCGTACTTCGCTCTTTATGCCCGCGGCTTCCGTCACGTCCCTGAAGGTTCCGTTCTTCTCGTTGTGCAGAAGGACGAGACGTCCCTCAAAACTGACCGCTAGGTCGGTAAAGCTATCGTTGTCGTAGTCAGCTGCGGCGCAGCCGATGCCGTGGGCGCTCGGATCAAATCCCGCCTTCCTGGTCACATCTTCAAACAGGCCATTGCCCAGATTGTGATAGAGGCCGAGGCCTCCTTCCGGACCGTCATCGGCAACAAATAGGTCAGGCCGCCCATCGCCGTCGTAATCCAGAAAACAAGCGCCTGGAGCTAGGAAGCTGTCAGCAATGTCCGTTTTTCGGTTCTTAGTTGCGTTCGTGACAATCCCCGCCTCTGCCGTCACATCCACAAACCGCACCTTAATCGGCGCGGGAGCCTTCCACACCGCCGACGGCGATTCGACTGCGCGCGAGTACTGACCCTGCTCTCCATAGGCCAGACTCATGGGCGCCCCGAGTTTGTTTTGTGTGATGTACTGAAATTTCTTCAGGTGCTCGCGGGCATGGCCGACGTCGGCCGATTGTTGGTAGGCACGCGACAATCCAAACTCAGCGGAAGCGTGGAGCGGATTCAATTGCAGCGCGTGCTGGAATGCTTCGATGGCTTGCGGAAACTGTTTCGCCTGCACATACGCCGAGCCTAGAAAATACCAGGTGTCAGCGTCGCTCGGATCAATCTCAGAGACGTGACGAAACGCATCGATCGCCGACTGGGCGTCGCCCGTATTCTTTGCGTACAGGCCGAGGTTATACCATGCTTGCGGATTTTTTGGATCCTGCTTCAATGCGTCTTCCAGCGCGGCTTTAGCTTCGTCAATCTTCTGCAGGTTCAGGAAGGCAATGCCCTCATTGAGCCTTGCAATCGCCAGCTTAGGATCGAGCTCGGCCGCTTGCTGGAAGGACTTCAATGCCTTTTCGAAAAGCTGCTGGTTCATGTAGGCGGCGCCGAGGTTATTCATACGCGCGGCCCCGGCCGGATTTGGCTTCGGTTGAGCTTGCGGGGCGGTCGCGAACAAGCCGAATACGGCCAGGAACATGCCGGCAAGAACGATTGAAATTCGAGGATTCATCTGCTCAAAGATTTAAACACAGAGGGCGTGAAGGAAACACAGAGTAATTCATTTCGGCGCGACTGCCCGCAGCTTTCACTTCACTTGGTTGATTTCGATGAACGCCCGTACGCGCGTGCTCCAACAATTCCCTTCCCTTCCTCGACGGTGGCGGTTTGTCCGGCATCGAGGTTCGAGAGTCTATCGACTTGCCCGCTGGGCCATTGGATCTCGATGGTCTCGGCTCTGGTTTGCGCGCCCAGTCCGAAGGTGAGCACCAGTTCGCTCTGCGAAAGGTAACTTGATCCGGAACGCAGCATTTTCCACTGCTTCTCACCTCCCGCAGTCACCCGCACAACCGCGCCGATGCCATCGCGATTCGACTTCGTTCCCACCAGCTTCAGACGCAAGCTGTGATTCGGTCCGCCCTCGTTGTGGAATAAGTAAGCCGGTCCGGAGTTAGTCGTGACCAGAACATCCAGATATCCGTCATTGTCGATATCAGCATAGGCCGCGCCTCGCGCCACTCGCGGTGCGGCAAAGGCTTCCCCCATCTGCGCCGTGACTTCCTGGAACTTGCCACTACCTAGATTGCGGAAAAGATGCGACGGTTCGGCGTACCGCACGCGCTTCTGAACGTGCTCAATCTGATCCTCGATGTGCCCGTCGGCAACGAAAATATCAGGCCACCCATCATTGTCGTAATCAAAGAAAAAACATCCAAAGCCTAGCGTGACCAGCGTGGCGCGACCTACTTCCGATTGCGCAGCTTCGTCCACGAACAGGCCGTTGCCCTCGTTGTGGTAAAGAGAAACCATCTGATTGGCGAAGTTGCTGATGATCACACTAGGATGGCCACTGCGGTCGTAGTCGGCGGCGTCGGCGCCCATACCGGCACGCGCTACGCCGTCTTCGCTAAACGCTATTCCAGACGGAACGCCGCGCTCTTCGAATGTTCCGTCTTTCTTGTTCAGGTAGAGTTTGTTGGGCTGGGTATCGTTGGCGATAAGTATGTCGGGCCAGCCGTCGGCGTTGTAATCGAGAATGGCGATGCCCAAACTTTTTGAGGTTGGATCGCCAAGGCCAGCCCTTTGCGTGGCATCTTCAAACTTGCCACCGCCGAGGTTGTGCCACAAACGCACCGAAGTTCCTTTGTACGATTCCGGCGTGCAATAGGATTTGTGCGCCCCGTCCAGCGTGCAGTAAAGATCAGTGTCCTCGGTCCAGCGCACATAGTTAGCGATGACCAGATCAAGTTTGCCATCACGGTCGTAGTCCACCCACGCGGCGCTGGTCGAGAATTCGCTCGGTCCCCACATGCCGGCCAGTTTCGTTACTTCCGTGAACGTCCCGTTGCCGTTATTGTGGAAAAGGTGACTCTGCCCGAGAGCGGTAATGAACAAATCGTCGAATCCGTCATTGTCGTAATCTCCGACCGCCACTCCGAGTCCGAACATTGGAATCGCCAGCCCTGCCTGGCGAGTTACGTCGCTAAAGGTTCCGTTGCGATTGTTGTGGTATAGCTTCGGAGTTGTGGCTCCATTGCGGGCGTGTCCGGGCCAGTCCGCACCATTCACCAACAATATGTCCGGATAGCCGTCGTTGTCATAGTCAATGAATGCGCAGCCTGGACCCATGGTTTCGGGCAGCCACCTTTTTCCAAAAGCACCATTGTTGTGGGTGAACTGGATGCCTGCTGGCGACGTGATGTCGCGGAAATGGATTTGCTGGGCATGACTTGTTACCGACGAAAAAGCCAACAACCACAGAGCCGTGGAGGCCCAGATGAGTCTTCGACAGGAGCGTGTCATCGTGAGGCTCCGCCCGACGCGACGGTGGACGCTTTCCGAACTTTGCCCGGTTGGACCGCCGAACTGGCCGTCCTTGTCGGGCTCGATCCAATCATCGGCAGCGACACAGAAATATGTTCATGGATCGACTGGCGTTCGTTGTTATCTTCCGGATGCGTCTGGCGATATGGTCCGGTAATCGCCTGGGACGACTCGTCCGCCTTGAATCGCATGTAGCGTGCTTCGTGCTGTTTCGCTAGCTTTTCGTTGCCCAGCCCGTTGTAGCAAAGCATCAGATTGTAATGCGCCTGCAGATCTTCGGGATCGATCGCCAAAACTCCCTGCAGAGTGTTCACCGACTCTTGATATTTGCGTTGAAGAAAGAGGACCCGGCCTAAATCGTTGAGCGCCACGCGGTCCCGCGGATACTGGCTTAGCACAGCGCGAAGGCGGGCGGCAGCACCGTCATAGTTGCCGTCCGAACGCAGCACTCGAGCATAGAAGTAGTTCGCGCGCGCCAGACTCGGAGAGATCGACAGCGCCTTTTCAAGAACGTTGCGGGCGCGTTCCATGTCGCCCTCTTGCACGGCGCAGCGACCGATATTCACCCATCCATCGGGATTGCTGGGATCGGCCTCGGTTACCTTCTGAAACGCCGCCGCCGCTCCCTTCAGATCGCCTTGTAGAAACAATCCGATTCCGTAATCATTCCAGCGCTGCCATTCTTCTTTTAATACGACGGTTCGCGACACGGCGGCAGGTGCGTTGTGCGCCACTACAGGCAGCGTCACTTCGTTTTCAGCGACGGTAACGATGGGCACGTCAGGGATCTTCTCTTCTTTCGCCGAAACTCCCTGAATCGACTTCGTGAATATCAAGGGACGATCATCGTAATCCGGTGTTACGCTGTGACCCGATTTCTCATCGGCCTCACCCACGAAGGCGAATTGCGTGTTCAACCATGAGAATTTGCGATAGCACAAACGCGCATGCAGCGTGATTTTATTGCCCGCGTTTTCAGGAATCGAGATTCGGTAGTGCACAGTGTCGGCCGCGCCCGGCGGGATAAGCCTCACATACACTACCGCCCTTGTGGCCCAGGCGTTGCGCTTATTGACGGGGTTACCATGCGCGTCGATTTGCAACGAGCGATAGAAGTGCGCGCCTTTTTCCACCGGCCCCTTGCCATCGCCCTCTACCATGCCACTCCAGAAAATAGTCTGCCCTTTTTCATCCGTGCCCTTCAGTTCAAGCCACGTGTCGTAAGCATCGACCGTGCCGCCGGGGAAAAAGTGACCCACCTTCTTGGTGCGGACAACGACATCCACCCGCACAGTATCTCCGCGGCGCAACGCAGGCTGCACGCGATTCAGTGGGGCGGTGACGGGCGCAGCTTCTCCGCCAGTGCCCGGAGTGATTTTGGTTTCCGCCTCTTCGCCGACCGCAAAGGTTGTGGCCAGTTCCGATTGACTCGTTGCGCCCGTCTTCAGTAGCGCCTGCGCCGGAGACACAGCAAAGATATCAACCGTGAGCGCGCCGCTCTTCAGAAATCCTTCAGTGAGTCTTAGTTGCGCTGCGTCTTCATTGGCCGTGGGCAACGCGGTGTTCGCGCCGGGAAAACGGTGCGAGTGAACCACTCCATTGATGTTGCCTGCGTCTTTCGAAGACTCCGCCGGCATGTGGCAATCGGCGCACTGCTGAGGCTTCGGCGGATAGTAGAACGACCGCGCACCCTGTCCTGAGACCCCGCTCGCCTGCCAATTGTCATATTCGTTGAACCCGCGGAACCAACGGTAGTGATTCACCGGCACATCCAAATGCACTTTGTGGCAGGTAGAACAGAACTCGGCGGTTTGCGTTTTCATGAAGGGCTTCAGGAAGACGCGCCGGTGCGGTTCAGGATTTAGTCGGATCAGAAAATCGTGCAGGGCGCGCGCCACAGGATTTTGCGTGGCTGCCAACTCGTGGAGCTTGGGATATTCCAGATAAAAATCGCCTTGCCCCATGGTGCTTTTCACATCGGCGATGGAGTGGCACATCATGCATCCGAGACCGGCCTGCGATTCCGGGCGGTGCACAATCTGCTTGATCGGCGTATCCATCAGCCCCGCATAGAGCACAGCGGGGTCGTGGCATCCCCCACACCATTTCGAAGGCTTGGTGCCGATCGTATCCTGCATATACTCAATTGATTTGCGATACCACTGATTGTTGAACGAAGAAAAATGGTGAGCCGAGCTGAACCATTGGTTGTAGATATCTTCGTGGCAGCGCTTGCAGGAGTCAGACTCCATGAAAAACTTGCTGGGAATTTTCTGCTTGCCGTAAACTTGCGCGGAACTGGGAAAGAACGATCCTTCTGGCCCATCGCCTTCGCCATTCATATCTTCGGGCGGCATTGCTGGATTCTGAATGCGGCCGCGCGTCTGCCAGCTTTCCCGGATGTAGCGCGCGCCGTAGCCGATGACCGCAATGACAACCAGACAGAGGCCTGCCCGCAAAGCCACTGTGATCGCGCCAGAAGCTGAATGTCCTCGCCGCCCCACCTTGTTGGCGATTAAAAAACCGACGCCGATGAGCGAGATTACGATATGGGGATAAAGCCATTTCCCCGCGCGCGGCGTGCCCGTTTTGATGAGAATGAGTCCAAGAACCGCCCCTGCAGCGATGATTGACCATCCTGCGCGTTCAAGAATACTTCCATTTCGCAGCAGGCGAAAAAGCGCGGGAACAAGCAGAATAGCTGCAATCACTCCCGCTAACGCATGCAGCAGCACCACGCCGGCGTAAAAAACATTCGCTTGCGGGAAGGTGTAAAGATATGCGGCGGACACTACTAGAAAGGGTAGAAGCCAGGATAAGGCCCGGCGGACGAGACTCTGGGGTGTTCGGTCTTCTCGCATTGGAAACGATCAAAATACTGCCGGCAGATTTCAGTCCGACAGTGACTGGAATCTCGTGCGAACCTAAGGTACTGAGGTGTCCGCGCAAGGGAAATAGTGCAAAAATACTATCCTAAATCGTGGCGGTACTTCGGGCGTGCGGAGGAATCCTCCACGCGCCACATTGCTGCTCCAGCACTGCGGCCACCGACAATACTTGCTCTTCTTCCCAGGGTCGTCCGACGATTTGCACGCCGATCGGTAACCCCTCAGAGGATTGGCCAACGGGAACCACCGCGGCAGGATTGCCCAACAGATTGAAAAATTCCGTATAGCTCCAGGCATCGAGATAGTGGACGGTCTTGTCTTTGATCCGCCAACTGCGCTCCCCGTGGCGAAAGGCCGGAATGGCTGCCGCCGGGCAAAGTAGAATCGGATACCGTTGCATCTGGGTGAAGAATTGCGCGCGCACCGCATCACGACGGATCCAGGCGTCGAGCAGTGACGGTCCGGTGTGAACTGGCTGGGCAGCGGACCATTCAAGAAATTGCTTGAGGATGGGAGTTAGATCCAACTCTCGACCCTTGAACTTTGGCCGCAGGATCATGCCACCGGCAACGACGAAATATTTCCACCACAGTTGACGGGCTTCTTCCAGTCCCTCCGGCTGAAAAGGCTCTACGCGAAAACCAGCGCTGCGCAGGGCTTCTGCTGCCGTGCGCAGCGCCGTGCGGGTTTCGTCGGTGACTGGAGTGCGACCGTCGTCCTCAAAATAGGCCACCCGCAGCGTCCTCGTTTCTTTTTCAGTTTCCCAGCGCACCGGTACGGGAGCAGCATTGGTGTCGCCCACATCAGGCCCTTGCATCACCTCGAAAAGAAGTTTCAGGTCGGCGACTGTCCGGGCCATCGGGCCTACGACCCCAATTGAGGCAAACGGTCCCTGCGGTACGGGAAAATGCCCGGTTGCGGGAATGCGGCCGGGAGTCGGCTTCAGACCGCAGATGCCGCTGAAGTGGGCCGGCACGCGAATGGAGCCACCACCGTCGCTTCCCACTCCTCCCGCGGACATGCCGGCAGCGATGGCTGCGGCTTCCCCGCCACTTGAACCGCCAGGCGTGCGCCCCAGATCCCATGGGTTATTTGTGCGGCCGTAGAGCAGATTATCTGTTTCCCATGCCATCAGTAATTCGGGTGTGTTGGTTACTCCCAGGATGATAGCGCCGGCTTTTCTCAAGCGCGTGACCAGCACAGCATCCTGTCGCGCGACCAATCCGGCATGCAACCGGCTCCCGGCTTCGCAGCGCAGGCCCTCTACGCTGAGTGAACTCTTAATGCTGATGGGGACTCCGTGCAGAGGACCTAGCGCTGTTTTATTCAGTACCGCAGAAGTCCCGTCCCGAGCGGACTCGCGTGCACGCTCAGCGTCGACATGAATGAATGCGTTTAGCTTTGGATTCAGTTTTTCGATCTGCGTCAGATGGGCGTCAATAAGCTCCGCCGGTGAAATTTCCTTCTTCCGAATCTTCTCTGCCATGGAAACAGCGGGAAGAAAGGTTAGATCGTTCATGAAGATTTTTCTCGCAACAGACGGTCGAGCATTTGTTTCTCGCCCAGAGTCAGGACGCGGTACTCGCCCTTGGCAAGATCGCCCAGTTGCAGCGGCCCAATCGCTACGCGGATTACCCGCAAGACATCCACTCCCATGCCTTCTATCATGCGCCGGATCTGCCGATTCTTTCCCTCATCCAGAATGATTTCGAGCCAGCAGTTTTTCTCTCCAGCACGCAAGAGACGAGCGCGTTTTGTCCGCAGCGCTTCCCCGTCTTTCGTCCTCACTCCCCGGACCAATGCCTGAATGAATTCCTCATCCGCGACAGTTCCAACCTGCACATGGTAGACCTTATCCAAATGAGTTTTCGGCGCAGCAATGCGGGCTGCCCAAGCGGAATCATTGGTCAGCAGCAACAGGCCTTCGCTCGCCTTGTCGAGCCGCCCCACTGGAGCTACCCAAGGCGAACTTTCGACCGGCAATGTCGCTTCCGCGAAGTGTTTATTAAGGATGGTATACACCGTCTCGCGGTCTCTCTCGTCCGAGGCTGTCGTCACGACGCCGCGCGGTTTGTTGAGCATGAGGTAAATCCTTTTCGGCCGCTCAATCAATTTTCCGTCAACGGCAATTTTGTCGTGCTCGCCGGAAACGCGCGCCTCGGGGTCGTGTCGTAGCCGTCCGTTCAAGGTTACGCGCCCGGCGCGGATCAACTCCGCCGCGC
>Ga0185299_10002149_pt1 | contig 32145 bp, 29 predicted proteins | sample PaiPotPPA55metaG_FD_128002 | JGI IMG/M metagenome (GOLD analysis project Ga0185299, IMG submission 128002) | Iron sulfur acid spring bacterial and archeal communities from Banff, Canada, to study Microbial Dark Matter (Phase II) - Paint Pots PPA... ...
ATTTTCTCCAAATCAGAGAACCCGCCGCAGCTCTATGACTGGTATGAGAAGCATCTCGGCATCCAGCGCGAAGCGCACGGCCAGGGAGCATCGTTTCACTGGCGCGAACCGCAGGCAGCAGACGGCACCGAGCCCGGTCCCAAAGCCTTGACTGCGTGGTGCATCTTCCCTTAGACGACGAAATATTTCGCCGCGAGCAAAGCCAGCTTCATGGTCACCTACCGCGTCGACAATCTCGACGCGCTGCTCGAAGACCTAAAGAAATCGGGAATCGAAATCGATCCCCACCGCGAAGACTACGACTACGGCCGGTTCGCCTGAATCACCGACCCAGACGGCAACCGCATTGAGTTATGGGAACCGCCAAAGCCAAAGGAAGACTGACCGTGGGGCCGGCGAACCCCACTACATTTCGGGCGGGTTAAACCAGGTTTCACGGAATCGAGGCAAAAGGAGACTTAAATCTATGAAAAAGACGGTGCTGACTTTTGGACTGATCTCCGGCGCTCTTTCCTCGTTGATGATGGTGGCCACAGTACCGTTCGCGCACAGGATAGGCTTTAACAAGGCCTTGATCGTCGGTTACACCACCATCGTGCTCTCGTTCTTGCTGGTGTTCTTCGGCATCCGCTCGTACCGCGACAACGCTAGCAACGGCCAGATCACGTTCACCAAGGCGTTTGCCGTGGGGATCTCCATTACCCTGATTTCGTGCATCTTCTACGTCGTGACGTGGGAAATTCTCTACTTCAACTTCATGCACGACTTCATGGACAACTACGGCGCTCATGCGATCGAGAAGCTCAAGGCCTCGGGCGCGAGTCCTGCAGTCGTTCAGATGCAAGTTCGGCAACTGAAGAAATTCAAGGAGCAGTACGAAAACCCGCTCTTCAACTCACTGATGACTTTCATCGAGCCCTTCCCGATTGGGCTTGCCATCACGCTGATTTCCGCGGCGGTCCTGAGGAAAAAGGCGCAATCGCAACCGGCACCATCACCCTTGCCGGCATCCTAATTGAACCCGTTCCCGCGAATATGCTCCTTGCTTCTCCTAGCGTCGTCGTTGACGTTCAGTAAGGCGCGGATACGGCGATTCTGTCCGGTAATGTCGGCAACCCTTCCACAACCGCGCGTTCAGCTCAAGGATTCGGCTCGATGCCAATGCGATCATTGACGGCTGATCGAATCCGCTGCTTGCAGCCAAGGCGTTCGGTCGTTTGCACCGAAACGTGCCCCAAGAGAAATTGGATCTGCTCCAACTCGCCTCCAGAGGCGTGGCAGAGCCGAGCACAACGTCGTAGATCGTGCGGCGCCAATTTCGCCACACCGATGCTCTTTGCGGATTCCTTCACAATATGCCAAACCGCCTTTACCGTCATCCCATCCCCCCAGGCCCTTCCTACTTTGTTGACCCTGCGGAACAGCTTTCTCGATCAATTCTGGTCTTGGTAAGCCGGTCGTCCAGTTCGTTTCTCACCCAATCGGGAACCGGAACCGTTCGAACATGGCCTCCCTTGCCGACCAAATCGACAATGGCCCAGTGCTCTACGCGCTGTTGGAGATGATCTAATCTCAAAGCCACAGCTTCGTGCCTCCTCAACCCACACGCGAGCAGCAGCGCGAGCAACGCTCGGTCGCGTTTTCCTTTCAGGCGCTGACAATCGGGTGCTTGCCAAAGTGCATGGCCTTGCTCTGGCGTTAGCCAGTTCCCGAGGCGCATGCCCAGCTTCTTCACCCCTCTAACCCGGCGAATGCCGGCCGCCAAGTCCGCGCTGAGCAAACCGCAGTCCGCCGCTTCGTATGCGAGGCGGCGGACTGCTCCAAGACGCAGGTTGATTGTGCCGGGTGCGAGTTGACGGGATTCGAGATGCGAGCGATACCGCAAGACCACTATTCTGTTGAACGCCAAGCGCGGTTCCCGAACAGTACCAGTCAACAAATTCGTCGATAGCGTGACCATAGCCCCGCTTTGCGTCTACTGAGTTGAGGCTGTTCAACACCGCGGCCTTGGCGTGCTCCAGGTCGGGCAAACGTAGGACGGACTTGGTGCTGCTGCGTCTTCTTCTGGAACTTGGCTTCTGCTTCATGACCAGTGGCCTCCGTGCCACCGATCAATGATCAGAGTACTGCCGCGACTTGTAAGGTCAGAGTTGCCGTTCATCCGCCTACGATCTGTATGCGACATATTCGGCGGTTCACATCCGCGTCGGCCTCTCGAGGCGTTTCTGTGAGCTAACCGTTTTCGACGCGCGCCTTTATATCCGAGTACGCCGTGTCGATGAGCCTGCTTAGCGCGGCGGCGTTTGTGGCCGTTCCCGGTCTCAGCTTCACATGGCGCATGAACTTGCCGGCGCCTTGCAACAAGTGAGCCGGATCCGGCAGCACTGCGCCGTGAAAGAACCCCACGTTTACGTGCGAATGGAACACATTGACGTAGCCGAAGGGCGCATCTCCCAAACATGCAACCGGGCAGCCGTCATGCAAAAGCTCCCGGACTTCGTCCCCGCATTTTCGCATCACCTCAAACCACTGATGTGCGATGGCTCCTAATTCACCTGAGTGCTCTTTCATCCACGCATCGATGGCGGGATTCCGCTCGACAGCGCCGTTGAATCGCAGCAATTCCGTTCTCATCGTCGCTCCACTTTTTCGAGATATACGGTTACGTAACACCTTACACGAGAAGGCCACTGGCTTGTCGTGCCCGGAGGAGCCAAAGGGATAATTTTCTTTGCCATCGAAAACTTGTGCCGGCGTCGTGGATCAGTTTCCGATAACCTTGTTAATCGCATATCTTGCTCGTGAGAAGCTATTGTTCGCGATTTACTTACCGGGAGCTGGCGGATGAAATTCTGGCGCACGATTTTGGCTTTGGTCAGCATGCTGGGGGCGGGCTCGGCGCTACTGTGGCCCCGAATTGCCCACACGCAGCAGTCACAGCGGGTTCCCACGATCGAGGAGTACAATCCGAAATCCACGCTAGTCACAAAGGAGCACAAGCCCGAACGCGCCAAGTTTCCTTTCATCGATATTCACAGTCATCACTGGAATCCCACGCCGGAGCATGTCGACCAGCTTGTCAAAGAGATGGATACCATCAACCTGCGCGTGCTGGTCAACCTGAGCGGGGGCAGCGGCGAAGAGCTGCGCAAAACTGTGGCCACGATGAAAGGACGCTATCCCGATAGATTCGTGGTTTTCGCGAACCCGAGCTACGAGGATATCAATGCGCCCGGGTACGGTAATCGTGCCGCAGAGCGACTTGCTGCCGACGTGCGCAATGGCGCGCAAGGACTGAAAATCTTCAAGAATTTTGGCATGGACCTGAAGTACGCGAACGGCGAGCGTGTCCACGCCGACGATGCGATTTTCGATCCATTGTTTGAAAAATGCGCGGAGCTGAAGATTCCGGTGTTGATCCACATCGCCGAACCTTCGGCATTCTTCGATCCCTGGGACTACAAGAATGAGCGCTGGGAGGAGCTCAACGAATTTCCGCAACGCGCCCGGCCGCCTTCGAAGTATCCCTCGTTTGAAACGCTAATGGCCGAGCGGAACCATCTCTTCGCCAAGCACCCTCGGACGCACTTTATTGCTGCGCATCTCGCGTTTCACGGCAATGACTTGGAGCGCCTCGGCAAACTCTTCGACACCTTGCCGAATATGTACGTGGACATCGCCGCAGTGCTCGCCGAGTTGGGTCGCCAGCCCTATTCTGCACATGATTTTTTGGTGAAATATCAGGATCGCGTGTTGATGGGCAAAGACATCTACGATGTGAGTGAATACAAATGGTATTTCCGCGCTTTGGAAACCCGCGACGAATACTTCGAGTACTACCGCAAGCGTCACGCTTTCTGGCGAATCTATGGCTTCCAGCTCCCAGACGAGGTCCTCAAGAAAATCTATTACAAAAATGCGCTGAAACTCGTCCCCGGCATCGACCCAAAGGCCTTCCCAGATTAGGATTTGGGTTGCACCTACTGCTGTTCTTTTCGAGGCTGCATCTCGCGTTTGTCTAAGGAACCAAGCAATGCACCTTTGACTCCTTCCCCGCAGTCGGCTTGATAAACGTATGGTTCCTGGGGTGCCGGTGCAGTAGCTATAGACCATCCAGCCGCAGCGGTCGTTCGGGGTAGTAAGGGCGCAAATCTGCTCCGGAGATTACTTCCGCCTTGCCCGTCACGTGGGAAATTGTTTACGACACAGCTCCAATGCGGCGCTATCCCGTCAGTACCAAGCTCAACAATTCGCAGAATGAGGGTGCGGAGTCCGCGACGCCGGTCACTTTAGACACTCCCATACAGGCGCGGCGCTTCTAGCTTCAACTGCTGCTGAACACATACGCGGGGACTCAAAGATGCTGCCGCATCGCCGGCGAGGGATCGAACCGCCTTGGGCTGAGGACGCAGCAGCAAATAGAATGCGACCACAAGCGTGATCATCAGCACGGGCACGTAGATAACCGGGAAGCGTACATGGCGCCCAACTGCCCCGCCGGCTCTTTTTACCTAACCACAAACCGTTCTGGGTCAAGCGGCACGTACTTTGCTCGGTGACGGCGCGACAGCCTTGGCTCGTAGCAGTATGCGGAACGCCAAGCCATGGGTTATGAGAAGCAGAGGCACGTAGGCGGTCAAGATGAAATAACCAGCGCCTAACAAGCCTTGGGTATCTGGGAGTGATATACGGCTTCCCTGGTAAAAGGCGAAGAGCAGGTCGGCAGTTCCGAAGGTATTGAAAACCCAGGTCAGCACTGTCCCCGTGTGGGTTCCCAGGGTAGCCAGGGCGAGCAAAGCCAGAATGGCGCTTATGAGATCACCGTAAGCTACTGGTTGGGCAAATGTGGTAGGTAACTCTGGAGATACAACACCCGGCACTACAAATGCCAATCCGAGGAACCTGAACCCATGCAAAAGTAGGATGGGCTTCAGATTCTCGGGGCTGGGGCGTTCCCTTAGCTCTGGCCAAATATAGTGCCACGCTACTGCTCCCCAAACAGCTAAGCCGAACGCAACACTGATTCCGAACAAAACTGGAGATGGCATGATCGATCCTTTCCGGTGCAATTCGGGCCACCACTTCTTGAAATGTGCCGAGCTCCTGAAATTTATTGGGTTCCTTCCTGAATGCGAGGAGATGTCTGGCCATGCGCTGTCTCGCACCAAGTCCGCTGAACAGTGGGACGCTCCATGGCCGAGTTCACTTAGTGGTTGGGCTATCTCGCAATAGTATCCCGAGCGGCAAGAGTGGCCCGACCGGAATGAACTGCTCGTCCACGAGGTTTTCCTTCGAGAGAGGCAGGCTTTCGATGAGGGCCCGAGCCTCCGCCACGTCCTTGCAGTTCAGTATGAAGATGACGCCCCGGCCGTCGCCGCGCGTGAACCACTGCTGAATCTTGCCGTCGAGATACAGGGGAACGGTCGCACGAATTTCGGCGGGCATGATTTTCATGACTTGCTCGACAGTAACCCCCGGTTTTGGTGAAAGGATCGTCAGCACGCCGGTGATCTTGGGCTGCGGCGGTGTGGACTGACCTTGCGCCATGGGCGCCAGGACCGTCGCGAACGCCAGCAGCAGGTAGAACATTTCAATCTTCATTGTTCAGCTCCTTTGATTCCTCGCGAAATCATCATCATGCGTTGGTACCCTTGGGTACCACGCACTGGTGATGGTACTATACGGTACCAGTGTCGTCAAGGAGGAAGTGATGGCTAGGGCATCGATGTCAAAACGCGGCCAGAAAGGCGGCGACGAAACCGCGGTGCGCGAGCGCATCCTTGAGGCGGCCTTTGCGGCGTTCACGAAGAGCGGCTACGCAACGACCAGCACGCTTGAGATCGCAACACGCGCGCGCGTTTCGAAGCGAGAGCTTTACGCACTAGTTGGCAACAAACAAGAAATGCTTATCGCCTGCATAAGCGAGCGTGCCAAGCGATTTGACGTGCCCGCTGACCTGCCCGTGCTGCGCGATCGCGAGACCCTAGAGCAGGTGCTGGCTTCTTTCGGGACGAAGCTCGTCCGCGAGATAAGCGATCCCACAGTCATCGCGGTATTCCGACTGGCGATCGCCGAGGCGGTCCAGGCCCCCGAAGTGGCGCGTGCGCTCAACTCTATAGGACGCGAGGCAAGCCGCGCCGCCTTGCGTAAAATCATGGCCGGGGCCCAGGCGTCCGGACTGCTCACAGGCCGTCCTGCCGAACTTGCCGAGCAGTTCGCCGGGCTGCTCTGGCGCGATTTGATCGTCAGCCTGCTGCTCGGCGTCGCCGAGCGACCGAACCCCCGCGAAATCGCGGGACGTGCCCGCGACGCTGCAGCCGCCTTCCTGCAACTTCATCCGCTACCGAAGGAACATGCGCCTGAATAGAAGTCCGAGCGCCCGGCTCAATTCCAAGTAAGATCCAAAATCTGCAAGTGGAAAGTTAGGTGCGATTCGATAGTTGGCATTAACTCTCAATTACTCTGGAAAATCAGAAATCGGTTCGGAAGCCACAACGATTGCAGGCCGAACTTTCCGAAGGCCGCGCGAGAACTGACGTCACGGGCATTTCGTTTCATCGCGCTAGAGAAGTTGGGTCCACCTTGCCGGGTTTGGAATCATCTGTAAGCAAGCCGCTGAGTTAGACGGCATCTGCATCGGGCTGCTGAATTGGTTCGTCGCAAGCGATGAAGCAAGTGCGTAGCCGTTCGAGCTCAGCGCCAGCGATCCCATTTTTCTTGAAGACTTCTTCCCAGTTTGCCCTTACTTTTTTCTGTGCATCGACCGCAAGTGCGACAGCTTGAGATTGGGATAGTCCAAAGCTGACGGCGTCGCTCAAGGCGTTTTTCAGAGTGGCCTGGCGGCCATTGCGGCCTACGCCGATCGCAAGGTCTCGTTCCAAGCTTACTTGCGGATAAGGCACGATATCGTAGGCAGGCGATAGTCGCCATCCCTTGCCGTCCCACAAAAAACCATGGTTTCTCAGGTGGTCGTCAGTGTTGTTACACAGAATGTTGAATAGCATCCTCTGCCACAATTCCTTTGAATCTTTGACAGGGTCAGATCCGAAAAGGCGTAATTGTTCTGCTAGGCGCCGGTAACTTTGCTGCGAAGACTCGCTTTCATGAGCACCGGTGATTGTTAAACCGGAGATAAATGGTATTCGGAAATATTTGGCGTTGTTTGTCCTATCGAAGCGCTCGATCAGATAGATGTCCTGTCCCAGTACTTTTTCTTGCGACAAGCTGGCTCTCCGTCTCCGTATTCTGCTCGTGTTTTTAAGGATCTCTGTGTCCTTGCTAGTGCCTCTGCTGACCATATTGTCCAATAAGGGCTCAAACGGCTGGAGTTGCGGTCCGTCAGGATTACCAGCGCTGCTACCAGCACGGCGATCTAACCGAGCGAAATCCAACATAATTGATACAGTGCTGGTAGGAATCTGCTATGGAAGACAACACCGATCGCCCAGCGTGGAAGACTTTGTTGGCTTTCGCGATTATCTATTTTGTCTGGGGATCCACATTTCTGGCAATTCGCGTTGGCGTGCGAGAAGTTCCGCCGTTGATTCTGGCGGCGATGCGTTTCTTGGTAGCAGGAGTCGTTCTATATGGGTGGATGATGGCGCGGGGCGAGCGTTCACCGAGTGGGCGCCAATGGATGTCAGCATCTTTACTCGGGATCGTGATCTTCGTCTTCGACTACGGTCTGTTGTTCTGGGCCGAGCAGCGCGTGCCTTCCGGCATTGCCGCAGTCATGCTGGCAACGATCCCGGTGTTTATAGCGCTGTCGGAAATCATTTTCCTGCGAACACAGAAGCTCACCGTCCGTTTGGTCCTGGCGCTTTTGCTCGGGATTGGTGGAGTGGCTGTGCTGATGAGCCACTCGTTGACCCTCGGTGATGCGCCGATCGATAAGATGGGTGCCGCGGCGCTGATGTTTGCATCCATAAGCTGGTCGATTGCCTCGACGCTTGCGCGCAAGGTGCCGCTCCCACCTTCGAAAGTCATGAGTTCCGGAGCACAAATGCTTGCCGGCGGAGTGTTCTTGACGTTTACGGCGGCCGGGCTGGGAGAATTCCGTAATTTTCATCCCGGGCTAGTGTCACGCGGAGCGTGGCTCGCACTGGTCTACCTAATTGTGGCAGGCTCCATCATCGGTTTTACCGCGTACGTGTGGCTGATCCATCATGAATCACCGACAAAAGTTGCGACCTACGCGTACGTAAATCCGATTGTGGCTGTGCTGGTTGGATATTTCCTGGGCGGCGAGGCGCTGAGCGCGCGAACGATTCTCGGGACTCTGTTTGTTCTGATCAGCGTTGTCGTAATCACGACGGCGCGAGCGAAGCAGCCGCGGGCGACGCGCTTAATGGAAGATTCGGGTTGACTCCCGTCGGCGACCCTTACCTAATCGCGTTACGTCAGAGTTCCCCATTACGCAGACGCAACCGCGAAGCCGTCAGCGCCAGGCCAGCATCTGCTTCTGATCAATTTCATTTGCTCCATTCGTTAACCCAAGGAACCGCTGGCTGCGCTAGTGAAGACATTTAAAGCCCAATATGGAAAAACTGCGTTCAAAGAGTGCTGGGGTTCAAGGCAGCGGCGAGGTTACGCAAGGCGGGAAGCACTCGTCCCAGTTTCACGGGCGACGAATCCTTGCTGCCGAAAGCGAAATAGAGCTGCCGGAAATGCCAGAAGAGTTCCTCGTACGAGGAGTGAGCCCCGCTCTGAGGCTCGAAGGTCTGAAAGCCCGGGCACAGACGGTCTTGTGCCTGCTCGACGGTCGAGAACGCACCGCACCCCAGAAAGGCGAAGATCGCCGAACCCAAGCCCGTTGCGTCCCCTTGAGGAACCAGAATCGGCCGGTTGAGTACATTCGCGTAGACTTGGTTGAGAACGGCATTCTTCCTTGGAATCCCGCCGGCGTTGATGACCCGGCTCACTTGCGCTCCATACTCTTCCATGTGCCGCAGAATGATTCTCGTGTGCAGCGCGGTTCCTTCAATCGCAGCGAAGAGTTCGTCCTCCGCCGTGTGCATAAGATTCCAGCCGAACGTGATCCCGCTCAGCTCGGGATTTACCAGGACCGTGCGGTCTCCGTTGTCCCACGGGATGCGCAGAAGTCCGGTCTGCCCCGGCTTGTAGTTCACGACGCGCTCGGATAGTTCTCCGAGTGTGGTTTGCGCGCGCCGCGCGATTGCTTCGAAGACATCGCCCGTGGCGGAGAGTCCGGCTTCTACGCCCGTATAACCTGGATGAACGGATCCGGGGACGACCCCGCACACGCCGGGGATGAGACTGGAAGACTGACTCATTCCGATGATGCACGTAGACGTGCCAACTACATTCACGACATCGCCTATTTTGATGCCGGCGCCAATCGCATCCCAGTGGGCATCGAGCGCTCCGACAGGTATCGGGATGCCGGTCCGCAAACCAAGTCGTTTGGCCCAAGGTTCGGAGAGCCCGCCGGCCACCTGCGCTGAGGTTGCGTAGCGTCCGCGTGCGATTTTCGCCCGCACGCCCTTCAGTAAGGGGTCGACCGACGCTAGGAATTCTTCGCTGGGTAGGCCACCGAGTTTCTCGTTCCACATCCATTTGTGGCCCATGGCACAGACGCTGCGCGGAAGGCGGTCAGGGTCGGCGATCCCGCAGAGGACGGCCGTCACCATGTCGCAGTGTTCGAGCGCCGTGACGAACCTAGCGCGCTTTTCGGGATTGTTGCGAAGCCAGTGCAGCAATTTCGAGAAGCCCCACTCCGAGGAATACGTGCCGCCGCACCAATCAAGGGCAGCCACACGCATGGCGCGTGCCGTCTTGCTAATGGTCTCTGCTTCGCGCCATGCCCGATGGTCACACCACAGATAGTAGGGATCGAGCGGTTCCAAGTTCTCGCCAACGGGAATAACGCTCGACCCAGTTGTATCGAGCGCCAGGGACTGTATGGCTTTGCCGTCGATTCCAGCGGAGGCGATGGCGATTTTCATCGCTTCCAGCAAAGCGTTCATATGATCTGCGTGATCCTGCGTCGCGTAATCGGGATCCACGTGTTTTCGGTGCAGAGGGTACGTGGCCGATCCAGATCCCAATCTCCCTCTTTCGTCGTCGAAGATCGAAACCCGAACATTTAGAGTGCCGAAATCTACGCCCGCAACAATGTTCAATGTTTGCCCCCTAATTCAGCCGCGGAAAAGGTTTTGAGAACCTGTAAGCATCAAAACAGGCCGCTATAGGGCTTTTCCCGGATCGCCGCCGCAGAAATACACTTCGATTCCCATCTCGCGAAAGGCAACAGCTTTTGCTAATAGGGCCAGGCCGGCTGACTCAGCGTCTCTCCCATAAGCGACCTGGAGATGATTCGATTTGTGCCGCGCCATCAATTGATCGCGACTTACGCCGTGCAGTACGGCGTTCATGATCGGCCATTGAGGGGTGGTGATTGCCCAGCGACGTGCGACTTCTTCTTGAGGTAATTCGACGACGGTCGCACGTCCTAAATCTGCTTTGAGCCGGCCAGATTCCACAAAAATGCGGCTCCAGACGATTTCGCCCGGTTTGCTGACCCCCTTCAGGGTGCCTCCACCTAGTGGAAAATACATGGGGGGCTGGCGTTCGCTGACAGCGCCTTGATAGCCGCCCGTGAAATGATTTGGTGGCGCGGCTCCCGAGATCTCGAAAACCCATACGAAATCGCCGTTAAATTGTTCACCATACCGGATATCGTGCAACGTGGTTTCCGGGTCAAGGTTCAACTTGTTCCAGATGCGGTTTGTCACCAAGGCGTCGATCCCCGCACATTCATCCACCTCGTTGAAATGAGGAAGAGCCGCGCCAGGATAGAGAATACGATCAGTCCCAGGTTGACGCACCGGGGGCCGGTCGACATTGTTCAGAAGCCCTTCCACCAAATCGGAAGCGGGTGTCAGGTCTTTCAGACCCTGTTGATATTGGATACCGATGGCAGCACACCCAAAGTCATCTGCAATCCGCAATGCCGCGATATACATCCGGCACTGATCGAGTACCTGAGCGTCGGTCAGTTCGGTAGCGGCGTTTGAACCTATCTGAAACTTCATCCCTTTCTTGTCGAGCCAGTCTCGAACCGACTGTGCTTCTTCAGACGGAATGCGTGTCATCATGGCATAGAGGGCCGATTGGCTCAGCCGCTCTTTGAATATTCCCATCGGATGGAGCAGTTCATCCGGAACAATGGCGTTGTACATGCCCATGCACCCTTCGTCAAAGATTCCGAAAACGGCTTTTCGCTTCTTAAGCTCGTCAGCCACTGCGCGCCCGACGACGCCGGGTAGGCCTGGAATCGTGGTTGAGCCCAAGGCCCGCACATGAGTTGCGTCATGGTCGATTGCTTCGCCGCGAAGCCATTGCGCGAGCCTTGACAAGAAATACTCATCGCTAAAGTTTTCGCTCCACAGGGTCTCGTAACGGATGTCGGCTTTTGTGAGGGACGCATTCAGGTTCAACATGCCCACGAGGCCGGGCCATTGACCACTCCAGTTCGCGACTGTAAGGATCGGACCCAGGTGGTGATACAACCCAGCGAGAACGTGATGACTATATTGCCAGACCGCTTCCGCGACCATGACGGGCGCGTCTTGCGGAATCTGCGCAAATACATCCATTCCGTAACGCTGGCTGTCTATGAAGCCGTGTTGTTTCGCGGAGTCATACGGGTGCGCGCGGCGTACTTCGCTTCCGAACTGGCGAACAGCAGCGGTCAGCAATTCTTCCATAGAATTCTGAGCTGGCCAGCATTTTTGGTTGGCGGAGAGCCGCAGATCTCCACTCGCGACTAAGAAAACTTGAGAAGACATCTAGGGAGCCTTCTTTCCAAGGTGCCGGAGACTTCGCGGCGTGAGCACCACTGACGAGCAAGCCACGAAACTGCCGGCGAATTGAATGCCTGCCGAAGACTAGCATATTTATGAATCGTTTCACAGGCGGACCGCGAAATATCATGCCAATTTCTTCGAGAATCGCAATACGGACACGGCAAACGTAAACGGAAGGGAACAGCCACTGCTGCAAATAAGTCGGAAATACCCTATTGTAGCGACGGCGTGAAAAGCCTTGACACCTGTACTGACCCCATGCTTCAATCCGGGTGAAACGATTCATATTAGGACGGAGATTCATATTGAGACGCACTGCAAAGGTTCCCCATGCCAAATCCGTGTGACGAGCGTCAATTTCCCGGTTGAGGCCGGGAGGGATCGAGAGAGTCGGCGACTCTCACCCCGGGGAGCAGAGGTGGCCAAGGGAATCGGCTGGGTCGGGACTCTCTTTCCCATCGGTACGTGGCTTGGTGGCAGGATGCTTGGACCGGATGGGTCGGACCAAGGCTTGCATGACGGGGAATCGTAGTTGATCCCTAAAGAGCGGGGAGGAAGCATGTTGCTCCGAATGGTTTTTTTGTCATTGACATGCTTCACTTTTGCAGTGACTGTCAACGGCAAGGCAAAAGTGGAAAAAACTGAATATCGTGGTTGGAAGAATTGTTACCGTATCAGTAACGGAGAAATAGAAGTTATCGTGACGGGTGACGTCGGCCCGCGGATCATTCGGTTTGGCTTTGTGGGCGGCCAGAACGTCTTCAAGGAATATATAGAACAGCTGGGTAAAAGCGGGGAAGAGAAGTTCCAATTGCGCGGCGGAGACCGCGTTTGGAAAGCGCCTGAAGACGCGGTGGCGACCTGGGCTCCCGATAATGTTCCAGTCGAAATTATTGAGACTCCGACAGGACTTGTGGCGCGCGCTCCCGTGGAGCCTCTCACGATGCTTCAAAAAGAAATCGAAATTCGCATGGCACCGGCGGGGGGCCAGGTTACGGTAATACACCGGATTACAAACCACTCGCTCTTTCCGCTCGAATTCTCACCGTGGGTACTCACGATGATGGCGCCGGGTGGCACCGCGATCACTGGATTTCCGCCGCGTGGTAAACATCCGATCAACCTAGAGGCCACAAATCCCTTGGTAATGTGGGCCTACACCAATCTGGCCGATCCACGCTTCACTTTTACGAAGAAGTACCTTCTGCTGCGCCAGGATGCCAACAATTCCGAGGCACAGAAGATTGGCATGTTCAATCCCGACACTTGGGCGGCGTACTTGTTGCACGGCGAAGCGTTCGTTAAGCGTGCCAAGCCCGACCCGGCCAAGACCTATCCCGATTTCGGATGTTCCTTCGAAACGTTCACGAACAATGAGTTTCTGGAGCTCGAGACGCTGGGTCCTCTGACCAAGGTGCTGCCCGGGCAAACCGTGGAGCAGGTCGAATATTGGAGCCTCCACAAAGACATCAAGCTTCCTGCGATAACTGACGAAGAGATCGATCGAATAGTTCTACCACTAGTGCGCAGCGGGAGCGGGCGTTAATGCCCGTTTTTTCCGCGCTCGAATTCACAGGCACGATTGGTGGACAGTTGATGTCCCTGAGTTCCACCGACCTGACCATCATCGTTCTCTATTTCATTCTGGTACTGGGGCTTGGAGCGTACCTGAGGAAGTTCACAAGCAGCGGTGACGATTTTTTCATGGCCGGACGTGAGATGACGGCTTGGATTGCGGGTCTCAGTTTCATCTCCGCGAATCTTGGTTCACTAGAAATGATGGGTTACGCGGCGCTAACCTATCAGTATGGGATTCTTGCTGCCCATGCATATTGGATTGGAGCGATTCCAGCGGTCCTATTTTTATCGCTCGTAATGCTGCCGTTCTATTACATCTGCAAGACCCATTCGGTACCCGGGTATCTGCAACTTAGATTTGGGGAAGCAACTCGTTCACTTTCGGCGATCTCCTTCGCCGTCATGACCATCCTTATGAGCGGCATCAATATGTATTCGATGGCGGTCATAATGAAGGTGATCCTTGGTTGGAACATCCATTTCAGCATATGGATTTCGTCGCTTACGGTTGCCCTATATGTCATGGGGGGCGGCCTTCTTTCCGCTATCTTCAATGAAGTCCTGCAATTCATGCTGATTTGGCTGGGATGTCTGGTTATTCCCATTGCCGGCCTGATTGAGACCGGCGGTTGGTCTGGCATGGTGCAGCGTATTTCCAGAAATTTTCCCGGGCAGGACTTCACCCACATGTGGAGAACGCTAGGATCGTTTGCGGACAATCCGATGGGTGTTCATTGGACAGGAATTGTCTTTGGCTGGGGCCTTGCCATTTCATTCGGCTACTGGACGACTGACTTTCTCGTCGTGCAGCGCGTGATGGCAGCGAAGGACCTGCGGTCGGCGCAGATGGGGACGATCATCGGCGGGTTTTTCAAGATGATGGTGCCACTCATCGTTATCGTGCCTGGACTGCTGGCTCTGGCCGTTTTGCCGTTTAAACTGGTACCCGAATCCATGGCTAGCGTGCCAGGAGCGCATACTTACAATGAAGCGCTGCCTTTGATGCTGAGCCGATACTGCGGCCCCGGATTACTAGGACTAGGTGTAACAGCCCTCATCGCTGGTTTTATGAGTGGCATGGCCGGGAACATCAGTGCATTCGCCACGGTGTGGACATACGATATCTATAAACCACTGATCCGAAAACAAGCCACCGACACGCACTATGTCAGCATGGGACGATGGTGCTCCTTGCTGGGAGTGATCGTGAGCATCGGAACCGCCTATCTGGTAATGAATTTTTCCAGCATCATCGTGTATGCCCAGACCATTTTCGTTTTCTTTATCGTGCCCATGTTCGGTACAGTTATTTTTGGCATGATGTGGAAACGGACGACACCGGCTGCGGGATTTTGGGGGCTGTTCGCGGGTATTACGGTTTCTTTGCTGCTGTGGCTATGGGTAAAGATGGATCCGTCCGCCATCCGCTACGTTGCATTTTCTTCGCACGCCAAAGACATGGCTGAGAACGTCTACCGGGCGATGTGGTCGCTTATGGCCAATGTGCTGGTAACGATTATCGTGACCGGCTTCACGAAGCCGAAGCCTGAAGAAGAATTGCAAGGCTTGGTTTATGGACTGACGCAGGTACCTTCGATGGCGCAACTTCCAATTTTCAAGCGACCAGTGACCTGGGCCGCCGCAGTTGGCGTTGGATTTATCTTACTGAACATTTGGTTTTGGTAAGGCCGGGAATGACTATCAAAAAAATGATCCCCATCTGGTTTTTTGTGGGCGGCTTGCTCACAATTTACGGCGTGCTGATTTTGGCGGCCGGTGTCCACGAATACTCGCTGCCGCGGGACTCGACGGTGGCAATGCCGAATCTGCACTTACAGATATGGTGGGGAATCGGCCTGTTAATTCTCGGGATTACCTATTTGGCGCGGTTTCGTCCGGGACGATGACTCGGTTGACCTTTTCCATATCTAGCGAGTAATGCTTACCAGGGTGCCTTCGAATGACATCCTCCTCCATGAAGTTTGCGCGGCGCGAATTCCTGACTAGTCTGGCGAGTGCCCTAGCTTCCCGGGCAATGGGACTGCAAGGTGTGGCGTCACGAGAGGTTAAGGCGCAAGCGAGGCCAGGTTTCTCAGGCCGTCCGTTCCATGCAAACTTTATCGATGTCGCTCGCAGCGCTGGTTTGACCGCGCCAATTATCTATGGAGGGGTGGATCGGAAGGAATATATCCTCGAGGCAGACGGTTGCGGATGCGCATTCATTGATTACGACAACGACGGTTGGATAGATATCTTTTTACTGACTGGGACTCGGCTCGAAGGCCCACCTGCAGACACGACCAACCGCCTTTATAAGAATAATCGTGACGGAACTTTTTCCGATGTGACCGATAAGGCTGGCCTTCGTAATGTGGGCTGGGCGAATTCGGTTTGTGTGGGTGATTACAACAACGACGGGTTTGAGGATCTCTTCTGTACGTATTTCGGGCAGAATCGGTTGTACCGGAATAACGGTGATGGAACGTTTACTGATGTGACCCGCAAAGCTGGCCTTTGGGAGGACCAGGGCAGGCCTCGATGGGGCGCGGGCTGTTCTTTTGTCGACTACGACCGTGACGGTCATCTTGACCTGTTTGTCTCCAACTACATCGACTATGACTTAGAACGAGTTCCAAAACCGGGTGAAACCAACAATTGCAATTGGAGAGGCGTGCCCGTCAACTGCGGACCGCGAGGGTTTCCGGCAGGACGACACTCGCTTTATCACAACAATGGTGACGGGACATTTTCCGACTTCAGCGAGAAGTCCGGCATAGCCAAGTCGCGGCAGAGTTTTGGAATGACGGTTGTCTGCGCAGATTTCGACGAAGACGGCTGGCCCGATATATACGTCGCGTGCGATTCGACTCCTAGTCTTCTTTTCATGAACAATCGAGACGGAACTTTTCGCGAGGAAGGCATCGTTCGTGGGGTGGCTTTGAGCGCTGATGGTATGGAGCAATCCGGGATGGGCGTGGGCGTGGGTGACTTTAACCTCGATGGCCATCTTGATCTTTTCAAAACGCACTTCACGGGCGATACCAGCGTTCTTTATCAGAATGACGGTCGAGGAACGTTTGAGGACATGACAATAGCGGCCAAGATCGGGGTCGAAACGCGTTACACCTGCTGGGGAACCGGATTGCAAGACTTGGACAACGATGGTCTGCCCGATATTTTCATAGTTTCCGGGAGCGTTTACCCCGAAGTTGAGAGGACGCTCCCCAGTTATCCGGACAGGACGCCCCGGCTGATCTTTCGCAATCTTGGGGACGGCAAATTCGAAGAATTAAGCGATCAAGCCGGGCCGGGAATAACGGCGGCTTATTCCAGCCGCGGCTGCGCATTCGGCGATTTTGATAACGACGGAGATGTAGACATATTAATCGTGAATCTGAACGCGGCGCCGTCTCTGCTGCGAAATGATCTTCGAGGCAAGAATCATTGGATAAAAGTAAAACTCATCGGTACGAAGTCGAATCGAAGTGCAATTGGCGCACGGGTGCTGGTGCGCTACGGCGGAAAGATCCAAGCACAGGCCATGATGAGTCAATCGAGTTTCTATTCCGCAAATGATCCAAGACTGCACTTCGGTTTGGGCTCAGCAAGAACTGTGGACCTAGAGATTCATTGGCCGAGTGGACCGACTGAATATTTGAAGGGGATCGCCGCTGACCGACTGATTACTATACTTGAAGGCCGCGGTATAATCTCCAGCACGGGGTTCGCAAATCGATAGAGGTTTATTGCTTACCCATGGTGGGGCCGCCCACATGGATCATGCGCGGGATACGGTCCTCGACGGACGGCAGCGATTTGCGCAGTCTGTGGGACCCTTTCTGATACCAGTAGGCAACCGTATAGAAATTATCGGAACGATGATTCGCGTGGCCGTGTTCAATGCTCATTTTGAAATATTTTTCGAACGGCACCGGGGAATCGGTATGAAAACGATAGACTGCCCATTTGGCGCCCCGGTCGTCTCCGCCGTTTACGGGATTCCCGTATTGCTGGAACGCAAATGTAGGGTGGGATGAACCGAACGGATTGATTCCACAATTCCCATAGCACCACGCCCCCAAGTAATAATCCTCGGATCCGGTGCCAAGGATGTGCGGGGTTTCTTTGTCGTCAACAAACATCATGTCGTCACCTTCACCCCACCAATCACCCTGGTTTTGCAGGATGCTCTGCGTGACGCCAACGTAGTGGCCGGGCCCTTCCGCTTCGAAAATGACATAGTTTGAGCGTCCGTCCTTGTTCTTTGCGTCGTTTACTTTAGCATCTGCATTCGCGTTCCAATCGTCGGTCCAGCCCTGATTTGGTTGGGCCTGACGATATTCAGCATAGAAATGCAACAAGTTATCTGGGAGCGCCCGATGTTTTTGCCAGTCGATGTTGTAGTAGAACGCTGTGATGGGTTCCTTGCCCTGGTTGGTGATTGTTATACGCGCTGATTTATAGAAAGGCATGGGGAAGAAGCAGTTGAGCGCTTTCTGAGAGCCAACCGACAGCGGCTGTGATTCATAAACAAAATACTCTCCCAGTCCTAAACCAAAAAAATCACCGATGGGACTTTCTACTGCGGGAAGCGGGTCATCGTCCCAATACATCCGCAGAATGATTCTTTTCAGATGGTACTGCTCGGAAGACGCGATAGTGAACCAAATGTGCGTGATGATGCCGGGACCCGCGAATTGCGCGATGGTGCGCTGTTCGCCTGGTTTAATGGGGTTTTTCCAATTGCCATCGTCATTTCCGCCGCTCGGGTCTGAAGACGAGGTTCGCTCTTGGGTATATGTCTTCTGAAACGGCAGACTCGAAAGGTCCTGGGCCGAAGCAGGATGGGCTGTTAGGACCACAAAAGCCAAAACTACGGGAGCTATTACCGCCCGAAACGGCGTAAATCTTTTGCTGATCAGAGAATGGCTACTGATTTTGTTCCTTAGTTGGGGCTGCACGAAGTGTTCCTTTCTGACTTCCCAGCTCTTGCCACGGCGATCCGGTTAAGCTCATCGGGCGCTGCAGACGGGGAATAGCAGGAGAAAACTCCCATGGCTCCGATGCAGTCACTCCGAAGATGGAAATCTGGCCGGGCTTGTATCGCTGTCGGACTTCGAAATTCTCGAAAGCGACGCCGTTAGGCAGGGGGGCGTGGGATCCGTAGTACGTACCGCGTCCGTTTACCCTAACGCGCAGATCCGGTTCGATATCGTGCGCCGGAACTCTCCAATATTGCGTGAGCCGCGGAAGAGGGTAATACCAGAACTGGGAAGCAGTAGTTGGGACAGAAGACGGGGATCGCTCGTCCGAAGCGCACAATACGATTGCGTCCCCATCCCCAATTCGCAACATGTCCGCAAGCGGGTAATTCTCCCGCTCCAGGAATTCATCCCCGGTATAAATACCAAAGAGTGAGCGAGCGTCTACTACGTGGTCCTTCAGAAATAACCAGCGCAAGCGCTCGAAGTTCCCCATGGTCGCAGTTAAGGTCAATTCCTCAACCGGCGGGCTGTCTTCATATTGGTATACAGCCAAACGAAGTTCGCCCGGTTTATCACTATCAATGGACAAAACGAGATAGACGTGAGCCCCGTTCGCCGTAAACTTTTCCACTTCAACTCTAACCGTGAGTCTTTCGATCGGTTTGGGACGCGCTTCGAGCTTTGTCAAAGCACCGCGGGAGGAAGCCTGTCCGTCGGCTGTCCCAGGTGCAACCCACAACCGTTTGCCCCGAACTCCTTTGTCCAGAGTGCTAAGTTCCAGCTCGCTGAATGCCATTCGGCTGAAGCGGCTGCCGGGGCCAGAAACCACAGGTTCGATGGCAATGAAGTTCAAAAGCTGAGGTTGTCCGGTCGTGGAAAGAATAATGCCCACCCGAATCAGGCCGCGCGGGCCAGGCAAACCATTCTCGGAAGGCAACCCGAAAACAATGCCATCTTTTCTGCCCCAGATGAGCGGCTGGTCTGGGCATGATGGTCGGATCCAGTCAGATTCGTCGCCGCGAGCGACCGGGGAAGTTAGACCGACAAACAGCAAAATAAAAATCAGAGATGCGGAAACAGTGCTGAATAAGGCCATGAGACGGGAAATTTGCCGGGGGCATTTCACAGCGAGAGTAATAGCAGCAATCGCGAGTTTGTGGTTTCGATCCGAGCACATGGCAGACCCCAGTTTCATTACAGCGCCACAGTCTGCAATAGAATGAATCGTTTCACAAGCCAAAAAATTGCGTTTTTGAGAACTTTGCTCTAGTATGAGCAGGGAATCGCGGCAAGAGTCAGCTTGTTATATCCCTAAGCAAAATTCTGATTTGCTACTGTTGCGTACATCCTTATGTCAACTATCGTCGAAGTGGCAAAGCGGGCCCGAGTTTCAGTCGGTACAGTCTCTAATGTAATTCGTGGGAATCCTCAGGTTGGTCGCGATTTGCGGGAACGTGTCGAGGCGACCATCCTCGAATTGGACTACCATCCGAATGAAATCGCTCGAAGCCTAAAAGTCAATCAGACCAACATGTTGGGCATGGTCCTTCCTGACATTACAAATCCATTTTTCCCTGAGATTATCCGTGGCGCAGAAGATAAGGCGTTTGAACGCGGCTACCTGCTGGTTACTGCCAACACGGATGAACAGATTGAGCGCGAGCGGCGTGTTGTATCGGCGCTTCGCTCGCGGCGAGTTGACGGTTTATTGCTTGCATGCGCTCCAGGAGGGCAAAGCAAGCACATTCGTGGCTTGTTGGATGCCGGTATTTCTGTCGTATGCCTAGATAGAGTGCCCGTGGGCATAAAAGTTGACGTAGTGCTGCTCGATAACGTGCGGGGCAGCCAGGATTGCGTGCGCCATCTGATACGAGTGGGCTACCGCAGTGTGGCTATCATTACCGGCCCTCTCGAAATCCAAAACGCGCGCGAGCGTCTTCGCGGCTATGAGAATGCTCTCCGGGAGGAAAGCATCAAGGTGTCTCGAGAATTGATTCTGCAGGGTGACTTTCGTCGGGAGTCTGGTTACCTTCTTGCGAAGGAGTTGCTGCTTCGGCGTTCTAGGCCCTCTGCCATATTTGTTTGCAATGGGGTTATGACTCTAGGGGTGCTTGAAGCCCTTGAAGAAGTGGGTGTGCGTTGCCCGGAGGATATTGCTGTGGCAACTTTTGATGACCTCGCCGTTGACAGGTCCTTCCACCCGCGCCTTACCGTAGTCGCGCAACCGGGTTATGAAATAGGCGCGCGCGGAGCTATGCTTCTGATGGATCGGGTTGAAGGAAAAGTGACAGGCAAGCCCGAGACCATAAGAATGCCGCCAACCCTAATTGTCCGCGAGTCGACAAAAGGCCGCTCTTCTGTGCCCGCAACCAAACCGCGATCCTGACACCGCGTGCTTCCCCCAGAAAATTCAGCTCCGCCAATAATCGCTTGACATCCCTCGATAATTTATGTTCCCATCCTCGAAATGAAACGATTCATCACGCAGAAATTCGGAAAATAGCGTCAAAAACGCAAATCCGAAGAGAATCGCTGCTGCATGGTGCTGAATGGTTTCACCTAGGAATGCCTGGGGGGAGCGTAACCATGGGGGGTGTGATCATGAGGATCAAGTTCTTAGTCGTTCTGCTGCTGGCACTTTTGACTCTGTTGCGGCCAGTCCGTATCGAAGCGCAAGCCGATCGGGGTGTGATTAAAGGGGAAGTGCAGGACAAACAAGCAGGAGGCATTGAAGAAGCTCAGCTGACATTGAGGAATGAAGGCACGGGCGTGGTCACGACGGCAAAATCAGGATCCTCCGGGGAGTTCAGTTTCGTCGATCTTTCCCCCGGTATCTATTCGCTGACGACTGAGGCCAAGGGATTCAGTAAGTCCACGCAGCAGCATATTGCCGTGGATGTAGGACGCACGCTGGCGCTCACGGTTACGCTCCAGCCGGGCGAAGTAAAGGAAACCGTTACCGTTGTGGCGAATTCGGCTGCTGTAGACACGCAAACCTCCGACATCGGCACGATTGTCACTCCGCAAGAGATCAAGGATTTGCCAGTTCCACTGAGTGGAGACATGCGTAACCCTCTCAGCTTCGTAATTCTGGCCCCGGGTGTAAATGGTTCGACGCCTGGTCCCACTCCGGACTATAGATTGCATATCAGCGGATCCAGCAGCTACTCGAACGAGGTGTACATCGATGGCATTCCCATCGTGAACACGAATCTTTCGGGGGATATCAGCAGCAACCACCCTCCCATCGATTCCATCAGCCAATTTAAGATCGTCACCAACAATGCCAGTGCGCAATACGGATTTTCCAGCGGCATCGTTTCTTTTGCTTTTAACTCGGGCACGAACGACTACCATGGAAATCTATTTGAGTTCCTGCAGAACGATGCTCTCAACGCGACTGGTTTTGTTGCGAACGCTTTGCAGCAAAAGAAGGCGCCGCTGAAGCAGAACGAATTCGGTGGTACTTTCGGTGGGCCAGTCCGAATTCCTCATTTATACAATGGCCATGACCGCACTTTTTTCTTTGTCGAATATACGGGATTTAAGTTCCGTCCCAGCTCGGTGAACGGTAGTCTAACGACGATCCCGAATGCGTACCGCACGGGGGACTTTTCTCAGTCACTCGGCGCGCAGCTCACAGCGAACGGGCAACCGATCTTTGATGCCGCGGGACGCCCGGTTTTCCAAGGTGAGATCTACAACCCACTTTCTGTCCATACCGTTGTTGGACCCGATGGCAAGAGTTATCAAGTGCGCGACCCCTTTCCTGGAAACGTGATTCCCAGCGGCACGCCGGGTTTGAGCACTGTTTCGCAGACGGTCTTGGGATTTTTCCCCGTGGCGGACAGCAATGCTCTGTTCAACAATCTGGTTCGCCAGCAGAGTTCGAAAACCGATGAACACAGATTAGTTGTGAAAATAGACGAACATATCTCGGAAAAGCACTCACTGTCGGGGAGCGTGTTCCTGGGAGGCTTCACCAATAGCAACAATGGCGGCTTAAATCTGCTGGACGCTGTCACCAACACTGCGCCAACCACTCAGATACGGCTCACCCACAATTACATCCATTCTCCGACATTTGTTAACAACTTTAGTTTCGGTTTTCTTCGCGATACAAATTTCGCCGGCCCGCTACAGGCCGGACCTGGGCTTTCTGCGCTGGGGATCACTGGACTCCCACCCGTTGCGGCGAACAGTCCTTTTCCAATTATCGCCATGGGCACCCTTACCAACAGCATTGGTAGCACGGGAGCATCAGCAAATGCCGAGAACCGTTTTGTCGAAACGGACAACTTGACGATAATTCGCGGTAAGCACTCGCTAACCATGGGTGGTGAATTGCGGCGTTTGCAGCGGAACGAGGCAGGAATTCCTACGGGCAACTTTACCTTTGAGCCCACGCAATCGGCGCTCAACGGGACCGGGTTCATCAACGGCAATCAGGCAGTCTCCATTCCCGCCGGTACAGGGAATCCAGTGGCCAGCTTTCTTTTTGGCGGGATGGACTTCTCTCGCTTTGATTACCCGGTTTCACAAGGCTACCGGTGGTGGCAGACTGGAGTCTTTTTTCAGGACGATTGGAGAATCACTTCCAATCTAACCCTGAACTTGGGCCTCCGCTACGACATCCAGGTGCCCCGGACCGAGGTCCGTGGTAACGTTTCCACCATGAATCCAACTCTTGCGAATCCGAATGCGGGTGGTCTCCCAGGTGCTTTTACTTATTATGGTTCTGGGGCCGGACGCAATGGCATGCCCCGCATTGGAAGCATCGATTACCGCGGGTTTCAGCCCCGTGTCGGCTTCGCGTATGCCTTGGGTTCGCAGCATAAAACCGCCATCCGTGGCGGCTTCGCGATCACCCGTCCACTTGGGAATGACAATCTTGAGAACAACATCGGCGGCGGACTTTACGACACCGGTTTTGCGGGGCTGGCTACGGTTAACCGGCCTCAAGATGCGGTGGGTTCTCCGGCCTATTACTGGGACAACTCTTTTCCGGCGGGCTCGATTAGCGGAGCGAATCTAAGCCCGGGGGCACTGGTTGGGAACGATAACCCGCCTTTCATTCATCCGAGCGCCGGAAACCCTCCAACTCAGCTGTACTGGACCGGTCAACTACAGCGGCAAATTTCCAGCACTGTGGTGGTGAACGTAGGCTACGTGGGCGGACACACTTACCATCTTGGTGTGTGGTCGAAACCGAACCAGGTGAATCCTGCCGTCGCTCAGAAATTCAGCGCCGACGCCGCGGCTGCTGGATTGCCTTTGAACGAGTTCTTGGCCTTGCCGGTCACCGATCCTCGGGCCACCGCCGCGGGCATCAATCCACCGTGGCCAGATTTTGTTTCGACGTTCGGGCCCGCCGCCACAATCGCTCAGACCCTTCGTCCGTTCCCGCAATACGGCGATGTCGACAATGTATTCAATCCGATTGGCAGTGTTTCCTACAACGCTCTGCAGACCAGCCTGCAAAAGCGTTTTTCCCAAGGATTGACCTTCCTGGTGGCCTATACATATTCAAAGACAATCGGAAATGTTGATTCCAATTCTGGGCCTTCCGCTGGTGCGGAAAATGCAATTTTTGCCGGATCGTTCGCTCAGGATTACTACAATCCACGAGCTGACAGATCCGTCACCAGTTCTGACATTCCTCACGTCGTCTCACTGAGCTACACCTATGAAATTCCGCTGGGTCCAGGAAAGGCTTTCCTGAATCGTGGGGGAGCAGTGGGAAAGATCGTTGGTGGGTGGCAGGTAGCTGGCATCCATAAATACCAGAGTGGTCGTCCGATCCATATCGAATATGACGCATTTGGCAGCTCAAATCCGTATCTCGCGAGCGATGGTTTCAGCTTCCGGCCCAATATCGTTCCGGGACAACCCTTTAAGAATCCCGCTTACGATCCGAGTTGTTCAGGCCCGGTCCAGACCGCTGCGGGGCGCCAACCCTGCCAGTTTTATATCAATCCGGCTGCTTTCACTGCGCCGCCTCCCGGACAGTTTGGCAATGCTCCAAACCTGATATCAGCTTTGCGGATGCCTGCCTACTTCACCGAAGATCTATCGATCTCCAAGCGCATTCCCCTCTATGAGCACCTGAATCTGCAGTTCCAGGCCAATTTCTTCAATGCTTTCAATCGCGTGGTCTTCTCTTCCGGCGGCAATGCGCAGACGTTCATTGTCAACGGCGCTCCGCCCGATTTGAGCCAGGCTTCGCTGGCAAACTCCAATTCAATCTTCGGGATCATGACGGCTCAGCAGAATGGCCCGAGGATCATACAATTTGGCTTAAAGCTGGAGTTTTGAGTTAGTGGCCATGCTCGCTAAGCTGATTCTCTGCGCGAGCATGGTACTCCAGCTTCCAGGTCAAACGGTCGATGAGGAAATGGCCGCACATGGTCGGGCGGCGCAAGCGGCCGAACAGCGTAATGACTTTCCAACCGCAGTTCGTGAATATGAGTATCTGACACATTTGCTTCCGCAAAATGCCGAAATGCATAGCAATTTGGGAGTTGCTCTGTATTTCAATCAAGAGACAACACGCGCAATTTCCGTACTCCGGAAAGCAATATCGCTGAACTCGGACCTGCTTGCTCCTCATTTGTTCTCTGGCTTGGCGTGGTACCGACTTTCAAATCCCGACGCGGCGGTGCCGATGTTGGAGCAGGCAACTCGCATTAACCCATCTGATGTTCTCGCGCACACCTGGCTGGGTTACGCCTACGTGGCGCAGCTGCGATACCAGGATGCACTGAGAGAGTTCCAGACGGCATGTCAGCTTGATCCGAACAATATCGACGTGTGGTATGCCCTCGGTCAGTCTCATTTGCAAATTGGGAACGGCATGACGCTCTTGCTCCTTAGCACCGCGCCGGATGGTGGGCGAACCTGGCAGCTTGCTGGCGAACAATTTCAATTGCGTGGCAATTCGCAGAACGCCCTGGCTCTCTACCAGCAAGCTCTTGAGCGTCGCCCAGACATCCCGGAACTGAGGAAGCTGGTCACAGAGATGGGAGGAGAACTGTCTGAGAATTCTTTACCGCAGCCGGCGGACACGAATCGAGAAGACGAGTTGTATCGACGAGCGCATGACGAAGAACGAAAGGCACAGGAATCTTTTCAGCGTGTCTTGCAGATTGCTCCGGATTCCTACCGCGCGCACCAGATCATGGCGGACGCACTCGCTGCCGAAGAGCGGTTGGACGATGCAATCGAGGAATACCGCGCGGTTCTTAAACTAAAGCCCGATCTGCCCGGCATTCACGAGGCGATAGGAAACAATCTTCTTCGCGCTGGGAAGTTGGCAGAGTCTTTGCAGGAATACAAATTAGAATTGAACAGGCAACCGCGATCCGCGACTGCGAACACAAATGTTGGACGCGTCCTGCTTTTGATGGGAAACGATAGCGCCGCGGAAAAAGCGTTGAGTCGTGCGCTAACACAAGACCGGCCACCCGCAGAGATTTACAAACTTTTTGGGAAGGTTAATCTCACACAACATCATTATCAAACCGCGATCACGCATTTGACGCGGTACTTGTCCATGATGCCCAACGACGCGAGTGCATACTACCTGCTCATGCGAGCCTATCGCGCAGTGGGCGACGTCGAGCATGCGACTCAAGCCTCAGAACTTTATGAAAGGGCCTCGCAGGACGCGAAAGGCCGCTCTCGCGCGCAGAAAGCGCTCGAGTCTTTTCGGAGACAGGACCAGCCACCCGAGGGCACGGAAGAGAAAGGGCAGCCGACGCCACAGCCACTTCAATGATATGTTTCACAATCTCGCCAGGACCGAAACTTCGACGTCATGGAACGGTACTCGGCTCGATGTACGAGCCACAAGCTCTCGGTTCCAGGTTTTAACGACTATTTGCTCGAGATTTTCTTTCCTGCAATGGGAGCCCTGAGTGAAGTCGATTCTTGGGGCTTCGTCCGCTACACGATGTGAAAGGATTCTTCCGGATGGATACCAAGTTCCTCACGATTGTATTTCTGGTTTGTGCTTCGCGCGGAGTATTTGGTGCAGAGAAATCAAAGACCGTCCTGCAATCACCAAGTGCAACGATTCAAGTCGAAATTACCACCAAAGATAAGACCATTGAAGAACTTATTCGGTTCAAGGATCACGGTCAGTGGGTAGACGCCCTCTCCGTCGCCGGCTCGGCGACGCGCGTAACTGCCGGATCACCCGGCGCGCTTCAAAACTGCGCGACGCTGTCTGTGGACCAGCAGAAAAGCCCCGATCGGATCGTCACCCATTCAGATTGCGGCGCGGGGTGGGCCGAGCAAACGATTTCGTTCTCGCGCGAGCCAGATGTGATCAACGTCACGGTTCGTTTTGTGCCGAAGGAGGGAATCCTCATCCATTCGGTGGAAGACCGATACACATTTGCTCCGGGGCGGCGCTCCGTGGACACGCCGCTCGAAGGCCCGGTCGATTTCGTCTGGAGTCAAAACATAAAAAGCGAACCAACTGATCTAATACCTGAGTGGTGTTTCAAATCCCCGGTTGTAATGCTTCAGCAAAGGAGAGTTTTCGTCGCGCTGATGCCCAACCTGACCACACAGGTCAAGATGCCATTTGCTTTAGACCTCGACGTAACATCCGAGACCAAGCCTTGGTTGTCATATGGAAACGTTGCTTCTGAAGCGCACGGGCATAGCTACTTCCGTCGGATGTCGGACGGCATAATCAATTCTGGTGCAGGCGTTGTCGAGTACTCTTACGCGCTGGTGGTCGCGCCTCAGCCACTCAAGCTCGGATACCGTCGTATTGTGCGGCGCCTGTGGCGCACGCTGGGCCAACCCCAACTATTGCGGTCGGTTGATCTGCAAAAGAACGTGCGGCGCCCCGAGTTGGTGCTTTTCGATGATTGGCGGGAGGATGCGTGGACCCGCTACGCCGGAGAAGTATACCGTGACGTGGAATGCTCAGGCGGCGAGTGCGGAACTCTCTCGAGCAATCGGAACTACATGGGGGACTGGAACCATCCTTCCGCCGATGCTTGGTTCAACTCTTGGTTTCAGACGCTGCGTACGGCATACGGCTGGTATCTGTATGGGCGGCGCACGCAGAGCAAGGAAATTCAGCAGAGAGCCGAGGCTGTACTCAACCTTGCGTTGCATAGCCCGCAGCAAGAAGGAGCCTTCTCGACCATTTATCTTGTCCCGGAACATCGTTGGATTCGCGAAGATGGTTGGGCCGGTTTTCCTGATGACTATCACTCATTCTGCATGTCTTGGACCGCCTACTGGATGCTCAAGTGGGCCGAAGACCTTACGCCGGACAGAAAGAGTGACATTCTCGCGTTTACCCGTCCCTACGGTGACTTTCTCTTAAAGCACCAGCAGTCATCGGGTGTGATTCCGTCCTGGTATGACTCGAAACTAAAACCCAGAGAAGAATTTCGGGATTACAATGCGGAAACCGCCGGTTCAGCACTTTTCCTACTAGAATTAGGAGAGCTAACTGGAAACCATATCTACGTAGAGGCGGGGGCACGCGCGATGGATTTCATAACGCGCGAAACACTTCCGCGGCAACGCTGGTTCGACTACGAGACGTTCAAATCTTGTGCTCGGAAAAAACTAGACTTCTACGACCGAATGACCGCGCAATACCCACAGAACAACCTCTCGACCATGCAAGCTGCGATGGCCTACTTAAAACTCTACCGACTGACGACGCGGAAAAAGTGGCTTGACCTTGGCACAGGCGTCCTCGATTACTTGCTACTTACGCAGCAGGTTTGGAATGGCCCAGGATTTGATCCCCAATTGCTCGGCGGATTCACTACACAGAACACCGACGCCGAATGGAGTGACGCGCGGCAGAGCTATGCGGCCGTCCTGTTATGGGACTACTACCAAGAGACGCAAGATGTGGAGTATCTGGAACGAGCAATCGCGGCTTCCCGCGCTAGTTTCGCCGTTGCTCCCTGGGAGAACTGGGCGCATGTGGGATATAACAACGAACCCGGCTCTCTGACGGGTTTTCATTGGGGAACAGGAAGCGCAATGACTGCGGTCGAAATTATGTCGCCGATGTTGGGCGACGCGTTCATCAATGTTGCAAAACAACACGGCGTAGGCTTTAATGCGAGCTCGGTCCGCAACGTAAAGGTTGTGGGTACTGCAATTTCCTTTGACGTTGATGCGATACCTAAACTGCGGAAATTGCAAGTCCGGTTCGCTGGCGCAAAACCGCGAACGAACTATCAGCTCTCCGTCAACTCCGGGAGAGCAATTGAGGTTAGCGGAGAAGTGCTAAACCTTGATGGTTACACCGTTGAACTGAGTGTTAGCAACTAAATTTGATCAACCCAGTGACGGGTGCCAAAGGCAGATCAGATCTGGACCTGTCTGTAACCGGAGGAATAGACTAGCGCAAAGAATTGGCTCAGCTTGGCTGGAAGGAACAACGATGGATCTGGACTTAAAGGGCAAAGTCATTTTGGTGCCGGGAGGAGCCAAGGGCATAGGAGCGGCAATCGTCCGTTTTTGTGGCAACGAGGGCGCTATTCCCGTGATTCTTGCAAACTCAACTCAGTTGTCGATTCGTAAAGCCGCTTTCACCATACGTACCGCAATGTGAATTACAGCCCTGCGGACCCGCCTAAGCCAGGCAGCATGGAACGCGTTTTGTTCTTGGGAACAAACCGTTGATAGATATTTTTCAACTCCGCCAAGAACTCCGCCGCGAAGCAGAAGTGCAGATCGCGGCACGACAGCAAAAGCGGAACCATGGGCGACGAAAATCCGCTCTTGCGTGGCGATCTGATGCCCTTTGTGCTTGACAATGGAAAACGATGTATGTTTCTATCCCTTGTGTTTATGAATCGTTTCATGCCATTGAAAAATGCGTAAACGCGGACAAGAATGCAACTCAGTTGTAGTTCGTTTTTATAACGGTGAAAGGTTTCATCAGCGATGAATGCTGGCAGATTGCTAATCCTGCCCACGGCCCGGATGGTCTCAGCATAACAAGGGGGGAGTCAGCCATGCCTGTTATTCTTCGCCCGGTTTCCCGGTATCAGCTTCGCTTCGCGATTGCCCTCGTACTGCTGGCGTGTTTCGCCCGAATGTCTTTCGGCGCAGGCAAGGCAGCCTCCGACCCGGGATTTGAATTCCAGACATCCAACACCGTATCCTCGCCGTGGTTGGTGGAGGGACCTGACCCACACGGTATCGATCGCGGCCTCGGTTTCTCCCACAGCGGGGCGAATAATGCTTGGATTTACGATTCCACTACCAATTGGAATGCGATACTCCAATGGATTAGCGTGGCGCCGAATACCAACTACACACTCTCCGGTTGGGTCCAGAACAACTTCACCACGAACCCTGGCTATTTCGGAGTACGTCAGTCTGACGGGACTACGGTGCTGCAAGAAACGTCGTTCAACGCCTCCCCGGCGTATGCGCAGCTCACCGTGACTTTCAACTCCGGCTCCAACAGCACGGTTAGAGTGTTTGCCGGCTTTTGGGGCCAAAGTACGGATCGCTGGCTGAGACGCGATGACATTTCCTTACATCAATAAACACGTGTGGGCATGGCGAAAACAGGGCGCGTTGGTGCGTGCATGAGGACCGAAAAACCAAAAGGGGTCACAATGAAACTCAGTTTTCTAGCGGTGCTCGGTTTGTTGCTTTGCACAACTCCGCAAGCAACGTCTCAGGGGAATTCTTACGACGGACTTGAAAACAGTCTCGCCAACCTTTACCGGCTTTCGAATGCCAAAACATTTTCCATAGGCCCGGAAAATCCAACAGGTGAAAAAGGCAAAGCAGGCATGGCGGCACAGGGAACCGCGTCGAGAGCCGCGCGCGACTTGGGACAGGGCTGGAAGGTCAACCCCTTTGTGGTTATCGCTCCGGGACAAACATTCACTCTAGCCGAAATCAGTGGATCGGGCGAAATTCAGCATATTTGGATGACACCAACGGGAAACTGGAGGTTCTCCGTCCTGCGAATGTACTGGGACGACGAGAAAGACCCCTCGGTGGAGGTACCAGTCGGTGATTTCTTCGCCATGGGTTGGGGGAAATACGCGAAAATCTCCTCGCTGGCCGTTTGTGTCAATCCGGGCAGTGCGTTTAATTCCTATTGGCCGATGCCGTTTGGTCGCAAGGCGAGGATCACTCTGGAGAATATAAACGATAGGCCGATGACGCTTTACTACCAAATCGACTATGCGCAGACGCAAGTACCAAAAGATACGGGCTACTTCCATGCTCAATTTCGAAGAGTGAATCCTCTTCCGTACAAGCAGGTGTACACGATCGTGGACAATATAAAGGGCAAGGGACAGTACGTCGGCACTTATCTCGCTTGGGGTTCGCACAACAACGGCTGGTGGGGCGAGGGAGAAATCAAGTTTTACTTGGATGGAGACAAAGACTTCCCAACAATAAACGGGACTGGCACCGAGGATTATTTCGGGGGATCATACAACTTCGAAAATCAGGAAAAAAAACAATACGAGGAATTCACTACGCCGTATTCTGGCTTGGCACAAGTCATTAAACCAGATGGTCTCTATCAATCCCAGCAAAGATTCGGTTTGTACCGCTGGCACATTGTCGATCCGGTGCGTTTCGATCGTGATTTGCGGGTGACGATTCATGCGCTGGGGTGGAGGAGTGGAGAGCGCTATTTGCCTCTTATGGATGACATCTCCTCCGTTGCATTCTGGTACCAAACCGAACCACATGCCGCATTTAAGAGATTGCCGGAGAAGGACGAATTGGAAATTGACTGAGACTGTGCCGGGCAAACAGAGCTGATACGTGGCCGAAGATGTTTCTTCCGTAGCTGGCCCTTAGGGCGGAATTATTCACGCTATGGAAGATTTGAACCATTGGCCAAACCAACCGCCCTGACCGCCGTAGGCCGGCCAATTTGTTCCGCAAGTTTCGCGTAAGAAACGGTCATACGGCAGGGGATGTTTAGCAACGCACGCCACCAGCGCTGAAAAAGTGTGCCGCCCGTTTGCACTGGCAAGATGTCTATGGCCGTTAACTCTCCCTCGAGGTATCTACTGATCGCGTACGTTAAGCCATTCGAATTGCGCGCCGCTTGGTACTCAAATCCGTTTTCGCCGTAGTGAAGGCGCAGAAGACGACACATGCCCGTCTCGTCGTCTGCCCAATCCACTGCGCGCAGGTTTTCCTTCGCGATCTGCCAGGATCAACGTGTCGCCGATGGGCGTATCGATTCGGTCCGTCAACAACTGCAAAATTTCATTCATGGCGTTCCTATACTCTGCCAATCGTACTGACATCACTGGAGCTCAAGAGAGAGATGCGCGGGACAGAGTGATCTCAGAAAGTCTCGAGCGTCGAAAATTTCACCAGCGGCGACGACGCCAGCGGTCTTGGCCAGCCCCTTGACGACACGTCGCTCCCACCACAATAGGTGCAGTGACGCATAGATGTCTCGCCCGCGCGCAACAGCGACCGGCGGCCCATCTTGCTGCCGCTTCTCTCTGGAAAGGATTTCGTTAGCTCTCGATTCATAAATTTGCTCTCGTATCTACGCCGGCTCATGCTCATCCTTCGAGTGCATATCGGCCGGCAACAAGCGGCACGGCTCGCTGCAATTCTGCCGGCTCCCCTGAAGCGACGACCCGAGCGCATGAATAACTGCTTTGCTCGACTGGAACAACAACTACGGAAATGATCGGAACAAGGCAGTGTGCTTCCACTGCAGTAATTTGCCCAAACATTTCTTCAACGAAGTAAAG
>Ga0185299_10002151_pt1 | contig 32143 bp, 27 predicted proteins | sample PaiPotPPA55metaG_FD_128002 | JGI IMG/M metagenome (GOLD analysis project Ga0185299, IMG submission 128002) | Iron sulfur acid spring bacterial and archeal communities from Banff, Canada, to study Microbial Dark Matter (Phase II) - Paint Pots PPA... ...
GGTTTCGGTGAGCGCGAGCTTGCAGAATTCGGAGCCAGTGCAGGCAACCGTGGCGCGGGCGAAAGCCGAGGCGCGCACGGGAAGGCCTGCGGCGGTGAGTTCGCCAGCGACGCGTACGGCCTGATGGTCTGGAATATTTACGATCACCAGGTTTTGCATCACGGTGTTGCGGACGTGGCCGTCGCCGTAGCGGTCGGACAGATCGGCAGCGAGGCGGAGTTGCGACGGGGTGATGCGCCCGCTCAGCACGTTGGCGCCGACGTAGGACAAGCCGAGTTGCTTTTGGGCGTGAATGCCGACGTGATCGCGATGGACGTCGGAGGGGACCTCTTCCGGTTCGGCGGGATCGAGGACGAAGCCGATGCGCTGCTCGAGTTCGGAGAGGAAGCTGTCCGCGGTCCAACCGTGTTGCAGGAACAGGAATTTCAGGCGGGCGCGTTCGCGGTTTTCGCGGAGTACGTTCGCTTCGCGGAAGATTTCGGCGATGCCGCGGGCCACAGGGACAACCTGCTTCCATGGCACAAACGCGTTGAGGCGCACGGCCAGGTGCGGATTGGTGGAGAGGCCGCCGCCGACGCGCACGGAGAATCCGGTTTCGATACCGCCGACGCGCCTGCGGGTGACGGGAGTGAAGCCGATGTCGTTGATCTCGGGATAATTGCACCACGAGCGGCAGCCGGTGATGGACATCTTGAACTTGCGGGGGAGGTTGTAGAACTCGGCGTTGCCGCCGAGCGCGCGATCGATTTCCAGTGCGAGCGGTGAGGCATCGCAAAATTCGTGGGCGTCGAAACCTGCCAGCGGGCAGCCAGTGATGTTGCGGGCGACATCGCCGCATGCGCCGATGGTGGTCAGGCCAGCGCTCCAGAGCGTTTCGATGACGTCGGGAAGGGCGTCGACGGTGACCCAGTGCAATTGCACGTTTTGGCGGACGGTGATGTCCGAGACGCCGCGGGCGTGGCGCTCGGCGAGATCGGCGATGGCGCGGGTTTGCTGGCTGGTAAGAAGGCCGTTGGGGATGCGAATGCGCACCATGAAGAATTCAGTAGCTTTGCCTTCGCCGTTTTTTCCGCCAGTGACGCCTACGCCGTCGCCCTGGGTGTAAATGCCCCAGGAACGGAGATAGGTGGCGAACCATTCCGGCGGAATGGAGGCGTGGCCGCGGCGGGCGAATTCCTTGATTTCATCGAAGTGCTCCCAGCCGTTCTTTGCGCGCTTGAGGCGCTCGATGCGCTGGGCTTTGGTTTCCGTCGTAGTGTCGGCCATTTTGATTTTTAACCCGCCTAAAAACAAAAAACCCACGTTGCCTGAACCTCTGGCACGTGGGCTTCGGAACTCGCGCTTACTAGCTAACTTAAGTCCGGAAACTCCTATGGCCAGAGATGAGCGTCGTGCGACACGCAGCGTTACATGCGCACGGACAACACACGGTCTGGCTGAACGGAGTCATTTACGCCGGTAGAATACGGCCTCGGTGTATTGGATGTCAAATCGGGAAAATGGATACGTGCGCGTCGAAAAACAGATGCATGCGCGGGGGCTGAACACCGGGTTACCGGACCGAGGTGCGGACTGAGATTGCAGCGCTAACTTCTAAGTCGTTCAAAGGAAAACGGTATAGCGCGGCCACCCCGTTCTAATCAGAGCCTTTTGGAGCCTGGTAACGGACCGTCGGTCCTCAGACTCGGATAACCAGACTCGGAGAGCCCTGATCTCGACATCCGTAATTGAATTTTTCGCGACTCATCGGGAGCTGAGGCTGGTTATAACGCTTGGCTACACCAGTACCGGCTCTTTCGCCAGCCTCACGTTGCCGTTGTTGTAGTTCTTTCCGCATGAATCGCAGAACAGCGCCCGGTATGTGGTTCCATCTTTCGCGCTCGCGTTTTGTAAGGGGTTCCAACCCTTTGCCTTAGTGAGCTTTCCAGCCTGCGTCAAACCTTGAAACAAATGCTCGCAGATGTAGTCCATTCCATCCGCTTCTACTTTTTTCGCATCGGCGAGCTTGTGAATCCAGATCGTTTGCGCCATGGGATTCCTCCGGCTTCAGGCTCCACTGTGGCACACGCGCAGACGCGTAGACACCTGCCCAGAGGGGCAGATGTTCTCTGCCTAAACCTGGCCTCGACGTTGAGGCTCAAAGTCGCGGGTGTGTAGTGTTCTAGTGTCCGGTTATCCGACAAATCAGGACTTGGCCCGACCAGCGGCTCCCTGAGACTCCCTGTCATTTCTGCCACTATCCTTCATTGGACAACCACACTAGAACCTTGTCTTAAGAGGGGGATCTATGAAAAGCAGACTGGCTTGGTTCATGGTCCTAGCGGCAGTCAGTGTAGGAGCAATATCTTGTAACAAGGAAAGCGGCCCGGTTCGCGAGGCCGTATCCAATAAAGACGTCTTTCAGGAAGCGTACATCTACGGTTTTCCGATGATTGCTGCGTACAAGGCGCTGTACCAGTTCAATGTGGACAAAACGAATTCGCAGTACAAAGGACCGTTCAACACAGTCCTCAACGAGGCTCGGGTGTTCACTTATAGGGACACCAGCATCGTAACTCCAAACAGCGATACCCCTTATTCGCTGGTGCAGATGGACCTACGCGCCGAGCCCATCGTCTTGTGTGTTCCGAAGGTTGAGAAGGGTCGTTACTACACGTTCGAAATAGCCGACCTGTATTCACAGAACTACGCGTACATCGGCAGCCGCGCAACCGGAAATGATCCGGGCTGCTACATGGTTTCGGGGCCGGGCTGGAGCGGTACAACGCCTGCGGGTATTAAAAAGGTCTTTCCATCGGAGACGCAGTTCTCACTCGCCGTCATCCGCACGCAGTTGTTTAACCCGAGCGACATGGAGAATGTGAAGAAGATTCAAGCGGGTTATAAAGCACAGCCGCTGTCGGCGTTCACCCATCAGCCTGCGCCACCCGCGCAACCGCTGCCTGATTTTCCGAAGTTCACCGATGACGCCTTCAAATTGGACTTTCCCAAATACTTGAACTTCCTGCTCCAGTTCTGCCCAACACCCCCTGAAGAGACTGCGCTTCGGGCGAAGTTTGCAACGGTCGGAATCGAAGCCGGAAAACCCTTCGATTTAGCGAAACTTTCCGAGGTGCAAAAGGGCGAGCTAGGCTTAGCCGTCAAGGAAGGCTATGAAGCGATTGAAAAACAGAGAGACAACATCGGAAAGGACATCAACGGGTGGGAAGTTGGTGCCGCGTTCGGCAATCGAGCCTTCTATAACGGAAATTACCTGCTTCGTGCTGGCTCAGCGTTGGCTGGCATATACGGCAACGACGCGGTTGAAGCTATGTATCCCAAAGCTGAAGCCGCCAGCGGCGGTCAGCCCCTTGATGGTAGCCAGCACAATTACACGTTGACTTTCGCTACCGGACAATACCCTCCCGTGAATGCATTTTGGTCCGTCACGATGTACGATGGCAAGACTCAGTTTCTGATTCAGAATCCAATCAACCGCTACTTAATCAATTCCCCGATGCTGCCGGTCCTGAAGAAGAACTCCGACGGCTCACTGACAATCTATATTCAGAAGGATGCTCCCGCTGGCGACAAAAAAGCCAACTGGCTCCCGGCTCCAGACGGCCCGATATACTTGGTCATGCGCTTGTACTGGCCGAAGGACACACCGCCGTCGATACTTCCACCCGGTTCGGGCACATGGCAGCCTCCAGCAATTCGGGCGGTTCAGTAAAAGCGGCATCCTTCCGTTGCGCAACTGCGAAGTGTACTAAAGTCCTGGTAAACGCTGCCGGCTCAGACGGTCGATGCAACACCATCTAATCAGTTGATCCGACACTACTTCCCCTGGAGAACCGATCTGTTTGGCTGTACCGGTCAAAACCTAGCCAGGGTAGCGTTCCGGCTGATCTTAATCTAGCGAGCGATTTCAGCTTTTTGTTTTCAATACAAGGTGGGTTCGAGCTGAGTGTTGCGTCGACCCATTGAGACCACCGCGATTATCAGGGCTTCGAGGGAGTGAACGGTCCGCGGACCGGAAGGGGGAGAGGAGTCGGTTGTGACTTTCGAGGAGCAAGCGTGTCCAGAGCGGGAATAGAGAACGATTCCGTCGTGGTGCGTTCTGGGGGGCGTGTTCCCTGCTGAATGGCTTTTGCAAGAATTTCGATTGCCGTTCCCGCAAGCGGTGGCAAATAAATCGTCGCGGCTAGCAATCCCTGGCGCACCCACGCTTGGCCTGTCTTTAGCTGGCCATCACAACCGGTAAACGGGAGGCTCAGCCATCGGGCGCGCTCTTCGTGGTTGGTGACCTTTTCAAAGGCCTTGCGAGCGCCCATAGCCATGGCGTCGTCTTGTGCGCCGACAAGGTCAATGGATTTGTTTTGTGAGGTGGCGAGCTTCAGCCAGGAAAGTACGGCTCGTTCCGCGCTCTCCTCCGTCCAGCTTCCCTTTAACGTTACGACCTCTATATTCGAAGGTTTCTTCTCCAGCATCCCCGCGGTGCGTTTCTGCGCCGAAGAGCTTTGCGACGGTCCTTCCAGGTACAGGATCGAACCACCTTGGGGAAGCAGGGCGGCAAATTGTTTCCCCTGGATGCGCCCGATCTCCACATGATCGGAACTAACCGCAAAGGTAGGCGCGGTAGACGCTCGGTGTAGCTCCGGCATGTACTCCGGATTTCGATTCAATACGGCCCAGCCGATCCCGGCTGCGCTGGCCGCCCGAGCCACCTGGGGCAGCGCGGTACCGCTGACTGGTTCCAACACAATCGCGTCCGGCCTGGACTCGGGACGATTCTGGATCGCTTTCAGAATCTGCGTACTTTGATCCACGGCATTGTTGTCGGCGAAAGTGATCTCGGCATCGACGCCACATCTGTGCGCGGCGTCTTTTGCGGCCGATGCCTGTGCTATCTGGAAATCGTTATCCTGCGTATGGAGAGAAACGAGGAATTTGAGTTTTTTCATCGCGCGCCAAGATTAACTCTGGTTGTCTTAACAATACGCACCGCGCGAGGGGAAGTCTTAGGTTTCTCGGCGAGTATTCCAGTAAGAGTTAACGGGCGCTTGGATGTGCTCGTGCGAGAGAATCGGAGGCACCTGAGGGCCAGTGTGCGGTACGACCGCGCCGTCCGCAAAAAGATCGGATGACGATGAGTTGTGCGCGAGTCTATTGGGGTGGCTTGGTTGTGGCGGAGGGTTTTGGGGCCGGCTTCTTGGCCGGGGCCGCGGGCGTTGGCACGGGAGAGATGATCGTAGCGGTCTTGATGTAGTCGAGCTTGGGCCAGCCTTTGTCGAGGTAGGGCTTGCCTTGCTTTTGGATTTGTTCCTGGTCTGGGCCGCCACCTGAGGGGGCGCCTTCGCCGTATTGATCGTAGAACATGTCCACGACCTTCATGCCGTCGGTGACCTGGCCAAAGGGAGCGAAGCCGTCGTGATCCAGGCGACTGTTATCTCCAAAGTTGATGAAGACCTGTGTCGTACGGGTGTTGGGTCCCGCGGTAGCGAAGCTGACGTAGCCGCGGACATTGTGCTGGGTGACGGGATCGTCCTTGATGGTGGCGGGTTCCCAGACTTTGTTGACGGCGGGATAGGCGCTGATGCCGAATTGCGCCATAAAGTTCGGAAGGACACGAAAGAAGCTGGCGTTGTCGAAAAAGTGGTGCTTGACGAGATTGTAGAAGCGGTCGGCGCCCTGGGGAGCCCACGCGCGGGTGACGGTGACGACGAAATCGCCGCGGGTGGTGGAGAATTGCACCTTGTATTCGTCGGGCGCTTTTTCTTTCAGCAGCGCGGGGTGCAGTAGAGCGCGATCGTAGGCAGGGTGTGCGGCGGCGGTCGTTGTTGACTTTTTCGTTGTGGTGCCCTGCGAGCTGGCGGTCTTTGCAGGGGGCGGCGTTTGCGCGCCTGAGGTTGCGGCGGCGGCGAGGAACGCCAGGGCTATACCGGCGACCGCTCTTGATGCTCTGTTCGCTTTCGTGGCGAGATTGCGTGGATTCATTTTCGATTTCTCTCCGATTTGTCTGGGCGTCCAGGCTGGCTCTAAACCCGCACCCTTTGAAAACCAAGGGTGCGGCACCCGACGTAGAGCCTTCGATTTATTTGGCCGCGTTTAATTCCCTGCTGGTGCGCTCCACCTCGGCCATAAGCCGCAAGGTATTTTCGCCGAGAATCTTCTTTACGTCACCCTCTGTGTAGCCTTTTCGTAACAGGGCTTCGGTGATTTTCGGGAGTTTGGAGGCATCTTCCATGCCGAAGGGCATGTTGGCGCCGTCGAAATCGGAACCGAGGCCGACGTGATCGATGCCGGCGACCTTCACGGCGTGGTCGATGTGGTCGATGATTTTGGACCAATCGACACGTGGCAGCTTGCCTTGTTCCACGTATTCGCGGGTGATGCGGTCACCTTCGATCAATTGGCAGGCTTCCTTGTCGCCACAGCGTTTGTGGACTTCGATGGAGATGGCTTCGTTGGTCTTGGGGTCGGCGCGTTCGGCGTTGCGAAATTCCTGGCTTAGAAAACCGACGTGAAAGTTGATCTGGATGACGCCGCCCTTGGCGGCCAGTTCGCGGATCATGGCGTCGCTCATGTTACGAGGATGATCGCAGAGAGCGCGGCAGTTCGAATGCGAAGCGATGACCGGGGCTTTGCTGACAGCGAGGACGTCGCGAAATGTTTTGTCGCTGACGTGCGAGACATCCACCATCATGCCGAGACGGTTCATTTCGCGGATGACGTCTCTGCCGAAGGGGCTGAGGCCGTTGTGCGCGGGCCGGGCGGTGGAGGAGTCCGCCCATTCGGAATTCCCGCTGTGCGTGAGGGTCATATAGCGAACACCCAGGGCGAAGTATTTTCGCAGGACGTCGAGATCGCTGTTGATCATGTGGCCGCCCTCAACGCCGAGGAGCACCGCGATCTTGTCGTGCTTGCGGATGTCGCGGACTTCGGCGGCGGTGGTGGCGAGAGCGAGGTCGGAGGAATGCTTGCGGACTTGGTCGCGCACAGCCTGGATTTGCTCGGTGGCGCGCTTAACGGCGATGGGACCAGTGACTTTGCTAGGCACCCAGATCGAGAAGAAAATTGCGTCGAGGCCGCCTTCTTTCATGCGCGGGATGTCCACGCTGCCTTTTGGGTCGCGGTTGGCGAGATCAAAATCGCCGTCGATGAGGCGCTGCGTGGTGTCGGCGTGGGTGTCGACCACGAGCGAAGAGAAATGCAGCTTGCGCGCGCGGGCGGAGAGATCGTCAGTCTGGGGGCGAGTATTCACGAGACTTGTATTCACGGTACCAGGTGCGAACATAAGTGCGATGGCGAATGTACAGTTGGCAATGACCAATGCGATTCGGCATCTCTCACTTTCCATTCTTCCTCTGGCGTGCTCCTGGATACGTCTCAATTGAAGTTGACTCTAAACCCGGGAGCAGGCCTAGCGCTGTGACTGCATTTCACTGCTCACTTTTTCCGCTTGCTCCATAACACGCAGCGTGTTCTCGCCGAGGATTTTTCTAATGTCGGACTCGGAATAGCCTTTGCGCAGCAGCGCTTCGGTGATTTTTGGGAGCTTGGAGCAATCTTCCATGCCGTCGGGCATATCGGCGCCATCAAAATCGGAGCCCAAGCCGACATGGTCTGCGCCAACCAACTTCACCGCATGATCGATGTGGTCGATGATTCTTTCCCAACTGACGTGAGGGAGTTTTCCTTCCGCCACCAATTGCTGAACGAATTGCGTTTGCATTTTCAGCTCGCAATCCATGTTGTCTCCGCATTCTTTCTTGTATTTCTCTTCCATGCGGCTGATGTCGCCAGCGTTTTTCTTGAAGGCCTCGTTGTATTCCTGGCTTAGATAGCTTCTCTCGTAGTTGATCTGAATGACCCCACCTTTGGCCGCCAACGCCTTGATCATCTCATCGGTCATGTTGCGTGGATGATCGTCCAGAGCGCGGCTTGAGGAATGCGACGCAATCAGCGGGGCTTTACTGACCTCCAGCGCGTCGTAAAAGGTCTTATCACTGACGTGGGAAATATCCACGAGCATGCCGACGCGATTCATTTCGCGGACCACGTCTTTGCCAAAATCCGTGAGACCGTTGTGAGCGGGCTTGTCGGTGGACGAATCGCCCCACTCATTGTTGAAGAAGTGCGTTAGGGTCATGTAGCGGACGCCCAGTGCCGAATACATTCGCAGCACGCTGAGGTCGCTCGCGATCATGTGGCCTCCTTCCATGCCCATGAGGACGGCAATCTTGCCCTGCTCGCGGGCCCTGCGCACGTCAGCGGCGGTGACTGCGAGCATCATGTCCTGGCTGTGCGTGCGCACCATGGTCCGCACGGCATCGATTTGGTCGAGGGATTTCTGCACGGCTGGCGCGCCGGTGATCGTTCCGAGCATCCAGATGGAGAAAAATTGCGCATTGAGGCCGCCTTCGCGCATGCGGGGGATATCGATGTGGCCGTCGGGATGACGCGTACCGATATCGAATTTCCCGTCGAGCAGGCGTTGCGTGGTATCGGCATGGGTATCCAGGACGATGGAGGAAAAGTGCAATTTGTGAGCGCGCTCGGCGATGTCGTCGGCAGGAACGGTTCGAACGAAAGCATTTGTCGCTACCAGAAAAAGAACAGTGAACAGACCAATCGCGCGGGCTGAGCGCATTCAACCTCCCTGAGATCGTAGACGAGGTGAGAGTTTACCCTATCAGCCAACCCAGCAGGGCTTGTTTCCACGCTTGGCGGTTAATTTCGGCGAGCGATTCGGTGAGCGGAATTTCTTTCGGGCAAGTCTTCACGCAGTTTTGCGCGTTGGCGCAATCCTCGATGCCGCCGTGGCCCATCGCGGCTTGCAGCCGTTCCCTGGCGTGCATCCCGCCGGTGGGATGCATATTGAAGAGGCGCACCTGGCTGAAAATCGCCGCGCCCATGAATTCGCTGTGCTCGTTTACTTGGGGGCAAACTTCCAGGCAATTTCCGCAGGTGATGCAGCGCGAAAGAGGATAAGCCTTCTCTTGCGTTTCGGGGGCCACGCGCGGGCCTTCGCCGAGATCGTAGCTGCCATCGATGGGAATCCAGGCTTTGACGCGCTTCAGGCTTTCGAACATGAACTGGCGATCGACGGCGAGATCGCGAACCACGGGGAATTTAGACATCGGCTCGATGCGGATGGGCTGCTCGAGTTGATCGACTAGGGCCGAACAGGCCATGCGGGCCTTGCCATTAATCAGCATCGCGCACGAGCCGCAAACTTCTTCAAGGCAATTGGAATCGTAGGAGACCGGCGTGGTTTTCTTGGCGTCGCGCGTGACCGGGTTTTCCGCGATGTCACGCAAGCAGATGATGATGTTCATCGACGGCCGCCATGGCAGCGCAAACTCTTCCCAGCGCGCCGCCTCTTTCGGACTCGCTTGGCGCTTGATGCGCAGGACGACTTGTTTCGTTTCGGCCATGCCTACCTCATTTTGCGGCGTCATAACGACGCGGGCGCGGCGGAATCTGCGAAATATCGACGGGCTCGTAGGACAGCTGAACTTCGTCGTTCACCCATTTTGCGCGGGTGGTCTTAAGCCAGTTGGCGTCATCGCGTTCCGGGAAATCGGGCTTGTAGTGCGCGCCGCGGGACTCGTTGCGATAGTAGGCCCCGATGGTGATGACACGGGCCAGAATCAACATGTTTTCGAGTTCGCGCGCGAAGTTGAGCGTCTGGTTGGACCAGCGCGTGCGGTCACTGAGATTGATCTTGCGATAGCGCGCCTGTAATTCTCCCAGCTTGGCGTAAGCGCCTTCGAGATTCTTATTGATGCGGGTCACGGTGACGTGCTCGGTCATGATTTCGCCGAGTTCTTTCCAGATGGTGATGGGATTTTCGGCGCCGTCCTGCGCGATTAGGGCTTGATTCTTCGCTTCCTGGCGCTTCTGCTCGCGCTCAAACACCGTGGATGCGACAGAGTCCGTTCCCTTTTCAACGCTGCGCGCATATTTCACCGCAGCAGGGCCGGCAATGCCACCGCCGAAGATGCACGACACCAGCGAATTCGCTCCCAGCCGGTTCGCGCCATGATATTGATATTCGCATTCGCCGGCGGCGTAAATTCCTGGCACGCTGGTGGCCTGATCTTCGTTGTTCACCCAGATTCCGCCCATCGTATAGTGCATCGCGGGAAAAACTTTCATGGGCTCGTCGCGCGGATCAACGCCCAGGAATTTTTCGTAGATTTCGAGGATGCCTTCGAGCTTGCGATCCAGTGTTTCGCGAGGGATGTGCGTCACATCCAGATAGACTGCAGCCTGCCCGTTGATGCCCAGCTTCTCCTGGTAAACGATGCGATGAATCGCGCGCGTGGCGATGTCGCGCGGCACGAGGTTGCCGTACTTCGGATACCACTCTTCCAGGAAGTAGAAGCGATCCGCTTCAGGAATGCTTTTCGCCGCGCGCGTGTCCTTTGGATTGCGCGGAACCCACACGCGGCCACCTTCCCCACGCGCCGATTCGCTCATCAAGCGGAGCTTGTCTTCGCCGGGGATCGCCGTGGGATGCACCTGGATGAATTCGCCGTTCGCGTAATCGACGCCCTGTTGCAGCAACGCGGACTGCGCCGAACCGGTGCAGACAACGGAGTTCGTCGATCGGCCAAAAATAGCGCCGATGCCGCCGGTGCAAAAAATGACTGCGTCGGCGGGGAATGTTTTCACTTCCATGGAGCGCAAATCCATCGCGCAGATGCCGCGCCCGATTCCCGCGTCGTTGATAACGGCGGACAGAAACGTCCAGCCTTCGCGCTTGGTTACGCGGCCTTCCGATTCGTGCCGCCGAACCTGCTCGTCGAGCGCATAAAGAAGCTGTTGCCCGGTGGTAGCCCCGGCGAACGCCGTGCGGTGATACAACGTCCCGCCAAAGCGGCGGTAATCGAGCATTCCTTCCGGCGTACGGTTGAATGTGACTCCCATGCGGTCGAGTAAATCGATGATCCCGGGCGCCGCTTCACACATGCGCTTGACCAAGGACTGATTCGCGAGAAAATCACCGCCGTAAATGGTGTCGTCAAAGTGCTTCTGAGTCGTGTCGCCTTCGCCCTTTTGGTTCTTCGCCGCGTTAATGCCGCCTTGCGCGCACACGGAATGCGAACGTTTCACTGGAACGATCGAAAAAAGCTCCACCGGCACACCCGCCTCGGCCACACGAATCGTAGCCATCAGCCCGGCGAGACCACCGCCCACGATAATAATTTTCGGTTGTCTCATCTGGAGGTAACGTAGGACGCGAAGGGATGCCAGTTCAGGCGAAAGCTGAGAATGATCAACACGCCAACGACGCTAAAGGTGACTCCAACAAGCACGCCGAGCTGCCCGGCGGCGCGTTGCGCGCGCACCGTCGCAGCAAGGCCCCACTTGCAAAGAAAATTCCAGATGCCGACGCCAAGGTGAAAGGAAGAGGCCAGAATGCCGATAAAAAAAAACGCCAGATACCACGGATTTAGCAGATCGCGCGCCACCGTCGCGTAAGTTGACGTCCCGTGCGTCAACCAACGCTCCGTATACAAGTGCCAACCGATGTAAGCGAAGGCGATCAGGCCGGTGTAGCGCTGCAACGTGAACAGCCAATTCTTAACCCACGGATATTCCGAAACATTTGATTGCCCGCGCAGCCAGATGTAAACACCGTACCCTCCGTGATACAGGATGGGCAAAAAAATGAATGCCCACTCCACGAAAATCCGAAATGGAATGGTCTGCAATGTTTGGGAAGTCTCGTCGTACTGGCGCGCTCCGACCAGTGCGGCGCTGTTGGACCAGAAATGTTCGGTCAAAAATGCGCCAACAGGAACGATGCCGGTCAATGAATGAAGCTTGCGAAGGAAATAACTCGAGTCAGGCCGGGTTGCCGTAGCGGACATGCCCTCTCCGCCGCTTTCTTGCGCTGTCCGGCGCACAGAATCGCGGCAAATTCAGTATAGGGAGTTGAGATCGGTGATGCAAGTTGGAGACATTTTTTCGAGGGAACCCAACTATTTCGCGGCGATCCGTTCTCGCGCAGTCTTGTTGTTTGCCTCCTATGAGTAACGTGGAGTTATGCCGTTTTTACGAACTGACTCAGCGTCGAGATGCTATCCTTGAAAACAATTGCGATAGTCACCGGGGCTTCCTTCCGGTCGCATACGACATAGCAGCATCTTGGGACAATTCATGAGCCTCGTTACAGAACTGGAACGCCTTGCGGACGCGCTGAGCGGTACTGCTGACAGCACGTCCCCTCTTGCCTGGTCCTCGGTTGCGGAGCGCATCGCCAAAAATCTTGGTGTTAAGACCGATGAGGTGGGAATCCTGGCTCTCTCGACAAAGTGGCGGCATTTGTACTTTCTCGCGCCGGAAGCCCTGAAAAATGTCGGCTTCATTCCGCTCTCGAGCAATTCCGCGTTGGCCGCGCGTACCGCGCGCGAGAGCCGCCCGGAAATCGACAATAGTTTTGCGAACGCGCGTCACGTAACCGTGTTCGAAGGCGTAAAAACGGTTGCCGGCGAGCCCGGTGAGGCTATTCAAAAGATAATGAGCGCGCCGATTCTCGCCGCCGACAAAGTCGTCGGCGTGATTCAGATCAGTCGAAAAGGATCGAACGCCGCTACCGCTGGACCGGATTTCACTCCGGGAGATCTTGGCAAGCTTCTGGCGTTGAGCAAGCCCCTCGCAAAGCTACTACAGCACGTCGCGCACGAATAATTCATCGAACGTTAACAATTCTTCGCAGGGATCGTTTCCCGATCTGCAAATCACTTCAGCGCCGCAAGTTCGTCTCGATTTTCACTCGTGGCACGGGAAATGCGTTGACACTGCAAAACCTTCTTGTTACTTTTCCACAGCGGTAAAATTTTCGCTCTCAGCCCACTCACGGAGGCACCCACACCGGCACCATGGCGTTCGTCGCAAAGAAAATATTTCTCACCAAAGGCGTCGGAAAACATCGCGAAAGGCTTTCGAGCTTTGAGTTGGCTCTTAGGAATGCTGGAATTGCGGCGTGCAACATCGTGCGCGTTTCCTCGATCTTCCCTCCAAATTGCAAATTGATCTCGCGCAGCGAAGGATTGAAGTACATCAAGCCGGGACAAGTCGCGTTTACGGTGATCAGCGAAAATTCCACCAAAGAAGCGCACCGCTTGATTGCCGCCAGCATTGGATTAGCCCTGCCAAGCGACAAGAGCATGTACGGCTATCTCTCCGAGCACCACTCCTTCGGTGAAACCGAAGAAGTGGCCGGCGAGTACGCCGAAGAGCTTGCCGCGGAAATGCTGGCGACAACGCTGAACGTGGAATTCGACCCTGATCTCTCTTTCGACGAAAAAAAAGAGGTCTACCGCATCTCCAACAAGATCGTCCGCACCATGAACGTCACGCAATCCGCAGTAGGCGACAAGCGCGGCCTCTGGACGACAGTTTTAGGCGCGGCGATTCTAATCGGCGAAGACGATTAAAACTGGCACAGCCATTCCTGGCTGTGCACTTGGCGAGGTCCGCCCTATTCACGATCAGCTACGGTCTTTGTTGCGCCGCGGTCATCCTCAGGCGTCCAGCTCATAAGCAGTTTTCAGCCACTTCTTCACGTCATCGTCCACATCGCTCGAAGACTTAATCTCCATCCGATGCGTTATGCGGTCTTTCTTTGCCAGGCCGCCCGTATCGATCACGCGTTTCGGAAGCTTCCCCTTGTAGGTTGCGAGCGCAAATCCCAGATCGATCCGCGTATTGGTTGTCGGCTTAATCTGCGCAAACACGTGATTGCGGTACAGCGGCACGATTGTTTTGCAGGGGCAAGCTTTCACATCGGCTCCTATCGATTTCCCGAGCTCCAGTAACTCCTCATAAATCGGGCGTAGTTTTTCCTTCGGGCCCGCGTATTGCTCCTCAACGTACTCAACCGCCGCTTTTAGGTACGTCTCAGGCGTATCAAAATCACCGCCGTTCCCATCCGCGCGCTCCGCGATCCACGAAGCGCTGCTCATCCCGAGCTTGTGCTTCGTCTTCAACCAATCGCGACGTTCCTTCTCGCCCTTCGGCGCTTCTTTCTTTACCAGCGCAATCCATTCGTCGAGCGACCGTCCCGTCTTCTCCTTCAACTCCGCCAGCGACTTCTGCGCCATCGACACGCTCGGATGCACGCCATAGATCGACTGACTCTTTGCTGCACTTGTTTTTGCCAAGGACGTTCTCCTTTCGCCCGCAGCTCTTGCTTAAGGTTTGAAATATCCAATCCGCTGCAGCACCGCTCCCACCACCAGCGGCAACGCCACGGTTGCATCGTCAAATACTTCCGCGAATCGACCGCCTTCTTCCGGCGGCACAAATTTTCCCCAGGACACCGCCTCGGTATAGGTGCTCCCGCTCAATCCGCCCCAGTGCACCGGCTCCGGGCAAATGCGCAAGCCATAGTTGTACCGTTTCAGCGGCACTTTCTTGTACCCGCGCCGCGCCATCAACTCGGCGTACACGCCAAATTGTTGCGACCAGTTTCGCGGCACTCCTCCGCCCACCGTAAATATCCCCATGCGCTTCGTCGCCAGCATGGTGTCCGCAAACTTTTCGAAATCCTCAAAGGGATCAAATCGAAGCAACGGGCGTGTAGCCTTCTGGCGGCCAATCTTGTGCAACGCAAAATCGATGCCCAGCTCCGAATCCGAGAACGCCGGAACGAATACCGGCACGTTGCGTTCGTAAGCCGACTTCAGAATTCCGCGACCGCCGCCCTGCTTCACCAGATATTCGCCGACCCGGCGATGCACTTTCCAACTGCAAACAACTTCGTTCGCGTCCCATTGGTCAAAAATATGGTCAACAACATCTTCCACATGATCCAGGTTCGTTTCCGGCTCCAAGGAATCGTAAACGCGGTTATAACCGGCTTCGAACAATTCCTCGTCGTCCATCTTCGACGGGTCATACCGGAAATGCGAAAGTCCGGTAGCTTCAACCAACCCGTGAGCCATCAATGCGCCTGTCGAAACAACGGCTTTGACGATCCCGCTGTCGATCAAGTCGCAAAAAACCAGTCCCATCTTGCCGACCGTAAGCGCTCCAGACAGGGTCAGCACCACGAAGCAATCCTTGTCGCGCGCCATCGCTTCCAGCACATCCGCCGCGTCGCCAATTTGGCGTCCGGTGAACGCGGTATCGCCCATCGCGCGTACCAACTGGTCGATCGTGCGGCATTTTGATAAGTCCAGCGGGAAGATCGGCCTGAGTTTGTCCTTGACCGGATCGTGCAGCACGCGCCCGGTGACCGTCTTCTTCTGCTGCTTTGCCATTTACGCTCCTGAAAATCCGCGAACGGATTTTGATGTTACGCTCGCACGCGATTTCGTTCTTTCGATTGTCATCATGCCGCAACGTAGTGCCGCGAAGATTGATAATACAAATGGGCAACGAAGAAAAGAAAAATCGCGTGAATGAGCCACGTTGCGCCTCATGCTAAACTAAATTTCTATGCCAGACAAATTTACAATCGGCCTGGTGCAGATGAGCTGCACCGCAAACGCTGACGAGAATCTATCGCGCGCGATGGACAAAATCCGAGAAGCCGCCACGCGCGGCGCGCAAATAATTTGTCTTCACGAGCTTTTCCGCAGCGAATATTTCTGCCGCAAGGAAGACGCCGCGCTGTTCGACCTCGCCGAAGCTGTCCCCGGCCCCGCCACCGAAGCGCTCGCGCAAGTCGCGAAGGAAAAGAAGATCGTTCTGGTCGCCTCGCTATTTGAACGCCGCGCCGCCGGCGTCTACCACAACACCTGCGCGGTCCTTGATGCCGACGGTAGCTTCCTGGGCAAATACCGCAAAATGCATATCCCCGACGACCCGCTCTACTACGAAAAATTCTATTTCACACCAGGCGATCTCGGCTTTCCGAATTTCAACACCAGGTACGGCAAAATCGGCGTACAGATTTGCTGGGACCAATGGTATCCGGAGGGTTCCCGCCTCACCGCGTTAAGTGGCGCGCAGGTCATTTTCTATCCGACCAGCATCGGCTGGCATCCTAAGGAAAAAGCCGAGTTCGGCGCAGCCCAACTCGACGCCTGGCGCACGATCCAGCGCGCTCACGCCATTGCCAACGGTGTCTACGTCGCGGTCGTAAATCGCGTGGGCTATGAAGGCAACCCTGCCGCGGGCGATCCCGGCCTGGAATTTTGGGGGAATTCTTTCGTGGCTGATCCTTTCGGCCAGTTCGTCGCCGAAGCTTCGGACGATAAGGAAGAGATTCTCGTCGTCGAGTGCGACCCCGCAAAAAGTGAAGACACTCGCCGCAATTGGCCGTTCCTCCGCGATCGCCGCATCGACGCCTACGGCCCTCTGACGAATCGCTGGCTCGGCGAATAACCGCATGCCACGGACGAAAGTTCGAACTTCCACTCCCCCGCAAACTCCCTTTGACCTCGGCTACTGGATGCCCGCCGAGTGGGAACATCACCACGCCACATGGCTAGGCTGGCCGCACGAACAGACCGACTGGCCGGGAAAATTCCCGACCATCCCTTGGGCGTTCGCGGAAATCGTCAGGCACATTACGCGCGTTGAGCGCGTTTACCTCCTGGTGCAAAATCGCGCCGCCGAATCCAAAGTCCGCGCCATCCTGAAAAAGTCCGGTGCCAATGTCGCAGCCGTCGATTTCTTCCGCGTTCCCACAGACCGCGGATGGATGCGCGACTCCGGTCCAATCTCCGTCACCAGTTCGTCCGGCGAACTCGCTTACACACACTGGCGTTTCAACGGCTGGGCCAAATACGCCAATCACAAAAAAGACGCGGTAGCTGCAACGCAGGTAAATAAGAAACTCAAGCACCGCGTCTGGCAACCCATGCACAAGGGCCGCCGCGTCGTTCTTGAAGGCGGCAGCATCGACGTCAACGGCCGAGGCACGTTACTCACCACGGAAGAGTGCCTGCTCAGCACCACGCAAGAACGCAATCCCGGCTTCACCCGCGACGATTACTCTCAAGTCTTCCGCGACTATCTAGGCGCGACGCAAATCCTCTGGCTCCGCCACGGCATCGCCGGCGACGACACCCACGGCCACGTCGACGACTTAGCCCGTTTCGTCAACCCCACGACAATCGTTACGGTAGTTGAGAGAGACCCGTCCGACGCCAACTACGGCGCGCTACAAGAAAATCTGGCCCTGCTGCAGAAGATGAAAGACCACGACGGCCGCGCCTTCCGCATCGAAACTCTTCCGATGCCCGCTCCCGTCTATTTCGAAGGCCAACGCCTGCCAGCAAGCTATGCAAATTTTTATATCGCCAACAAACTCGTAATCGTCCCCACCTTCAACGATGCCAACGACCGCGTAGCCCTCAATACCCTGACCGGACTCTTCCCCGACCGCGAAGTGGTAGGCATCGCGTGCCGCGACCTGGTCCTAGGCCTGGGCACGCTCCACTGCATGACCCAACAACAACCAAGCCATCGATAAGCCATCGAGTTCGTCATTCTCCAATGTGGCTCCAGTGTGGCTGCAATGTGGCACAGGCGTTCCTGCCTATGCTCCGACACCCACCAAACCCGCAAGCATGCGCAACCGCCGACGCGCTGAGCTCAATAAATGCTCGGGCCGTTTCTCAACCCTTCTCTACCTGTCTCGGTCACACTCACATTGGTATTTCCCCACGCTCAAAGCTACAATGCCCACATCTCAACACACCATAGTCAACGTTCGCCCAAGGAGGCCGAATGCCAGGGTCACTCTTCCTAACCTTGTTCCAAGATCGCATAGTAGTTGTCCAATACGAGCGAGGCTTAATCGGCTGGATCGTAATCGGCCTGATCGCCGGGTGGCTGGCCGGAAAAATTGCGCGCGGTGCAGGCTACGGCTGCATCACCGACATCATTTTAGGTCTAGTCGGCTCGGTGCTAGGCGGCTGGCTCTTCATGAAGCTAGGCATCCTGGGCGGCGGCTTCCTCTACAGTCTCGCAGCCGCCACAGTCGGCGCGATCATCCTCGTCACGATCGTGCACCTCTTCGTCGGGAATCGGTAAACCGCGCGCACTCTTACTTACTGGTTGAGTCGCCGAAGCTCCGCAATTTCGCCTGGCGATTCTGCACAGCGTCAGGTCTCAACGTAAACTCGCGCACCGACGTACGCGACGACGCCCTATGCACTGCGCCCTCATACGACTCGCACCGTCTCCGTGTGATACGATCGATGTTGAGTAAATGGAGATAACCATTCTTTGAGTAACACCTCGCAGTCTCTTACAGCCATCCCCCTCGGCGGTCTCGGCGAATTTGGAATGAACATGATGGCGTTGCGGCTCGGTGACAACATCATCGTCATCGACGCCGGAATGATGTTCCCCGAATCCGAACTCCTCGGCGTGGACCTCGTCATTCCCGACATCACGTACCTCAAGCAGAACCGCTCCCTCGTCAAAGCCATCGTCCTCACCCACGGCCACGAAGACCACATCGGCGCGCTCCCCTACATCCTTCGCGACCTGAACGTCCCGGTCTATGGAAGTCGCTTCACTCTTGCGCTAGTCAAAAAGCGTCTGGAAGAAGCAGGCCTGATCGATTCCACCACTCTTCGCGAAGTCATCCCAGGCCGCCTCGTCGAGATCGATCCTTTCGAAATCGAATTCATCCCGGTCACACACAGCACCATCGACTGCGTCGCCCTGGCCATCCGCACCCCGCTAGGCGTAATCATCCACACCGGCGATTTCAAGATTGACCAAACCCCGGTAGGCGGCGCTCCCTTCGATCTCCACGCCTTCGCGCGTTACGGCAATGAAGGCGTCCTGGCCCTGTTCAGCGACTCCACAAACGTAGAGCGCCCCGGCTTCACTCCGTCCGAACGCGCCGTAGTCCCGCGCCTGGAAGATCTCTGCCGCTCGGCCCCTCGTCGCGTAGTCCTGTCGTGTTTCGCCTCCTCGATCCACCGCATCCAGCAGGTCATCGACATCGCCTCCCGCGTAGGCCGCAAAGTTGCCTTCGTCGGCCGCAGCATGGTTGACAACATCGAAATCGCCCACTCGCTCGAGTACCTGCGCATCCCCGACGGCATGGTCGTCCGCCCGCAAGATATCCGCGGCTTCGATCCCAAGCGCTTAGTCATCCTAGCCAGCGGCAGCCAAGCCGAGCCCATGTCCTCAATGTCGCGCATAGCCGTTGACAATCACCGCTTCGTCTCGGTCGATGAAAATGACACGGTCATCCTCTCCGCCCGCATCATTCCCGGAAACGAAAAGCCCATTTTCCGTATGCTCGACAACATGTTCCGCCGCCGAGCCCTGGTCTACTACGAAAACTCCTCCGGCACCATCCACGTTTCCGGCCACGCCAGCCAGGAAGAACAAAAGCTGATCCTGCAACTCTGCAAGCCCAAATATTTCATCCCAGTCCACGGCGAATACCGTCACCTCTTCCGTCACGCAGCTCTAGCGCATCAGTTAGGCTGCGTCTCGGGCGAAATCCTGCTCATCGAAGACGGCCAGGCAGTCGAATTCACCGAAGATCGCGCCTATCGACGCGACCCAGTCACCGCAGGCCGCGTGCTAGTCGATTCCGGCTCCCTGGAAGAGATCGAAGAAGCGGTAGTCCGTGACCGCAAGCATCTCAGCGAAGACGGCGTCCTGGTCCCCATCATCGCCATCGACAAACACACCGGCAAAATGGACATGCAACCCGAAATCGTCACCCGCGGCATGTTCAGCGACAACGGTCAGGAACTTATGGCCGGCGCTCGCGACGTAGTCCTGAAAACGGTCGAGCAATCCAACTCCGAAGAAAAAATGGATTGGTCGGTAATGAAAGAAAAAATCCGCGTAGACCTGAAGCGCTACATCAACAAACACACCTCCAAGCGCCCCCTGATCCTCCCCGTTATCCTGGAAGTCTGAACCATCGGCGTCCACGCGAGCTACCCGCTCGTGTGGCGAAATCTTTCGACATTTTCCGTCGTATCTTAGGCTAGACCTTACCTACACCTCATAACGGAGGACGCATGAGCTCGACCCGCAACCCCGGGAGAGTCGCCGGATTCCTCTACCTGCTCCTCGCCCTCGCCGGCCCGGTCCGCCTCATCTATATTCCTAGCAAGCTGTTCGTTCATGGCGACGCCACCGCAACGTCCAACAACATCGCCGCCCACGAGACACTCTTCCGTCTCGGCATCGCCAGCGACCTGTTCGTTGGGACCATCGTGATCTTCGTCGCGTTTGCTCTTTACCTCTTGTTTAAGGAAGTAGATCACAACCTCGCGGTGCTGATGGTAATCCTGGGCGGTCTGATGCCAGCCGCCATCTACTTCTGCAACGTGCTTAACGACGCCGCCGCCCTGACGCTCGTTCACGGCGCCAATTTCCTGTTCGCATTCGAAAAACCTCAGCGCGACGCCCTGGTCATGCTGTTCCTCCATCTGCACGGCCAGGGATTTGTTGCCGGCGAGATCTTTTATGGCCTGTGGCTCATCCCCTTGGGACTCCTGACCTACAGGTCGCACTTCCTCCCCCCGCTTCCTGGGCGTCTGGCTGATCATCAACGGCCTCGCCTATCTGGCCCTCAGCTTTACCGGCGTACTGTTACCGCAATACGAGGCTCGCGTCTCCAGCATCACCTTTCCCTTCCTCACCGGAGAGGTCGCATTCATGCTGTGGCTAGTAATTAAAGGAGTAATTCCTAAACCGGTGGTCGCCCCAGGCCGGGCTTCTTGCTGAACGCTAAATGGTCCTCGAGTGGTTAGCGTGTGTGGATGGGCATTTAGCTAGAGAAGCCAATCCGACCAATTGGAGAGTTGACTTCGTGCTGGGATTTGCCTGAGTTCGCCCGCTATTCCTGACGCAGTGCGGAGATCGGATCAATCTTTGTCGCGCGCCTCGCTGGAACGTAGCACGCCAGCAAAGCCGCCGCCAAGAGAACCACGGCGACTCCGATCAACGCTCGCACATCCATGGCTCCGACGTTGTACAAGAGCTTGCTCAATGTTTTGCCGACCAGATACACGCCCGGCAACCCCAACGCCATTCCGATCAACGCCGCTCGCATCCCTTCACTGACCACCAATCTCAGCACTTGCGCGCTCCCAGCGCCCAGAGCCATGCGAATCCCCATCTCGTGATTTCGCTGCGCCACTGAAAATGTCATCACGCCATAAATCCCGATGGCCGCCAGCACCAATGCCAATCCGGCAAAACTTCCAAAGACAATCGCGGTAAAGCGGTCGCTGACCAGCGAGTCGCTCACCACCTGGTCCATCGTTCGCACCCGAGTTAACGGGAAGTCGGGATTCACCGACCGAACCGCGGCCGCGACACTCGTCGTCACCGCCGCCGGATCGCCAAAGGTTCTCACGCCGATGGTCGTAAGTGGCCACGGGCTCTGGTCAAAGGGCACATCCACCTCAGCGGAGCTGCTGGTTGGATGACTCTCATACTGCACGTCGTGAAATACCCCAACAATCTGCCATTCGACCGGCGCGCCCAGCGGCGGCGTGCGATCCGGCAGCAATTCCGCGATTTTCACCCTCTGCGTCAGTGGGTCCACTCCGGGCAAGTATTGTCGCGCAAAACTCTCGCTCACCATCGCTACCCGCGGCGCTCCAGCAAGATCGCGCGGGCCCAGATATCGTCCGCGTGTAAGCCGAATGCCATAGGTTTCGTAATACCCAGGCGTGACCGGCATGAAAATCGCCTGCGGCTGTTTGTTGACGTCCTCCTCAGAAGGTTGGCCGACGATACTAAACGGCAACCTGCCAGCTCCCGCCGCAGGTAAACCGGGAGCGAGCGCCACATTCAAAACGCCAGGTACTGCCCCAATCCTCTCCAGCAATTGCGCATAGACAGCGCGAATCTGGTCCGCCTTTGCCGTCCGATCGTGCTGGATGGGCACGGTAAACGTGAGCACGTGATCCCTTCGAATCCCGAGATCCACCTGCGTGACATTCCAAAAACTTCGCAGGATCAATCCCGCTCCAGCCACCAAAATCAAAGCCAGCGCAAACTCCGCGACCACCAGCACGCGCCGCAAACGATGCTGCCCGGCGCCCGCCGAGAATGATCTTCCTCCCTCCTTCAACATGTCGCTGATGTTTTGCCGCGCCGCGTGCCACGCCGGCGCGCATCCAAAAAGCACTCCGCACAGCAGCGTCGCCGCCAGGGTGAAGAGCAGCACCGGGATATTCAGCTGCGGGTCCGCTTCGTACGGGATCCCCAGTACGTTCCGCGGCATCAAGCTCATCACCCCTCGCAGGATCCCTTGCGCCAGCAATACCCCCAGGGCGCCGCCCATCAACGCCAACGAAAGACTCTCGATCAGGAACTGCCGGAAAATCCGCGCGCGCGTGGCCCCTTGCGCTGCTCGCACCGCGATTTCCTTTTGCCGCGCCGTGCCCCACGCGAGCAGCAAATTCGCAATATTGACGCAGGCAATCAGCAGCACCACGCCGACCGCGCCCATCATCAGCCAAAGACCCAGGCGAGTCTCGCGCGGAAGAAAATCATTCTTCAGCGGCTCGACGGTCACCGTTACATCTTGGTTGGTTTTCGGGTAACTCTGGGAGAGCTGCTGCGCGATCACATTCATCTCCGCGCTTGCCGCTTCCAGGGTCACTCCACGCTTGAGGCGTCCCATCACAAACAGTGAGCGGTTCTCGCGAATCAACTCCTCTGGCTTGAACGCCAGCGGTACATTCATCTGCGAAGTTCCTTTATCCGATGGACTCGGAGCCGCTACGCCAAGCACCGTATAGAGTTCTCCACTCATCCGCAGCTTTCTGCCAACGATATTGGGGTCGCTGCCGAACCGCTCCCGCCAGAATTTGTTATATAGAATGACCACATGATCGTTTCCGACTTGCGTGTCTTCCCCAACGAAGTGCCTCCCCAGCGCCACCTTTTCGCCGATCAAAAGGTCGAAGAATCCCGGCGCAACCCGGTCCGCTGAAACCTGCTCGGTCCATTCGGGCGTGGAGATGGTGAACCCCGAGCCTGTCCATGCATTCAGAGATTCGAACGACTTACTTTGCTTTTGCCAGTCCAGGTAATCGCTCGGTGAAGTCCCGGTGCGCTGCCCTTTCTGGTGCGACCACACCATCATGATTCGGTCGCCATCCACGTACGGACTTGGCGCCAGCAGCACCGAATAGAGCAAGCTGAAAATCGCGGTCGTAGCCCCAATCCCCAAAGCCAGCGCCAGCAACGACACCGACGTAAACCCGGCGCTCTTCCAGAACAGCCGCAGCCCATAGCGAATGTCACCCAGAAGTTCGCTCATAACGCCCCCTTTCCCCGTTTATACTCCCAACTAAGCGAAAAAGTTCAACAGTTTCGCGGAAGCCCGGCACTGAGTCTTTGACGTCATCGACCTGGCCTTCGTCTCGCTGCTCGCGCAGGCGGATAGCTGACTCACGCGTTGAGCGAGGATGGCGGCGGGTGTAGTCTCAACGATGGACAAGAGGCGGTATTTTTGTGGACACGAAGACCCATTGGGAAAAAGTTTACACCACCAACACACCGGAATCGGTCAGTTGGTACCGTCCCCACCTCGAGACATCCCTCGCACTGATTGAGCGCGCGGCCGTGCGGCATTCCGCTTCCATCATTGACATCGGCGGCGGCGAATCCACCTTCGTTGACGACCTTCTTTTTCGTGGATACAAGAACCTCGCCGTGCTGGACGTCTCGCCGACAGCAATCGAAGTCACCAAAAAGCGATTGGGTCCTTTAGCGGGCCAGGTGCGTTGGCTGGTCGGCAACCTGCTTACAATCGAGCTGGAGCCGCGAGCCTATGACCTTTGGCACGACCGCGCTGTATTTCATTTTCTGACGACGCCAGCGCAGCGTGTCGCCTACGTTCGCCAAGTTGCGACCACTGTCAGGCCGGGTGGCCACGTGATTGTCGGCACGTTCGGACCGCAAGGGCCGTCCGTATGCAGCGGACTTGAGGTTATGCGCTATGACGCCAAGTCGCTGCACGGCGAGTTTGGTGGGCACTTTCGCTTGGTGGAGCACTCCAAGGAGCTGCATCAGACTCCGTTAGGAACCACGCAGCAATTTCTCTACTGCTACTGCCGCCTCGAATGAATTCTCGCTGTCGCCATTTGCGCATCTCGCGAAACGGTCGTCCAATTCGAATTTTTCGATGGGCGCATGGGTACCGCCCGGACGCACAGTAGCTCTTTAGACTGGATCACTTCGAACGGGCAACTTCGCCGCTTCCCACGCCGCGATGCCTCCGGCAATTTCGGCGACCGTGCCGAATCCGTGCCCTTGTAACAAACTTGCCGCAATCGATGAGCGGTAGCCGCCCGCACAATAAACCAACAGAGCGCGGTCTTTCGGCAACGTCTTAAGATTGTCCACCAGATGATTGAGCGGGATACCCAAGCTCCCCTCGATATACTTCTGCTCACGCTCGCGCGGGCTGCGAACATCAATGGCGAGAGGCCCCTCTGGCGATGACAATAACTCGGCAGCGAAGTGTGCGCCCAGGCGCTCGGTGAAAGCGATCAATTCCGGCCGCGATTCGAGGCTTTTCAACCCATCCTTTAGATATCCAGCCACGTGATCGAATCCGATGCGTCCCAGGCGTATGGCCGCTTCGCTCTCCCGGCCGGGGTCCGCAATGATCACAATCGGATGCGTCCGGTCGAGCACGGTTCCGGCCCAGGTTGCATACTGGCCGCCCAGACCGATGTTGATGCTACCGACCAGATGCGCCGGTGCAAATTCGGTGGCGTCACGCGTGTCGACGATCTGCGCGCCAGCGGCCTGCAGTTCAAGCACCGCGTCCAGTGTCAGCGGGTTCATCTCGCGTGCCAGCGCTTGGTCCAACGTGGGCCGCTCTTCGCTGTTCAATACGGCATCGTAGACGAAGTACGCCGGAGCTTCCGGCTGGTCCGCCGTCACAATCTGAATGAACGCCTCCTCGCTCATAGGCTGAAGCGCGTAGTTGGAGCGGCGCTGTTCCCCGAGAGTTGACACCGTCTCTTTACTGAGCGCCTTCCCGCAGAGCGAGCCCGCGCCGTGCGCCGGATACACCAGGCTTTGATCCGGCAGCGCCAGCAACTTTGTGTGCAGCGAATCGAAGAGCATGCTGCCCAGTTTGGTGGCGGACCAGCCCAATGCCGCGCGCAGGTCGGGCCGCCCGACGTCGCCAATGAACAAAGTGTCGCCAGTGAGCACGCAATGAGGTTGCGTATCGCTGGCCTGCAGGTCGTAAACCAGGATGGAGATCGACTCCGGAGTATGCCCCGGCGTTTCCAGTATCTTCAGCCACACGCTCCCGAATTCAAGGACGTCGCCATCGTGCATGGGAGTAAACGCGTACGCCGCCTTCGCCGCGGCGCCAAGATAGATCGTCGCGCCTACGCGATCGCGCAACTCCAAATGCCCCGCGACAAAGTCAGCGTGAAGATGCGTCAGGAATACGTGTTTGATTTTGAGCGCGCGCTCGGCGGCAAACGAAATGTATTGATCGATGTCCCGTTGCGGGTCAACAACCGCTGCCGTACCCGTCTTCTCGTCACCAATAATGTAGGAAGCGTGCGCCAAGCATCCCAGGTAGAACTGCTTAAGGACCACCCTGCACCGTCCTCAGTTACGCTCGCCACTTCGCGAAGTAGCCCTCTTTGTAGGCGCCGGACTTTAGTCCGGCGCTGAATCCGCCCCTACTTAGCGATTCTACTTAGGCTGCGGAACGATGCGCAGATAAGGCCGCGGCGCCTTCCAGCCGCCGGGATATTTCTGCTTCGCCTCTTCCTCCGACACCGAAGGCAGAATGATCACATCATCCCCGTCTTTCCAATTCACCGGAGTAGCCACCTTGTGCTTAGCCGTGAGCTGCATCGAATCCAGCACGCGCAGCACTTCATCAAAATTGCGGCCGGTGCTCATCGGGTAGCTGAGCATCAGCTTGATCTTCTTATCGGGTCCCACGATGAATACCGTGCGTACGGTCGCATTGTTGGCCGCGGTGCGCCCCTCGGAGGTATTCCCGCTCTCCGCCGGCAGCATGTTGTAGAGCTTGGCGATCTCCAGCGTCGGGTCTCCGATCATGGGGTAGTTCACCTTGTGCCCCTGCGTCTCTTCGATGTCCTGCGCCCACTTGCTGTGCTGCGTCACCGGATCCACGCTCAGCCCGATAATCTTGCAATTGCGCTTCGCGAAGTCCGGCTCCAGCCCGGCCATGTACCCTAGTTCCGTGGTGCACACCGGGGTAAAGTCTTTGGGGTGCGAGAACAGGATGGCCCAACCGTCCCCGATCCATTCATGGAAGTTGATCTTGCCTTGCGAAGTTTCTGCTGTGAAATTGGGAGCTTCGTCGTTGATTCGCAACATGCGTTGTCTCCTGAAGTATGCGCGCTAGCGCCGCGCGACTTGAAATACTCGTTCCCATGTTCCCAGTCGCGAACAATGTACCAAGCCGGCTTTTCCGTTCAACCTAATCGCAAATCATACGCTGTTCCTGCCACCGGCACAAAATCTGGGCAGCGGCTCAGTTTCCGAGTGCCCGACTTATCGTCCGAGGGGAGCCGCCCCAGCTGTCATTTTTGTCAGTGTGGCAACCAACCTGAGCCGTTTTATCATGTGTGAATCGGAGAAACCCAGATGCGTGAGGGAGTCAAACTGGAATCGATTTTTCATCCGTCAGATTTTTCCGAGGCCAGCGAAGTGGCCTTCGCACACGCCCTGAAGATCGCACTGGTGGCCGGGGCCAAACTTACAATGCTCCATGTCGAGGCGACTCCCAGTGCCGAATGGCAAGACTTCCCCGGCGTTCGCGACACGCTCGAGCGATGGGGGCTCATCCCGCAGGGCAGTCCCAAGAGCGCGGTCGGGCAGCTCGGCATTGCGGTCGAAAAATTCATCAGGTTCGACAACGACCCGGTGGAAGCCAGTCTTTATTTTTTAAAAGAAAATCCTGCTGATCTGATCGTCTTGGCGGTTCACCAGCACGAGGGCCGCATGCGCTGGTTGTCGAAGTCGGTCGGCGAGCCGATCGCGCGCGGGGCCGGACAAATGACGATCTTCACCCCGCACGGCGTGAAGGGCTTCGTCTCACGACAGGACGGATCAATCTCGCTCCGGAACATCCTCATCCCGGTCACCAGCAAACCCCGCCCGCAGCCGAGCGTGGAAGCCGCCGAGCGTCTGATCCGAACACTCCAGTTGCCCGCTGGCACGGTCACGTTGCTCCACGTCGGACCTGCCGCGGAAATGCCCTCCATACAACTCCCCAAGGACTCCGGCTGGACCTGGAACAAGGTGGCCAAGGTCGGCGAACCAGCTGACACGATCCTGCAAACCGCCGCGGAGCTGCGCGCGGATCTCATCGTCATGACAACCGATGGTCCGGACGGATTTCTGGACGCTCTCCGCGGAAGCACCTCTGAGCGCGTGCTGCGGAAGGCGCATTGTCCCGTAGCCAACCTGCCGGTGGGATCCATGCTGGGCTGAAGTGATCGAGCCATTGGACGGAGGATCGGGTGACTTTACCTGTATCAAGCTCCGTTGTCTGAACCCCATCGCGGCCGGTTAGCGGCGTCCGAACAAGCTCACTTTCGGGCGATGTTCCCAGGTGGCCTTAAAGTACCAGAGTTGGACGCTGTCGATGATCCGTGGGGTACCCGTCAGATCAATTGTGGGGGTCTGGCTACCGGAGAGAATGCGATCGTGGATCACGAGCTCTTCGCTAGAGCCGTCGACGTAATGGACGATAGCCCGCTCAAAGAAGATCGCGCCGTCGTCGCTCACACGCATGCGCAGCGCGCGGAACGCTCCATCGCGACGCTCCACAAGGATATTGTCGTGATCTTGAGCACCGTCGATGCGGGTCTCACCCAAAAAGTCCCAGCGTTCGCCGTAATTCGCATGGGCTGAACAGATGCCGAACGCCAGGATGGGCACGGCAATGGCCCAAATAGCGTGTCTTTTCGACATCCTTCGCCTCCATACTGCCAACAAGTTGCCCATAGGAAAAAATATCCTCGGACTTGGAGGGTGACAACTGACGGCTGCTGGAGACTTGCACTGTTGCTTACCTGATCTAAGGGGCAGGTTGCTCGGAAAAACAAAAGCTCCGCTCCCCTGTTCGCTGGGAGCGGAGCCTTATTTCTTGGCGGATGTGTGACGCGGGCAGTTCGCGGAGTTTTATCGGCGGTTTAACTTGGCCCTGAATTGCGTGCGCTCGACAGCCAACGGCAGTGCCGAAGTTGTGGTCCCGCCGGGAGAATTCTTGCCGCTCCCGGCGGAGCGCACAGCTGGAACATCGACAAAATCGAACCTACTGATTCTGTTCGACCAGCGTCGGCTTAGGTTTCGGTCGCTGCCACAAGACGTCCGAGTCAGGGGCGTTGTTGGGGTAGAAACGCAGCGATTCCCGGTTTGCGGGTTGCAAGACAACGTCGACTCGACGATTGTACGCGAGCCAGGTTGATCGCGAGTTATGCACACGGGCTTCCGAAGGTGGGTTGGGATTCTGCGTCTGCAAGTCTGTGATCACACTCTTGTCGAGTTGTTTCTCCGACCCGTAGGCGGACGTGTTGATCTTACCTTCGGCAACTCCTTGGGAGACAAGGAACTCTTTAACCCGCTGCACGCGGCGCTCAGACAGGCCCTGGTTGTGCTTGTTCGGGCCGCGCACATCCGCGTACGCGGCGAGCGACAGCTGAGCTTCAGGATCGTATTCCAGGTATTTCGTAAACCTGCTCGCCAGAGTCGTCAAGACTTCCTGCTGACTGCGGACAAGTCCCACCGACGCGTTTTTGGTGGTCGGATAGTCCGTTGGGAAGAACACGCTATGGAGCAGCACCTCCGGCACAGGCTCGATAGCACCGGTAAGGTGAACGGAAGCCACTTTCGTCTCCGACCCGCCGCACGCGTTTGTTGCGGTCAGCGTGTACTTGATCGTTTCGTCGACGGGTCCTTCCGTCGTTTGTGTTGGTTTCATGGCCACGGATTTGTTTCCGTTTGGCTCGACCGTTCCAAAGGGGGTGAGAGAAGCGGAATCTGCGTTTGTCGACGACCAATTTAAAGTGGCATCGCCAGCCTGAATGGTCTTATCGCCAATTTGGCGGTATGGAATTTCCGTGGGCGAGGCAGTTAGAGACGATTGCACCACGGTGTTGACGTCGACTGTTGTACTGGACTTGGTCACGCCTCCTGGACCAGTTGCCGTGAATTCGTAGGCCGTAGTTTGCTTCGGCGAGACCGTACGATCTCCCGTCACCGGGACTGGACTAAATCCGCTGATGTCGGCGTCGACAGTTTCCGCGGACGTCCATTTCAATTGGCTCGGTTGACCACAGTCGATCTTCGCGGGACTAGCAGTGATTTCTCCGCTTACGGGTGCGACTACGATTCGCGCGCTCGCAATGCCCGCAGTGAAACGCGGCAGAGCTTTGAGTTGCGCTCCGGCCGCCCAATCCTTGGTCTTCCGATTTCCGTTGGAGATGTCAATGATCACGCGTTGATTGGCAGCCACGGACACCGTGTCGGACCAGACTTGCTGCCCCCTCCTGGTGACTGTGACTATATGATTTCCGGCCGGAACAATTAGTTCCTGATGCCAGCCGATATCGTTGTTCATTTCATCGATGTGGCCCACGAAGTAATTGGCTGTTTTCCCGTTCAGCAGAACCGCGTGGTCGCCTGCGTCACCCAGAGTCAACGGGCCCAACTCCAATTGAATACGGCCAAACGGCCCGGATACTTCCGGCCCGGACGGTTCCAGCGATACTTTCAGAACAGTGGGCTTGCCAGCGTCCATGCTGACTTCCCTCTCGAAGAACTTGTAGCCGTAGTTGGCCACTACCACCTTGTGCGCGCCGAGTGGAAGATCGAAGTTCTTACTCCCTGTACCCATCGCGTTCCCGTCGACAAAGGTGTAGGCCTCTTTGGGTTCGACGGACATTTTCAATGTTGCTTCTTCTCGTTCTTGGGCAGAAGCCGCAGCCGCAGCTACCAACAGAATGGTAGCGAGCATAGTGCAGCTGATGACTCTGTAGATGATTGTGCTCATGGAAATGAAACCTCCAAGCGGGATTTCTGAAGGATGGACCGAATCGCTTTTGTACAATGGTCGTCTGGCTCGCTCGGTGCCACTGTCAGAACTGACAGAGGATCCTTTGCCACCGTCAGGAATGACAGGAAGCGGCTATTTGCTGGAATAGGGATCCACATTCTTCCCCAACAAGACGGACTCGGAAATCCACTCGGACGATGAACAAGGTAACCAGAGAAGCGGAAATCGGACCAAAAACCACTTGTACGATTACCCGACTTATCGGGACCTAACAGGTTTCTGTGATTCGATTGCCTAACACCATTCAGAGGTTGTTTCTGATAGGGTCCAACAATGGGCGATAGGCTGGATTCGACGGCACTGTTTCCACAAGGAACCATAGACCACAGTGCGGGGTGAATCCGATGCACTCTGGCGGTCCCGCCACAATCCATCCCTCAGCGCGGCTGTTTAGGACGATGTAAGCGAGAATCTCGCGGACTGTTCGGTTGTGCAGTGTTGCTGGGTTTACTTTGGAGGTTTCTGCGCCTTCTAGAATATCTCCGCCAAATCCCTTCACGTTCGGGTCAAGCTTCATCTATAGATTCCACCATAGTATCGTTGACGCCATTTTCGCGCTCTCGATGGCAGAAATCTTGAAGACTGGAATGACCATGTTTAGCTGTTTGTTCGCACGTTTAGAGCCGTGCTTATTCGTGATTTCGATGATTCCATTTTGAAATCGCCAACTGTATCCGCGACCGTTACGCAGGATTGTGTCGAGACCTTGTCGAATCGTCATGTTTTGTAGGTTAACTGCGATGGGCTGGTCCAGCGAGTCTCGGTCAACGTATTCCACAGCAATTCGCAGGTCTTGCTGATGGGAGAACTTGAGGAGAGTTTCTGTCAGTCCGACGCCACTTGAACTGAAATTAGAAGCAGGTCTTTGCAGGGAGTTGTCCTGCGCGTAGAGCAGAGGAGCAAAGAGCAGAAAGGCGCAAACGATTGCGCGACTCGCCATAGTCATTTGACACCACGACATTATAAACGGTTCCTCAGAGAAGATGATTGTAGCTCCTGAGAAACGCGCTAATCGGAAACTTGAAGTACTGGAACTGGACTTATCCGGTGCTATACGTCCACTTGGAGTTTGGAATAGCTGCGAAGGCTCAGAATTGCAACGAACAGCAGGCTGAATACTCCAACAACCGCCCAGTTGTCCCAATGAAGTGGTCGGTAGAGCGGGACAGAGTATTCACCTTTGAATATCCATCGGTAGGGTCCCGGCATTAAGACGTACAGGTAGAATGGAAAGCAAAGTAGTGTGGCTGCAAGGGCCATTGTGGCCGCAGTTCGTCGAAGAAAGAATGTCAGTAGAAGCGCCAGCAGAAAAAGCACGGAGCCAAGGTCGGCCATTTTAAATAGCGGCCCGGTGAGGCGACCGCCACTGAACTCCGAAGCGCCGAAGTCATCCAAATGAACCCATAGGACGACCGTGCATGTGAGACATGCAATCGCCTGCAACATCTTTTCCTTCTGGAATGTTCCCATTCGACGGTCTCAGTCAGGTAACTCGATGACAACTCCATGCTTTGATAGATTAGCCCAAATTGCCATCTATTCGCGCATGCCTGGTAAACGCGGAAACCGGACAAGTAGATTTGAGTAGTGTTTACGTAATCTTGGGGCCGAGTCCAACTGGCCAGCAGGGTATGATTACTTCTGAAGGCAACCGATGCTTGGCTGGTTCGGAAGATGGCTTCAGCGGCAACGCGACCTCTCTCGGGGCGTTGATGCTGACCTCGTTCGTGACAATAGCAAGCGGTATAGGCGTGCGTTTGGATTAATTGGATTCGGATTTTTGCTCAGCCTACTCGACGCCAAAATCAAAATCCCGGGTACATTGCGTCCGACTGCAATAGGTATCGCTATCGTGTCGATTATCGCTGGCTTCTTACTCGCTGCATGGGCAAGGCAGGAGAGAGCCTTTCTGAGCAAACCGGACCAGGAAGAACCTCCAAGAATATTCAAGCGATGATGAAATCCATCATTCGTGGCCCTTCGTTCTCCTAGGTCCTGATTAACGCTGCCAGCTCATCAACCGGTCGATGCAACACTTGCTTGGAGTTTACTCGCTGGAGTTTGAAATCCTAGAGTTTTTCTCGGACGTTGATTCAAGCGCAGCTCGACCTGGTC
>Ga0185299_10002152_pt1 | contig 32138 bp, 31 predicted proteins | sample PaiPotPPA55metaG_FD_128002 | JGI IMG/M metagenome (GOLD analysis project Ga0185299, IMG submission 128002) | Iron sulfur acid spring bacterial and archeal communities from Banff, Canada, to study Microbial Dark Matter (Phase II) - Paint Pots PPA... ...
CAGACAGCCGAATCACCGGCACATCGTCGCCCGGAAATTTGTAGCTCTTCAGCAACTCACGCACTTCCAGCTCAACCAGGTCGAGCAGCTCGGGATCGTCAACAGCGTCGCATTTATTGAGCGCGACCACGATGTAAGGCACGCCCACCTGCCGCGCCAGCAGCACGTGCTCGCGCGTCTGCGGCATCGGACCATCCGTCGCCGCCACCACCAGAATCGCGCCATCCATCTGCGCCGCGCCCGTGATCATGTTCTTGATGTAATCGGCGTGGCCCGGGCAATCGACGTGCGCGTAGTGCCGGTTCGCCGTCTCATACTCGACGTGCGCGGTCGCGATGGTGATCCCGCGCGCCTTTTCTTCCGGAGCGTTATCGATCGAATCAAACGACCGGAACACAATCTTCGGATTGTGCTTCTGCAAAACCTTGGTGATAGCCGCCGTCAACGTAGTCTTGCCATGGTCAATGTGGCCAATCGTCCCCACATTGCAGTGCGGCTTATTACGATCAAATTTCTCTTTCGCCATAAAATTGCTCGCTCCTTACAGTTCATTCATTGGGAGCCTGAAACCCGGTCGGAGGTCGCTCCCTTGGCGTTTCCGGCTTGTACTCCAACGACGCAGCCGCGAAGTACTCCCACTTGAGCAAAGTCACCTCCCGCGACTCACGCTCCGCATCGGGTATCCAAAGCCACAAACCGATGCCGTTTTCCTCAACCACCAGAGCCTCAAAATCCTTGCTTCCGGAGATTACTTCACCCAGCGCTTCCTTCCCAGAGGGAGAAAGCCAGAAGTGAACGAGCCTTCCGGTCAAATCCATGTCAGCGTTCGAAAATCAACTCTTGCCGACCCACCCCAAACAGCACAAGATTCTTCAGCCTTTCCAAATTCTGCTCCCCTCCGGCCTCAACCACGTCATCAGCCAGCCCAGCCGGAATTGGCACATTGGCGATAGAATCGGCGGCTTTGATCCTGAGCACCCATCGAGCGTGTGAGTTTTCCCAGAGCACAGCCACGAGCCGGTAGTTCGGACCAAGGCCGTCCAATATCGTTTTCGCCTCTTCTCCAAGGCTCAACCCTTTGGCTCTCAACTTCAGCTCTCCATACTGGCCAGCTTTGATCTTATCGGCAACCTCTCTCTCCTCGACACCGAGCCTCTTGGCGACGAGCCGTTCTTCGTCGGCCAACTGCGCGACAGCACCAGCAACGTCGGCGTCCAGTATGCGCTTCCATTCCTCAGGAGAGTGCACAAACGAGTTGACGATCACCTGAAAAGACTGATCCATAAATCTCTACTTCGTCGTCCCCTGCACCTTGGCAATGATTTCCTCCGCCACCGACCGCGGAGCCTCCTCATAACGCGCAAAGTGCATCGAGTACTCAGCCCGCCCCTGCGTCGATGAACGCATGTGCGTCGCGTAACCAAACATCTCAGCCAGCGGCACGATCGCCTTGATCACCTGCGACCCGGCGCGGTGCTCCATGCCCTCGATGCGTCCGCGGCGCGAACTCAGGTCACCCATAATCACGCCGGCATAATCCTCCGGCGTAACCACTTCAACCGCCATCACCGGCTCCAGCAACACGGGTGAAGCCTTCCGCGCAGCTTCTTTGAACGCCATCGACCCCGCGATCTTGAACGCCATTTCGTTCGAATCGACGTCGTGATAACTGCCGTCGTAGAGTGTCGCCTTCACATCGACCATTGGGTAGCCCGCAAGAATCCCGCCTTCCAGCGCTTCCTGAATTCCCTGATCGATGGGCTTGATGAATTCCTTGGGCACCGAACCGCCCACAATATCGTTGACGAATTCGTAGCCTGTGCCTGCCGGTTGCGGATCCAGCCGAATCTTCGCGTGCCCGTACTGGCCGCGTCCGCCGGTCTGCCGAATATATTTGCCTTCTGCCTCCGAGTGCTTGCGAATGGTCTCGCGATAAGCCACCTGCGGCTTGCCGACGTTGGCCTCAACTTTGTACTCGCGCATCATGCGGTCGACGATGATTTCGAGGTGCAACTCGCCCATGCCGCTGATGATGGTCTGCCCGCTGTCGGGATCAGTGTGAACCTTAAAGGTCGGATCTTCCTGCGCCAGACGGCCCAGCGCCATGCCCATTTTTTCCTGGTCGGCTTTCGTCTTGGGCTCGACCGCAACCGAAATCACGGGAACCGCAAACGTAATATTTTCGAGCGCGATGGGATGCTTCTCGTCGCAAATCGTGTCGCCCGTGCTCACGCCCTTCAGTCCGACCGCAGCGCAAATGTCGCCTGCGAGAATCTCGCTGATCTCTTCCCGCTTGTTGGCGTGCATCTTGAGCAGCCGCCCAATGCGCTCACTGCGGCGGCGGCCCGTGTTCAACACGGAGTCCCCGGTCTTAAGTTGTCCGGAATAAACTCGAATAAACGTCAACTGGCCGACAAACGGATCGGCCATAATCTTGAACGCCAGCGCCGAAAACGGCTCTTTGTCGTCGGCTTTGCGGAAAATCTGCTCGCCGTTATCGGGATTCAGGCCATGGGTTTCGGGCACATCGAGCGGCGAAGGAAGATAATCGACCACGGCATCGAGCAGCGGCTGCACACCTTTATTCTTGAACGCAGTTCCCACTACAACCGGGAAAACCTTCAAAGCGATCGTCGACTTGCGCAGCGACGCGCGCAGCTCGTCCGCCGTAATCTCTTCACCTTCCAGAAACTTGTGCAGGATTTCGTCGTCGTTCTCGGCAATGCTCTCGACCAGCTGGGCGTGGAACGCTTCCGCTTTCTTTTTCAGCTCGGCGGGAATTTCTTCGGTGATGTACTCGGCGCCCATCGTATCGTCCTGCCACACGATCGACTTCATGTTGATCAGGTCGATGACGCCTTTGAACTTGTCTTCCTGGCCGATGGGAATCTGAATCGCGACCGGCTTGGCGCTCAAACGTTTGCGGATGGTGTCAACCGCGTGCTCGAAATCCGCGCCCATCTTGTCGATCTTGTTAATGAAGCAAATTCTCGGGACGCCGTATTTGTCGGCCTGGCGCCACACTTTTTCCGACTGCGGCTGCACCCCGTGCACCGCGTCGAACACCGCGACCGCGCCGTCGAGCACGCGCAGCGAGCGCTCCACCTCGGCAGTAAAATCCACGTGGCCGGGCGTATCGATGATGTTGATGCGAATGTCGCGCCAGGTGCAGGTAGTCGCCGCGGAAGTAATCGTGATTCCGCGCTCCTGCTCCTGCTCCATCCAGTCCATGGTCGCAGTGCCTTCGTGCACCTCTCCGATGCGGTGCGTCTTTCCCGTATAAAAAAGGATGCGCTCCGTCGTAGTGGTCTTACCGGCATCGATGTGGGCCATGATGCCGATGTTCCTGCAGCGTTCTAATGAGACTGTTCTGGACACGACTGTCTAACTCTTTCCGGGGCTCTCTAAATTCGCTCTTTGCTATTGGCTCTTAGCCTTTAGCCAAATCTCTTTGCATCTCAACCGCAGAGCCAAAAGCTAACGGCCAAAAGCCAAAAGCTGTTTCTCTACCACCGGTAATGCGCGAAAGCCTTATTGGCTTCCGCCATGCGGTGCACATCTTCTTTCTTCTTGATGGCCGCGCCTTTTCCATTGGCCGCGTCCAGCAACTCGTTGCTCAACTTGTCGATCATGCCTTTTTCCGCGCGCCCGCGCGCGTAGGTCAAAATCCACCGGATCGCCAGCGACGTCCGACGGTCGGCATTCACTTCCACCGGCACCTGATAGTTGGCTCCGCCCACGCGCCGGGTCTTGACCTCGAGCAGAGGCTTGGCGTTCTCGACCGCCTTCTTGAACAGTTTCAGCGCTTCGTCGCCACCCTTTTCCTGCACTTTGGTCAGCGCGGTATAAAAAATGCGCTCCGACGTGCTGCGCTTGCCCTGCCACATCATCGAGTTGATGAACTTCGTCACCAGGTCCGAGCCATAAACCGCATCGGCCGGCACCGTCCGCTTGAATGTATGTCCCTTACGTGGCATTTAAGCTTGACTCCTGTAGCGCCGCCGTCCCGGCGGCACGTTGCCGGCGAGACGCCGGCGCTACCTAACCCTTTTTCGCGCGTTTCGCGCCGTATTTCGATCTTCCCTGCTGCCGCCCGGCCACACCCACCGCATCCAGCGTGCCGCGAATCACGTGATAGCGCACGCCCGGCAGATCCTTCACGCGGCCCCCGCGGATCAGGACAATCGAGTGCTCCTGCAGGTTGTGACCCACGCCGGGAATATAAGTGGTCACTTCAATCCCATTCGTCAGCCGCACGCGCGCCACTTTCCGCAGCGCCGAGTTCGGCTTCTTCGGCGTCTGCGTATACACGCGCGTGCAAACCCCGCGCTTCTGCGGACACCCCTGCAGCGCGGGACTCGCCGTCTTATACCGCGGCCGCTTCCGGCCCTTCGCCACCAACTGATTAAATGTAGGCACTCTATGCCGCTCCCTGTTGGCAAAAAAACGTCGCACACAAGCAAAACGTCGCGCGAGCCATTCGCCCTCGCGGACGAAGCGCGCGGCTTATCAGCTTTCCCGGAAATTACCGTGACCGGGCTGGCTGCCCAAATCGGTCAGCCATGCTTCTCGCCGCACACGAATCGCGGCAAGAGATTCTTGGGTAACCCATTCGATTTCTGCCGTCGACGGTTGGCACCCGGCCAAAACTCCGGAGGTGCTCCGTATCGCCGGCTCTGTCCTGCATATCCTTCCGCAAGCCGCGTTGCGTCTTACGCAATCGCTTCAACGGCCCTCATGAAAGGGCGAAAGGCAGCGCAGGAACGTTTCAGCGAGGAAAGTTTCCGGTACTTTGCTTCTCACCAACCACTACCCGGAAAGGCATTTCTCAAACTCTACCGCGAGGTGCGCACAACTGCCACAACTCGCGGCTTACAACAAGCCTGGATTGACTCGCGGAACTCATCAAATATAACAACTGTCTGCAAACATCGTCAACCCATCTTTTGCATAGCCGCGCAATTTGCGGCGTGCGGGCTCCACAATCGCAGAAGAGCTCTCGCTGAAGGAGGTTTTGCATACGGACTTTTGCGCTCGGGGTGAGTTAACAGATTCTTCCGCGCCGTCTCGCCCGCGCCCCAGAATCGATAAGCAAGCCCCAACTCAGTCGCGCCAGAAAACTGTCCCGCCCCCTTTTGCATCCCACAAAGCCGGAGGCGGACCATCGCGCCCTTGCCGAATCCGTCTCCATTCTCTACACTACGAGTTTTCCATTCCAATCTGTAATTCGCCCGTCCTGTTTCAAAGACCGGCGACGAAAGGCTGCATGGGAAGTTTCCGTCTCGGGCAATGGACAGCAATAGTGGCTGCCTTCTGTTTATCATTCCTGCTGCCGGCATGCGGGGGCCACAAACCTTCCGCGCCCTCGCCTTTCGCAGTGAAAATCACCCTGAATCCACCCGTCAGCGCCTCTCTGCAAGTCGGCAGCATCCTGCAATTCACCGCCAGCGCGCGCAACGGTGCGGGCAGCGCCCTTAACGCAGCCTACAGTTACACGGTCACGCCCCTGGCTCAGAGTCAGGGGGGAACCGCCACTCTGGACATCGCTCCCAACGGAGTCGCCTGCGCCGGCACCTGGAACGCCCCTCTCTATAGTGTCTGCACTCCGGGCAACGTGGGCGTGGTCCAGGTCACCGCCACCGCGCTGGGTGCGACCAGTCCCGCTACCTTAGTCTTCGTACACCCGCCCGTCGATAACGTCCAAATCAGCGTCGTCCCTCTCGTCAACCCTCCGCCCCCGGCCTGTCCAACCCAGGTGGAACTCCCCGTCGCCTGCACTCTCCCCTTCAACACCCAGGCCTCGAATTTCTGCCTGTCCCAGAATCAAACCGAGACGGTACAAGCACAGGCCTTTAGCCAGGGGGTCGACATCACATCCCAGGTTGGTCCCTTCACTTTCACCGCCGCCAGTGCCGGCGTGGCCACCATTACTCCCATCATCACCAACAATATTTACAACGTCACCACCAATCAGGCGACGGTCTCCCCGGTTATTCCGGGACAAACTCAACTGGTCGCCTCCGCCTCCGGAGTTTCTAGCCAGCCCTTTAATTTCGAAGCCTGCCCGGTACAGTGCATTGACCTGCAACTCACGGAAAACGGCGTTCCGCTCAACACCACTAATTTTGTCGTAAATAAAGGAACGTCAGAAACTATCACCGCCACCGCGGTCGATGTGCAGGGCTGCATCGTGCCCAAACCCGGCCTCACCTGGGTTTCTTCGCAGCCTGCCGTTGTCACGCCCGGCTCGGGATGCGCTAATAACACCAGTTGCACCCTCACCACTGCGCAGGCGGGCTCTGCCACCATCACTGCCACGTGCACGCCACCATCCTGCAACGTCGGCTTCCCCCTGAATTTGCCCGCCTTTCCGGCGCCTTACGCACCCCAACCGGTTTATCCTGTCACCGCCATATCGGGCCTGGTGACCGGCGCAGCCTCCTCGACCAGTGTGCTGGCCACCAGTGAGGACTGCTACAGCGACATTTTGTGCCAGGTTGGAGTGTATAGCGTTTCCACTGCCACCAATCTCCCCGGAGTCGCCAGCCAGGTCCCCACGCCGCCCAATTCGCTAATCTTCGATCCCGCGGGCGATCGAGCCTACATGGGAAGCGAGTTCGGGGCCGCGGCGATAAATGCCGCCAACATTGGCACTGCCAACCAGACGTTTACTCAACTCACCGCTCCCGGCACCGGGCTTGGCCTGGTAACCGGAAAGGTTTTGGCGGTTTCACCGACCGGCAACAATGCGGTCTTCTCCGACACGGTTTCCACGCCGAATCAGGTCTACATCGTTAATGCTGGGCCATCGTCAAACATAGCTCTGAACATTAACGGCGCCACCGCCGCCGCCTTTTCCCCAGACAGTATGAAATCCTACATCCTCGGCGATGGCGGCAATACGCTCTACATCTATTCCGCCCTGCAGTCCTTGCAGCCGCCGATTTCGTTGACCGCCCCCGCGACTTCGATCGTGTTTAATTCCACCGGTGCTTTCGCCCTGTTATCCGGCGGCAGTAACACGTCGTCGCTCAGCGCCTACAATACCTGTGACAATTCTCCGGTCAGCATTCCGGCCCCGGCGCTGACCACCCCGCCTCTGTTTCTCACCCTCGTGCCCCCGAGCAATATTCCCCAGGGAAATCCTGCGGGCAACATGTTCGGCAGCGTGCTCATCCCAAATCTCGATCCCACGGGCCTCGACTTTTTCTTCGGACTCGACAGTACCGGCATCGACATCATCGCCACCAATTCTTCATTTCCGGCGCTCACCAGCCTTTGTCCTCAAACTGTCGCGGTCGCCCACACTCCGGCTCCGGCAAACGTGCCGTTCCCGCCCGTGCACATCAATTTGAACCGGGGCACGATCCATCCCATCAACTTCTTCCTTTCCCCCGATGCCACCCACGCCTACATTGTGACCACCGACTCCAGTCAAGTCCTCATCTACAACTTCGACACGGGGTCGCTCTCCTCCGCCATCGGCCTTATCAACAACGCCATCCCCGTATCTGCCGGCATCACCGTCGACGGCTCCCTGATCTATGTAGCCGGTTCCGATGGATTGCTCCACCAGCTCAACACCTCAACCCTGCTCGACGAAAACCAAACCTCATTCTCGCCCCTCCCCAACTCTCCCAACAGCTTCTGCTATACGGGCGCAAACTGCACTCTCAACGTAATCGCCGTAAAACCATAGCAAACCGGATCACGAGAAGTCAGCGCAAGAGATTAGTATTGGGGATTTCCTACCAGGAACGGAACATGTGGGGATAACCCCGAACTTATGGGGGCAACCGGGAACACGTAGGGACAGCCGCCTCGGTTGTCCCGCGAGCATAGCGAGCGAGCCTTCTAGTATAAGGGCAGACCTTCAGGCGTCCCGCAAAGGTAGATCCTAATCGCGCCTTCAGGCGCCGCAGAAAGCCTGATTCTGAGGTGAAGAATCCGACAGCTTGCTCTCGGCGAACTCTGCGGAATTTCTCCGCGAACTCTGCGGTTAAAAGCTTCAAAAACCGCGGAAAATCACCAACGTAAACACCCCTAAGCCGTCTTCCCCAGATCCTTAGCCACGCTATCCAGCACGCCATTCACAAACTGCACCGACTCCAGACTGGAAAATTTCCGCGCTATCTCCAGCGCCTCGTTAATCACCACCGCCCGCGGCGTCTCCGGATAAGCCAGAAATTCCGCCACTCCCGCGCGCAGCAGATTGCGATCCACCGCCGCCATCCGCTCCATGCGCCAGTGCGCCGCATGGCCTTCGATCAGCTTGTCGATCTCCGCCCCGCGATCGGTCGCCACCCGGAACAAATCTTCCGCAAACCCCCGCACCTCGGCGGTAGTAGCGGCATGTTCCGCCCAAAACGTCTGTCGCACCTGGTCCACCGACTGCTTCCCCATGTCGGCCTGAAAAAGCATCTGCAAAGCCATCTCCCGAGATTTACGGCGTGTACCCATAGAAGCCATCAGCCATCAGCCGTCAGCCGTCAGCGGCCGCAGCTTGTGGCTACGTTGTCAGTTTACAGGAAGCCTTCGAGCGAATGGGGGGGCGCGGAAGTTTCACGCGAATGCAAAAGACGAACTTCAGACTTTGCGTTTCTTACGAGCAGCACGCGTAGTAGATTTGCTTTTACTGATGGCTGACGGCTGACGGCTGATGGCTGTCTTGGTTTTGCTGACGGCTGATGGATGACGGCCAATAGCTTCCTTCAGCGAAGCCATCTCCACCGCCGCCAGCGCCGCCTCAAATCCCTTGTTCCCCATCTTCAACCCGGCGCGGTCGATCGCCTGCTCCAAATTTTCGCAAGTCAGCACGCCAAACGCATGAGGCACGCCCGTTTCCTGCGCCGACTGCCCAATCCCGCGCGTAACTTCATTCACGATAACGTCATAATGCGCCGTATCCCCGCGCAGCAGGCATCCGAGGCAAATGATGGCGTCATACTTCCCAGTCTCCGCCAGCTTCCGGGCCGCCAGCGGAATTTCGAACGCCCCCGGCACCCGTACCAGATCGATATCTTTTTTTCGAGCCCCAGATCGCACCAAGCCGTCAACGGCGCTCAGCAAAAGCCTCTCCGTGATGAACGCATTAAACCGCGAAACCACGATAGCAAAGCGCTTGCCGGAACCGTCCAGTGAGCCTTCCAATGCAGCGGGACCAGTTTCAGGAAGAAGTTCTACCACCACATCCGTCTTTTTGGTTGTTTCCGTGGCTCACTGTCTCCGTGGTGAATTCGCTTTCAATCCGGGGAGATCCGCGAAAATCCGTGGCAAAAAATTTACTTCCCCTTGAACCCCGCCGCCCGCTTCTCCAGGAACGCGGCAGTCCCTTCCTTCTTATCCTCAGTAGCGCACGCGACGCTGAACAGCACAGCCTCGATATACAGCCCCTCGTTTAATGGCGTCTCCATGCCCTTGTTCACCGCTTCCATCGTGTATTGCACGGCCAGCGGACCATTCGCGATAATCTTCGCCGCAATCGCCTCCGCCCGCGGAATCAACTCCGCCGCCGCCGTAACTTCATTCACCAGCCCGATGCGATGTGCCTCCTGCGCCGAAATCATCTCGCCCGCCAACAGCATCTGCATCGCAATGCCTTTGCCCACCAGTCGCGGCAACCGCTGCGTCCCGCCATATCCCGGAATAATTCCCAGCTTCACCTCCGGCTGCCCCAGCTTCGCATTTTCGCTCGCCAGCCGCATCGTGCAAGCCAATGCAATCTCGCACCCCCCGCCCAAAGCAAATCCGTTGATGCAGGCAATCACCGGCTTGCCCAGATTCTCTATCAGGTTGAGCACGTTCTGCCCGCGATGCGTATACTCCTTCGCCGAAACCGCATCCTGCCGAGCCAGTTCGCCAATGTCAGCCCCGGCAATGAACGCCTTCTCGCCGGAACCAGTCATAATGACGACGCGAATCGCCGCATCATTCTTAATGTCATGAAAAGCCGCCCGCAACTCTTCCATGGTGGCCATGTTCAAAGCATTCAAAACCTTCGGCCGGTTCACGGTGACGTAAGCGATCGAGTTTTTCTTTTCGAGGACTATGTTTTCGAAGGTCATAATAGTGAGTGATAAAGATTAAACCCGACGTTTTGTCATTCTGAGCGAAGCGAAGAATCCCATGCCCGCATCCATCACCAGCGGCTCGGGAAGGAATTTCTGCCACGCGCCCCTTTGCCCGCGGCTGCTATAATTGTATAGCAAGAGGTCCTTCATGCTAGCCATACGCCTACCCGAAAAAATCGAAAAGCGCTTGGCCCGCCTCGCCAAGCGCACCGGCCGCACCAAAACCTACTACGCCCGCGAAGCCATCCTGCAACACATTGAGGACCTTGAAGATATCTACATTGCCGAAAAGCGGCTCGCGGAAATTCGCTCGGGACGGGCCAAGACTATCCCTCTCGAAGAAGTGATGCGCGAATTTGGCCTCAAGAAAGCGACGCTTTCACGCAAATCGCGACGCTCCAAGAACGCCTGACGAGGGTTCGGTGGGCCTTTGTCTTTCAAGGTTTAAATCCGCGGCTGAGAAGTTCACTTGCCCCGCGCCGCCGCCGCCACGTCATCCTTGCTCAGATCGCAACTGATGCACCGCGCTGTCCACAGCCGGTGCCCGAACACCTTACCGCACCGCGGACACCTCCACTCCGTCAGCCACCACGCCCCCAAAAGGTACACGCCGATCCACACGATTAAGATGGCAAAATCCGCCGGCTCTCCCAGCTTCAGCTTGCCAATCATCAAGCCCAGAAACACAAAGCTGATAAACAGCACCACCACCAGATTTCGCCGCGCCACGTAGCTGTGCCACGCCCGCCGGTAGCGCTCCAGATCCTCCGGGCCGCCCTCGCCCGGCATCTGATCGGTTTTTCTTCGCCTATGTAAGAGGCTCATGGAAAATAACGGCGCTCCAACGCCGTATCATTAAAGCAATCAACGACGGACTCCTGCCGAGCAAACAGCGAAACCGCCGGCACGAGTCCAGCCGCAGAGCGGCGAAAGAATGCAGCCCACGGCGCAAGCCGTGGGTCACAGACCGAAAACCGAACAAGCCCCGGAGGGGCGAAAGAACGGCTCTGACGCGACAATACAACGCCCTGACCACGCAATACACTCCCTACAGCTTATTCGCCACCGGCTTGTTCGGGTCCGCATAATCATAAAATCCCTTCCCCGACTTCCGCCCGTACCACCCCGCCATCACCAGCCGCTTCAGCAGCGGAGGCGAAGCGAACCGCCGCTCCTTGAACTCGTCGTACATCACATGCGTAATGTAATAGGTAGTATCGAGGCCAACAAAATCCAGCAAAGTAAACGGCCCCATCGGATACCCGCATCCCAGCTTCATCGCATTATCGATATCTTCAATCGACCCCACGCCCTCTTCATAAGCCCGGATCGCATCCAGCAAATAAGGCACCAGCAGCCGGTTCACAATGAATCCCGTCTTGTCCGAAGTCCGCACCGGAACCTTGCCCAGCTTCTTCGCGAACTCGTAAGCCGCATTGCAAACGTCGTCGGCAGTAGCAATCGTCCGCACCACCTCCACCAGCTTCATCAGCGGCACCGGATTAAAAAAGTGCATTCCGATAAACCGCTCCGGCCGCTTCACCGAAGTCAAAAGCTCAGTCACCGATATTGAAGAAGTATTCGAAGCAAAGATCGCGTCTTTTTTCACCACGCTGTCGAGCGACGTGTACATCTTCTTCTTCTCTTCCACATTCTCGATGATGGCCTCAATAATAATGTCGCAATCAGCCAGGTCGGATTTGTTAGTCGTCCCCCGAAGCCGCGCGCGGATCGCATCTTTCTGCTGCGCCGTGATCCCGCCCTTCTCCACCGGCCGCTCGGCAAACTTCGCCAAAGATTTCTCGATCCCGGCAAAGCCCTTGTCGAGAAACTTCTGCTCGACTTCGAGCACAGTCACGTCGAATCCAGCCGTAGCACAAACCTGCGCGATGCCGGAACCCATTAAGCCACAACCTAGAACACCAACTTTTTTAATTTCCATAGGAGAGCCTTTTGAACTAAACACCAATGTGAAGGATACTGTCGCGGAGCAGTTTTTGGGAAGGGCACGATTTTAGTCGTGCCGTCACCGCGGCAAGACTATAGCGGCTTCAGCCGCTGAGGGAGGGTCACCGCATAACGCGTCGCCCCGTGGTTATACCCCGTTCCATATTTATGGCACACATGGGATAATAACCTTTATGAAGCAGGAATGCATTCGCACCACGGTCGATATCCCCGCGCCGCTCTACCGCAGGCTGAAAGCGCAAGCGGCCGCGAACGGACGCTCGGTGCGCGAACTGGTTCTGGCCGGCGTTCAGAGCGTCCTTCTTCAGGCGCGGCGGCCGCGCCGGAAACGAGTGCAGTTCCCGCTGATTGCCTCCCCCGGGCCCAAGGTCGATCTCACCAACGAACAAATCTATGAACACGTTGAATTTCCTTGATTCAAACGTGTGGCTGGCCTTGATTTGGAGCCGGCACGTTCATTCCGAAAAGGCCCGCTCCTGGTTTGCAGAGGCTGCCGAGCAACAATTCTTCTTCTGCCGTTTCACTCAGCTCACTGTCCTTCGCTTGCTCACCACGGAATCGGTCATGGCAAAAGAAACCAGGACCATGTCCGAAGCCTGGGCCTTGTGGGACCGCGTGTGGGCCGACCCACGCATCGCCTTTCTGTCCGAACCCGATCATCTCGAAAAAGAATTTCGTTCCCGTTCGAAGATTTCCAGCCGATCTCCCAAACTTTGGGCCGACGCCTACCTTCTCGCCTTCGCAGCCGCCTCCGGATTGAAGTTCGTCACCTTCGACCGGGCCCTTCGCGTCCGAGGTGACGAAGTGCTTGTCTTATAGACTCAGTTGACGATTTGAATATGCTTTCAAAGGGCCGTCGCGCAGACTTGCGCGATGCCGGAACCCATAAGACCACAACCGACAACACCAACCTTCCTGATTTCAATATGAAGTTATCCATTAAGACCCAGAGTGCCAGTCGAATCCAGTTCTTTCGAAGTCTTCCGATGCCAGAACTCCCAAGCAAGAAAGATCATGACCGCATCGACCACAACGCTGAAAACTGGAACCAGCGCGATCTGACCCTGATGGACAGAGCGCCATCCGCCGAATACCTTGGTAACTATGAACCAACCCGTCGCCAACGGAGAACCAAATATGTACAAGGCGATTTCGATGCGGGCCGATCGTTGCTCCGTTGCGCCCTCAAGAGATGCCAGAATGACTACGATCACGGTACTCACCACGATCGCAAGAGCTGAGTAAACACAGGAACGCCATAGGCGACCTTTCCAACCATACTGTCCTTTGACGTCCATATTCGGACCGTCGTGCGTTCAACTAATTCATGCTCTCCACAATCATCGCGATTCCCTGCCCGCCGCCGATGCAGGCCGTAGCCAGCCCATACTTCTTCTTCCGCCGCCGCAACTCATAAAGCAAAGTAATCACCAGCCGAGTCCCGGTAGCACCCAGCGGATGCCCCAACGCAATCGCCCCGCCATTCACGTTCACTTTCTCGCGGTCTAATCCCAACTCCTTCTCTACTGCCAGATACTGCGCCGCAAACGCCTCATTCACTTCAATCAAATCAATGTAGTCCAAGGACAGCCCAGCCTTCTGCAACGCAATCTTCGTCGCCGGCACCGGACCGCGCCCCATCACCTTCGGCTCCACTCCGGCAATGCCCCAGCTCACAATGCGGCCCAGCGGTTCAATACTTCGCTTGCGCGCTTCCTCCAGCGACATCAACACCACCGCCGCCGCGCCATCGACAATGCCGCTCGCGTTGCCGGCGGTCACGGTTCCATTTTTCCCAAACGCCGCCTTCAACTTCGCCAGCCCTTCCATCGTAGTTTGCGGCCTCCGGTGGTCATCTTCCGTCAGCGATTCTCCAGTGGCTTCGCCTTTGTGATTTTTCAGCGGCACCGGAACCAGCTCTTCCTGAATGCGGCCTGCCTTGTAAGCCTCATCCGCTTTCTGCTGCGAGCGCAAAGCGAACTCATCCTGCATCAGCCGCGTAATTTCAAATTCCGATCCCAGCAACTCCGCCGTGTTCGCCATATACAGCCCGCAATAACTGTCGAGCAGCGCCACCATTAACGAGTCTTCGAGCTTCCCGCCCGGCGCCAACGTAAATCCATCCCGCCCGCGAATCACAAACGGAGCCTGCGACATAGCCTCCATCCCGCCCGCCAGTACAATCTTCGCCTCGTCGGTCTGGATCATCTGCGCCGCCGACACAATCGACTGCATCCCCGACCCGCACAGCCGGTTCACCGTCAGCGCCGGAGTCTCGATCGGCAGCCCCGCCCGCAATCCCACATGCCGCGCCCCATACAAAGCGTCGCCGGATGTCTGCTGTGCGTTGCCAAACACCGCGTGATCGAATTCCTTGGCATCGATCCCCGCCCGCTCCATGGCACCCTTGGCCGCCACCGCTCCCAGTTCCTGCGCGGTAAAGTCTTTCAACTTGCCGCAATAACGCCCAAAGGGCGTCCGCGCCCCGCTGACAATCGCAATATCACCCGGCTTCAACATGATTTCCTTGCAGACCCGCTCAGAGCGGAATAAAAGTGAGAATCAAACTGGTTAGTGTAGCAGCGCAGCAGCAGCTTTGACCACAGAGGCAGCGGTCAGTCCCGAGCCGCGAGTCGCGACTCCGAACGAAAAGTCGGAAGGCAGGTGCTTTGGACGATTGAGCTTCAGAACAACCCTAAGAAATCGGCAATTCCGGGAGCGTAGTTAAGAAGATCAGGACTCGCGACACGGGACTCGGGACTAGGTACTGACTACGCCACGGCCCCGCTCGCCAGCGCCGCCCCTAGCGCCACCACTCTCCCCGGCCCCTGACCCAGCGACGTCGCCAGTGCATGTTCCGCCCGGTTGATCACTTCCGTCACAATGTCTACCGGATCGTAGGTTTCTCGAATCACCGCCTGCGCCAGCCCTGCCGAAAAATCCATGACATGGCCTTCGTCCGTTCCGTCTTTCCCCGCCAGCCGGACCCCGGCAATAATCCGCCGCAGTTTTTCAATCGCCATCATGCCTTCTTTTTCCGCCGTGTCCCCCAGAATCACGGCGACGGTTGTCATGTCGTAGCGAAAGGCCAGATCGTTGGTCCGGATATTGCCCGCAATCTGTTGTCCGATCTTTTCCATCGCCGCTTCCACCGCCGCTTCGCCGTACTCCTTAATAAGAGCGGCACCGCGTCCAAATTGCATCAGCAACACCGAGAGCGCCCCCGCATTCTGCACCGCCCGCTTGCTCTCCGCCAGCAGCAGATCGAGATACGAACTCCGTTTAAGCAGCCCTGACTTTTCTTCCGTCACCGAAAGATTTTTCACCAGCCGCCGCAGCCCCGCGTTATTCAGCGCGATCACCATCTGGTCGGCCAGCGTCTTCAACACCACCGTGTCCGAGCCCGGCCAAACCCGCGCCTTGTTGTGCATCAACGCCAGCAGCCCAACCGAATCCTCGCCATTGCTCAGCGGAAACGCCAGCACCGCCGTGGTCCCCAGCTCCCCGAGAGATTTCCGAACGCCCTGCAGTTCCCCGGCCCTCTGCGCGTCGGAGATTATAAGCGGCTCATCGGAAACAATATCCTGCAGCGCGCACATCACTTCCTTCAGCCCGGCCGCATCGCTCTCTTTGACTCCCTTGCCGCAGAACTCCTGCATGGCCGTGGGCGCCGATCTTCCTGTCCGCATCATGGCCACGCAGCGCGACACCTCCCAGTGCTCGCCAATCTCGCTGACCGCCGTAGTCAGCACCGCCGGCGCCGTCGTCTGGTGATACAGCTTCCGCGTAATCTCGGCCACACGCGTTACATTGCGCATCTCCGCCGCCGGATCGCTCCCCGCCGCAGCCGCAACCGGCGCGGACACCGCCGCAGGCGCGGCTGCTGCCGCGCGCGGCGCCGATCCCGCATAACTCGGAGCCACTCCCGCCGCCATATACAACTGCTGCAAATCTTCGTTGCGCTCCTCTTCCCGCGGAAACAGCTCCTGAATTCGCTGCAGCCGTTCCACTGCCTTATTGCGCATGCCGTACTGCACCAGAATTTCCGCCTGCAGCATCAAGTCCTGCAGCGTCGACGCTCCCAGCGTCGCCTCATGCGTGATCGCCTTTTCGGCCGCGCTCGGAGTAGTCGCGGTAAATCGCGAGCTGATTGCCTTAAACTTGTTCTCGTCAATCTTCCCCTTCAACATCTCCATCCGCTTGGCGTGCCCGGATTCGTACGGGTCCACCTCCGCCGCCCGGTCCAGACACTCCGCCGCCTTGGCAAAGTCCCCGGTTCCGCAGTAAACATCAAACAGCTTCAGCAAAGTCTGGCAGTAGTCGCCTTCCCGGTTGGCCGCGTTGTACAGCTCGCTCAAAAACTCCAGCATCTCCGGCGATGCCCGCCGCGGCCCGGTGATTTCCTGCATCATCGCCAGGAACTGGCGCCGCTCGCCGCGCTTGGCCTCAAACTGTCCCAGCTTTCGCGCCAGCGCAACCGCCGCTTCCTCCTGCTCCCCGTCCATCAACTGCCCGATCAGCGCTGTCACCTGCGCCATGCGGTTCGGATTCTCCTCAAACAACTTCCACACCAGCGGCTCCGCATCGGCAAAGCGCCCCGCCGCCAGCAACGCTTCCGCATAAATCTCGCGCAGTTCCAGCGAGTTCTTACCCGCATTCACCTGCGGCTCAAGAATAAAGATCGCCGCCCCCACCTGGCCCTGCCCCAGCAGGCTCTTGCCATACGCCAGCGTGACCTCCTCATCCGCAGAATCTTCCTGGTAGGCGCGCTCATACCACTGCGCCGGATCGCCGCCTCCCTCCGCCGTCAGCTGCGCCACCCGCTTGAACGCCTCGGCCGCCGCCCGGTTCTCCCCCAACTCCGAGGAAAGTTCTGCAATCCGCAGATAATTAGCCTGCGTCGGCTCCAAAGTCAGCACCCGCCCCAGCACATCCAAAGCTCCTCTTTTATTCTCCAGCTTGGCCAGATCGCTCAAAGCCGATTCGTACGTCCCCACGGCCAGCTTCTTATTCGATCCCTCCAGCAACTGCCCAAAGCCGAATTTCTGTTCCCAGGTCGGGCTGCCGTGCCGCGCCAGCTTCTTGTAAGTCAGGCTGGCCCGCGTGGCGTCTCCCGCCTTCACCTGCCGCTCAAAAAGCTCTCCCAGCAACTGCACCGCATCCCGGATCCGGTTCTGCGACAGGCACAAATCCGCCGTCAACTGCCGCACTGTGTCATTTTCCGGATCGTCTCTCAGGACCAGCAGATACTCTTCCAGCGCCTCGGGAGTTTTGCCTTTTTGCAGGAGCTTTTCCGCACGTTCGATGCGCCGCCCCAGTTCGGCTCGATCGAGATTTCTTGTGGTCTCAGCCATGGGCGGGATTCTGGGCAGCAGCGTCTTCCGGACAACACGTCCGGGCAGACTCGTGCTGCATCAATTCTAGGAGCCGCTCCCAGCCCCAGCAATCCGTAAGCCCAACCCAAGATTACGAAGGTCACCCCCTCCGGGAACGATGCACGAAGTGAACATCTCCAGGCGCTTGCAGATTCTCACCAAGGGGGATGCCCCATCCTTGCCGCCTTCTCTACGGCGTGAATCTCCCGACACTAAAGGCGGCAGGATGGGGATTTTGACTTTCCGTAGCACCCTCGCCCGAAAGCTCTCCTCACGGTGAAGCAGCGCTTCAGCAGTCTCCACAACTCCCCTCCTTTTATACCCCGGCTTTTTTAGCCCCTAAGAATGCGGCTAACCTGCAAATCCGAAACTTCCCCCAAATTCGTTACTCTAATGGAATGGAACACGGAGACTGATATGTCCAGACCTTCAATTCGCATCTTCGCCCTCGTCCTCACCGTCATCGGCATAGCCATTGCTTGCCGCGCCGGCAGCGAAACCGCCGCCGCCGTTCCCCCTCCCGCCGTCGACGAGGCCAAAACCGCCGCCAAAGGCAAAGCCACCGCCGTGGTCGCCGGCGGCTGCTTCTGGGGCATTCAGGCCGTCTTCTCCCACGTGAAAGGCGTCCACTCCGCCACTTCCGGATACTCCGGCGGCGCCGTGAAGAATCCCGACTACGAAACCGTCAGCAGCGGACGCACCGGCCACGCCGAATCCGTCCAGATCGTTTACGACCCGTCGAAGGTCACTTACGGCGAGCTGCTGCGCGTCTTCTTCTCCGTGGCCCTCGATCCCACCGAACTCAACCGCCAGGGCCCCGACGAAGGCACGCAATACCGCTCGGTGATCTTCTACGCCAACGACGAGCAGAAGCGCATCGCCGAAGCCTATATCGCGCAACTCAACCAGGCCAAAGTTTTCCCCGCCCCGATCGTCACCCAGGTGGTTCCGTTTGAGGCGTTCTATCAGGCCGAGGCTTATCATCAGAATTATTTCGAGCTGCATCCCTACGACCCGTACATCCGGATCAACGACGCGCCCAAGGTCGCCAACCTGAAGCGCGAGTTCCCCGACCTGTACGCCAAGTAGGATCGCTCGATTTTGCCGAGTATTCCGATACGATTCGTTTCGAAATGCCGGGGTTTCGAAAATGTCAAGATTGAAAGGACGTTGCCGTGAAAAGGCGCGGACGTTGCCTTGAAACGACGTTGCCGTGAAAGGGCGCGGCTTCAAGCCGCGCCGCAAACCGCCCGAATTCAAAAGCGGCTTTAGCCGCCGAGGTGCCCCAATGTTTGAACCAGACAACAAACCCGCCCTCAACCAACCCTCCCGCCGCGTCTTCCTGGCCACCGCGGCCGCCGCGCTCGGCGGAGTCGCGCTGTTCTCCTGGCGCCGCCCGCGCACCATCGTCGCCGAGGCCAAATCCGAGCCCGGCATCGTCACCATCGTCCAGTTCTCCGACGACGGCAAGCGCCTCGCCAAAGTCAAAATCCAAAGAGTCATCAAGACCGACGCCGAATGGCGCAAGCAGCTCACCAACTCCCAGTTCGAGATCACCCGCCACGCCGATACCGAACTCGCCTACTCCGGCCAGTACTGGAACCTGCACGACAAGGGACTGTTCCGCTGCATCTGCTGCGACAATGCCCTGTTCAGTTCCTCCACAAAGTTCGACTCCGGCACCGGCTGGCCCAGCTTCTGGGCCCCGCTCGCCCAGGAAAATGTCCGCGAGATTCACGACACTTCCCTCGGCATGGAGCGCATCGCCGTCTCCTGCACCGAATGCGACGCCCACCTCGGCCACGTCTTCGACGACGGCCCCAAACCCACCGGCCTGCGCTACTGCATGAACTCCGCCTCGCTGCGCTTTGTGAAAAGCAGTACCTAGTACCGAGTCCCGAGTCCCAGCACGAACCATGTAGCGACAGCCGCCTCGGCTGTCAGCGGAGCGAAGCGACGCCCAGCGCACGACCTCTCACAGCTTCTCATTCCGACCGCAGCCGGACCCTGAGCGAAGCCGAAGGGGACGGCGGAGTGGAGAGCCTGCCCTGAGCGCAGCCGAAGGGAACCTGCTGTTCGCCGACAGCGCCCCAACTCATGTAGCGACAGCCGCCTCGGCTGTCAGCGGAGCGAAGCGACGCCGCACCGCACCACCGCCTGCCAAACTTCTGTCATTCCGACCGGAGCCGGACCCTGAGCGAAGCCGAAGGGGACGGCGGAGTGGAGAGCCTGCCCTGAGCGCAGCCGAAGGGAACCCGCTTTCCGCCGACAGCCCCACAAACCCCGCCACAATGTCATCCTGAGCGCAGTAACTGCGCAGCGAAGCGAAGCAGTTACGCAGTCGAAGGACCCCTATAATCTAATCTGTCCCATCTATTCTGGACTGCGCGGCGGGGCAACACTCTCACCGGCCACGCGACGAATAGTCGACCCCTGCCGGCCGGACGCTGCCGTTACGAAAGACATGTGATATCACCTCACAAATCGAAAATGGACCTTGCGGAAAAATCGAGTTCGCACTAAACAAAATATCAGGGCGAACGTAGGACAATTTAGGTGACACCCAGTGCCGAACATCACACATGACAACCACTACCTCGCACAGGCACACTGAGACGCTGGTCCGGCGACGGTAACCGAATTTACACTTATGGAGTTCTTGTGCCCCGGGCCGACGCCCCGGAATGGGAACTGCGATCAATTCGCGGACGCGCGTACCAGCGGGACCTCTACACGTCCGTAGTGGAGGGGGAAGAAGTCGACGAACTGGAGCGCTGGATCAAAAGGAACTTCGAGGATCCCGGGCTAGAAGCAATTAACCAGCTTGTGAACGGCACCCGTATGACGCCAACTGAGTGGCGGTCCATTGCCCGCTTCGTGGCGGCCCAAGACGTGCGAACGCCGCTCAGCTTCATCGAACTAATGAGACTCTTTGAGAAAGAAGGCCCGGCCATCCTCGACGAGTGCGTTAGGGATTTCGCCCAGAGCCGGCAGCGACCAAGAACCGATGGGGACGCCATTGAGCGCAATCCGTACATCCACCCATTCGGCGAGTCACTCCGCGTTCGCCTTGAAAAGATGGGCAAGCCAAATGCCGAAAAAGCCAGAGTGAGCGTCGAGGTGTCTACCCCCCGAAAGCTATGGCTTGCGAGCATCCGGCAAATCCTAACCAACTCCGCCGACAAGCTCTGTCAACAGCGGTGGAGTGTCGCCAAACCTTACGGAGAGGAAGACTGGCCCACCACCGACCACCCGGTCATCCGTCTGAACTACTACGCGCGCGAAAACTACGACTTCGCTGGCGGGTGGGAAAAACCCGGATCGGAGCTCTTTATGCCTATTTCACCTAAGCACCTCGTCTGCGCTCAGGTCGGCAGGAGAATACAGAATCGACTTGACTGCACGATCGAGGGCACCAAGATGCTGCAGCACCTTATCGTCGAACGAGCTCATAGATGGGTGTTCGCCCGACGTCCGGAGCTTTGGGTAGCAAGAGTGAAACCACGCGTGATTGACCAAGCCGCCTTTGAAGCTGAAAAGAACATCTGGAAGAATTGGCCCGAGCAGCAGCTTAAAGCCGAACAGCCCTCCCCAAAGAGCTAGCGCAGTGCCGAACCACTTGGGTACCTCCACACCGAACAGGCGCGAATCGAACCCCGCCAGGTTCGGAGTTAGAATTGGGGACATGGCGGCGAACAAAACTAAAGATAACGACACCATCGAACGCACAGCCCGCGAACTGCAAGAACTCAAGGGCGATATGCTGGAGCTAATAGAAGACCACGATATCTATTGGAAGGTACAACGGGTGATCCAGAGCAACGCCCGGCTCCTTACGGCCCACAGCAGTTTTTTTGACATGATGAACGATGGCTTCGCGTACGCGGCAGCGATCCGCATCCGGAGAATCGTCGATGAAGATAACAGGACCGTATCCCTCTTGCGCGTACTGGCCGAACTAAGAAATCATCCTAAGCTCACGGACGCCCACGAGCTTACACGCGACATACAAGAACTGAGGGACACAACAGCACGGATCAGGCGATATGTGAACCAATACGTGGCCCATCGGCAACGCAAAGCGACGGCGGAAATTCCGAAAAATCGGGAACTGACATCCGCAATCGAAACAATATCGAGCATATTTCGCAAGTACTATGGTGTTGTCCTCAACACGGACATAGATCTGCATGTGAGCCACCTGACGGATCCGCTTGAGATCTTTCGGTTCTCGTGGATACCGTCCGCCCCGGCGTCGCGCTGAGGCATCGGCACACACGCCCCTCTTAACCAGGCCGCACGGGAAAAAGCGGAGGTTGATAGAACGGACTAGACCGCCCGCCCGCATTCCCCGGGGAGACACTAGGCAGCACTGCCGCCTCTTTTTCCACAGCCCCACCCCAATTCCCTGTGACGAATAACCTTGACCCCATGCACTAAACTATAAGTAGTATGCTTCTCCGCCAGCAAATCTTTAAGCAACCCACCTCCGCCCCTGCCGGCCAAAAATCCTCCCGTAACTCCTTAAGCCGCAATATTTTGCAAGCAACCCGTTTCCTTGCAATATTTTACGCGGATCTCTCTCCCCTCCGTAGCGAAGCTAAACCAAGCGTAATCAAAGATTTACAAGATTCGATCCGCAAAGTTTTTGATCGGATCAATCCACCAAAACCAACCACCAGCCGAACGCCGGAAAGGTTCAAAATGTCGACCAACGCCAGCACCAGCATCTGCACTCACATCAAGGTCAACGGGGTCCGCTGCGGCTCCCCCGCTCTCCGCGAAGAAATCTTCTGCTACTTCCACCAGCGCATGATCCGCGGCGTTCCCACCCCGCCCAAATCGCGCCTCCATCCCATCGCCATGCTCGAGGACGCGGCATCCATCCAGGCCTCGCTCATGGAGATCGTCAATGCCCTGATCCGCAACCAGATCGATCTCCCGCGCGCCCGCCTGATCATCCGCGCCCTCCAGATCGCGCAAAAAAATGCGCGTGACGTTCATTTCCATTTCTCGAAAGAACAAATGGTCACCGAAGTTCCCGAATATCCCGCCGCTCCGCCTCCTGCCGGACCATTCAGCGTGCCCGCCGTCCAGGCCGCGGCCCTGGCCAATGTCAACGCGCCGCAGGAAGAAGAAGAGACGGAGGCCGAACGCTTCGCAGACCTTTTCTCCAAGCCGCCATTCGACAAGCCGAACGGCAAGCCTCCTTCCAGGGCGTCCGGAAACCGCCCCACAAGCCCAACCCGGACGGGATGAAGACGAGGCGTGGCGCGCCGGGACGAAAAGCAGGTTCCTCCACTCCGGTCGGAATAACAGATTTTGTGAGAGGCCGTGGCGCTGGCGTCGCCCGCGCTCCGCGGGCGGACGAGGCGTCCGCCCTACATGGTTCGTGCGCTGGAACTCCGAACTAGGTACTGGGTACTGCCCTACTCCAGCACGCTGTCGTCCAGCTTTTTGCGCTCCCAGTCGGCGGCGGCCTGGACGAAGGCCAGCACTACGGGATGCGGCTTTTTCTCGGTGGAAGAAAGTTGGGGCTGAAACAGCGTGGCCACGAAGAAGCGGTGGGTGGGCGACTCGATGGCGCGGATTTCGCCGTTTGCGCCGCGGGCTACTACGGGAAATCCCGCTTCCATGGTGGCCCATTCGTATTCGGGATTGACTTCGAAGTTGCAAAAGAATTCTTCGCTGACAATTTCTTTGTCTTTGCCGTAGAACGACTGCAGGTAAGAGCCGGGGCGAAGGCGAATCTCGGGCACTACGCCGGAGAGTTTCGGTGCGTCGCCTTTGCGTCCGGTGACAGCGCAGGCCACGGGATAGATGACGATGTTTTTCGAGCCGGAATTATTTTCGGCGCTGTCGGCGTCGGCAATGCCGAGCACGTTGCGGGCAAACTCGATGAGGGCGTATTGAAAGCCGCCGCAGGTGCCAAGAAAGGGCCAGTCGCGGCGGCGGGCGAATTCGATGCCTTTGAGCATTCCGTCGAAGCTTTTATAGGGACTGCCGGGCGAGGCCCAAAGTCCGTCGAAGCTCTCAAGAATTTTTTCGGAGCCGGCGCCGGTGAGGGATGGGGTCGGGATCCACTCGGACTCGACTTTCAGGTCGAGCTTGCGGGCAGCGTGCTGGAGCGAGTCGGGCGTGGCGTGGTGAGAGCGGAAGTCGGGGTTGAAGTCGCCGAGAATTCCGATGCGCACTGCGTGGCTCACGCGCTCATTGTACTAAACCGTAAGGCGGCGAATGGGATTGAGGTATGGGTTGAGTTAATGGAGTCTAGTGCGACTTGTCGCTGTCTTGTGGCGCTCGTTATTTCTTGGGCGGCAGATATTTCTTTTCGATCGACGCTACGACCACGTAGTTGGGATCGACCATCTCGTTGAGATGAATCCTGGCGACTTTCGATAGCAGTTCGTAGGCATCGAGTTCGGAGAGGCCGTAGTCTTTGTGAATCCAGTGGACGAGTTCGGTGAAGGCGATGCGGACGGCATCGTCGAGCGGGCGGTAGGCGCCGACGGTCATGATGGCGTCGTCGTTTTCAAACTGCGGCCAGGCGATGGTGCGGCCTTTGATCACGCTCAACTGCACGCGGGCTTTGAGCGGGACTTCGATGGCGGTGCCGGCGACTTCGCCGTCTCCCATGGCGGCGTGGCCGTCGCCGATGTAAAAGAGACCGCCTTTCACGTTGACAGGAAAATAGACGGTGTTGCCGACGCTGGCTTCGGGGGAATCCATGTTGCCGCCGAATTCGGCGGGAACGACCGAACTGCGGGCTTCGCCTTCGGCGGGGGCGACTCCGATGCAGCCGAAGAACGGATGCATGGGAATCTTCACGGAGAAATCGGAGTCGAGCGCCTTGAATGTGGCGGTGTTCGAGGCGTGGTCGATGTGGTAGAACCAGATTTTTTCCGGCAGCGGCGGGTGCAGCATGGGCGTGTAATTGGTCTCGTTGATGGCGCCGAATCCGGGCGCGAAGGCGCCCACGCCGGTGTCGCCATCGACTTCGAGCGAGAGAATTTTGACGGCGAGAGTGTCTCCGGGCTCGGCGCCTTCGACGAAAAATGGTCCGGTGAGAGGATTGTCGCCTTTGACCATGCTGAGCGTGTCTCCGGGCTTGCGGAGGACGTTGCCGAAACAGTCGAGCGTGTTGGTATCGAGAATGTCGCCGGATTTGAGATGGGCGACGGGTTCGGCCGTGGCGAACAGGTATTTCACGTTGGCGGTCGTCGTGGTGTAGTGGACGGTGGATTGAGCGAAGAGTGAGCCAGCCAGCAGCACGAGAGCAAGAAGACGAGCGGGCATGAGGGCCTCCGGTGGATTGTTAATTGTAGCGGAGGCGGCCGGTTGCTCTAGGGAGTATCCCGACCAAATGGATGGGTTGGGAGGTTTTCAAAACTACACTACTGATGGGTACTGTGTTTTCTGGCGTAGAACTTCCGCACCTTGGCGCGATTGCCGCACTTCGTCATGTCGCACCAGCGGCGGCGGTGGTTTTTGCTGGTGTCGAGGAAAAACCAGCGGCAGGTGGGCGAAGAGCAGGCGCGCACGAACTGCAGATGGCCGGAAGCCAGCAACTCGGCGGAGGCACGGGCTATGGGCCAGCGCGGGCTGGCCAGGGAGCTTCGATAATCGAAACGCCACTCAAAGGCTCCTTTTGCCGGTACCAGATGCGCCTGGGCTGCGGCTTCCTGGATATATCCATTCAGCGTGGCTAAGGAGTTCGCGGGGACGGTTCGCTTGTCGATGATTGCCGAGAATACGGCGAACGCCGCTTCTCTTAGTTCGATGGCGCGGCGCAGGTTGTCTTCGGCTTCAGACGGTTTTAGGCGGGACTGCTTCAGAAGTTGGTCAGCATCTTCGTGGGTGAGAAGTCCACTCTGCTCGAGGAAGAGAACTAAATCCGAGTAGGCAGTTAGCAGTTCTTTGGGATGGTCGCTGAATCGATCATCGAGGGTATTGATGAAATCGAGGCAGAGGTTTCCTGCAATCAATTCGAAGGACGGCGCCGGCGGTTTCTCGTGTTGGGTTTCGGTGGTCGTGACCTGGCAAAGCTCCCGTTGCCGATTATAACCCATAAAAACTACTTGACAAGTTAGATTGCGCGAGCTAATCTCTATCTAACCGTTAATATGTTTGTTGATGGTTAATAGAGGCTACGTATGCTTTCGCGTCAGCCGGTGGAAATTATGGCCATGATCCGCAGCGGCAAGGTCATTAATATTGGAGGCAGACCCGTGATTGTTCCAAATCCGCGCATACCCGCAGACACGCATGACCGGGGTCACGCCCTCAAGATGGCGCTGGCCTTTGTGGCGATTTATGTCATATGGGGATCGACTTATCTCGCGATCCGGTATGCGGTGGAGACGATTCCGCCGCTGGTAACGGCGGGAATCCGGCATTCGATTGCGGGTGGAATCATGCTGGGCTGGGCCTGGTGGCGTGGCTTTCGCCCTACGCGGCAGCAGTGGGTCGCAGGATTTGCGCTGGGCGCGCTGTTCTTCCTGATCGGGCACGGATCGCTGCATTGGGCAGAGCAGTATGCGGGATCGGGGCTGGCGGCTTTGCTGATCGCGACCGAACCAATGTTCATTCTGGTGCTGGGCTGGATGATGGGCCAACAGAAGATCAGCCTGATCAGCGCGCTGGGCCTGGGTCTTGGCGTGGTGGGCGTGGCCATGCTTACTGGCGCGGAGCTCACGGTGAAAGGCTCGAGCTTATGGGGATTGCTGGCGGTGTTGCTGGGATCTTTGGCGTGGTCGTTAGGGGTTGTGGTTTCGCCGCGGCTCAAGTTGCCGTCTGACGCGCTGGGGCGAACCGCGCTGCCGACGCTTTGCGGCGCTTTGATGCTGCTGATCGCGGCGGGAGTTACGGGCGAATTCCAGCGGACGCACTGGGCGAACATCACCTTTCGCTCTATCTTTGGACTGGGTTATCTGATCACGTTTGGATCAGTGGTGGCGTTCACGGCCTACACGTGGCTACTGCAGCGCGTTCCACCGGCGCTGGTGGCAACGCACACGTATGCGAATCCTGTGGTCGCAGTGATTCTGGGATGGCTGCTGGCGCACGAGCCATTGTCGATGCGGGTGGTGCTGGCGTCGGTGGCAATTCTGGGAGCGATCGTGCTTATCCGGCGGGGAGAGCGAGCGGTGGTCAAGGTTCCGGCAACTGCCGCTCCCGCCGCTGAGATTCGTGCGTCGGAGGAATGCGCCTAGATGGATCCAGTCGCTTAGCAGGCTGCGGAAAAGGTCCAAGAGCGCACCCCGGGGGGCTAAAGCCCGAGCACAAAACAAACGACTTATCGCAGCGCTGGAAGCGCTGCGCCACCCCAAAGCATAGTTTTTCCGCAGCCTGCTAGAGGAGCCGACATGGCCATTCCTTATTACCACGTTGACGCATTCACGGGCGAGCTCTTTGCCGGTAATCCGGCGGGAGTCTGCATTCTGTCGTCTTTTCCCGCGGATAGCATCATGCAGAAAATTGCGGCGGAGAACCGGCACAGCGAGACCGCTTTTGTTGTCCCGCGCGCGGACGGCGATTTCGACTTGCGCTGGTTTACGCCCAAAGTCGAGGATAAGTTGTGCGGACACGCGACGCTGGCATCCGCTTATGTGCTCGCGTTGCGGAAGCACAATGTGTGGCCGGTTCGCTTCCACACCCGCAGCGGCATGTTGACTGTCGCCCAGGGCTTTCATGAGCATGACATTTTTGAGATGGACTTTCCGGCCATGCCACCCCAACCGTGTGAGACGCCAGCCGGACTGTTATCAGCCCTGGGTTTGATAGACATGGGTCTGATAGACACGGGCTTGAAAACGGCGCTGGTAATGAAATCGCGCGATTACCTCGTGGTGGTGGATCGAGCTGAGCAAGTGCGAGCGCTCTCCGCCGATATTGCCGCTCTTGCCAAACTGGACGCTGGCAGCGGAACGATTGTTACCGCTCCCGGCGAGGGCGACGTGGATTATGTGTGCAGAATGTTTTTGCCGTCGGCCGGCATCGATGAGGATCCCGCAACCGGATCGATACACTGCACACTGGCTCCATATTGGGCGGGGCGGCTGGGTAAGCGAACGTTGCGCGCGCAACAACTCAGCGCCCGTGGTGGACATGTGCAATGCACGATCGGTGGAGATCGCGTGAAGATCGCCGGCCGGGCACGGTTATATCTTCAGGGCACGATTGAACTCTAAAGCGTCGTCGCCCCCGCGCCTAGCCGTTCATGGCTGCCAGCATCGTCGCCGGATCCTCGGGACGGACGCTATATCTTAGGGACGCCGCCCGTGCCGCTTTTCTCGAGGCAGTTCGTGCGGTATTCGTTCTGCAAGCTTCCCAGATAATTTTCGAGAGTCGCGGTCACGCTCGCCTGCAACTCTCCCGGAGGCAGCCGTCGTGTGGCCTCCAGAGCCGAAATAGCTTGACCGATCTCCAACGAGGACACAACGCAAGGCTGTAAAATACGAGCAGCTTTCGGTTCCATAGTTCTCTCCTCTCGAATCGTTTTGTTCGATATGGCCGCGGCATTTTCACGGGGGTCTGCGCAACGCGGCTTCGTTCCAACAGACAGATAGTGGTAGCTCCGGCGGAAACGTTTCAGGATAAGGCAACAATTCCGGCAGTGGCAGGGGCCTTCGACGGGGTCGTAATTCAGTTTGACTACTGAGGATGTGTGCTCGCGGGATATCCCCTTCGGCTTCGCTCAGGGCAGGCTCTCGTCCCGCTGGTGAAAACGCGGGACTTCGGGATGACGACCGTGGGGATGCGATCAGCGGAATTTTAAAACTGAGCCGCCACCTTCGACTGCGCGCGACGGCTCGCGTGGCTCGCCGTCGTGCTCCGCTCTAGATGACAGGCTACGCTTCAGCAATCAGCCCGCGTGCGAGTAACTAGAATCCAGTTCAAGAGCGCCAGCGCTATGGTTGCGATCAGGATCAGGGACTGGCCGAAATCCACGCGGGTTACCAGAATCAGGCACAGGAGCACACCCAGGACGGCGAAGAAATTTCCGGCGGGCAGGTGGAACATAGCTGCTGCGCCTTCCGGTTGCTTGCGGCGAAGAATGGGGAGGGCGGCGCAGCCTACGGCGTAATAAAGGAGGCGGGCTACTGCCGAGAGGGTTACGTTCCATTTGAAATCGCCGAGCAACGCTAATCCCCAGACCATGAGTGCGAAGGCGAGGATCGAGACATATGGTGTGTGGTAGCGAGGATGGACGGCGGCGAAGACTTTCGGGAAGTCTCCCTGTTCGGCGAGGGCGAAGGGCACGCGGGGCATGGCAAGGATTTTTGCGCTGAGATATCCGTAGAAAGAAATTAAAGCGCCGATGGCGACCAGGGCTGCGCCGACTGGACCCATCGCGATGCGGGCGACGTCGGCCAGGGGACGGGTGCTGTGCGCGGCGTCGGGAAGGACTCCCACGACGACCCACTGGATCAGCGCGTAGATCACGGTGCAAGCGGCGAGAGCGGTGAAGAGCGCGAAGGGGGCGTCGCGGCGGGGATTTTTGGCTTCGCTCATGGGCGCGAGCGCGGTTTCGAATCCCCCGTAGGCGAAGACCAGGAGCAGAATAGCTTTGAGCCACTGGCCGGCGGTGGTGGCTGAGGCGGCGTGAGTTGCGATGGTCCAGTGGCGATCGTGAAGAACGAACACGCCCAGCGCGATCACCGCGAACAAGGGGATCAGCTTGGCGGCGGTAAAGAGGTTGCTGATTTGCGCCCCGGCGCGGACGCCGCGAATGTTGATGAAGGTGAGAATGCCGACCAGCGCGGTGAGAATGAGCGCGCGCGGGATGGGGTCTTTGGCGTGGGGAAAGAATTCTCCCAGGTAAATCACGAAGAGGTTGGCGTTGGCGGCGGGGGCTGAGATTTGGCCGAGCCAGAGCATCCACGCGGTTTGAATGCCCATGAAGCGTCCGAAGGCGGCGCGGGCGTAGAGGTAGGGGCCGCCGGCCTGTTGAAAGCGCGATGCGACTTCGGCGAAGCAGGCGAGGATGACGCACATTCCGGCGCCGGCGGCGGCCACCGCCCAAATGCTCGAAGGGCCGATCAGCGCGGCTACGGTGGAAGGCAGGCCGAAGACTCCGCTGCCGATGATGGAATTGACGACCAGGGCGACAAGAGTCCAGCGGCCGATGGCGCGGACCAGGTGGCGAGGAGTGGCTTGGGCCGTTTCCGTCATTGCGTGTTTTTTATCACAGATAGTGTGGGTGGGAGTGGGGCGGGTGCTGGGTCGGTTTAAATTTCCACGGGGGGCCGGAGTGACTCAGTACCCGGGGGCGGAGAACTGGCGCTCGGGCTTCGCCCTTGCTTGGACAGCCGAGGCGGCTGTCGCCACATGCTGGTGACTTTGGAACGGGTGGTAACTGCACTGTTGGCGGCGGGAAAATCCCGCAGAGGGAATCAAGATGGCGGGCGTCCGGAGAGAGGCGCGGCTGTCGCGTGAAAAGGCTTGCCAGTCGCGGAGTTCAGCGCCATGCGTTCAGAATGTTACTTCGCAGACCAAAGTAATTCGCCGAATTACCAAAGCGCATGATCGTGGGACATCTACTCGCACACCGCTGCCGATGAGATGTTGAGGAGCGCGACATGGCTTACGCCAAATCCATGGGAAACGACAATCAGATGGACGACCTGCATACGCGGATGGTGCGAGTAACGGAAGACCTGCGGGTGATTCAGCGCGAGTTGAATTGCGCGGCCATGCAGGCGCCCAGCGATCCGGAGCTGATGGAAGCTTTGAGCGCGCTTCCGGAGACCGAAGCGATTCAGGTTTTGTGCAAGGCGCTGGACCAGATGCGCCACTTCCTGTGGTTTTACTCTCAGGTGATGAGCAACGATCCCGAACTCGGAGACAGGCTGCGGCAGACGGGATCGAAGGGTGAAGACGGCAAGGTGGATACCTCTTTTCTGGATCAGCTGACGCGCTCCGATGAGGCCGTGCTGCTGCGCTATCTGGCGGAGGCGAAGGACCGCAAGCCGAATTAGCTTTGGAACCGGTTAGCCACCGATCTGCACGGATTCGGACGGATCAGAATTTAACCTCGCGCGCGCTCTCTCTCTACAATTCCGCACTTGCGCCTGCTCCTGGGACGCCGCAGGCAGAGACGTTGCAAGCAACGTTTCTACGCAGGGCGGCCGCGGACCCAGGTTTGGCGGACTCTTCCGTCGGGGCTCAGAACTACCAGATTCGCTTCTGCGCCGGGAATGATTTTTCCCTGCAGCGGTAATCCCGCTGCGCGCGCCGGATTCAGCGTGGCCGCGCGAACTGCATCTCGCAGGGTCCAGTTGGCGAAGCGGGTTACGTTACGAACTGCGGCGTCCATGGTGAGGACGCTGCCGGCCAGTTTCCCATCGGCGGTGCAGCGGCCGTCTTTCACTTCGACCTGGATGGGACCGAGTTGGTAGGTGCCGTCGGGCATGCCGGTGGCGGAGATGGCGTCGGTGATGAGAACGGCGCGGTCGACGCCCTTCGCGTGAAGAAAAAGTTTTACGACTTCGGGAGCAACGTGAATTCCGTCGGCGATGATGTCGGCCGTGAGATTGGTGTCGGTGAGCACTTCGGCGAGCAGGCCGGGGTCGCGATGATCGAGCGGGCGCATGGCATTGAAGGTGTGGGTGGCATGGCGTGCGCCGGCGCGGACGGCGGCGCGGGCAGGCTCCAGTTGGGCATCGGAGTGGCCGAGGCTTACGCACACGTTGCGGCGCGCGGCTTCGGCGATTACTTCGAGAGCTCCGGGAAGCTCGGGCGCGATGGTCATCATGCGCACGTGGCCGCGAGCGGCTTGCCAGAGGCGATCGAAGATTTCGAGCGTGGGTTCGAGGAGAAATTCCGTGGGGTGCACGCCGCGGCGTTTGTGGCTGATAAATGGACCTTCCAGATGAATGCCTAGCGGACGGGCCTGTATCTCGCGGTCGTCGGTGGAGTTCGCGGCGGCTTCGATCGCGTCGGCCAAGCGAGCTAATGCGGCGCAGGTCTGATCGAGCGGGGCGGCGACGGTGGTGGGAAAGTAGCCGGTGACTCCGTGGGTGGCCAGAAATTTGTTCAGGCGCGGCAAGTCAGAGGGCGAGGCGCGCATGACGTCGAGTCCGGCGCCGCCGTGCAGGTGAATGTCGAAGAAGCCGGGGGCTAGGATGGAACCGGCGAAGGCGGCATTCGCAAGACCGACGCTGGCAAGGCCGTCTTTATTAAGATCGCCTTTATAAAGGTCTTCTTTAGTACGATCATCTTTATTAAGGTCATCTTTATTAAGATCAATGACGGTTGCGGCGGGCGGGACTTCGGTTTCTGCGCGGGAAGAGACGGCGGCGATGAGGCCATCCTCAATAAACAGGAGCGGGTACTGAATTTCTTGCTGCGGAGTATAGAGATGGTGGGCGCAGAGGACGATCATAGGGCGAGCGCCGGCGGTGCCGTTCTTGTGATTGCCTGGACCGGCGCGTGATCAGTGTAGCGCGGCGGTCGCGTGCAAGAGAAATGAGAAGAGGACGCGCGGGGGAGGGCTGGTTGGGCGATGTTATAATTTACCTGCCTACCGAACGCACAGCCGGAACGTCTCGCGCTGCGGCGTACCTTGTCGGGGAGTGGCTCAGCCTGGTAGAGCACCTGGTTCGGGACCAGGGGGTCGGAGGTTCAAATCCTCTCTCCCCGACCAATGTTTTCTTTCCTTCTTCGCGGAGTTTCCGCGGGCGAAAATCTCCTGATACCATCAGCATCGTGCCCACGCTTCGAA
>Ga0185299_10002153_pt1 | contig 32121 bp, 27 predicted proteins | sample PaiPotPPA55metaG_FD_128002 | JGI IMG/M metagenome (GOLD analysis project Ga0185299, IMG submission 128002) | Iron sulfur acid spring bacterial and archeal communities from Banff, Canada, to study Microbial Dark Matter (Phase II) - Paint Pots PPA... ...
GGTGGCTTGCCCGGCGCCCGCTGGATCGATCCCGAGAACTACCATACCACGTTGCGATTTATCGGCGATGTCGATGACGTGATCGCCCATGAGGTTGCCTCGCTGCTTGGGCGGGTGCGCCGCCAGCCGTTTGAGTTGCGCATCGAAGACCTCACATCGTTTGGCGGACGCAAGCCGCGCGCCGTTGTGGCAACGCTCGGACCCGGGCAAGCGCTCATGGAGCTGCAGGCCGAGCACGAACGGCTGATGCAACGGGTGGGCCTGGAGCCGGAGGGACGCAAATACATGCCGCATGTAACGCTCGCCCGGCTGCGCGAAACCTCGAGCCGGCAAGTGGCCGATTACCTGGCCCTGCGCGCCCCGATTCGCTCGGCGCCGTTCACGGTGTCAAGGTTCGTGCTGTTCTCGTCGCGCAGCTCGAGCGGCGGTGGGCCTTATGTGGTGGAGGCCGCCTATCCGCTCGCAGCTTAGGGACTTGCAGGTGGACGTTTCCATACCCGGCATCGCCCAGCCTTGCGCGCCGTGCCCACGCCGCTGGCCAGCGAGCTTCTCTTCACGTGGGCAAAATCGCTCTTGCGTGAGCGATTTTGCCCATCCCGCTCATCTCGCAGCCTGATGCTCTCCCACCAGGAGCCGCGACTGCACGTCAAATATGGCGGTAGCAAATCCGTATCCGTCGGCAATCATCTCGCGCATGAGCGAGAGCGGGGTGGGCCTTGGCGCGGTCACCTCGCCGACGACGCTGCCGAAATCAAAGGTCAGCTCGGCGTCGTACTTGCGCGCAAGCTGCTGCATGCGCTTGTTGTCAGTGAGACATGTCATGTGCAGAAATTTCAATCCGCGGTTTCTGGCGGCAAGCAAGGTGCATTCAAGCAGCGCAGAGCCCACTCCATGACTCTGCCATTGCTTCTCGATGGAAAATGCAGCCTCGCCCTCGCGCCGGGCCGCCGGTCCTACGGGGCGCAGCTCGGCCGCGCCGCGCAGCGTTCCATCGATCAGAAAGCCATGAATGATCGAATCAATGCTGAACGCGAGCTCGGCGTAGCTCTTGAGGAACTGCTCGGAAACAGCACCAGCAAATCGATTGCGGCGGCTGTCGAGATCGAGCCGCAGCAGATGATCGCGGTAAGTGTCGGCTTCGGCGATCCACAGCTTTCGGATCAACCCGCCGCGGGGAAGCGGATCTCGCATTACAATCCTCCTGGTTCGCAGTTGCGAATCACTGCATTATATTGCGATGCAATATGACCGCCGCAACATCACCGCTACAAGACATTGTGATGATCCCTTATTAAGTTATTCATTAAGTCATTGACGGATCCGCAGAAATGAATGACTGCCATGCATTGCGCGGGAAAGCTCGTGCCCATGTTTTGTGCACCGCACATTTTTCGTGTGACTGATGCGCAGATCTGTGGCGAATTTCTCCGTTGCGGCGATGTCGTCCTTAATCTCTGCGCGTTACGCACGCGATGTGCGCGCGCACAAGATCGAGCGAGACGCTGGCCAGGAGGAGGTCGTCGCGCATCTGGCGGGTCTCGAGATCGAGCTCGCGCGGTCGGGCGCATCGCCGCGCTTTTCTCTGAGCTCGCTGCTCGGAGGCCGGACGCGACCGCGTCAGCCGATCAAGGGACTCTATCTCTTTGGCGACGTGGGCCGCGGCAAGACAATGCTGATGGACATGTTCTTCGCGGGAGTCCCCGTTGCCGATAAGCGACGCGTTCACTTCCATGAATTCATGATGGAAGTGCACGAGCGCATCCATGTGCTGCGCCAGCGAATGAAGGCGGGCGAAGTCGGGCACGGAGATCCCATTCCGCAGACCGCAGACGCCATAGCGCAAGAGGCCTCACTTCTTTGCTTCGACGAATTCCATGTTACCGACATCGCCGATGCCATGATTCTCGGCCGCCTGTTCAAGCGTCTGTTTGAGCGCGGCGTGGTCGTGGTTGCAACTTCGAATGTCCCGCCTGGCGAGCTTTACAAAGACGGCCTCAACCGCGCCCTGTTCCTGCCCTTCATCGACTTGCTCGCAGAGCAGATGACCTGCGTTCGACTGGCCGCCCGCACGGATTTCCGCTTGGAGAAGCTGGCGGGCAAATCGACGTGGTACGTGCCCGCGGACGCCGCGGCAACGGCGGCGCTCGATCGGGCTTGGCTGCTGCTGACGGCAGGACATGCCGGCGAACAGCGCCACCTGCGCGTCTTGGGGCGCGAGCTTGTGGTGCCCCGTGCGGCAATGGGAGCAGCCCGCTTTTCCTTCCGCGATCTTTGCCAGCAGCCCCTGGCCGGCGCGGATTACCTCAAGATTGCGCACGAGTTTCATACGGTCCTCATCGCGCGGATTCCAATCATGGATTACGCGATGCGTAATGAGGCCAAGCGTTTCATTATTCTGATCGATACGTTCTACGATAACGCGGTGAAGCTCGTGGCCTCCGCCGATGCGGAGCCCGCCGCGTTATACCGCGGGGCCGATGGCTTCGAGGCGCAGGAGTTCAGGCGTACCGCATCGCGCCTGATCGAGATGCGCTCGCAGAGCTATCTGGCGTTACCGCACGGCCGCGGTCATGCAGTCGCCGCCGATTCTACAGCGGGTCTTGTAGAAACGTAGTCTTCAGTGAGCAAATCGCGTGCAGATGGCATCGATCCGGATTCAGCGTGGCGGCTTGAACCAGAACCCCCAAAAGGGTTATGACCGCATGTGCTTCTCCACGCTCTGACCCGAGGTTTCTCCGTACATGGCGCGTCCCAAGGTTGCGTTGATCGGTGCCGGCCAGATCGGCGGTACGCTTGCTCATCTCGTCGGCTTGAAAGAGCTGGGCGACGTTGTCTTGTTCGATATTGCCGAGGGTATTCCGCAGGGAAAGGCGCTCGATCTCGTTGAGTCTTCGCCAGTGGACGGGTTCGATGCGAATTTCCTCGGGACGAATTCGTACGATGCCATTGACGGCGCAAGCGTCTGCATTGTGACGGCCGGAGTGCCGCGCAAGCCGGGCATGAGCCGCGACGACCTTCTGGGGATCAATCTCAAGGTGATGGAGCAGGTCGGCGCCGGGATCAAGAAATATGCCCCCAATGCATTCGTGATCTGCATCACCAATCCGCTCGATGCCATGGTATGGGCGCTGCAGAAGGCATGCGGTCTGCCAAAACCGATGGTCATCGGCATGGCGGGCGTGCTCGACGGCGCGCGATTTCGCTACTTTCTCGCGGACGAGTTCAACGTCTCGGTGGAGGATGTCACCGCCTTCGTGCTCGGCGGACACGGCGACAGCATGGTGCCGTTGATCCGCTATTCGACGGTGGCCGGCATTCCGCTCCCCGACCTGGTGAAGATGAAGTGGACGTCGCAGACGCGGCTCGATCAAATCGTTCAACGCACGCGCGATGGTGGGGCCGAGATCGTCAATCTGCTCAAGAGCGGCTCGGCCTACTATGCGCCGGCAGTCGCCGCCATCGCCATGGCGGAGAGCTATCTCAAGGACAAGAAGCGGGTGCTTCCCTGCGCGGCCTATCTCAACGGCGAGTATGGCATCAAGGATCTCTATGTCGGCGTGCCGGCAATCATCGGAGGCAAAGGCGTCGAGCGCATTGTCGAAATCCAGTTGAACGGCAGCGAACGCGCCATGTTCGACAAGTCGGCCGAGACCGTGCAGACATTGGTGGACGCCTGCAAGAAGATCGCCCCGCATCTGGCAAAGTGATGCACGATTGACGTCCGGCATGAACGTTCACGAATATCAGGCCAAAGCGGTGCTGCGTAGTTTCGGTGTGCCGGTACCGCGGGGGGAAGCGGCTTTCTCGGTCGACGAGGCGCTGAAACTCGCCGCAGGGATCGGCGGTCAGACGCTGGTGGTGAAGGCGCAGATCCATGCGGGCGGACGAGGCAAGGCGGGCGGTGTCAAGGTGGTGCATTCGCTCGACGACGTGCGGAAGGAGGCGGCGCGTCTGCTCGGCTCCGTTCTTGTGACCCATCAGACCGGGCCGCAGGGAAAGCAGGTCAATCGGCTCTACGTCGAGGAAGGCTCCGCCATCCAGCGCGAGCTTTATCTTTCGCTCCTCGTCGATCGCGAAAGCTCGCGCGTTGCCTTGGTGGGATCAGTGGCCGGCGGGATGGACATCGAGGAAGTCGCCCGCACCCAACCAGAAAAGATCGTGACGTTCTCGATCGATCCGGCAACCGGCGTCATGCCGCATCACGGCCGGCGCATCGCTCAGTCGCTCGGGCTGCGCGGCGATCTCGCCAAACAGATGGAAGCACTCATTTCCAAGCTGTATGCCGCTTTCACGGCCAAGGACATGAGCCTTCTGGAGATCAATCCTCTGGTCGTGACCAGTTCCGATCAGCTCATCTGTCTCGACGCCAAGATGGCATTCGACGACAATGCGCTCTACCGCCATCCCGATATTGCCGCTCTGCGCGACCTGACCGAGGAGGACACCAAGGAAATCGAGGCTTCCAAATACGACCTCAACTATGTCGCGCTGGACGGCACGATCGGCTGCATGGTCAACGGTGCCGGACTTGCCATGGCAACCATGGACATCATCAAGCTCTACGGCGAGGCGCCGGCCAACTTTCTCGATGTCGGCGGCAGCGCCACCCAGGACAAGGTCGCAGCAGCGTTCAAGATCATCACTGCCGATCCCAAGGTAAAAGGCATCCTGGTCAACATCTTCGGCGGCATCATGCGATGCGATGTCATCGCCGAAGGGGTGGTCGCGGCGGTGAGCGAGGTCGGCTTGCGCGTGCCTCTGGTGGTGCGGCTCGAGGGCACGAACGTCGAGCGGGGCAAGGAGATTATCGCCACGTCCAATCTCAACGTCACTTCCGCCGACGATCTCGACGACGCGGCGCAAAAGATCGTGAAGGCCGTCAGGGGGGCCGCGTAGTAGATCGATTCCATGAAACCAATCGGATTGGAGCTTAAATGAGAGCAGATGGCCATCCTCATCAACAAAAGCACCAAGGTGATTTGCCAGGGCTTTACCGGCAAGAACGGTACGTTCCATTCCGATCAGGCGATCGCTTACGGCACCCAGATGGTCGGCGGGACTTCGCCGGGAAAGGGCGGCAGCACGCATCTCGGGCTGCCGGTCTTCGATACGGTTGCCGAGGCCAAAGCAAAGACGGATTGCGATGCCAGCGTGATCTATGTGCCGCCGGCGGGCGCCGCAGACGCGATCTGCGAGTCCATTGCGGCGAAGATCGCGCTCATCATCTGCATCACCGAGGGGATCCCGGTGCTGGACATGGTAAGGGTCAAACGCGCCCTGTCCGGATCGGATTCGCGTCTCATCGGCCCGAACTGCCCAGGGGTGATGACAGCAGGGCAATGCAAGATCGGCATCATGCCGGGAAATATCTTCAGACCTGGCAGAGTGGGGATCGTGTCGCGCTCCGGCACCCTCACCTATGAGGCGGTCTATCAAACGACGCAGGCCGGTCTTGGCCAGACCACTGCCGTGGGGATCGGCGGCGATCCGGTAAAGGGAACCGAGTTCATCGAGATCCTGGAAATGTTCCTGGCCGACAAGGCCACCGAGGCGATTATCATGATCGGCGAGATCGGCGGATCGGCGGAAGAGGACGCCGCGCAGTTTCTCTCCGATGAAGCAAGACGCGGTCGCAACAAGCCGGTGGTGGGGTTCATTGCCGGCCGTACAGCGCCGCCGGGACGACGCATGGGCCACGCCGGCGCGATCATCGCCGGCGGCAAGGGCGATGCCGAATCGAAGATCGCGGCAATGGAGGCCGCCGGGATCACCGTGTCGCCGTCGCCGGCCCGCCTGGGCAGGACCTTGGCCGAGCGCCTGCGCGCCGGGGCGTAGCGATTTGTCGGAATGCAGTTGTCGCATACATGATATAGGCTCGGATGCGCAACTCGTGAGCCGCCCTGCTACGGGCGACACGGCAACTTCAAGGACGCTTTCATGTCGCGCCACGACGCCAACGCTGCCTTCGCCCGCAGTTCGTTCCTCTATGGCGGTAATGCTGGATATGTCGACGACCTGTATGCCCGATTCGAGCAGAACCCCGACGACGTTGATGCCCAATGGCGGGACTTCTTTCAGAGCCTCAAAGACGAAAAGGAGAGCGTGCTCCGCAACGCGCATGGCCCATCGTGGAAGCGGGACAACTGGCCCCAGCCCGCGGGCGGCGAGCTCCTTTCCGCGCTCGCCGGCGAGTGGGACGATGTTCACAGGACGGTAAGCGAGAAAATCACTGCTCGTGCCCAGACAACCGGTGTCGAGCTTTCGGCTCCCGCGGTTCAACAGGCCGCCCGCGACTCCGTTCGCGCCTTGATGTTGATCCGGGCCTATCGCGCCCGCGGGCACTTCCACGCCAATCTCGATCCGCTCGGTCTCGAGCCGCCAAAGGACGAGCAGGACCTCGATCCGCGCTCCTACGGCTTCACTGACGCAGACCTCGACCGCACCATCTTCCTCGATCGCGTGCTCGGACTGCAATTCGGCACGTTACGCGAGATCCTGGCGATCGTTCGGCGCACCTATTGCCAGACGCTCGGCGTGGAATTCATGCATATCTCCAACCCGGCACAAAAGAGCTGGATCCAGGAGCGGATCGAGGGACCCGACAAGGAGATCACGTTCAGCCGCGAGGGCAAGCGTGCCATCCTGAACAAATTGATCGAAGCGGAGGGCTTCGAGAAATTCTGCGATCTCAAGTTCACCGGTACGAAGCGTTTCGGCCTCGATGGCGCGGAATCGATGATCCCCGCGCTCGAGCAAATCATCAAGCGCGGCGGCGCGCTGGGCGTTCAGGACATCGTCGTCGGCATGGCGCATCGGGGTCGGCTCAATGTGCTGGCACAGGTGCTGGGCAAGCCGCATCGGGCCATCTTTCACGAGTTCAAGGGCGGATCCTCCACGCCCAACGAGGTCGAGGGCTCGGGTGACGTGAAGTATCATCTGGGTGCCTCGTCCGACCGCGAGTTCGACGGCAACCGGGTCCATCTCTCGCTTACGGCGAATCCCTCCCACCTCGAGATCGTCAACCCCGTGGTGCTGGGCAAAGTGCGGGCGAAGCAGGACGCGCTCGGCGCCACGCGCGAAGATCGCACCATGGTGATGCCGCTGCTTATCTCCGGGGATGCTGCATTCGCGGGCCAAGGCGTGATTGCCGAGTGCTTTGGGCTTTCCGGCTTGCGCGGCCATCGCACCGGCGGTTCCGTGCATTTCATCATCAACAATCAGATCGGCTTCACCACCTATCCGCGTTATTCCCGTTCCTCGCCCTATCCCTCCGATGTTGCCAAGATGATCGAGGCGCCGATCTTTCACGCCAACGGCGATGACCCGGAGGCGGTGGTGTTCGCAGCCAAGGTGGCAACCGAGTTCCGGCAGAAATTCCAGCACCCGGTGGTCATCGACATGTTCTGCTATCGGCGTTACGGGCACAACGAGGGCGACGAGCCTTCATTCACCCAGCCCCTGATGTACAAGGCCATCCGCAAGCATCCGCCCATTACCGAGCTCTACAGCAAAAAGCTCATGGCGGAGAACGCGGTCACGGAAGGGGAAGTGGAGAGGATGCGCGCGGATTGGCGTGCCAAGCTCGACATCGAGCTCGAAGCCAGTCTTAGCTACAAGCCGAACAGCGCCGACTGGCTGGACGGACGCTGGGCCGATATCAAGGCGGCGCGCGATCAGGACGACCCTCGCCGCGGCCAGACCGGCGCGCCGCTCGATCAGCTCAGAAAGATCGGCGAGAAGATCACGGTGATACCGACCGGGTTCCACGCGCACCGCACCATTCAGCGGTTTCTGGAAAACCGCCGCAAGGCGATCGAGACCGGCCAGGGCATCGACTGGGCGACGGCGGAGGCGCTGGCGTTCTGCTCGCTGCTGCAGGAGGGGCACCCGGTTCGCCTGTCCGGTCAGGACACCGAGCGCGGCACGTTCTCGCAACGCCATTCGGTGCTGGTCGATCAGGACAACGAGGACCGCTACACCCCGTTCAACAATCTCGGGGAAGGACAGGCACGCTTCGAAGTCATCAACTCGATGCTCTCGGAGGAAGCGGTCGTGGGCTTCGAGTACGGCTACTCGCTGGCCGAGCCCAATGCGCTGACGCTGTGGGAGGCGCAGTTCGGCGACTTCGCCAACGGCGCCCAGGTTGTCTTCGATCAGTTCGTGTCTTCTGGCGAGCGCAAGTGGCTGCGGATGTCCGGGCTCGTGTGTCTGCTCCCGCACGGCTACGAGGGGCAGGGGCCGGAGCATTCCTCGGCGCGGCTCGAGCGCTTTTTGCAGATGTGCGCCGAGGACAATATGCAGATCGCAAACTGCACGACGCCGGCGAATTATTTCCATGTCCTGCGGCGGCAATTGCACCGCAATATCCGCAAGCCGCTCATCCTGATGACGCCGAAGTTGCTATTGCGCCACAAGCGGGCGGTGTCGCGACTGGACGAGATGGGTCCGAACACGACCTTCCACCGCCTCCTCTGGGACGACGCCCAGATGCGCGCGGACGAGAGGACGAAGCTCGTTGCCGATGCACGGATTCGCCGAGTGGTCATGTGTGCGGGCAAGGTCTACTATGACCTCTATGAGGAGCGCGAGAAGCGCGGGATCGATGACGTTTACCTCCTGCGCCTCGAGCAGCTCTATCCGGTGCCGCTGAAGGCATTGGTGCAGGAGCTCGGCCGTTTCCCCATGGCGCAATTTGTCTGGTGCCAGGAGGAACCGCGGAACATGGGAGCATTTTCGTTCATGGAGCCATATCTGGAATGGGCTCTGCGTCAGGTCGATGCAGAGAATGGGCGGCCCATCTACGCCGGCCGACCTGCTTCCGCTGCGACTGCGAGCGGGGTGATGTCGCAGCATCTCAAGCAGCTGCATGCGCTCCTCGACAACGCCCTCGGGTGAGGCCGGCTGAGGATCCGCATCATGGCTGAGATCCGCGTTCCTACATTGGGCGAATCGGTCACCGAGGCCACGATCGGCAAATGGTTCAAGCAGGCCGGCGACGCGGTCGCGGTGGATGAGCCGCTGGTGGAGCTCGAGACGGACAAGGTGACGGTCGAGGTGCCCGCTCCGGCTGCCGGTGTGCTCACGGGCATTGCCGCCAAGAGCGGCGAGACGATTGCGGTCGGCGCGCTGCTCGGCGAGATCAAGGAGCAAGCCGCAGGTGCCGCTGCGGCGGCTCCGCCTCCGCGGTCGGGACAGAAAACGGACGGCGGGGCGAGCGCCAAGCCCGCCGAAGCGGAGCCGCGTCCGCGCGCCGCGGTAAAGCCGGAAGCACCGCCATCAGCGGCTTTGCCGCTGTCGCCGTCGGTTCGCAAGATCGCGGCCGAAACCGGGCTTGAACCGTCCACTGTCCCAGGCTCCGGCAGGGACGGACGCGTTACCAAGGCGGACATGCTCGCAGCCATCGAGCGCGCCGCAGCAGCGCCGACGCCTGTGCCCCAACCCTCTGCCGGGATCGCGTTGCGGGCACCCACCCCTCCAGATGACGCGGCACGCGAAGAGCGGGTGCCGATGACGCGCCTGCGGCAGACCATCGGCCGCCGGCTGAAAGAGGCACAAAATACCGCGGCCATGCTCACGACCTTCAACGAGGTCGACATGAGCGCCGTGATGCACCTGCGCAATCAGTACAAAGATGCCTTCGAGAGAAAGCACCGTGCCAAGCTGGGCTTCATGGGATTCTTCGTGCGCGCCTGCGTGCAGGCGCTTAAAGAGATTCCCGCAGTCAATGCCGAGATCGACGGCAACGACATCATCTACAAGAACTACTATCACGTCGGTGTTGCGGTCGGCACGGAGCGCGGGCTGGTGGTTCCGGTCGTGCGCGACTGCGATCGAAAATCACTGGCCCAGATAGAGAACGAGATTGCGGCGTTCGGCCGCCGTGCACGCGAGGGCGCGCTCAAGATCGAGGATCTGCAGGGCGGCACTTTCACCATCAGCAACGGCGGGGTCTACGGCTCGCTGATGTCGACGCCTATTCTCAACGCGCCGCAGTCGGGCATTCTCGGCATGCATAAGATCGAGGAACGCCCGGTCGTCGCCGCAGGGAAGATCGAGGTCCGGCCGATGATGTATCTTGCCCTGAGCTACGATCACCGGATCGTGGATGGCCGTGAAGCCGTGCTGTTTCTCGTCCGCGTCAAAGAGATGATCGAAGACCCGGCGCGCCTGGTGCTGGAGCTGTGAGTCCCTACGACCTCATCGTGATCGGATCCGGGCCGGGGGGGTATATTTGCGCCATTCGCGCAGCCCAGCTCGGCATGAAGGTTGCGGTGGTGGAGAAGGACAAGACCTTCGGCGGCACGTGCCTCAATATCGGCTGTATCCCCTCCAAGGCGCTGCTGCACGCCACCGAGCGATATGATGAAGCGGGACGCTTATTCGGGCGGATGGGTATCGAGGTCGCCAAGCCCGGGCTTGATCTCCCGGCGATGATGAAATTCAAGGATGAGGCCGTAGACGGAAACGTCAAAGGCGTCTCCTTCCTGTTCAAGAAGAACAAGATCGAATCATCTCAAGGCATGGGCCGCATCGCAGCACCCGGCAAGGTCGAGGTCAAAGACAGCGGCGATACAACACAAACGCTCGAGACAAAAGCGATCGTGATCGCTACCGGCTCGGATGTGGCGCGCTTGCCCGGCATCGATATCGACGAGCGGCGCATCGTCTCCTCGACCGGCGCATTGACGCTCGAGAAAGTGCCGCAGCGGCTGCTCATCGTCGGCGCCGGCGTGATCGGGCTCGAGCTGGGCTCGGTGTGGCGGCGCCTGGGGAGCGAAGTGGTCGTGGTCGAATTTCTCGATCGCATCCTGCCCGGAATGGACAATGAGGTATGCCGGCAGTTTCATCGGCTCCTCGAAAAGCAGGGTATGACGTTCAAGCTTTCCTCGCAGGTCACCGGCGTCTCCTCCTCGCGCAATGGCTTGCAGGCCACAATCGCCCCGAGAGACGGCGGAACGGCGGAGACGATCGAAGCCGATGTCGTGCTCGTCGCAGTAGGGCGTGTGCCTTACACCAACGGGCTCGACCTCGGCAGCGCCGGCGTAAAGACGGACAACAAGGGGCGCATTACGGTGGATTCGCATTTCGCCACCAGCGTGGCCGGCATCTATGCCATCGGCGATGTCATCGCCGGGCCGATGCTCGCCCACAAAGCGGAGGACGAAGGCGTCGCGGTAGCCGAGATCCTCGCGGGCCAAGCCGGTCACGTGAACTATGGAGTGATCCCGAACGTGGTCTATACCTCGCCCGAGATCGCCTCGGTCGGGCAGACGGAAGAAGAGCTCAAGCAAGGCGGGATCGCGTATAAGGTCGGGAAGTTTCCCTTCATGGCCAACCCCCGTGCGCGGGTGAATCTGGAAACCGATGGTTTTGTCAAGATTCTCGCGGATGCCAAGACCGACCGTGTGCTTGGTGTTCACATCCTCGGCGCCGATGCCGGAAACATGATTGCGGAAGCCGCCGTAGCCATGGAGTTCGGCGCCGCCTCCGAAGACATCGCCCGCACGTGCCATCCCCATCCGACCCTGAGCGAGGCGGTCCGGGAGGCGGCGCTGGCCGTGAGCAAGCGCGCCCTGAACATGTGATTACAACGGCACCTGTCGCGGCCGTCCCCCAGGTTCGCTTCCAGTATAACCAATGGGAGATGCGTTGAAGCTCCCATTGCAAACAACAATGAATCTACAATGACCCGGTCGAAAGGAGCTCTTCGATTCCGTGCGGCTCGATGCCCAACGCCGCGAAGCCGGGACAGGCGGGAGAGGCAACATTGTCGATTGCCATGAGCTCCACCTGGTTTCGCGTAATGGGAGGTTGAGGGAGAAATTCGGCGGCGAAAGCGAGGGTCCGCCAAATCGCAAATGGTACAGGAAGGAGAGCGCGTCGCAAGGCGATATGATCGCTGATCGTTTGCAGCAGCTCTCTGTACGTGTAAATGTGGGGACCGCCGAGGTCGTAAACTGTTTCCGCCGGCGCAACATCGAATGTGCGCGCAATCGCTTCGGCGACATCTTCGACGTAAGCCGGTTGCAGCCTTGTTTCGCCGCTGCCGAAAAGAGGAAAAAGCGGAAATGTGCGAAGGAGCCCGGTGAGCGGCGTTAGAAACGCATCGTCCGCTCCGAACATGACGGCGGGGCGGATGATGGTCGCCGCAGGAAACACGGCACGTACGGCCGCCTCGCCCTCCCCTCGGCTGCGGATGTACGCAGAAGGGGACGCAGCACTGGCGCCGATGCCGGACACATGCGCCAGCCGCACCACGCCCGAATTGCGCGAATGACTCGCGACGCGGCTCGCAGCTTCGACGTGCACGGAATGAAATGTCTGGCCAGGGCGCTCCACATAGAGGCTCACGGCATTGACGACCCCAAAGGCGCCCGACACGGCATCCCTGATCGATGTATCCTCCCTAAGGTCCGCCCGCACCAGCTCCAGCGCTGGTGCCTTGTCGCGAAAAATCGTCTTGCCGCGTTCGGGATGTCGCGAGGCGACTCGAGCCGCGTATCCGTGATCGAGAAGGTGTTGAACGACGCGCCGCCCCAGGAACCCCGTTCCGCCGAAGACTACGACCTTTTGCTTCATCAGAGCCCCAAAGGATAAGTTTCAAGCGCTCCCGGCCGGGCATCGCGCTGTAACTACGTCTCGAGGAGCGTGCCGAGCACCGCGGGCCACCGATTTTCGAAGTCCCTGTCTCGTTGCAGTCCGCGCTCTAACAGAGATTCGATTCGCCGCTGCGCTTCAGGCCACGTCAGTGCGGTCTGAAAGGAGTTAAGGGCGTCGAGGAGCCGGTCGGCGGACGGCAACGAGACCTGGTTGACGAGATTCTTCGCCGCCGCGATAGCACGCCGGTCGAAGGAGGCGATCCGGCGCGCCAGCGCGTCGACGAAGCCATCCAGCTCGGCGTCCGGAACTGCCCGGTTGACGTATCCGTATCGTTCCGCGGTGACGCCGTCGAAGTCGTTCGCGCCGAGAATGATCTCGAGCGCGCGGCCGCGACCGACCAGATGTGGGAGGCGCTCCGTACCGCCGCCGCCTGGATGCAGTCCCACCCCGACTTCGGGCTGGCCCAATAGCGTGTTCTCGCGCGACGCGAAGCGCATGTCGCAGGCGAGGACGAACTCGCTGCTCACGCCCCGGACGCAGCCTCGGATCTTCGCGATGCTGACCACCGGGGACTTGGTGAGACGGACGAACGTATCCGTCAGGATCGGGAGACCGGATGGCCCGACAGCTGTGGTGATGTTTCCCGTCTTGCCGGTCAAATCAAAATGGGCAAGGTAGAACTCAGGGTTCGCGCTCTCGAATACGACGACACGCAGGCTCGGGCTGGCGTCCATTCGAGCGAGCAGGTCCTGGAGACCTTCGAATATGGTGGCGTCTACAATGTTGAAAGGCGGATAATCGAACACAACCCTCCAGTATGCAGGCGTTTGCTCGATAACCCCCACGCGCGCCGCTGATTCAGTCATGATTCACGCCTCTGCTTCGACCACGATGGAGCGCGACGCCGAGGTCTGCACTACACGCATCCTGCGGCTCCTGCGCTTTGCTATGTACCGCCGAAGACAATGAGATCGAGCCCCGCGAGGGGACCTCCCGCCTGCTGCAGCCGGCCGCCCGTGACAAGACTCCCAAGATCGATTGGCTCAAATCCGAAGCTCTTGATCAGCTCCTTGATGAACCCCTTTGGTTCCGCATGATCCCCCGAGATGAAAATCACGCGACGGCCGCCATTCTTCACGGGCCCTTCGTTGAAGCGAGCGGTCACGATCGAGTTGAATGCCTTGACGACGCGAGCACCCGGTGCGAGGTCAGCCACCACCTCGCTGGCCCCCTTGCCGCCCAGGTCGGCTAGCACGAGTTTGGGGCTGTACTCGATGAACGGATTTGTTGCGTCGATGAGTACTCGGCCGTTCCACGCTGGCAGGCGCCGTAACGCGTCCTCGACGTTCGGCCAGGGAACGGCGAGCAGGACATAGTCGAGGCTTGCGGCCTCCTCGACCCTGGCCGCGGACGCTCCGTGCCCAAGCTCAGCAACCTTGCTGGCAAGAGATCCTGGACCACGTCGGCTGCTCAAGACCACTTCATGGCCAGTCGCCACGGCCTTCCGCGCGAACGCAAACGCGACCGTGCCGGCGCCAATCGTTCCGAACTTCATGATCCGGCCTCCTAGTCATTCGAGAAATCAATGAGAACGACGCCGGTCCGACCTGCTTGACTGACGTGTGTGACAGCGTTAGCGATCCGGGATGGCGAGTACCGTTCGGCGACCTCGAACAGGGTTCCGCCCTCCTGTGCGAGCCGCCGTGCGAGCGCTATATCGGCTCTCCGCTGCTTCGGTGGCTGCTGCATCCAACCGTCGAGCACCACACCTTTGAGCGTGAGGGACCGGGGCGGAAATAGACGGATGTCGCTGGTCTCCCCGCCGAGTGAGCCGAAATTTATGACGGTCCCGGTCCTTTCAGCCAACAAATCCGCGACCTCGCCCAGCAGGCGCCCGCCGACACTGTCGAGCGCGACGTGGATCTTGGCGCCCTCGGCGGCGGCCTTAACGCAGCTCTTCCAGCCTGCAACTTCCGTCGCGAAAATCGCGGCCCCTGGCAAGATCCCGGTGAGTTTCGCCGCGCTCGCTTCGCTTCGGACCAGTCTGATGACTTTCGCGTCCTGCTCCGTCAGGACCTTGCCGATGAGGCGCCCGACTGCGGATCCTGCGCCAGTGAGCAACGTGACAGCCCCGGCACGTGCGTCGGGGGGAAGGGAGTCGTGTGCCGCGCGGATCACTGTGAGAGCCGTGAGCGTGTTGATCATCATCTGCGCGGCGACTTCGTCCGGAATCGAGTCCGGCAACGGGACCACGGAGCTCGCTGGAACGACGGCTTCATCGCTCCACGCGCCTGACGCGGGGAAGAAGGCCACTCTGAGACCCTGTTTCAACCCGAGAGCAGGATCGACGTTTGCGCCGACCTCGCTCACGACGCCGGCGCCTTCGAAGCCTGGTACCCGCCCATCGGAGGCGATTGTCGGCGGCGTTCCGAACGCTGGCGAGCCCATGATCCCGAGAAGATCTCCTGGATGGATCGGTGCGTAAGATAGGCGGACGCGAACCTGATCTGGCCCAGGCGACGTGGAGGGTCCGTCTTCAACCCGAAGCACTCGCACCGGTTCTCCAAGTTCGTGGTGGACGATTCTTCTCATATGAATCTCCAGCGGTTACCGGTGCAGCCGGCGGCCCGCGACCGAGGGGCGACGGGCCCGTTATCGCGGCGCCGGGGGGGGACGGCCGCGGTGATCACCGGCTTGCCTGAGCCGGCCGAGGGGCAGAAAGGGTTGGCCCAGAAATCCGCAAAGATCCCGCTGTGTGAAACGACGCGATGGACGGACGAACGTCGGCCTCCGATTGGGCCCTTTTGGCTGGCCTTGCTCAAAGACCCGGCATAGCGCTTCAAGACTGTCATAGCGGCACGTCTCAACAAACGCGCGGTCGAATGTTTTTGCCGTTGTTGCTTACTGCCAGCGACGCTTAGAAATGCCGTCTGCAGTAAGCTGGCCTTGCTTGCCGCCGAAATGCTCCAGCACGAAATTGCCGAGCGCAGCGACTTCAGCATCACTGTAAGCGCGACCGAACGCCGGCATGAAGACCTCGCCGTGTACGGTCTGCAATCGCGAACCCTGAAGAATGATCTGGGTGAGGTTGTAGCCCTCAGCGTCGTTTACCGCCCGCGTGCCGAGCAATGCCGCCGTATCGCTCTGACGGCCTCGCCCGTTCCACAAATGACAGCCGGCACAGGTCCGTTCGAACAGATGCAGGCCGCGATCATTGTGCGCCAAACCGTCCGCTCCTGGGGTGTTGGCGTTCGAAGCCAGAACTCTCGGCGGGCGATCGTTGACTTCGCTTCCGGCCTGCCCCTGCTGCGGTTTCACGTCGCGAAGATAGGTCACCAGAGCCGCGACGTCTTCCGGCGCGAGATATTGCAGGCTGTTCTGCACGACCTCGCCCATTGGACCGGAGGCAGCGCCGCGTCCGCTCGCATGCCCCTTGCTGAGATAATCGATTAGTTGCTGGTCGGTCCAGCCGCCCACACCGTAGGTCTTGTCGGACGTGATGTTGTAGGCCTTCCATCCTTGCAGAACTTCACCGGCCAGTTCCTGATCATGTCTCAACCCATAGAGAACGTTGCGCGGGGTATGACATTCATTGCAGTGGCCGAGCGCGGTAGCGAGATAGGCGCCGCGATTCCACACATCAGATTTGCCCTGCGTTTGTTGAAAGCGTTCCTTACGCAAGAACAAAACGTTCCAGAAGCTCAAACCCCAGCGTTGGTCGTAAGGGAAGGACATTTCGTTCGGCTTCGCCGGCGCATGCGCGACCGGCAGGCTGAACACGTAGACCTTGATGTCCAAGATGTCGTCGCGGCTCAACGCGGTGTACGAGGTGTACGGGAAGGCGGGGTACAAGGGTTCGCCGTTCTTGCCGACGCCAGTATGCAGCGCTCGCACGAAGTCATCGTCGCTCCAGGTTCCGATGCCGGTTTCCTTGTCCGCCGTGATATTGCTCGAATAGATCGTGCCAAATGGCGTCTTGAAGGCGACGCCGCCCGAGAACGGTTGCCCGCCGGGAAGGGTATGGCAGGCGATGCAGTCAGCGGCCCGCGCCAGATATTCGCCGCGCGCCAGTGGCTCCTTGATGCTGGCCGGCGCCCCGGCCACGGAGGGCTGCGGTGCGTTGGTTTCCCTACCATCGCCGACGGTAAGCAGCGCGTAAGCAGAGAACCCCACTCCGAGCACGACGAGCGCACCCAACGCCGCGAGTGCAACACGCCGTACTTTCATGCAGCCTCCTCGGCGTAAGCTCCAAGATTACGGCCGGATGTGCCAGCCGCGAAGGTCTCCAAGGCGTCGGGCCCGGCCAATCCGTTGAGCTCCGGACCCAACTTGTTGTTCGCCCCTGCCCCGACAGCCTGGCAGACTTGACACTTGCCAAACGATGCCTTGCCGGCCGCGCTGTCCTGCGCCGCCGCGATACCTGGCACCGCGAGAAGGGCAGCGGTGAATATGGGGTATGTAGCTAGTCGTTCCACGTTCCCCTTCCTATCGATTGGATCACTCCGTACGGCCGACCTCGATTCGTCAAACGAAGGTGATTCCGTTGCCGCCAAAAGGTGTGGTCCGAATACGCTTGCCGGTGGCTGCGAAGATGGCGTTGCCCACAGCTGAACACATCGGCATCGTGCCGACCTCGCCGAAGCTGCCAGGCTCGTCGCCGACTGAGATGATCTCGACGGTGACGTCGGGAGTCTGGTCCATACGAACAACCTGATAGGTATGGAAATTGGTCTGCTCGGGCGCTCCGCCCACGAGCGTGATGCGCTCGCTCATCGCATTGCTCAGACCGAAAATCATTCCCGCTTCGACCGCTCGTTCGGCGAGTAATGGGTTGATCACAAGGCCGGAGTCACAGACGCCGACCAGGCGCTCCACCTTGAGGGCGTCGGCCGTTCCGGAGACCTCAACAATTATGGCGAGGCGGCAGCGGTAGAAGTCTGACTGCCAAAACGCGACGCCCTGGTGGTGGCCTGCCGCAACCTTGCTCCAGCCGGCGATTGCGGCAGCACGATCGAGTACCGCTGTGCTTCGCGCATCTTTCACCAACAACTTGCGACGATAGGCGAGCGGATCTATTCCCGCGGTGTGGGCCGCCTCATCGATCATTGACTCCAGCATGAAGCCGTTATGCGTATCGTTGTTGCCGCGAAATGCGCTAATGCGGACCGGCAGCGGAACGTTGACATAGGTTCCCGCTTCATTCGGAATTCCATACGTACTCCCCACCAGACTGAACATCGGCAAGTCCAATGGCTTCTTCTTCGCATAGAACCATGGGAACAGCCGCTGCCACACGCCGTCACAGGCGATTTTCGCTTCGTAGGCAACGGGCATCCCATCGGCGCCGAGCCCCATGCGGACGCGGCCCAGGAACGCGGTGCGATGTTGGTCGACGCGGAGGTCCTCCTCCCGGGTCCAGACGACTTTCACGGGCCGCCCGGCTGCCTTCGCCAGCAGCACCGCCTCGGTCGTATGCTCCATGCCGGAGCGCCGGCCGAAGTCCCCGCCCTGATACTCGTTGTGGACGACGATGGTCGACGGGTCGATGTCGAGCGCGCGCGCCGCATGGCCGGCATCCAGGCTGGCGGATTTGGTGGAAAGCCACAACTCGACCTGGTCGCCGACAACGCTTGCGGTGCATGAGACCGGCTCCATGCAAGCGTGCGACAGGAACGGCATCGAGAACTCGGCCTCAAGCACCTTCGCGGCGGACTTCATGGCTACCGCGACGTCTCCATGGCTTCCCATCGTCGGAACGCCGGGCTGCTCCAGTCCTTGCCTTAGCGCGGCCTCCACCGTCTTGGAGGAGGCATGGTCGTTCGGATGGCTGGCGTATGTCTCACGCACTTCGGCCAATGCCTTGACAGCCTGCCAATACTGATCAGCGACCACGGCCACGCCTTGTGGCACCGCCATAATCAGCCTGACGCCCGGCATTGTCTTGGCCTTGGCGTCATCAATCGCCGCGACGGTCGAGCCGTAGGCCGGGCCGTGTCTTACGGCCGCGTACAGCATGTTCGGGGCTTCGAGATCAAGTCCAAAGCGGGCGCTGCCATCGACCTTGAGCGGAACATCCAACCGGTCCAACGGCTGACCGATCAGGAGAAGCTCCTTTTGAGTGCGCAGCCGAGGCTTCGCCGGGACCTGCTCCTTGGCGGCGGCGGCCGCGAGTTGTCCGAAGGTGAGATAGCGGCCGGAGGGCGAGTGCGTTACTTTGGATTCCGATACGGACAAGTCGTCGGGACTGGCCCCCAATTGCTTTGCCGCAGCGGCGACGAGCATCTCCCGCGTCGCCGCTGCGGCTTGGCGCATTGCGCCATAGAAGCCTGGGATCGAAGAACTCCCTGCGGTCAAGACGAGCCCCTCGTAGAGCATTGGATTGATGTATTCCGGCCGTCTTTCCGTTGTGAACCGGTATCGCATCTTGGGCCAAGCGGCCCCCAACTCGGCAGCGATGACCTGGGTCATACCGGTCGAGTTGCCCTGACCACCCTCGGTTTGCGCAATGATCGCTGTGACGACGTCGTCCTCACCGATAGCAAGGAAGGCGTTGAATTGCTCGGAGACCCCTGACGGTTCACCCGCGCGTCCGGGGCTGACCGGTTGATGGAAAGCGAGGAGAAAAGCGGTCGCACCGATTCCCTCAAGGAAGCCGCGGCGGCTAGGGCCCGCGACTATCCTGCGGCCAGAGCAGGTCTCGATGGTGTTCATGGCCCCACGCTCGCTATCGACCGAGATGCTTCGAGGCTTCCGCGATCGCGGCGCGGATGCGCGGATACGTACCGCATCGACAGATGTTGCCGCTCATTGCGGAGTTGACGTCATCACGCGAGGGCTTCGGGTTGGTCTCGAGCAACGCGACCGCAGACATGATCTGACCCGACTGGCAGTAGCCGCATTGCGGAACATTGTTTGTGATCCAGGCTGACTTGACCGCTTCCGCCACGGGTCCGGAGATTGCTTCGATCGTCGTGACCTTGATGTCCCCGACGTCTGCAAGAAATGTCTGACACGAGCGGACAGGCTGGCCGTCCAAGTGCACGGTGCACGCACCACAGAGTGCCTGCCCACAGCCGAATTTCGTTCCTTTGAGACCGAGGAGATCTCGAAGAGCCCAGAGCAGCGGCATGCCGGGATCGACCCCCTCCAAGACCCGCTCCTGTCCGTTCACCGTGAGCTTCATCGCTCGCAGCCTTCCTTGCTGCTAATGTGCGGAACGCCAGCGAGAATCTCGCGGCGCGTCGGGTGGTTGGACGGACGAAAATTCATGTCCGCTCGGTTATTGGACATTCTCATCCTCGAGGCCGCAGACATCGCTGAATTCTCGACTGCAGATAAGCCGTTTGTCCTGCTCACTTGCATTGTTACAACGCTGCAGGGGACCTGAGAGCGATCGGTTCCATTTGGGATACGGCAGAATCTTCCTCGCTCAAGAAGAGCTTCACGTGCTGCAGAAATGTCCTCGCATGCTGATAGTGCGCGCCGTGACTCGAATCGGAGTAGACGATCAACTGAGCATTTGGCAGGCGCTCCTCCAGGATCAGGGCGTTGATGGGTGCAACCACGATATCTTTGTTGCCGTGAACGATAAGCGTGGAATGTGTAATGTTCTTTAGGGTGTCGTAGCGACCGCTTGATGGTACAGTTCCCCATTCGCGGATCGCCGCGAGCTGTGCGACCGCCGAGTTCCTGGAGACAGGAAGGTCACGACCCCTCTTGCGAGACTCAAGTCGCTTTATGTACTTCCTTCCGGCCGCTTGACTGGCTTCAGAGGGTGAGAAAAACGCTCCCAACAGAAACGCAACCGGATCCGCTTGTTCTTCAGGCGATAGTTCGGTGAAGGTCATGCCTTCTCCACCGCGGGGGCCTGTTCCCAACAAAATTAGGCGCCGGACAAGATCAGGCTGTTCCAAGGCAAGCTGCTGCGCAACCATTCCCCCGAGGGAGAAGCCCACGATGTGGATCGCCTTCAAACCAACTGCACGACAGAAAGCAACGCAATGTTGCGTCATCTCCACGACGGTGTAAGGCGTTTCTCCTCCCGAAGCTCCAACGCCTGCATTGTCAAACAGAATGATTTCATGATCAGCTGCGAGGCTATTCGTTACCGCCGGATCCCAGCCATCCATATTGGAGTTGAAGTATTCCAGAAAGAGTAGTGGAACCGTCCCTGCCTTGCCGAAACGACGGTAGGCATAACGAATGCCTCCGGCGTCGACAAATTGGGTTGGTGCCGATTCATGCGTTTGATTATTCATAGTGATCCTCGGACCAATCTTTGAACACCGTGCGACCAAGGAGGTAATCCACCTTTGTGTTACGTCCATATACTGTCGTGTTAAAACTCTCCGGACATGGATGTCCGTAGTCCGCGATCCGGCGGTCTCTCCATGCGCGACGATCCGAATTGGCGAGGACGAGGCGGCGGCACGCTCGGGCGAACAAGTCCCTGAGACCCGTGACAAATGCTCTGCCTTCTGGTCGCTCGTCCAATTTCAGTGGACCATCCGACCACGCAAGCCAACTAGCGACTCTCGAAATGTCCGGCCTTCCTTGCACTTTGGACGGCGATGGACGAAATGCGAGATCCTTATTTGCAAATGGCTGACGCGCCTAAGTGCGCGCGGCGCTTGTGTTGCCAAGCACTGCAGCCTGCGCCGGTGGATTTCGCAGGAACAACATTGACACGAGGGCGCATAGCACTGCTACTCCGAGCAGCATGAACCCGTCGACGTAGGACAATACATTGGCTTGATTCTGCACCGAGTGCGCGAGAAGAGCGGTTGCGCGTGCAGTGGCCTCTGCTTCGCCGTTTGAACGGCTGCCCACCAGGTGTGCGTAATGCTGCAGTCGCTCGTCGGTTTGGCCCGAGCCGATGACGACATGCAGCCCGACCAAGTTCGAGTAGATTTGCTCGCGTACGCGGAGGAAAGTTTGAACGAAGGCAGAGCCGAGCTCCCCTCCGAACAAGCGTGCGGTCTGCAGTACAACCCCAAAGGTGAGTACCTCCTTTAGCTGCAGGTGCTTCAAATTGAACCAAACCACCGATGTCAATGCAAACGATTGCCCCACTGCCTGTATGATCTGCGAGGGTAAAAAGTCATCCGTTGCCCAGTCGTGCGTAAGTTGGCCGGCCGTGAAACACGCCCATCCGACGAGCGCGAAACCGAAAGCCATTGGCATCCGTGCGTCGACGAAACGAAGAATTGTCGCAACTATTGGCGCAATCAGAAACTGCGGCAATGCAATCCATATCAACACGCTGCCGGTTTCCATCGCGCGATAGTTTTGGATCGTCGCTAAATATTGGGGAATAATGTACGACGTAGAAAGGATGACGAACCGAAAGAAAGCGATATAACAGGTTAGCAAAGGAAAGTTACCGCGGGCTGCGAACTGCAAATTGATCCACGGTCGGTCGCGAACAAGCTCGTGAATGACAAAGGCTACGACCAGAATGGTGCCGCTGATGAGCAACCCGTTGATGAGGCCAGAACGAAACCAGTCGAGGCGATTACCCTGATCAAGGGCCGCATAAAGGACACTGAATCCAAGGCTTGCGTATGCGATCCCCCACCAATCGGCAGTTGTGAGAAGGTCGCGGTTTGTTAATTGACGCGGCATTCCAAAATGCACGCATATAAGCATAAGCGGCGTGAGCAGAGCGGTATCCCAAAATATCCATTTCCACGACCAATTATCGCTGAACCAGCCTTCGATGGAGGCGGCAATGTTGAGCGATAATTCCAGGTTCATCGAATACGCAGCGACGCCGTACACGACCAATTGCGTCGGCAGGTTTTGAATGACGAAACCGATCGTGAGGGGGATGAACGTGCCTGAGGCGAGACCGCTGACTGCCTGGAAGACCAAGACAGTTGCCAGATCGGGCGAGTACGGCAGCAATAGATTGGAGATCGTGAAAATAGCTCCGGAAATCATCAGAACGCGGCGCGGACCGAACACCATACCCAGCCAAGCAGATATCGGTCCTATCAGCATTTGCCCCACCGTCAAGGCTGTTGGAATCCATGCTCCTTCATCGAATCCCGCGTGCACCGCGCCGCGAACGTCGGCGAGACCAAAGGTCGTAAGGCGCCCGGTAAGCGTCGATATGACGGCACCAAGAAGAACCGCAACCACGCCGATCAGTGGGCGGGTCGTGATGGATGGTCGAGCCTGCGCTGCACCATCAGGTGGGTCGAATAAACAGTCGACCGCTGCCCGACCCTGTAACGCTGAGGTATTGTTGAGCGATAATGTCGACAAAGCTTATTCCACGCGACCTAGTTCGGTCGCTCATTTTCGACTGACCGCGACTTGGTATCGATGGTCGCAATGACCGACATTCCCGGCCGCAGCAGGTCACCTAATGTTGGATCCGGATCGAGCACAATCTTGACCGGAATGCGCTGCACCACTTTAGTGAAATTCCCTGTGGCATTGTCAGGAGGGAGTAGCGAGAACTGGGCGCCCGACGCTGGCGACCAGCTATCGACGTGGCCGTGCAGCACCACACCGGGGAAGGCATCCACCGTCACGTCGGCTGGCTGGCCTACGCGAATGCGGGTCATTTGCGTCTCCTTGTAGTTGGCGACCGCCCAGACGTTGGGGAGAGGCACCAACGCGATCACCTGGGTTCCGACGCTGACGTACTGGCCGGCGCGAACTTGACGCTGCCCAACCATGCCGTCCACCGGTGCGGTGATCCGGGTGTAGCCGAGGTTGATTGCTGCGAGGTCGCGCGCAGCCTCTTGCGCCTTCAGGCTGGCAAGGGCCTGCATTCTCTGGCTTTCCAGCACGTTCAGCTGCTGGCGCTGTTGATCGAGCTGCGCGCGGTTTAGCTCCAGCGTGGCCTCGGTTCGCTTCTCATTGGCGACGGCCTGCTCGGTGATTTGCGGGGTGCCGGCATTGCTGCTGGCAAGCAGTTTCTGCTGCCGGACGGCCTCAAGGTGATAGCGTGTCAGATCCGCTTCGCTCGCTCGGATTGTCGCCTCGGCCTGCCTAACCAGTGCCTGTTGCAACACTTTCTGCTGCTCGATGTTTTCGATTGCCACCCTTGCGGCGACAACATTCGCCTGAGCCTGGTCGATCTGGGCGCGATAGTCATCGTCGACGATCTCGACCAGCAGGTCGCCGGCCTTGACCCTTTGGAAATCTCCCACGGGGACACTTCGGACATAGCCCGGACTCTTCGCGGCAAGGGGCGTTAGGTCGGCCTGGAGGTAGGCGTCATCGGTGGTTTGCTGTACCGCCGATCCGACCCACACGTTCCATTCTTGGGCTACCACGACCAGAAGCCCACCGGCCATGGAAAGAATGAACAGCCGGACAATCCTTCCGTGCCACGCGCCCAGCGACTTCGTTACAACAATATTTGACAGGCGATTCGCCGGAGCAACCGTCTCCGACTTGTCCTTTACAAGCGCGAACTCCCGGGATTCCAGCTGCGCGGGTTCGCTCGACTTCCGCGCGAGCTGCGAAAGCTCATGCCCGACTCCGCGGTTCTCAGGGTTCGTTTGGTCACCTTGGAAACAGCCAGTGGCCGGACAACCCTGACGCGCCGTTCTCGACGCGGTATCAGAGCGTTCAACCGCCCGGGCTTCCAAGAAGTGAGGTTCGCTCATTCAGTGCGTACTCTGTGGCGGCGAGACACGGGTAAAACGGAGATCGAACCGGAAAGCTCATTATTTCTAGTGTCTGCCCACTTAGGGCCGCCCCTGTCGTGAGCCAGATGTGAGCGTCACGCCGCTGCGACCTCATTTGCGGTCCGAATTGAGGTTACCTTCTGAGCCAGATTCTCGGCCAAGAAGTCTATGAACACTCTGAGCCTGGGGGATAGGTTTCGGCTTGATGGCCACATTGCCCGGATCGCGTGGTCCGTGTGCTCAACATGTTCTCTCAGGACGCTTATGAGAGAACCGTTACGGATCTGTCGCCTGATACAGAAATCTGGCACGCACGCGATGCCAACCCCCTGTTCCGCCAAATAGATGAGCGCGTCGATCGTGCTCGCCGTCGCCGTGCCTGGCAAAACCAAACTGTTCCGGGTCGCAGACGGCGTAATCGGCCAGCGCTCAATCTTGCCGGTTATTGGGTGCTTGCGATTCAGGCATGCGTGACCTGATAGCTCTTCCGGCCTCGACGGAACACCTGCTCGCGCAAAATAGTCTGGAGAGCCGACGATCTCAAACGCATACTTTCCCAAGACGCGTGACATGAGCCGCGAGTCGTTCGCCTCTTCCATACGCAATACCACGTCGTAACCACCATCGATAACATCAACTTTTGAATCGGTGAAATCGATATCCAATTCAATCTCCGGAAAGAGCCGGATGAACTTGCTCAAGTTGGGAATAATGAGTAGTCCAATCAACGGCATGCTCACGCGCAACCTGCCTTTCGGCGTGCCGTTGGATTGCGCAAGCTCCTCTTCGACACCTCGCAGCTCCGAAAAGATTCGCCGGCAGCTTTCGGCTAACGAGTTGCCCTCCTGAGTCAACTTGATGCAACGTGTATTACGGTGGAACAGACGCACTCCGAGCCGCTCTTCGAGGCGTGATACGCACTTGCCGACGGCTGAGGACGAGAGCCCTAACTGCCGGCCGGCACCGGTGAAGCTGCACGTTTCGGCGGCACGCACAAAGACGTCCAGGGCGGCTAAACTATCCAGAGTGGTTTTTCGGACTAAAAGCGGTTGCCTCATTGACTTGCGCGGTTCCAAATCAAGGATCGAGAGTGATCTGGTAACATCTGCCGCACCTGCGTGGGACGCATAAGATTTAGGGAAGGCCCTCGTGTCTCCACGCGCGTGCGTGCGTGACGCAGCGGACATTGTCGCGACCCCTGATGCGGCAAAGTGGGTCATGTCTGGCCTCTCTTTCAGAAATGCGACGTTTGCCAGCCCGCGAAGACAGCGACGGGACGCGGGTGATGTGCTCGGACCAGGAGCATCCAGGTTACGATGACGCGGCAATGGCCGCCGCCAACTGAGCGGTAGAGTTGCATCTCGTCGAGTAAACTGCCGGTTTGCCTACGCCCTGCGTGCGCACGCGGCCATTCGTCCTTTCGGAAGGTTCGGCTCATACCAGTGTATAGGGGTGGCCGGGGCGTTCGCGGCTCAGCCGCTAGTGAAGCGCAGGGTCCGCAATCGGCAACAGGAAGCAGAAGCGGGCGCCGCCATAGACCGATTTGTTGTCGGCCCGAATCTGTCCGCCATGTGCCTCGATGATCGATCGGGAGATCGGGAGACCCAAGCCTATGCCAGCGTCCTTGGTGGTGAAAAACCTATCAAACAGGTGATCCAAATGTCCCGGACTTATTCCAGGACCGCTGTCCTCGAACGTGCAGCACACAGCTTCAGCATCGGATAGCCTCGTTTGGATCAAGAGCTTGCGCTGCGTTGAGCCTGCCTGCGCCATTGCCTGTGCCGCGTTGAAAGCCAGGTTCACGACCACCTGCTGAAGCTGGGCGCGGTCAGCGGTTATCTGCGGCAGCGCCGGTGCCGGATCGAAGGCGACAGCGACCCCGTTTGATTGCATCTCGTGGCGGAGCAAGATGATCGAGTCAGTGATGAGATCGTGTAGGGACAGCTTCGTTTGCTGCGGCCTCCGCCCTGTTGCCATTTGCCGAATACTGGCGATGATATCCGCGGCTCGGCGTGCGTCCTCGGCGACACGCTGCATCAGATCTCGTGCTTTTGCAAGGTTTGGCTCGGGCCTGTTGAGCCAACGCAGGGCCGTCTCGCCATTCGTGAGCATGGCGGCAAGCGGCTGGTTGATCTCGTGCGCGATCGAAGCCGTAAGCTCCCCCAGTACGGCGATCCGCGCCGCGTGCGCGAACTCCGCCTGCAGTTCGTTGAGTCTTGCTTGGGCGCGCACCTGCTCTGTTATGTCGATAATGCCGACCAAGCTGATACCAAGTTGACCCACGGTACCAAGACGGGCCGCTGAGAAGAGGGCGTTCATCTCTCGACCGTCAAAGGTCGAAAACGTCGTTTCCTCCTGGAACGTCGCCTGGTCGTTGAATCGGGTTTCCATGGCGCGTCGGAACGTATCGGGATTGTTGCGCCAGTAACGTGATGTCGGTCCGAGCAACTCGCTGCGATCGCGCGCACCGAACAGCTTGACCGCCTGCTCGTTCACCTCCTCGACGAGGAGGCTATCCATGATCCGCTGCAAGAAATCCGGGTGTTGATCGAGGTAGACGCCTAAGTTGGTCACGCCTTCCGTTCGCAGGCCCTTGAACAGTTCCGTGACGCCGCGGGCGTCAAGCTGCCACAGGCCGATCGGCATGTAGTGAAACAGATAGCGATAGCGCTGCTCGCTGACCCGCAGAGCCTCCTCGGCGGTCTTGCGCACAGTGATGTCCATCATCGCGCCCATGTACCGCAGGTGCTCTGGCTCGTCCTTGACGGGGTGGGCGACGACGTGAACATGCTTGACCGTGCTGTCTGGCATCAGCAGACGGTGCTCAAAATCGAAATCCTGGTGCTTCCTTATCGCACGGTCAACGACCTGTTGAACCAGCGTAACGTCCTCAGGATGCACCCGCTGGAACACCAATTCGATGGTTGGCTTGGTCTGCGGGTCATACCCGAAAATCCGGAAACTCTCCTCAGACCAGAAAATGTCTCCGCTCGCGACATTCCAGCCGAAGCTGCCTGTGTGGCTCAATTGCTGCGCCTCGGCAAGGAAAGTCTCCTGGGCTCGACGCAACGCGTCTTCAGCGAGCTTGCGCCGCGTAATATCGGTATTGGCCACCAGCGTTCTTACCGGCTGTCCGCTGGCATCCCGATGCAGCGTCCATCGGCTAGCCATGGTGATTTGAGTTCCGTCCCGCTTGGCGTGGATGAGCTCTCCTTCCCAGCGGCCCGCGCTCAGCAAGATCTCTTTGATACGCTCGTGCGGAACAGGGTAGACGCTGCGCAAGAGCTGATACGGGAGCTTGCCGAGCGCTTCCTCTCGCGTCCATCCGTAAAGACGCTCAGCACCATCATTCCAATAAGTGATCACGTCATTGAGGTCGCAGATAAAAATCGAATCATGCGTCAAATCCAGCAACCGGGCCTGCTCGCGTTGTGCTTCGCCAAGCTGGCGCAACCGGCGCACGAGACCAGTGACGGCGATCGAGGTAATCAAAAAGGCGGCGAGCGAAATCAGATCCTGGGGGGACTCTACATCGAGGCTAAAGAGCGGTTCCGTGAAGAAGAAATTAAGGCAGGCAACGGCGACGACGGAAAAGACGACTGATGAAATGAGGCTGTCCATCAGCGACAGCACCACGATGACAATGATGAAAAGCAAGGCGGTAGTGGCGAAGGTGGCGCCGAGGCGAAAGCACACGGCAGTCAACCCCGCCAGAGCGAGGCTGCCGGCGAGCCACAACACGGCCAGGTGGCGGAGGGGCTTCATCAGCCGCCAATTCTAGCATGCTGCTCTGGCGGAAATAGCCCTGCGCCAGGTTCGGCCATCCGCCGACCTCTCAAAGAACGAGTCGGAGGACATCGGTTGAATGATTTGAAGATTACATCATCGATTGAAACCAACACCTCGCGGTGAAGCTGCTCCCTGCCAATGGTCATCGACTCATCTGCGGCGGCGGCAGAGCCGCTCTCGACCTGATAGCACTCTCCAGAGAGTGGATCAGGGCACCTATTTCGAATGGCTTTGTGAGCAGACGGACAGCACCGCTGGCCGCTGCCTTTGTCTCGATTCCGCTCTCCGCCCGAGCCGTGATCATGATAACCGGCACTAGACAATCACGCGCAACGAGCAGCCGCTTGAGCTCGAAACCGCTCATGCCGGGCATGTGCACGTCGGTGATGAGGCAGCTGTACGATCCCGGCTCGCCGGCCGCGACGAATTCTTCCGCCGATCCAAAGCCGCGTACATCATATCCAAGGGAGCGTAGAGACTCGATCAGGGCTGTTCGAAACGATTCGTCGTCGTCGATGACCGCAATGGGAGGTCGTATTGACACGCGCCGTCCTCCTTTGGGCCTGTCCGCACGTGACGGCCGGGGGGCGGACCTGTTGTTGCACATCGCGACCGCGCCTGTGCCCTATACACGGGTGTTATACGTGGCACCCCCGGGGCCCAAGACCACTCGGGCGCAAAGCAAGGAGACGTCAGGCTGGCACTTAAAGCGGTTTGGGCCTCAGCCGTTCGGCCATCCGGACCAAGTCCGCCAGCCTGCGTGCGCCCATTTTGCGCATGGCTGCGCCGCGGTAAATCTTGACCGTAATTTCGCTGATTCCCAGGTCCCCGGCTACCTGCTTGTTCATCTTGCCGGTGGTCACCTGCAGCATCACCTGCCGCTCGCGCGGCGAAAGTGTCTCAAACCGTTCTCGCAGTTGGGAAACCTCGCTATCGGATGCGCGCCGCTCACGATCGCGTTGGATTGCGGTCATCACCGCATCAAGCATGTCCTGGTCGCGAAACGGCTTGGATAGAAAGTCCACGGCGCCGCGCTTCATCGCGCGGACCGTCATGGGAATATCGCCGTATCCTGTCATAACCACCACCGGCAGATGAATGCCTATTTCCGGCAGTCGGGCCTGGAACTCCAGTCCGTTCAGGCCGGGCAGTCGAATGTCGGTAACGATGCATCCAGGCGCGTCCGCAGGGCGTTTGTTGAGAAAATCCAGCGCGGTCGCGTAGGTTTGCGTGCCAAGCCCCACCGAGTCGAAGAGGCTCTCCAGGGCCGCGCACAATCTCGCGTCGTCTTCAATGACGTGTACAATCGCCTTCTCGGTCGTGTCATCAAGCGGCATCGTGCGGTCTACCGATGGGGATGAACTCTTGTTTTTCCAGCACCGACGCTTTGCGCAGGTTTGCGAGATGGACTCGAAGGGCTACCTCCTCGACGGCAAGCCCACGCCACACGCGGGGAATTAAATCGGCCTTAGTGAAAATGTTGCCGGCATGCTCGACCAGCACGACAGGAATGTCCTGGCAGGTTGCAATTGCCGCGAGGGTCAAAGTTTTGGCAGCAAGGGACAATGACCGACGGCGGCAAGCGCCCCCGACGAAATTGGGATTGTCCCTTACCCGGGTGTGCAAGCGGCCTGTGTTCACGGTCTCACGGATTTGTTCGGCATCGCCGTTAGCATTGCACGCGATAAACAGCGAGATGGTCGGCCCCTGCCTCGCCTTACCCATGGGAAACCGGCGGGTCTCGTCGCCGGGCGTCCAATGTCGACACATCGCATGTGCGCAGAGGCGCTCGCCATGCAGTTTCCGGAAATCGCTATTGACCCGATTGAGCGCATTATTGACCATGGCGACATCATAACGGCGGGCGGATTCATGTCGTGGGTCGACGTTGGCCTGCTTCTCGTGGACAGAATTCTTGGCAGTGGCATCAGGGCAGAAACGGCCCGCTATCTCCTTTCCGATCCAGCCGCGAGTGAGGCGCGCTATTTCGCCGGCTTTCCCCCCAGTCGGCTTCACGTGGTGTGAGGGGATCACCCATGAGGATGTGCATGAGCGCGGCCGGCATCCCGATGGTGCGTGGCAGCCTTTGCGTGCCGCCGGCGCCGGGAACGAGTCCAAGGTTCGCCTCCGGCATTCTATTTCTCCCATTCCTGCCTTTAGCAATCGAGGCGACGCGAAGGCCCCGCTGGCGCGCCGCCCGAGCGTCCATCCAACCGCGATCCGAATCCAATCGAGCACGGTGACGGTATCCCCTCATTTTGCTAAGCTGCTTCCGCCCCCCGGCAGCTTCAATTGCCGGAAGGGTCAAAGTTTTGACCTGGAGGGACAATGCGATGTCTGGAAGTACCGCACACGAAATTGGCATCGTACATTACCCCGGCGCACAGGTGGCCTGTATCCTGGGACTAACCGATTTGTTCGGCATCGCCTCCACAATTGCACTCGATGAACGGCGATCTGGCCAAACCGCGCTTCGCGTTACGCACTGGAAGCCGACCGATAGCTTCGACGCGAATCTTTCATGCGTCTATGACAGCGCACCGCGCGGTAGCCCGCAGCCGCGGACCTTAATCATCCCGCCGACCATGGTGAACCTTCCAGATCCTGATATACCCGCCGGCGTTGTCTCGTGGGTCCGTAATCGCCATGCCGCCGGCACCACGTTGGTCTCCCTGTGCTCGGGCACGTTTATCCTTGCCGAAACGGGACTCGTGGACGAGCAGTCGGTTGCCACACATCAGATTTGCGCAAAGGTGCTGGCGAAGCGTTTTCCGAAAGTTGTCGTCGACACAAATCGGCGCATCATTGATCATGGCGACATCATCACCGCGGGTGGATTCCTGTCATGGGTCGATCTTGGCCTGTTTCTCGTTGACAGGATTCTTGGCCCGGCCATAAGAGCGGAGACGGCGCGCTTTGTTCTGTCCGACCCAGCAGCGGGTGAGGCGCGTTATTTTACCGGCTTTGCTCCTCCTCAGACGCACGGAGATAGAGCCGTGTTGAAGGCTCAGGAGTGGGTGCACATGAGGGACGGACGAGGCGTCTCCCTGGCCGCGATGGCGACGGCTGCGGGACTGGAACGGCGCACGCTGCTGCGGCGGTTCGCGAGTGCAACGGGCATGGCCCCGATCGAGTATTGTCGGGCCGTTCGCATTGCGCGAGCGCGCGAGCTCCTGGAGGGAGGGGACACCTCGCAGAAGCAGATCGCACAATCGCTCGGCTATAAGGACGTGGCCTCATTTGCACGTGTATTTCGCAAGGCCGTAGGCTCGGCGCCGGGAGCTTACGGCAAGAGGTTTGGCCGTCACGGCATCTCGTCAGCCGATTTCGCAGCGCAAGATGGCTCACTTCAGAGGAAGCACCTGTTCGAGGTCGGTCTTCAGACGGGCTGAACGAACCAGGAGAAATTCGACGGCGAAAGCGAGGGTCCGCCAAATCGCAAATGGTTCAGGAAGGGAGGCAGAAACCCGGACAACGCGTGTGCTCCCGACACAAATTTCGCTTGATACACAACTTTTGATACAACTTTTGATATCTAGACGTCGTAACGAAAGTCTGCTATGAGTCGCTAATCTCAGGAAGCTGTGAGAAAAGCCTGGCCCGGTCTCCCGCGCCGGGCTTTTTGTTTGGCCGTTTTCGTTTGGCCAACCGTCCGTCTGCTGTCGTGCGCTTCGCAAAAGGAGGACAATGCATGCAGTTCCAAAAAGGCCAAAGCGGTAACCCGGCGGGCCGGCCGCGAGGATCGCGAAACCAGGCATCCATTCGACTGCAGGAGATGCTCGAGCATAGCGCGGAGGCGCTCTTCACCAGGGCCGTCGAGCTGGCCATGGCCGGCAATATCGCAGCCCTTCGGCTGTGCCTGGAGCCGCTCCTGCCCACGCATAGGAACGAGCCCCTGTTTTGCCAGATGCCGCCGCTTGCAAAGGCCGCCGACGCCGTCGCTGCCATCGCCGGTATCGCATCCGCTGCGCTGGCCGGCGACGTCACGGCGGACGAGGCTGCCAAGCTCACCAAGGTGATGTCCCTTTACGTTAAAGCCCTAGAGGCGAACGAGTTTGAGGACCGGCTCGCTTTGCTGGAACGC
>Ga0185299_10002154_pt1 | contig 32120 bp, 35 predicted proteins | sample PaiPotPPA55metaG_FD_128002 | JGI IMG/M metagenome (GOLD analysis project Ga0185299, IMG submission 128002) | Iron sulfur acid spring bacterial and archeal communities from Banff, Canada, to study Microbial Dark Matter (Phase II) - Paint Pots PPA... ...
GCCAGTGCATATTGCCCGAACAGAAGCACCGCGGTGATCAGATCGTTGATCGCCAGAATGGTATGCAGGACGAGGATCAAGCTCGGGACAGGCGGTCCCTGGATCCAGGCGAAGGGCAGCGTGGCAACAAAGACGACCAGCAATAGAAGCAAGACGCCGAGAGCGAGACGGCGCTGACTGCGCGAGGCAGGTTCTCCTGACAGCAGGATCGCTTGTCGTGTTAGCTCTCCCATAGGGCGCTGTCTCTCGTCGGCATGATCAGCAGCAGAGACATTCTTAAGACTAGCACCGGGTCCGGCGTTTGGGGCAAGTCATGCCGAACCCGCGACCCGCGGCATAGCAGAGACTCAGCTCATTTCTGCCGCCGACCCGAGCAGACACTCGTCGCCCGCGGTCCGTCGGTCGCTCTGGCCCCGTTCCAGACCGTCAAGCGTCAACGACGGCCTGGCCGAGTAGGCCGGTTTCTCCCGGTCCGCTTCCGAGGGAAGGAAAATAAGACATCCACTCGATGGGTAGCTTCGAGAGCGAACAGGGACATTCGGCCGGTCTCGATGAGATTTTCCAGTTGAAGCAAGCCCGGCGTTTTGCGCGGGGGGCCGCGCATGCTCGCGGGACCTGGAAAATCATGATCTGGAAAACGCAGGCTCTGTGTGGCACCTTGCGGCCGAATTAATCGGAGGTGTGGCATGAGCCCGCTCGATGTCGCCGAAAACAAGATTGCGGACAACGAGAGAGCGTCGCAGGCCTATGTGCCGCCGCTCCAGCGCACGGAAGGGCAGCCGCCGCCGATCGCGGCGCATGGCGGGTTGTCCTACATGTCGTTCGACCGGGGCGGCGATGCGGGAACCGCCGTGGCGCTCCAGGACGCGCTGGTGGAGATCGCCGAGGGCGAGGCCCAGCGCGTGATAGACATGATCGACAACGCGCCGCCCGGCCCGATCAAGACGAAATGGGGCCTCGGGTTCCGCGACTACGACGAGTGTCTGAAGTACATCCGCGAGTCGAATAGCATCAAAGCCCCGGAAGGCGGCGTGGCGCTGCCGCTGCCCTATACGGTTTACGAGCGGTCGAGCTACTCGGTGGTGCCTTCCAACGCCATCTGGCGCGACCCGGAGCGCGCCAACATCGCGGCGGTCCTGCGCAAGTACGAGCAGGGCAACCGGCGGCGGAACCTCTATTTCCCGCAGGTGCTGCGCGATGCGCGGCGCATCGGCGAGTATTACCCAGGCCTCTCGCCCAGCAGCCCCGAATGCATGGACCGGCTCGGCGTATCGCTGGCGCACCTCGAATCCAAGTGCTCGAACATCTACGATGCCGCGGAGGTGGAGCGTGTGTTCTACCCGGAGATCGAAAAGCTCCTCCTCGAGTTCTTCCCGGACGCGACCGATGCGCTGGTCTACAACCACGACGTCTTCGACAAGGACTACACGGGCGACCGCACGGAAGACCAGGACGGCAACAACCCGGGTGTGAACGCCAATTACGCCAACCTCGTGCACAACGACCTCAACGACAACAGCGGCCGGGTGCGCTGCCGCGAGCTGCTCACCAAAAACTTGAGGAATTTCGGGCGCACGCAGCACTACACGGAGGAAGAGGCCGACCGGAAGATGTCGCGGCGGTTCGTGTCGATCAATCTCGCCAAGCCGATCGAGACAGTGGAGCAGTTTCCCTTCGTGCTCTGCGCCTGGCCCTCCTTCGCCGATCAGCCCTACATCACCAACTACCGGATCTACGACGACCGCGTTGGCGAGACCACGCGCTTCACCTACCGTCCCGACCACGAGTGGTACTGGTTTCCTCAGCAAAAGCCCACCGAGGTGTCGATGCTCAAGTGCTATGACTCGGTGACCGACGGCTCCGTCTCGCGCTGGTCTTTCCATACGGCTTGCACCGACCCGACCGCGCCCGCCGACGCCCGATGCCGCAAGAACGTCGTGGTACGCTCTTTTGTGTTTTTCTAGGAGGAGGAGAGAACGAAATGTTCAGTCACATCATGATCGGCAGCAACGATATCGCCCGCTCGAAGAAATTCTATGATGCGCTGTTTACGGCGATGGGCGCTCAACCCGCCACTGAGGACGCCAGAGGCCGGCTGGCCTACTCGCACAATGGCGGCCGGTTCATGGTCTCCAAGCCGATCGATGGCAAGGCGGCCAGCCAGGCAAACGGCGGTACGATCGGCTTTCAGCTGAAGGACGCGGCGCAGGCCGAAGCGTGGCACAAAGCCGGCGTCGCGAATGGCGGCAAGTCGATCGAGGACCCGCCTGGAGTCCGTCCGAACGGCGCCTATCTCGCTTATCTTCGCGATCCCGACGGCCATAAACTCGTTGGCGTCGCTCGTCCGGCAGCCTGAGTTTTATCACTGAACTGACGAGGGCCGTCCTTTCCTGGACGGTCCTCCTCGTTCAGGAGATCCTTTGTCCACAGATTTCGCGCAAGTCTCTGCGCGGCAGCTTGCAACAGCCGTAATTGTGAGCCAGTTCGGCTAGGCGAGCTGGCAATCGCGGCCACAACAGCATCGCGGGGGCGGCAGCTTTCGGCGCAACGCCGCCGCTCAGGACATAGCCGCGCAAGGTCGGCTTTCCCCAAAGCCTGCCAAAGCCGGGTCGGCCACTTGACGTGAACATATAGAGAACATACATGTAGCGAATGGCTGCGCCGTCTTCCCTGTTAAATCCCGAAAAATACCCTGTTCTGAGGGAATTTCAGGGCTCGCGCGGCGCACTTCGCGGACTAGAACCGCCACCGCCAAAAGCCTGCCGCCCGATTTGGCTGCTATTTGCTGCATTCCGGAACCGGAATCGTGGAGCATCAACCACTTGCTCCTGATCTTTTTCCGTTTCGCGCGCGCACGCGTGCGAGGCCGCTCCCCACAAAGGCTCTGCTCGTGCTGGACCGAGCGCATTGGCTCCGTTGACGTCCGGGGCCAAGCCTCGCTAGACCCTGGCATACACGGAAAGGGCGGATGACATGAGCGCAGCGGAAAGAACAGCGGAGAATGCAGCGGAATTGACCGACGGCTTTCATCTCGTCGTCGATGCGCTGAAGCTGAACGGCATCGATACGATCTTCGGCGTCGCCGGCATCCCGATCACCGACCTCTTGCGCCTCGCGCAGGCGGAGGGCATCCGCTACTACGGCTTCCGCCACGAGCAGTCGGCCGGCAACGCCGCCGCGATCGCCGGGTTTCTGACCCAGAAGCCCGGCATCTGCATGACCGTGTCGGCGCCGGGCTTCCTGAACGGGCTCGTCGCGCTCGCCAACGCGACGACGAACTGCTTCCCGATGATCCTGATCAGCGGCTCCTCGGACCGCGCGATCGTCGATCTCGAACAGGGCGATTACGAGGAGATGGACCAGCTCGCCGCCGCCCGGCCCTATGCCAAGGCGGCCTACCGCGTCAACCGCCCGCAGGATATCGGCATCGGCATCGCGCGGGCGATCCGCGCCGCGGTATCCGGGCGTCCGGGCGGCGTCTATCTCGATCTGACGGCCGAGGTGCTCGGCTCGGCGCTCGATGCCGAAGCCGGCCGGAAGTCGCTAATCAAGGTCGTCGATCCGGCGCCGCCCGCGCCCCCGGCGCCCGAAGCAGTCGCGCGCGCCATCGATCTCTTGGCGAATGCGCAGCGCCCGCTCGCGATTCTCGGCAAGGGCGCCGCCTATGCGCGGGCCGAAAACGAAATCCGCGCCTTCCTCGAAGCGACCGGCATGCCGTTTCTGCCGATGTCGATGGCGAAGGGCCTCCTGCCCGACGAGCATCCCCAATCGGCCGCGGCCGCCCGCTCCTACGCGATCGGCAACGCCGATGTCGTGCTGGTCGCCGGGGCGAGGCTCAACTGGCTCCTGTCGCACGGCCGCCCGCCGCTGTGGAACGAGAACACGCGCCTCGTGCAGGTCGACATCTCGCCGACCGAGTTCGACAGCAACCGGGCGATTGCCGCGCCGGTCGCCGGCGACATCAAATCGGTTTTCGCGGCATTCAATGCGGCGCTGAAGCCGGGTCAGATCAAGCGCCAGGCGGCCTGGATCGATGAGATCGGCAAGCGAAAGCAGCAGAACGTCGAGCGCATGGCGGCGCGCCTCAATGCCGATCCGAGCCCGATGAATTTCTCCTCCGCATTACGCGCGGTGCGCAACGCGCTCGCCACCCAGCCCGATGTCTATGTCGTCAACGAGGGCGCCAACACGCTGGATTTCGGGCGCAACATCATCGACATGGACAAGCCGCGGCACCGGCTCGACAGCGGGACCTGGGGCGTCATGGGGATCGGCATGGGCTACGCGGTCGGCGCCGCCGCGGTGACCGGCAAGCCCGTCGTCGCGATCGAGGGCGACAGCGCCTTCGGCTTCAGCGGCATGGAGATCGAGACGATCTGCCGCTACGAATTGCCGGTCGTGACGGTCATCTTCAACAATAACGGTGTCTATCGCGGCGACCCGGCCGACCGGCCCTATTCACCGACAGGCCTCTTGCGCGACGCGCGCTACGACCGGATCATCGAGGCGTTCGGCGGCAAGGGCTACCACTGCACCGATACACCGAGCCTGACGGAGGCCGTCAGCGAGGCAATTGCCTCGAAGAAGCCGGCGCTGATCAACGCCGTCATCGACCCGACCGCCGGCACCGAAAGCGGCCACATCCAGAGCCTCAACCCCAAGAGCGCCGCTGCCCAGAAGAAATGAGCATCTATGTGGCGGGGTGCGAAGCGCCTGCGTCAGCTTGCTTCAGCGCCATTGCATCGTCATTCCGGGATCGCCCGCAGGGCGAGGCCCGGAATCCATGAACACGGGCCTCTGGAATATGGATTCCGGGCTCGCCGCTATTGCGGCGCCCCGGAATGACGATCAGTGGGCCAAATTCGGAGAATGCGACCTCTAGCTAATTCGGAGAAACCGATGGTCCGCGAGCCGATCTTGCAGCCGACGCCCTTGAGCGCGTTGCGGCCAACCCAGATCACCATCGGCATGCGCGAGGTCGCGGCAAAGCGGGCGGGCTGGCGCAAGAAGCACGGCAACAAGGCCGGCATCTTCCTTGCGGAGCACATGATCCCGGTGGTGCTGGGGCCCAAGGAGTGCCCTTACGTCATCGACCATCATCACCTCGCCCGTGCACTGCACGAGGAAGGCGTTACCTCGATCGCGACGACCCTCGTGGCAAACTTGAGCAAGCTCGACAAACGGGCGTTCTGGGTCTTCCTCGACAATCGCGGCTGGATGCATCCGTTCGACGACAAGGGACGGCGGCGCGATTACGACGACATCCCGCAATCGATCGCCGAACTGGTCGACGATCCCTATCGTTCGCTCGCCGGCGAGCTACGGCGCGCCGGCGGCTACGCCAAGGACACGACGCCGTTCAGCGAGTTTCTGTGGGCCGATTTTCTGCGCCGCCATGTCGACCGCAAGGACATCGAAAAGGATTTCGACCGCGCTCTCAAGACGGCGCTCGCGCTGGCGCGCGGCGAGGACGCCGACTACCTGCCGGGATGGTGCGGCCCGATCGAGGCGTGATGCCGGTGATGGAATTCGCGATGGCTGCGGTTCAAACAGCGGGTTCGCCCGGTAGCATGCGGTACATGACCCGGTCGCGGTAGATGAACAAATGCACCAGCGCCGTCGCGATGTGGAAACCGACGAGGCCGAGCAGGATCCATGTCAAGGTCGCGTGCAAGTCGCCGATGCTGCGGCCGAGCGGCGAACCTTGCTCGACGAGGCGCGGCAACGGCACGAGACCGTAGAGGTAGATCGTCCAGCCGTGCACGGATGCCGCAAACCAGCCGCTCAGCGTCGTCAGCAGCACGACGACATACAGCAGCCAGTGTACGAGCTCCGAACTGACCCGCTGCCAGCCTGGCAGGTTCGTTTCCGGCGCGACAGGATGGGTCAGCCGCCACAGAAAGCGCAGCACGATCAACAGCAGGATCGTCATGCCGATCGAGATGTGCAGCGTCATCGCCGTTCCGGGGGTCATGCCGCGATGAATATCGGGCATCAGCCAGCCGAGCGGCAGCTGGACCGCGATCAGCGCCGCGATCGCCCAGTGAAATACCTTGGCGGTCGTACCGTAATGCAATTGCTCGGCCGGCATGCTCACCTCGGATGAAATTTACCGCTCGCCCCACAATCACGGCCGAGTTTGCGACACTACGCCGAGGCGGCCGGCGCGAACTCCTCGGGCGCGAATTCGTAGCGCGTGTTGCAAAACTCGCAGGTCACAGTGGTGACCTTGTCCTTGCCCATATCCTCGATGTCCTCCGGCGGGAAGGAGCGCAGGATGCGGGCGATGCGCTCGCGCGAGCAGCGGCACCGCGCTTCGAGCGGATGCGTACGGAACACCCGCACTTGCTCCTCGTGGAACAGTCGGAACAACAACCGGCGCGGCGACAGTTCGGGATCGACCAGCTCGGCCGGGGTGGCCGAACTCATCAGCACCATCGCGCGCCGCCAGCCGTCCTCAACGTCGTCGGCGATGACGCGCGTGCCGCCTTCCGGCGGCACCCGCTGCAGCATCAGCCCGCCGGCCCGCCATGCGCGGCCGTTTGGCCCTGCCGGGCCGGAACGCCCCGCCGACAATCTAATGCCAGCCTGGATCTGCTCGGATTGCCGGAAATAATGCTGCGCGCATTCGGCGAGGCTGGCACCGACCAGTTCGACAATGCCCTGATAGCGCTCGGTGTCCTCGCCCTGATCGACCGTGAAGGCAATATAGCCTGAGCCGATCAGCTCCGGCACCGACGGGCTCTGACCGGGCCGCATGGCGAAGTCGCCGAGCCGCGTGCTGTCGTATTGCGCATAGCCGCGCACTGCGCCCTCGGTCGAGACATCGGCGACGATCAGGCGCACCGGCCCGTCGCTCTTCGTCTGCAGCGTGAAGATGCCGTCATATTTGAGCGCGCCGGCGAGCGTCACGGCGAGCGCGATCGCCTCGCCGAGGATCGCCGCGACCGGCTCGGGGTAGTCGTGCTGCGACAGGATGCGGTCGACGGTCGGGCCGAGCCGCACCAGCCGGCCGCGCAACGCGAACGGATCGATACGAAAGGGTTGCACGAGATCGTCGGATCTCGGTTCGGTATCTGTATCTAAAGGCAAATCCGGTAACTCCCGAACTGGCTATCGAGCGAATCGACGCTCGCATGTTAGCGACATTTTCGACCGTCATGCCCGGCCTTGTGCCGGGCATTCACGTCTGAGGTCGTGGATGGCCAGGCCAGCCTGGCCATCACCGTGATTGAATCTAGGCCCCGCCGCCGAATATGACGACGCTGCGTCCTAAGTAAGACACCAGGCGAGGATGCCCTTCTGGACATGCAGCCGGTTTTCCGCCTCGTCCCACACGACCGATTGCGGCCCGTCGATGACGCCGGCGGTCACCTCCTCGCCGCGCTTGGCGGGCAGGCAATGCATGAATATGGCATCGGGCTTCGCCTTTGCCATCAGCCGCTCGTCGACGCGGTAGGGCGCCAGCAGGTTGTGGCGGTTGACGCTCGCCTCCGCCCCCATCGACACCCAGGTGTCGGTGACGACGCAATCGGCGCCGCTAACAGCGGCTTCCGGCTCGTGCGTCAGGCTGACCCGGCCGCCCTCGCGCTTCGCCCAGTCGAGCACCGGCGCCGACGGCGGGAGCTCCTCCGGGCAGGCGAGACGGAATTCGAAGCCAAAACGCACCGCAGCGTGGATCCAGCTCGCGGCGACATTGTTGCCGTCGCCGCTCCACGCGACGACGGTGTCGGCGACCGGCCCCTTTTTCTCCTGCAATGTCATGACATCGGCCATGATCTGACACGGATGCGATGAATCGGTCAGCCCATTGATGACCGGCACGGTCGCGTGCCGGGCCAGCTCGGTCAGCTTCTCGGCATGGTTCGTGCGCATCATGATCGCATCGACATAGCGCGACAGCACGCGCGCCGTGTCGGCCACGGTCTCGCCGCGGCCGAGCTGGCTGTCGGCGGTGCCGATGACGATCGTGTCGCCGCCGAGCTGACGCATCGCGACCTCGAACGAGACGCGAGTACGGGTCGACGGCTTCTCGAAGATCAGCGCCAAGGTCTTGCCGTCGAGCGGCCGGTCATGCCGGCCGTTCTTGTAGGCGACGCCCAGATCAATGATGCTGCGCAGATCGCCGGCACCATACTGGTCGATGTCGAGGAAGTGGCGCGGCGGACCCGATTTCCGCCTGCCGCCGATCAGCGTGGCGCCCCCGATCGCCGATCTGGGCGCCACCGCTCTCATGATGCGGGCCATTCCTTGGCGACCTTGTTCATGATGCCGAGCGCCTCGTCGATCTCGCGCTCGCCGACGATCAGGGGCGGCAGGATCCGCAACACGTTGTCGCCGGCGGTCAGGCACAGCAGACCCTCGGCGCGGAGTTTGGCGACCAAATCGCCGGCCGGAATGACGCATTTTATGCCGAGTAGATGTCCCGCGCCGCGCAATTCCCCGAACAGCTTGGGATAGGCGCCAGCGAACGCCTCGAGCTTGCCCCAGAGCAGCCGCGCGATGCGCTGCGTGCGCTCGAAAAACCCGGTTTCGAGCATGACGTCGAGCACCGCGTTGCCGCAGGCCATCGCCATTGGGTTGCCGCCGAAGGTCGAGCCGTGCGACCCGGCAACCATGCCGACGGCCGCCTTCTCGGTCGCGAGACAGGCGCCGACGGGAAAGCCGTTCCCGAGTGCCTTGGCGACCGCCATCACATCGGGCGGGACCCCGGCCCATTCATGCGCGAACAATTTGCCGGTGCGGCCCATGCCGCACTGCACCTCATCGTAGACGAGCAGCAGCCCGAACTCATCGCAGATGGCCCGCAGCCCTTTCAGGTAATCGGGCGAGGGGGCGCGCACGCCGCCTTCGCCCTGCACCGGCTCGATGAGGATCGCGGCGGTCTGGTCGGTCACCGCGGCGCGCATCTCGTTCAGATTGTTGAAGGCGACGTGGTCGAACCCGTCCATGACCGGCCCGAAACCCTTCAGGTAACCCTCGGCGCCCGCGGCGGCCAGGGTTGCAAAGCTGCGGCCGTGGAACGAGCCTTGGCAGCTGATGACCCGATACCGCTCGGGGTGCCCGGTTTCGCTCTGATATTTGCGCGCGACCTTGATCGCCAGCTCGACCGCCTCGGCCCCCGAATTGTTGAAGAACACGGTATCGGCAAAGCTGTTCGCGATAAGCCGCTCGGCGAGGCGCTGCTGGCCCGGGATCTGGAACAGGTTCGAGGTGTGCCAGAGCTTCTGCGCCTGCGCGGTCACCGCCTCGATCAGGTGCGGATGGCAATGGCCGAGCGAGGTGACGGCGATGCCGCTCGTGAAATCGAGAAATTTGCGGCCGTCGGTGGCGTAGAGGTAGCAACCCTCGCCCCGCTCGACGGCGACATCCCACCGGCCATAGGTCGGCATGACAGCTGGAATCACGGCTATTCTCCTGTGCGATGAAGTGGCGGAAACGTGTTCGAGACGACGGCGCAAGCCTTATCGTCGTCGCCGTTCCGCCCGCAGCGCGACCGCGCGCGCCGCTCCCCAAGGCCGGCTTATCGTGCCGGGATTGCGCTCCATCACCACTCTCCTTGCCGCGGGGCCGGCAGAGCGGCCCCAAGGGCATCGAGCAGGAAAGCGAAAGACTATGGGGATACCCCGCAGCACTGTCAACGCGCCCTAACCCGTTTTCAGCGCGGCGGGCTGGGCCGCGCGTTGACCGCTGACTTCGGCGCCGTCATCGGGTCCGAGGCGCAGGAAGCCGAAGACGGAGAACAACGGGATTAGCGCGACGAGCAGAAACACGATGCGGAAATCGCCGGTCGTGACCCGCTCGGAGCCGGCCACCATTGCGAGCAGAGCCGCCCCGATTGCGATGCCGAACCCGCGCGCCAATTGCTGCACGACCCCCCCGATGCTGGTGCTGCGGCTCAGCATCGCGCGCGGCACGTCGGCGTAGCTGATCGTATTCAGCGCGAGATACTGCACGCTGCGGACGCAGCCCGACAGCAATACCGCAATGGTGATGATCCAGGCCGGCGTGTCGGCGCTGAGCAGGGCAAAGGCCGCGGTCACCGCGGCCGACAGCAGCGCGCCGCCGATCAGCGTGCGGCGAAATCCGAGGCCGCGCAAAAGACCGCGTGAGAAGGTGCGCACGAGCATCGCGCCCAACGTCGATGAAAAGCTCAACAGCCCCGCCTTCACGGGGCCCAACCCGAACCCGACCTGAAACAAGAGCGGCAGCAGAAACGGCGTCGCGTCGAGGCCCATACGGCAGATTCCGCCGGTGACCGTGCCGATATGGAAGGTCTTGATCTTGAGCAGGTTGAGGTCGAGCACCGGCGACGGGCTCTGCCGCGCGTGCCGGACGTAAAGGAAGAGCAGGCCGAGCGCGATCAGAAAAAAGACGACGCCGGCGGCCGGTGCGATGATCGGCCGCCCGAGGTTCTCGATCGCGAACTCCAGCAGGAACAGGGCGAGCCCGGTAATCGCGAAGCCGACGAGGTCAAAGCGGGCGGGAGCCGGGGCCCGGAAATTCTCGAACAGCCACCACGCCAGAACGCCGCCGAGCACCCCGATCGGTATGTTCAAAAAGAAGATCCAACGCCACGAGGCATAGCCGGTCAGCGCGCCGCCGACGATCGGTCCTACCATCGGCCCGACCATCGCCGGGATCGTCATCCAGTTCATCGCCGAGACGAGCCGGTCTCGCGGAAAGCTGCGCAACAGGATCAGGCGCCCGACCGGGGTCATCATCGCGCCGCCGAACCCCTGCACGACACGCATCGCGATCAGCACCGGCAGACTCGTCGCGAGGCCGCACAGCGCCGAACCGCCGGCAAAGATCAGCACCGCGGCGCAGAACACGCGGCGCGTGCCAAGCCGGTCGGCGATCCAGCCGCTGACCGGGATAAACACCGCCAGGCTCAAGAGATAGCTCGTGATAACCAGGTTGAGCCGCAGCGGGCTCTCGCCGAGGCTGTCGGCCATCGCCGGGATCGACACCGCGATCATCGTCGAATCGAGCCCTTCCATGAAAAAGGCACAGCCGACGATCAGCGGAATGACGATCCACAATCGCGGCTGGATGGCGTAGCTCGGGGCGGGGCCGGCGTCGCTCAATGACGATCTCTAGAAGACACTTGCCGCGGTCATGATAGAGGAGAATGGCGCCGGGATCGGCGGACGATTGTCGGGGCGGCATGGCGGAAACGAGAGACGGCGCGATCGGACTGGGTCTGATCGAGAGATGGGCGCTGGGCTATCTCGAACGCTTCAGCAGCTCCGCGGAGAACTTGCGGCGCGTGTTGCGGCGCCGGGTGCGACGCCGCAGCGCAGATCCGGACATCGGACGCCAGGCAGCCGCACTGATCGACGATCTCGTCGAGCGCTATCGTGCGACCGGGCTGATCGACGATGCCGCCTATGCCGCCGGCCGCGCCCGCATTCGGCTGGCGCGCGGTGAGCCGTTGCGCAAGATCGCCGCCGGGCTTGCCGCGAAGGGTGTCGACGCCGGGGATCGCGCCGCCGCCCTCGCAAGCTTGCGTGAGACGACCGACAATCCCGATCTCGCCGCGGCCTGCGCCTTCGCGCGCCGCCGCCGGCTCGGCCCGTTTCGCCGCGGCTCGGTTGGAAGCTATGGGACGGTCGATCGCCAGCGGGAACTCGCCATCTTCGCGCGCGCCGGCTTTGCGCGCCGCGAGACCGAGGCGGTGCTAAGCTGCTCCGATCCCGATGCCGTCGCGGCATTGCTCGAAGGCGAGCGGCGCTGAGCCCTTCTGCTATGATGCCGGCTCGCGGTCCTGCATCAGCTGTGCGACGGCGTGCGACTCCGGATCGGCGCGCCGCTCTAGCGCGGCGATGATGCGCGGCCGGTCCGCCGCCGGGCGGTTCTGGCTCAGCTTGAATTTGCCTTCGAGCCGGTTGACCGCGATCTCGACCCCGACGATGCCCTTGAGCATCGATTGCACATAGGGCTCCGGCAGCGCCTGCATGTCCCACGATTCAGGCTCGCGCGCCTCGTGCCGTTCGGATAGTCGTTCCACGAGATCGCGCAGCCACGCCGGATCATCGATGCGGCGGGCCGTCCCATAGGCGTGCACGCTCGCGTAATTCCAGGTCGGCACGGCTGGACCGGCTTCGTACCAGCCCGGCGAGATGTAGGCGTGCGCGCCGGCGAAGATCGCGAGCGCTTCGCCTGGACCGCCGAAATCGCCGGCTTGCGGATTGGCGCGTGCGATATGCGCCTGCAGATAGAGTTTGCCGCCGCGGCGTTGCGCGAGAAACGGGATCTGGCTACTGATGAGCCCAGCCGTTCCGTGCGTCACGAGCAGCCCAAAATCGTGCCGCTCGATATGCGCCAACAGCACGTCCTCGCGGCTCTCGGTAAAGTGCGTCGGCAGGTAGACCACGGTCGGACCTCGGCTTCGGGAGCGGGGGTGCGGCGCTCAGCCGAAATGCTGGAACAGCAGACTGCCGATCAGCGAGACGCCGGAGACGACCAGTATCCCACCCGAGCCGCGATTGATCCAGACCAGATGACGCCGGTCGAACCGCACCATGCCGGCGCCAAAACTGAGCGCCGCCCACCAGACGAGAGAGCCGAGCCAGACGCCGAGCACGAGGATCGCGGCGCGTCCTAATGTAGCCTCCGCGCCGGTGAAGCCGATCCCGGCGAAGATCGCCAGAAAGGCGAGGATCGTGATCGGGTTGGTGATCGTCAGCGCGAAGGTCGATAGGTAGTCGTTGAACAGATCTTCGGGGTCGCGCTGCGACTGGGTGCCGGCGAGCGGATCGGCGGTGAAGGCAGTGATGCCGATATACAGCAGAAAGGCGCCGCCGCCGACGCGCAGCCAGTCGCGGTAATCGAGCAGCAGGTCGGAAATAACGGTCAACCCGAACGCGGCGATGATGCCGAAGACGGCATCCGCCGTCGCGGCACCCAGACCTGACACAAAACCGGCGAGCTGGCCATGGAAGATCGTGCGGCGGATGCAGAGGACGCCGACCGGACCCGTGGGGACGGCGATGATGATGCCGACCAGCAAGCCCTTCAGCAAAAGTGCCAACCACATACCGAGCGCGCACCCGCGGTAAAATTGGCCGGCAGTCTCGGTTAACGACGAGAGCGGTGCAACCCGCTTACGGCCGCGAAGGACATCGGCTCGGGGCGCATTGCAGAGAACCGAGGCCGCGACATATGCTGTCCGAATCGCGCTATGCTGCGGGACATCGGATGACGGCAAGAGGTCAGCGATGAGCGACAGCGACGCAGGTGACGCCTACCAGTTCGAATTCATCTCGATCGACGGCGATAAGCTGCCGCTCGCCGACTGGCGCGGCCGGCCCGTATTGGTCGTCAACACGGCGTCTTTTTGTGGGTACACGCCGCAATACCGCGACCTTGAAGGCTTGTGGCAGCGCTATCGGCCGCGCGGTCTCGTCGTTCTTGGTGTGCCGTCAAACGATTTCGGCGAGCAGGAGCCCGGCACCGCGGCCGAGATCAAGCAGTTCTGCGAGGCCAACTATCACGTCGATTTTCCGCTGACCGAGAAATACCGGGTGGTTGGCGGCACCGCACACCCGTTCTATCGCTGGGTCGCCGCTCAGCTCGGCGAGGCCGGCGCGCCGCGCTGGAATTTCCACAAATATCTGGTCGGTCCGGACGGCCAGCTGGCCGGCGGCTGGCCGTCGCAGGTCAAGCCCACCGACACTGCGATCACGTCGGAGATCGAAGGGATGCTGCCGCCGGCGTAAGCGCCGGCGCCGGCCGATCGCTCGCTTCGTCCATCGGCAGCTCCCGCGCGCTGGCGAGAATTGCGATCGCCAGCCGCTCCTGCTTGCCGCGGATTTCGGTCTCGTGCCAGTCGAACAGGTTGCGGTCGAGCCCGGCGCGGACGATGAGCTCGTCCGACACGATCAATTCGCATTGGTATTCTTTGGTCAGGGCTTCGAGCCGGCTTGCGGTATTGACGGCATCGCCGATCGCGGTCAGCGCGGCCGCGCCGCCATAGCCCATTTCGCCGACGATCGCGGGCCCGGCGTGGATGCCGATGCCGATGCGCAGCGGCTCGGTGAGTTCGCCGCGGAGCGCGTCGTTGAGTTCGCCGAGCCTCAGTGACATGAGCCGCGCCGCGGCAAGCGCCTCGCGGCAGCCCGCATCGGCCTCCCCGTCGATCCCGAACAAGGCCATGACCCCATCGCCGAGGAATTTATCGACCCGTCCGCCGGCCTCGTCGACCGCTCGCCCCATCGCGTCGAAATAGCGGTTCAGGATGAACACGATATCGTAGGGCAGGCGGCCCTCGGCGAGCGCGGTAAACCCTCGGATGTCGGCAAATAGCACGGCGATCTCGCGCTCGCTGCCTTCCGTCAGATCGACCCGGCGCAGCCCGTCGGCCGCGTGAGCGAAGGGTGGCAGGAGCGGCGTCACCTCGACCGGCACGGTCGGGCGCAACTGGCAGGCGAGCCGCACATTGCGGCGCGCGCCGATGCGGTCGAGCACGCGTCTCTCCTCCTCGGAAGGGGCCGGCAGCCCAGGCAAGGCCGCTCGCACCCGCACGCGGCAAGTCGAGCAGCGGCCGCGCCCGCCGCACACCGAGGCATGCGCGATCTTCGCGAGCCGGCTGGCTTCAAGGATGCTAGTGCCGCGCAGGACGTCTATCGTGCGGCCATCGGGATAGCTGATGCGGATAAGGCCGCGGCGGCGCTCCCAATAATAGCGCAGGGCGCGGGCGAGCAAGACCCCGAACGGCAGCGCAAGGAACAGCCACGTCAATCCGTCGATGACCTGTTCGAGTGAGGCTGCGATTTCCGGGTTCGGCAGAGCCATGCCGGCAAACGCCCTCTCTGCCCAGCTCGGGTCGGCGGCCGCCAGTGCCGCGATGTGACGTTCAATTTCGAAGATCCCGAGCAGAGCAAAAACCGGAACGAGCACCGCGATAGTGAGCCCCAGCTCGCGCAACCTCGAATACCAGGGCCGCACCTTGAGCCAGAAATGCAGCCCGATCATCGCGTGCGCCCAGGCGACGATGAGTACGGTCATTTGCAGCAGCCCGTGCGTTGGCGAGCGGACCGCATAGACCCACAGAATGTAGACGTATTTGTTGGCGTCGGTGCCGAACCAGTCCGTCGCGATACGAAGATTGACGACGTGCCTGACCAGGAGGATCGGGATCATGAAGCCGAGCGCCAGCTGCGTCCACTCCGCGGCGCGCAATCGGAGGGTGCGGCGCTGCCATAAGGCCCACATTGCCAGCGCATAATGAACAGCAAAGCCGCCGTAGAGCAGCCCCTGCATCGGCCGTAGCGTCCACAGCGCCACGACCCAATGCAACGTCCGCTCCATCGCCCCGAGCGAGACGAGCCCGACCGCGTGGTTCAGGAGGTGCATCGTCACGTAGGACAGCATGACGAGGCCACTGGAGAGCCGCAGCCGCCGGATCATCGCGCTCTGCCCCATTTCCGGCGTAATCGGTTGCTTGCAATCATGCCAGCCGCCCGGTAACGCCTTCGGAGTTCGGCCGCTGCGCCGTGTGCGGTTCGGTCGCGGTGCCGCGGCCGGGGGGAACAGGCAAAACGGGCTGCCTCCTGCGGAGCGAGGGTATGCTGGAGATCCGCCATCTCGTCAAAAAATTCGGCCCGCTCGTGGCGGTCGACGATGTGTCGTTTGGCGTGGCGGCAGGCGAGGTCTTAGGCTTTCTCGGGCCAAACGGCGCCGGCAAGTCGACGACGATGAAGATGATCGCCGGCTTTCTCGCCCCGACCTCCGGGACGGCTGTGATCTGCGGCCATGACATCCATCTGGAGCCGCTCGCCGCGAAACGCCAGATCGGCTACCTGCCCGAAGGCGCGCCTGCCTACCCCGACATGAGCGCCGCCGAGTTTCTCGATTTCATCGCGCATATCCGTGGCCTGCGCGGCGCCGAGATGCGGCGGCGCATCGCCTATATCGCCGAGCTGATCCACATCGCCGATGTCATGGAACAGCCGGTCGACACCTTGTCGAAAGGCTATCGCCGGCGGGTTGGGGTCGCGCAGGCGCTGTTGCACGACCCTTCCGTTCTGATCCTCGACGAGCCGACCGACGGGCTCGACCCGAACCAGAAATACGAGATGCGCGGGATCATCCGCGACCTGAGCCCGCAGAAGGCGATCGTCATCTCGACCCATCTTCTCGAAGAGGTCGAGGCGGTGTGCAGCCGCGCGATCATCATCGCGCGCGGCCATGTCCTTGCCGACGGCACGCCGGCCGATCTCGCCTCCCGCTCGCGCCTTCACAACGCGGTTCGCCTTGATCTCGTGCCCGGCGATTCGAGTGCCATTGCCGCCGAACTGCGGACGCTGCCCGGCGTCGCTGCGGTCGAGACGTCTGGAAACAATGGTGCGACGCTCTGGATTCTGTCACAAGACGGCCAGCCCATTTCCGACGCGATCGTCAGGGTTGCTCGCGCGCAGGGCTGGCCGGTTACCGGCCTGTATGTCGAGCGCGGCCGTCTCGACGACGTCTTCCGCACGATCACCGCCCCCGAACGCGCGCCACAGCCTGCCCAAGCCGCTGCCTCACGCTCATGACCCGCACCTTCGCCATCTTCCGTCGCGAGTTCCGGGGCTATTTCGCGACGCCGCTCGCCTATCTGTTCATCGTCATCTTTCTCGTGCTGGCGGGCGTGCTGACGTTCTTCGTCGGCAATTTTTTCGAGCGCGGCCAGGCCGATCTGCAGTCCTTCTTCACCTTCCACCCCTGGCTCTATCTGGTGTTGATCCCGGCGCTGTCGATGCGGCTGTGGGCCGAGGAGCGCCGCAGCGGTACGATCGAATTGCTCCTGACTCTGCCGATCCGCCTTTCCGAAGCCGTCCTCGGCAAATTCCTGGCCGCCTGGTGTTTCGCCGGGATCGCATTGCTGCTGACCTTCCCATTCTGGATCACGGTCAACGTGCTCGGCGACCCCGATAACGGCGTGATCCTCGCCGGCTACATCGCCAGTTGGCTGATGGCCGGCGCGGTGCTGGCGATCGGCGCGGCCGTCTCGGCCGTAACAAAGAACCAGGTCATTGCCTTCGTCGTGACTGCCGCGCTCGTTTTCGTGCTGGCGGTCGCCGGTACGCCGGTCGTGCTCGGATTGTTGCAGGGCTGGGCGTCGAGTGGGTTCGTCCGCGCTGTCGCCGGCGCGAGCCTGTTCGGCCATTTCGCGGCGATCACCCGCGGCGTCGTCGATCTGCGCGACGTCGTCTATTTCGTCTCGATCATCGTCGCGTTCCTCGCCGCCAACGCCGTGCTGATCGGCCTGAAGAAGGCCGATTGACATGGCCCTGTCCGGCCTGACCGCCTCCCGCCGCGCGCGCGCCTGGATCGCGCTCGTCTGCATCGGGCTGATGCTGATCGCGGTCAACATCATCGCCGGCAACATCATCGCCGGCCGGCTTCCGGCGCCGCGCCTCGACCTGACCCGTGAGGGGCTTTACACGCTCTCACGCGGCACCCGCCAGACGTTGGCTCGCATCGACGAGCCGATCACGCTGCGCTTCTACTATTCAAGCCGGCTCGGCGATTCGGCGCCGGCGTATGCCGTCTATGCCCAGCGCGTGCGCGAATTGCTCGATGAATACGTCGCGGCGGCTAAAGGAAAGCTGCGTCTGGAAGTCTACAACCCGCAACCTTTCTCCGATGTCGAGGACCGCGCTGTCGGCTTCGGCCTGCAGGCGGTGCCGCTCGATGAACAGGGCGAGCAGGTGTTCTTCGGGCTGGCTGGCACGAACTCGACCGACGATCAGCAGACGATCGCATTCTTCGCGCCCGACCGCGAGCGCCTCCTCGAATACGATCTGACCCGCCTTGTCCACAATCTAGCCCTGCCGAAGCGCACGACGATCGGGCTGATGAGCAGCCTGCCGCTCGAAGGCGACATGATGGCAGCGAGGCGCGGCCGACCGATGCGCCCGATGGCGATCATGGAGCAATTGCGGCAGGTCGCCCGTGTCGAGACGATCGGCGGCGATCTCGATGCGGTGCCGCCCGACATTGACGTGCTTATGCTCGTCCATCCGCAAAACCTGCCGCAGAAGACGCTGTTCGCGATCGACCAGTTCGTGCTGAAGGGCGGCAAGGCGCTGGTCTTCGTCGATCCCTATTCCGAATTGCAGGCCGGCGAGCGCGCCCAGCCCGGCATGCCGGCCGACAGCGATCTCGAACCCTTGTTCAAGAAATGGGGGTTGCGCCTCGTGCCGAATACCGTCGCCGGCGATCGCCGGGACGCGATGCGGGTGGCGGTTCACGCACCTGGCGGCGCCGCGCAGGCGCTCGATTACGTCGCCTGGATGAAGCTGCGCGGCGCCGACATAAACCGGGACGACGTGATCACCGCCGATCTGAAGCAGCTGGCGCTGGGTTCACCCGGCATCCTCGAGCCGGTCGAAGGCGCGGCGCCGAAATTCGAACCGCTCGTCACGACCTCGCCCGAGGCGGAGAAAATTCCTGTCGACAAGGTGGCGCCGCTCCCCGATGTCTCGGCGCTGCTGACTGACTTCAAATCGGACAATACGCGCTACACGCTTGCGGCCCGCATCAGCGGCCCGGCCGAAACCGCCTTCCCGGAGGGTCCTCCAAAACCTGCGCAAGCGGCCAAGCCGGAAGAGCAGACCAAGCCCGCCGAAGCCGCGGCTCTGCCGTCCGATTTCCTCCGGCAATCGGCACGGCCGATCAACGTGGTTGTCGTCGCCGACACCGACATGCTCGACGACCGCTTCTGGGCCGATACCCGCGATTTCTTCGGCCGGCAAGTCATCATGCCGTTCGCCAACAACGCCGATTTCGTCGCCAACGCGATCGAGGTCTTGGCCGGCGGCGAGGATCTGATCGGTTTGCGCAGCCGCGGCAGCTCGGCGCGGCCGTTCACGGTCGTCGACGATATCCAGCGCGCCGCCGATGAGCGCTACGCCGCCGAGCAGCGCGGCTTGCAGGACAAGCTCAAGCAGACGCAACAGAAACTGCGCGAGCTGACCGGCAACGAGCCTGGGAATGCAGCGAATTTGTCACCCGAGCAGGCCAAGGCGATCGACGAGTTCCGCGCCGAGATGATCGCAACCCGCCAGCAATTGCGGGCGGTGCAGGCCGCCTTGCGCCAGGACATCGAATGGTTGAAGGCGCTTCTCGAATTCTGCGACATCGCGCTGGTGCCGATCCTCGTGGCAATCGCGGCGGTCGTGCTTGGCGCGGTTCGCGTGCGGCGCCGCCACCGCCGTCAGGACCGGCCTGCGCTGGCGTGAATAGGGCAGAGGTGTAATGCAAAGACGTGGATTCGTTCTGCTCCTCGGCGCGACGGTCGTGCTGGTAGCCGCTGCGATTTTTGTGATCGCCGCCGGTGACCGCACGGCAAGCCTGCCGCCGTCCGGCGAGCGCGCCCTTCCGGCACTCGCGGCCAAACTCGGCGACCTCGCCTGGGTCGGCCTGTCGCGCGGCACGACCAAGATCGATTTCGCCGCGATCAATGGCCGCTGGGCGGTCGCCGAGAAGGGCAATTACCCCGCATCGCAAGGCAAGCTGCGCCAATTACTGCTCGGGCTTGCCGATCTGAGGTTGATCGAGCCGAAGACCGAGCGGCCGGAATTGTTCGCCCGGCTCGATCTCGACGATCCGGTCAACGGCAAGGCGACAAACGTCAAGCTCAACGACCGTCCCGGCCAGATCGTTGCGGAGTTGATCATCGGCAAACGCCGCACCGACCCGCTCGGCGTCGGCAACGACACCTTCTATGTGCGCAAGCCGGGCGTCGATGGTGCCTGGTTGGCGCGGGGTTCGCTCGACGTCACGGGCGACATCGTCGATTGGCTCGATCGTCGCATCATCGACATCCCAGCCGCGCGTATCGCCTCCGTGAAGTTCGCCGCGGCCGATGGCAGCACGCTGGTGCTGAGCCGCGCTGAGCCGGGCGGCAGGTTTGCGGTCGCCGACGCCCCGACCGACACAAAATTCAAGGGACCGGCGACACTCGCCGAACCGGCCGGGGCGCTCGCCGCGCTCGACCTCGCCGATGTCAGGCCCGCAGCCGATCAGCCTGTACCGGACAGCGGCATCGAAACGGCTTCGTTCGCGACCTTCGGGGGGCTGACGATCGATCTGCGGCTGTTCGCGCGCGACAATGCGGACTGGCTGGCTATCGCCGTCTCGGGCAATGACGCGGCCGAAGCCGAGGCGAAGGCGATAAACGCGAGGGTGGTCCCTTGGATCTATGCGATCACGCCCGATCGCGCGAAATTGCTGCGCACTCGGCTCGCCGAACTGGTCGAGCCCGCCAAGGGGTCGTGAGCCTACGTGAGCATTACAGTGATCGACCCGCCGCCGGCTTCGCCTTGTCTCGGGATTTGTCTGATGGATCCCGCGACCCGCATGTGCCGCGGCTGCCTGCGCACGGTCGAGGAAATCCGCGCTTGGTACGAGGCGAGCCCCGCCGAAAAACGGGCGATCCTCGCCCGCCTAGACTTGCGCCGGCGGGACACGACCCAGCACCGATGACGGGGGTCCGGCGGCATTGTGGGGCCATCATTCTCCTGCTGACCGCGGGCTGCGCCGCCGGGGGCGGTGATTGGGTGAAGGCCGGGGCGGACAACACGGCAGCGCAAGCCGCCTATCAGGATTGCCGCGGGCTCGCCGACACCGCCGTCGAGACCGACCGCGCGATCGATCAGGACATACTCGCCAGCCGGCAAAACGACTGGCAGCGCGCCAGCGTCGTGCGCACGCAAACACAAATCATGCACGAGCAGACCAGCGACCGCGCCGGCGCGATCGTCGCTTCCTGCATGAAGGCGAAGGGCTTCAGAGCGAAGCCCTGAGGCGGCGGATCAGCCGGCCAAGCAACAGATCAAGCCCACACCAGCAAGACGAGCGCCGCGGCGGCTCCGGCCACCCAGCAATAGATCGCGAACGGCACCAGCGCATCGTCGAAATTGTGCCGCCGGAAGTATCGCATCAGGAAGGCGACGCTGAGATAAGCGGTAATGCCCGCGACGACGCCGGCGGCGATCGCCAGCCCGCTGATGCCGGCACCCGGCAAGGCGAGCAGCTTTGGCACCTCCAGCACTGCCGCGCCGGCGATGATTGGGGTAGCGATCAGAAACGAGAAGTGCGCCGCCTCGGCGTGATGGAGGCCGGCGAACAATCCGCCGACCATTGCCGCCCCGGACCGCGAGATCCCGGGGATGAAGGCGGCGCATTGCCAGAAGCCGATCGCGAGCGCGCCGCGCCAACTCAGCGTCTCGAGTGTCTGCTGCTCGCGATGCGCCGGCGCGCGGTTGCGCAGGCGATCGCCGAGGAGCAGCAGCAGCCCATTGACGATCAGGAACAGGGCGGCGATCAACGGCGAGGCGAACAAGCTGCGGACCAGCTTTTCGAAAAGAACCCCGATGATCACGGCCGGTATGGTCGCGACAATGATCAGGGTTAGCAGATGCCTCGCCTTGGCAGTCGACGCACCGTTCCGCGCGGCAAATCCGAACAGGCCTTGCACGACGAACAGCCAGTCCCGCCAGAAGTACAGTAGCAGCGCAACTGCCGTGCCGACATGCAGTACCACGATGAAGGGAAGGAACGCGGGTGCGTGCTGGTCGACCGGCCAACCGAATAGGGCGGGCACGATCACCGCGTGACCGAGGCTGCTGATCGGAAACAGCTCGGTGACCCCCTGCAGGATCGCGATGGTAAAAGCGTAAAACGCGGTCATGAGTCCCCTGATCTGCGCCGTTGGCTGTGCCGCCTTTGTTTAGGGCAAGAGAGCAGGCTTTGCCATCCTGGGCGGCCGGAGGCCGTCAATGCCGCTCGGCGACTAGCCCGGTCCACCGCTCCGGCAGCAAGGCGGCGGCGGCGAGCACCGCGGCCGGCAGAATCAGCGCCGCGGCGCCCCACCCTGCAGCCAAGGTGCCGATCGCCGCGCCGACCGCGTAGCAGACGAGGATCGCGAGGATCAGCCGCCTTTGACCCTCGCGCTTCGGCGGCTGTCCGGGTACGGCCTCGGCGACCAGCCGCTCGCCGAGGCGCTGAAGGTCTCCGGTGATGAAGGCGACGTTGACCGCGACCACCCCGTGCGTCACCGCCTCGTTCTGCATCGCCATTGCCGCGGCCAGCACCGGCACGGCGGCGAAGCCGAGAAATCCCGTCGCGGCGGCCGCAATGATACCTGCCTCGAGGAGCAATGACAGACGGGGTGAGCGATGCGTCCGCAACAGCAGGCGAACGGCAAGGATGCCGAGCAGGAATGCGAGCGGCAACGAGGCGCACCAAGCGGCCCGTGCCCAATGGCCTGCGGCAAGGCCGATGCCGAAATCGACCAGATTGCCGGTCATATTGGCCGCAAAGGCTCCGCCCAGCTGCAGATAGCAGATCGCGTCGACATAGCCGGCGATGCCGGCGAGCAGTGCCGCCCAGAGCAAAGCTGTTCTCCCGGGCTAAACCCCTCTCCTGCACCGCGGGAGAGGGAGGGGCCCAGCGCGTTCGCGCTGGGAGGGTGAGGGTCTTAACCCGGAAACACCCTCACCCGCCTTCGCGCTGCGCGCTCAGGCACCCTCTCCCGCAGTGCGGGCTGTGCGCGAAATTAGCGCATTCTCGCTCGGCTTTCGTGGATTTCGATCAGCAGCCATGAAAGATAGATATTCCCTGTTTCCAGGTCGGAGCAACCGGAGGCGACACAAGCACGCGCATTACAGAAACGGATACAATCTCGGTGCCTAGCGTTCATGGTCAGTGCCGGTGGGCCGGTGGGCGAAAACGGGTGCGAGATGAGCGACCCTACCGAACAAGAAGTCCTCGACCAAATCCGCGTCTCGAAAATCCTCGGGCCGCATTACTACGGCTCGCAGGCCCGGCCTCCGCAACCGGGCGTTTGGCTTTTTAAGTTCGCCATTGAGGTCGGCACGGAAACCTACGTCTTCCATGCCACCGTTCCAGCCTCACTGCCGGAACCGGAACGTGAGGCCGACGCTGTAAGGCAGTTCAAGGAAATCGTCGCTTTGATCGCCAAAAAAAGTCGCGGCGTTCTGATCCCGATCAGATTTAGGAGGCGCTCAATCTTTCCTTTACGCGGCGGCACACCAATGCGCCATAACCAGTAAGGGTCCGACAAGAAGCTGTCGAACCAGCGTAAAATCTTTTCCCAGAACGATACTAGTTGGGTGTCGTCGTAGATATAATTCGGCTTCATGCCTCTATTTAGTCGGAGGAAAAAAGGCCGGGGCGACTTGGCCCCGGCCCATAAGCGAGGGTCAGACTGGCTCAGTCGGCGGCATCCTTTTGGTCGTCAGCCGCCCTCTGGAAAATGGCCGCCAAGAACTCGACCCCGATGCGACGCTGATACATCAGCGCGATCAGGCACGAGAGGTTGTGGCAAAGCACCTTGCAGAGCGCCTCGTTCTTCATGGCGACCTCTGTCTTGCTGTTCAGACTGTCGCCAAATTTCCGTTTCATCGCCGAGAACGCGGCCTCGATCAGAGAGCGCTTGTGGTAATGGTCGAGCGACCCGTCGAGGTCCTTGTTCCACTCGATGAACTTCTCCTTCCATATACCGCCACGACGGCCCGTGTGAGACGACTTGAAAGGGATGAACCCCTTCGCGCCGATGGCGGCGATTGCCTTCTGGTTCTTGACGACGTTATAGATGCGGTCGCAGAGGACTTCGCGGATCGTGAAGTTCTGCGCCGTGATGCGCAGCAACTCCTCCAACTGGTGGAGATCGGCGGCGTCCCGCTCCTTGATGACCACGGCAGTAATGATGGTGGTCTCGGTCCCGCACATCGCGTGCATCTTGGCCCAATCGCGCTCGTCCGATCCGCGATATTTGATGTCCTGCCAGCGCACAAATCGACTCCCGACGAAGCCGGTCGAGTCGATGGCGAACACCCGCTCTATCGGGACCACCGGGAGACTGCTCCTGATGATGAGGTCGTGGAGGATTGCGGTCGCTGCCTCGCTTTCCAGAAACGCGGTAATCCTGCCGAACTTGATGGGTCTTGTGAGGTAGCCCTCCTTGTAGGCGCGATTGAGACGCGGAATCACGAGCCGCGCCGATTTATCCAGGTAGACCTTAGTGATGCAGGCGAACACGCGGTCTGACAGCGGAACCGGGCGTCGTCCCATCAGGTGCTCCGGCTGGCGGATGCTCTGACAGAGCGCGTGCAAGAGCGGCTCGAACTCGTCCTCCTCGTTCGTTTGCGTCTCGTTGTAGAGGGGCCAATCGCGCGGATAGGTCGGCTTGCGCGGCGGACGCTTTGGGCCGGGTGGCGGCGTGCTGTGCACGGCTACGCCGTCTTCCCGGTCACCTCGGAGCACGTGTTCGACCGCATAAATGTGCTTGCATTTCGCGCCACCGTGATCCCGGAAATCGGGACACGTGCAGGTTGCCTCAGTCGGGTTGAGACCAACCTTGTAGCGCCTACGGCGCGCCTTTTCCGAAGGAACGGACCAGCTACCGTCTGGTCGCTTTTTGATCCGGCTCTTGAAGCGTTCGGCGATTTCCCGCCCGCGCTCTTTGCGCCGCTGTATAGCCCACTCTCGCATCATCGCTCTCCTTGACAAGAGAGCCGGGATGCGCCACGTACGGTCGGTGCAAGCCTTGCCGCGTGGGAGTAGCATCCCGGCAGGGTTTCCGCCATCGCGTCAACGGTGGCGGCGGAACGGGTCGGGGTTTTCCTCGGCCCGTTTTCGTTCGGGCCGTCAGGCCAAATCTCATGATCCAGCCTTCTTTTCAGGAAACGACCAAAATCCACGATTATCAGAAGCCAATAAACCCCTGGCTTTAAGTTTCGATAAAAAATTTGCCAAATTGGCTCTCGGACTCTGAACACCAAGGAATAACTGACGCTTGCGTGCGGGTTCGAGCATATTATCAATATGCTGCGGGCCATTGGTTTCGATCAGTTCCTTTATCAGCTTATAGACCCGCTCTAACTTAGAACTCGGTCTAAGTATGTCCTCAGGTGATTCTGTATCGCTTTCTTCTTCAAGTGAGACCTTCCTTTTTTGGATAGGGACTTGGATGTGGTGGCCCGGAACTTTGTCGTGAGAAGTTGGACCGTCAGCCGCTCCCGCCTTATCGATATCCGAAGGGTCTACTTCCTCCCAACCACCCGCACCGTGAATGATGTCGAGTTCTTCCTCATGGAAGGTGTTGTAGCAATCGCTGGCGGGGCCATCCTTGGTGCATGTATGTGACACGCCCGGTTTGACGAAAAACTCGCATGTATCGCACAAAAAGTATTGGGGTAGCGCGGCCAAAACCCCGTCAGGTGCTGCCTGCGTAGGCAGTTTCGCATCGCTTGTCGCGACCTCGGCGGGTGTATTCGCTTCTGACGACACGGCCTGTCGGGGCGATTGCGCATCTTTCGGCGCACCGCCGGGCACGTCCGACCCGTTTGGGATAAGCGACGCCGACGAGGACGACGCAGTCCCGGAGTAGAGTTCTTTGAAGGCACCGAGCAACACATCGAGCTTCGCCCGATCCTCTTCCAGCAACCCCATCGCGGCCTGGACGATGGCCTGCCTGGATTGGGGGTCTCTGGCTTCGTTCATCTTCAACTGCCCGGACGCCGCCGCTGCGTGAAGCCGCTCCATAATGGATATTATATCCAGACGGTCAAGCCCCTTTATGAGAGTTCGGAGATATTTTGTATCAGGTTGAGACATGATCGCCTCACGCTACTTTGCGGCTAAGAGCGCCTGCGGCGCAGCGATGGCGGTTCCGATGATTGAGTCGATCTCAGTAGCGATGTCCTGGTTTGCTTTCTCGACCGCTCGGATGAGTTCCGCACGCCGGCTCCACACTCGTTGATGGGCGACCAACTCGGAGCGATCCACACCCGTAAGCTCATCGCTGAGCTTACCGATCTGATCGAGCATCTGTCGAAAACGGTCGGATGTGATAAAGCGATAGATCGCGGCAGCTTTCTCAGAACGCCCTTCTTGGCTGAGCCTCGCCGAGTGCGTCGAGATGACCTGTCTCCGGAGGAGGCCCATCAAGACAATCACGCGCTGCGGCGCGGCAATAACGACGCCGTTCTCGACTGCTAACTGCTCACATCCGGCGGGAAAGGCTCGGGTTACCAGGACTGCGTGATCGGCCTTTTCCCGAAGCTGGTCGGCCCGCAGCTTCGCTATGTATTTGCTCATAAAGCGACTGGTGTTCTTTGCCTCGATCAAAATGCATCCGCACACTTTGCCGTTCTGGACGACGCGGACCCGAATATCACCGCCTTCAACACCCTTCTTGATACGCTCGATCTGATCCATCGGAAACTCGCGCGAGAGTTCCGAATACAAGTCGAGTTCGCCTTCCTCGCCGAGTTCATTTGCTGTTCTTCGTTGAAGTCGCCGCTGCAGGTCTTGAAGTTGCGCGTCGAGCTTCTGCCGTTCAGCGTATGCTTTGCTCCGTTCGGTGGCAACCGCTTGGGTTAGCTTCGTCTCGAAGCTCTCTCTCGCGGTCTGGATGCGTTGCACGACGAGTTGCTCGGCGGCTTTCAGGCCCTCTCGACGAGCGGCCTCGATTTCCGCCTTCTTCTTGGCCTCGGCCCGCGCCTGCTCGCGTGCAAACCGTTCGGTGAGGGCTTTTTCAGCCTGGGTGACGCGGGCGCGTCCCTCGGCTTCGATTCGCTCGCGGATACGCTTGTATTCCTGGCGTGTGATGGCCTGCCCGCACCACGGACACAGTTCTGTCGTTTCGCCTATGCGCAGCCCAGGCGTATGCGCGTGCTGCCTGCCTGAACGGGCGTTGACTGTCTCGGTGCTGTTCATCTATGGTCTCCGGCAGGCTGCTCGTTGCGTGCGATACTGCTTCTAACAGGCAACATTGCCCAGGTCAAGCAAAATCCGATTGTCATCGGAAGAGGCGCGGCAGGCGTGGGCAATGACCCCGGAGCAATCGCGTGCTGCACGGGGTTGGATCGGATGGTTGCAAACTGATCTGGCTAAGAAGGCGAATGTCTCTCTGCGCACGGTCGCGGCGTTCGAGCGCGGCGAAATCACCCCACTACCGAACAATCTCGGCGCAATGCAGCGGGCATTCGAGAAAGCCGGCTTACGGCTCCTTTTCGATCGCAAGGGGACTGCTGCCGGGATAGCTTGTCAGGCTGCCGAGATCGATCTCACTCGCCGCCACTCCGAATAGACGATCGGTATGGTCGGGAGAAGCCGGGCCAAAATCTGCGTCGCGTCGGGATATAAATAATTACAAACTATATCAACAAACCGGATAGATGATCCTATATCTACACCAAGCAATCAGAAAAGAGGATACCGCCTCCATGTCAATAAAACAGCCCACAATGGCAATAGCGGCTGCCGCTCTGTTCGCCGCAGTAGGCTCCACATCCGTATCGGCCCAAGAAAACTGTGGCTTCATGTATCAGCGTGTGATGGAAGCCTATCAGATGCAGTCATCGCACTATGGACAAATGCTCAATCACTACAACGCACGATGCCTCTCCGGCTCATCGGCCCGACCGACCTGGGACGGCGATCACCGACATCGGTACGACCATGATCGCGGTAGGTATGACAACGATCGCCTCGGCTATGACTACGATCGCGGGCGTCGGGGCTGGTAGTCACGCGCCCTATGGACCGGCATTCCGGTATGGCCCAACCGGCTGTCCCTCCGGGATGGCCGGCCCGCGTCGCTCATGCAGCAAGCCCCGATAACCAGGAGTCGTAGTCATGGATAAAGATCGGATCGCGGGAGCCGCGAAAGGCATCAAAGGCTCGGTCAAGGAAGCGATCGGCAAGCTCGTCGGCGATGCCAAGTTGCAAGCTGATGGCAAGGCTGAGCGCACCGCCGGCAAAATCCAGAATTCCGTCGGTGGCATGAAGGATACCGTGCGGGAGATCGTCAAGGAGTGACCAAGCGGTTGCGCGAAGCGGCGGCGGCTCGCCGCCCGCATGATTGCGGCGTCCCGCGTCGTGTTTATCGGCGGGATGGCGCGATGGCGGACGCCGCTGCTCGGCTCTTTTGTTGGGGTAATGCTCGTGATGCGGGCAAGATCGATGCAATGGCCGCTCACAAGATCGTCAATCCCCATATCGTGCCGGAGATGACGACCGCTAAGAGAACAAAGGCTGCTATTAACGCCAAACTGAGGAGCGCCCCGTCCTCCTCCAAATAGGCAAAGGCGACCAGCGAGATCAGAGCAGCCGGCGGAACGTTGCTCAATGGAACAGGGATAAAAAGAGTCAGGCTCACCAGGAGCACCACCCCGCCAACCAACCGTCTCGTCGCCTCGAACGGCGTCATCCAGCGGGGATAGATGAAGCGCTCTAAAAATTGCAGGAGCGGCACAGCCCAACCGACGATCGCAAGAAGCCGCCGCGTGTCGAAAGACCAGGAGGCAAGGCGGCCCGGAAAGATCGGTGCGGCGTCGGATCGTAGCATCTGAAAGGCTGGAACCGTGAGCAGCACGCCGGCTACCGGCGACACCCCCGGAATTAGCGCCAGGAAGGCCAGGAGCAGGAGGATGATGCCGAACGAGCGCTCACCGAGGCGGTCCATCAGCCATCCCAAGCTCACGCGCTCGGCGGTCGCTTCATCAACCAGAGCACCCAAAACGCGCGATGTAGGAATGCGTTCGGCCATTTTGAGTGAGCATACGTATCATTCGATGCTGGAAAGGGAGCAAATCGCCAATGCATCCGCCAGTGGAATTGGGATCAGATTTCTGGCGTGGCAATTTCGTTGCCCATGTTCCTGGGGCAGCTTAGTTTGATGGGTCCGCGATGGTCGAGGAGATCCGATGACCGGAGCCAAGCAGCGCCGCTCCTTGGAAGAAGCGATCGTCGATACCGTTCGCGAACCGCTGATCGTGCTCGACGAGGCAATGCGCGTTCTCATCGCGAGCCGATCCTTTTATAGCGCTTTCCAGGTGACGAAGCAGGAAGCCGAGGGCCGTTCTCTCTTCGAGTTGGGCAACGGCCAATGGAATATCGCCTCATTGCGCGAGCGTCTCGGGAAGATCATCCCGGATCACGCCACAATCGAGGGGTTCGAGGTCGAACACGACTTCCCGACGCTCGGGCAGCGCACGATGCTGCTAAACGCGAGAAAGGTATTCTACGAGGGCAACGGCAGCACGAGCCTGCTGGTGGCGATCGAAGATGTCACCGAGCGTCGTGTTCTGGAACGCGAGAAGGACGAATTGCTGCGGCAGAAAGACCTTCTCCTTCAAGAGATGAATCATCGGATCAACAACAGTCTGCAAATCATTGCCAGCATCCTTCTGTTGAAAGCGCACACGGTTCAATCAGAAGAAACGCGCCGGCACCTGCAAGAGGCGCATGAACGGGTCATGTCGGTAGCAGCGGTCCAGGAACAATTACACCCGACGCCGTTCGGGACGCAGATCGAGGCGAAGTCGTATTTGACAAAACTCTGCGAGAGCTTGGCCGGATCAATGATATTAGACGCGCAACCGGTCTCCATCAGGGTCGAGGCTGGCGAGGGGGCTACGACATCCGAGCAGGCCGTCAGCATGGGCCTGATCGCCACCGAGCTTACGATAAATGCGCTCAAACACGCCTTTCCAGGTGGAGCCAATGGCAACATCGTCGTGGGTTTTGAGTCAACCGCAAGCGCATGGCGTCTGTCGGTGTCGGATGACGGAGTGGGGATCAGCACGCGCTTGCCCGACGCACCTGTAAGGATCGGCCTCGGCACGAGCATCGTCGAGGCGCTGACCCGGCAGCTTGGTGGGCGGATCACGACATCCGCAACCTCACCCGGCACGACTGTTTCAGTGACCGTGCCCCGAGCCGCGTAACCTCTCAGGCTTGCTGTGGGGGGTGGAGGCAGCAGCGAGGGCTAAGTCAATGGCTCTGGCGAGTTCAGCTTCGCGGAACGGTTTGCGGACAACCACTGCATCCGGCTTACGCAGCCGCAGCCTTCCAGCATCTCCGCTGATGAAGACGTGTGCGAGAGGCCCCGCTCGGAGTATTTCTATTTCCTCGACAGCGGAAACGCCGCTTCCCCGACCCAAGCCGGCATCCACGATCAGCAGGTCCGGGCCGTAGCGAGTCGCGGCGATCACCGCCTCGGCCTCGGTGGCCGCTGTCGCGCAAACGTCGTGCCCCATGCCTGCGAGCATTTCCGTCAGCAGCATGGCAATCAAGGCGTCATCCTCGATGACGAGCACGCGGAGAGTTTTCATCAACCGGTAGATGCGCACTCATAAGGTGCTTGGGCAAGTGTCATTTTGCGGGGCGCTCAGCCTTGACCTTTGGTCGCCGTTGGGAGCGAACAAGACTGTCCGAGACTTGGATATAAATAATTACCAACATAAACACACGGTCGGGGCGATACGCCCCACATATTACTATGATCCTTCCCGCAATCAGAAATGATTTCGGATGGATTTACACTACATCTGAACCTCCTGAGGGCATGGATATGTCGAGTGAAAGTCTTCTGGTGATTCTGTTCGTCGGCGTGGTCGCCGGCTGGTTGGCCGGTCAAATCGTGCGCGGAACCGGTTTTGGACTCGTTGGTGATCTCGTTGTCGGGATTGTTGGTGCCTTCATAGGAGGTTGGCTGCTGCCTCGGCTCGGCGTCCATCTCGGTGTCGGAATCATCGCCGCGATCTTGAACGCCACGATTGGCGCGATCCTGTTGCTGCTCGTCGTCAGGCTCGTCCGGGGTGGCAGCAGTTGGGGTGGCAATGGTTGGGGCCGTCGTTGGGGCAGTTGGGGCAGCCGTTATTAGAGCGCGCGGAAAACAGCGCGCCCTAGGTGCCCTATGTCAATGATCGTGTGGATTCTCCTGGGGTCACTGCTGGGGCTGATTGCAAGCAGGACCGTCAGCACCACGGGCGAGGGAACCGTCGTGGACATCCTGCTCGGCATTGTTGGTGCGCTTACCGGCGGCTGGCTTTTCACGCTTTTAGGCGGCGGCGGAACAATCGGCTTCAACGTCGCTACCGTCTATAACGCCGGCATCGCCGCAATCGGCGCGATAATTACTCTGGCGCTGTATCACGCCTTTCTGCGCCGCCGCATGTTGTGAGTCGCAGCGAGACGGTTTCCGCGCGAGGCGGGTTGGTGCGCGCCGCCGGCGAACAATGGAACAACTGTTCAACAAATTGGAGCTTGCCCATGACCCCGCATGAAACCGCCCTCGTTACGACACTGCTCGAACGGCTCAAAAAGACCGATAGCCCTGACAAGGATTCCGAAGCCGAGGCGCTGATCCGCCACACTACGGCGGAGCAGCCTGATGCTGCCTATCATCTCGTGCAAACCGTCTTGATTCAGGATTTGAGCTTGCGCGTCGCACAGAACCGGATCGCGGAACTCGAGAAAAGCCTGGCAGAGGCGACGACAACCTCATTCTTACCCCGTAGCTTCCTGGGCGGGTTCGCGACCACGAACGAACCGGCTGCAAAGGCTGCTGCACCGGCCGGCTAAGACTTGGTGATCGCGCTCACGGGTGGCGGCGATACTGCGCGTGGTCGGCCCGAGATCGCCCTGGTAGTCGTGGGTGCCGGGAGCACCGGAGCAACTGGGCCTCCGATTTGCCCTTGGTTTAGTCGGTAAGAAGATTGCCCGTGACAAAGACGCAGCCAAAGACATCGACGCCGCTCGCGGTGCTCGTGGCGGAAGATGAGCCGACTGTTCGCGCTCTTGCGGAGTCGATTATCGCAGACCTTGGCTATTCGACCTTCTCAGCAGCAAATGCGAGAGAGGCACTTGCCGTCTTGGAAAGTGGCTCGCCCATCACATTGCTGTTCACGGACATCAATATGCCTGATGGGCCAGATGGCCTCGATGGATTTGAATTGGCGCGGCGTGCTGTCGCAATTCGCCCAGGCTTGCGCGTCATCTACACGACTGGCGGCGGGCTGACAGACGGGATGACCGCCCTGTTTGTCGAGATCGGCACTTTTCTTCCGAAGCCCTATACCCGCGAGCAGCTTATCCAAGCGATGAAAAACCGGGCGAGCCGAGATGAGTCCCGACATGAATCGGCACGTGTCAGCGGGGCAGACCTGATTGGGAAAGACGCTGGCTGACTGCGATATATTCATATATCGCAGTCAGCCAGCCTCAAGCCGTGTCATTCTCGATCAAGATTTGGCGATTTCGTTCAGGAACGGATATTTCGCGCACAGCCTGCACCGCGGGAGGGTCAGGCC
>Ga0185299_10002155_pt1 | contig 32085 bp, 32 predicted proteins | sample PaiPotPPA55metaG_FD_128002 | JGI IMG/M metagenome (GOLD analysis project Ga0185299, IMG submission 128002) | Iron sulfur acid spring bacterial and archeal communities from Banff, Canada, to study Microbial Dark Matter (Phase II) - Paint Pots PPA... ...
AGGCGCTCCAACATCCGCTGCTCGTCCTCGCTGAAGACCAGGAGCCGACGTCTCCTCTGAAAGGGCATGCCCCATTAAAGCATTGCTAGGGTCATATGCCTAGTTACTTAGAGAATACTCATCTAGTTGCGGTAGAAGTAGCGTGAACCTTTACTTAAGCACCTCTTGTAACGGAGCTCGTCGGGTTTGATTTGACCCGGGGTTAGCGAGCAGTAACAACCGCCGCAGTTCTCTTCTCCATCGGAACAAACTCCCGCACGTCTTGTCCTGTATAGATCTGCCGTGGACGCGCGATCTTCTGCTCGGGATCGGTGATCATCTCCTGCCACTGTGCCAGCCATCCTGCCGTGCGGGGAATTGCAAAAAGCACCGTGAACATCTCAGGCCGGAAGCCCATGGCCTGGTATATGATCCCAGAATAAAAGTCGACATTCGGATAGAGTTTGCGCTTCACGAAATATTCGTCTTCCAGCGCGATGCGTTCCAACTCAAGGGCGATCTCCAGCTTCGGGTTGCGCCCAGTAACCTCGAAAACCTGCTCCGCAGTCCATTTGATGATCTTCGCCCGAGGATCGTGGTTTTTGTAGATGCGGTGTCCGAATCCCATCAGCTTGAACCCAGCTTCTTTCACCTTCTTGATATAGGCGGGCACCTTGTCCTTCGAACCGATCTCATCCAGCATCTTCAAGACCTCTTCATTGGCTCCGCCATGCAATGGCCCAGCAAGGGCGGCGGCGGCCGACGCCATGGACAAGTAAGGATCGGTTTGCGCGCTGCTCACGGAGCGCATAGCGTTGGTGCCGCAGTTTTGCTCGTGGTCAGCATGCAATATGAACAGGATATCGAGCGCCCGCGCAATTGCGGGATTCGCCACGTACTTTGGCTCGACCATCTTCCAGAGCATGTTCATGAAATTCTCGGCGTAGCTCAAATCATTGTCGGGATAAACGTAGGGGAATCCCACATTGTGCCGGTACGACATGGCCGCAATGGAGGGCACTTTCCCGATCAGCCGTTTGATTTGCAGAAGGCGGTTCGCCTGATCGTGCACATGCCGGGCATCCGGATACACGGTCGAGAGCGCGGCCACTGTGCTCACAAACATTCCCATGGGATGGCCGTCGTAGCGAAAGCCTTCCATAAATTTCTTGGTGCTCTCGTGCAGCATGGTGTGGTGCGTAATATCGTAGACCCAGCTTTTCAATTCAGTTTCGGTCGGCAATTCTCCAAACAGGAGCAGGTACGCGACTTCCAGAAAGGTGCAGCGCTCGGCCAGCACTTCGATGGGATATCCGCGATAACGCAAAATTCCCTGGTCACCGTCAATGTAGGTGATGCTGCTGCGGCACGATGCCGTGTTCATGAAGGCCGGATCGTACGTCATCAGCCCAAAATCTTCCGGACCTGTCTTGATCTGCCGCAGGCTCATCGCGCGGATGGTACCATCCTCGATCGGAATGGTATAGGTCTGTCCTGTTCGATTGTCGGTGATGCTGAGTGTGTCCTCTGACATGGAAGCGATACTCCTCTGTTTACGCTACACGGCTAGCTTACCCTTAATCGCTTTCAGAACAAACTGCGGTGACGGAAATCACGACGCTCTGTGACGAAACAGCAATTGCGGCCTGGCTGAGGGATTTGTACGCCATTTCGCGTATCGCAAAAAAAAACGGCGGCCGAGGCCACCGTTTGCTGACTCGCATAGCCTCTAGTTTGAGGACGAATCCTCCCGGCGCTTTAAGGTTGGGCGATCGTCGTCAGTCTTGCTATCGCCCGTCTTGTCATCGCCACTGGCAGAAGTCCGGCGCAAGCTGGGCTTGTTCTCGTCTCTCTGATCCAGCACCTTATGGCGATTCTCGATCGAGGCCAGCCGTGATTTAACATCATCGAACTCCGACGTGGTCACAACGTATTGGGTCTTCGCCGGTAAAATCTTGCGGATCTCTTCTTGGGTTTTCTCGATCCGGTCCGGAGTCTGGGGATGCGTATCGAATGTTTTCGCCAAGGTTCCGGGCTTCTTCTTCTCCATGGCCTGGATTTTTTCGAAGAAGGAAACGAACGCCGAGGGATCGTATCCGGCACGATACATGTATTCCACTCCAAGATAGTCCGCTTCCGCCTCGAAGCCGCGCGAGAATTTCAAAAAGCCCAGCATCGCCGCCGGTCCTGCTGCTTCGTAAGCCCCATAGCCAATCCCTCCGCCCACAAAGATCAGCGGAATGGTTGCGAGTTGCATCAGCGTGCCCCGAGTCTGCTCGCGGGCCAGGTGACAGGCTGCCACATGCGCAATCTCGTGCGCCATGACGCCCGCCATTTCGGCCTCTTCGTCGGCCGCCAGGATCAATCCGGAGTTCACATAGAAGAATCCGCCCGGCAGCGCCATGGCATTCACCACGTCGGAATCAATCACCTTAATGGTAAACGGCACTTGCGCGTCCGAGTTCCGAACCAGGTTTTGCCCAATCCGGTTCACGTACTCCGTAACCACGGGATCATTGACCAGCTTGATCTGCGATTCCACCTGCTGCGCATAGGAGCGGCCCATGGCCACTTGCCGCTCGATGCTGTACCAGTTGCCTACGCCGCGGCCGCAACCGACGTTGCGATTTCCCACTGCATCCACATCGGTTTTCGTGCCGTCGTGCTTGATCTGGCTGTCATCCTGCGTCGGCAAATTGGCCGGCTTCTGTGCGGGAGCATTCTGAACATCACCCGCCTTGGGCTGGTTTTTATCATCCTGATCCTGCGCCATCGTCCAGGGCACCGCGCTGAACGCCGCCATCGCTACGCCAGTTACCAGCCAACGCAACTTCATAAAGGACTCCTTTAGCGCTACTCTTACCCGGATTATACGCCCCGCATGCCCTCAATAAGGCGGACCCTTCCGTAAACGTTTAGACGTTCGTTTTCCCCTATGGGGTTATCCGCTTGTCGAAACTTCCGTGGAACTTGGCTGCGCCTCGCCCTCCCCCCTTGCCCCATTCCAAGCCCAGTCGTACCATGGCCGTCGTTGTGCTCAGAGTCGTTGTCCTGAGCCAAGGAGGTAGTTTTGATCGACCGCCGCCATTTCCTCTCGACTGCAGCTACCGGCCTTGCTGCCGTCACCGCCCTCCGCGGAAATCTCGTTGCCCAGCTCGCCAGCGCCCCTTCTACGCTTCCCGATTCTGCGCTGTTCGACAAGAACGAAGACGCTTACTGGGCCGAGATGCGCAAGCAATTCCTCATCCCGGAAGACGAGATTTATCTCAACAATGGCACGGTCGGCTCCAGTCCCGTGCCCGTGCTGCGCGCGATTTTCGAGGGCTACAACACTACCGAGAGAATGGACCAGCAGGACCCAGAAGACTACCCCATCTGGGGATACGCCGCCTGGAACGAGTTTCGCGATCCCCTGGCCGCCTTCGTGGGTTGCCATCGCGATGAAATCGCGTTACTCCGCAATGCCACGGAAGCCAATAGCTACATCGCCAATGGTATCGACTTGAAGCCGGGCGACGAAGTCCTCATGACCGACCAGGAGCATCCCGGCGGCGAGCACCCCTGGAACCTGAAGGCTAAACGCTACGGTGTGGTAGTAAAGAAGGTCACATTGCCGCGGCCGGTAAAGGACGCCGCCCAGGTACTCAATCTTTTCCGTGACGCCATTACTCCCCGCACGCGTGTCATGTTCTTCAGCCACATCACCACGTTCTCCGGCGTCGTTCTGCCCGCGAAAGAACTCAGCGCGCTCGCCCGCTCGAAAGGCATTCTTTCCGCAGTCGACGGGGCCCACGTGCCGGGAATGATGCTGCTGAACATTCAGGAAATCGGCTGCGATCTGTACTCCGCAAGCCCGCACAAGTGGCTGCAGGCGCCTAAGGGCTCCGGCTTTCTGTATGTGCGGGACGAGGTCATCGACCGCTTGTGGAACACGATCGTCACTGAAGGTTGGGACGACCCCAAGCTCCGCGCCGAACGCTTTCAGCGTATCGGAAGTTCCAACGTTCCCGCCCTTTGGGGACTGCGAGCCTCAATCAAACTCGCCCATGAGGTCGGCATCGAGCGCATCGAGCGCCGGCATCGCGAACTCGCCGACTATATCCTCGACCAAATGAAGAAACGCGGCGCCGAATCCTGGACGTCGCCCGACCCCGCACTGCGCTGTGCCATCGTAACCGTTAACGTCCCGCCCGTCCCGCGCATGGACCTGGAAGAGTGGATGTGGAAGACACACAAAATCCGCATTCGCGGAGCCGACCCGAACAAGCTGCGGCTGTCGACGCCTTACTACCTGCAGAAGGAGGAAATTGACCGGTTCTTGGAGAAGTTTGACCAGTACAAACGGCAAAGGAACGTCTGATCACGCGTGACGAGAATATCCGCCGCAGCCGGCTGATTAAAACCGTTTGGTAAGACCAGCCACGATATACTCAGGCTAGGAGGTGACCTATGGAGATCCTTCTACTTGTAATTCTCGTGTGCATCCTGCTCGCGCTCGCCGTTCGGGCGTGGAAGAGTTACGAAATCGAGTTACGGAAGACCTTCGGCGCTCCGAACGTCTCCGTGTCCTTCGATCCGCTCCCCTTCGAGGACTTCAGTTCGAGCAATACATCCCATATCCAATCAGCCCACCATGGCGACTTTGGCTGCGCAGACGCCCACCACAGTGCATGCGACAGCGGCGGACATGGCGGATTCGATGCGGGACATGTCGGCTGTGATGGCGGAGGACACCACTAACAAACACACACAGCAACCTAGTCGTAATACTCCAGCCCCAAATGCGTAATCAGTTCCTCGCCTTTCAAATGCCGCAACGTATTCTTTAACTTCATCAACTGAATAAAAAGATCATGCTCGGGATACAGTCCCGGCGCGGTCATGGGAGACTTAAAGTAAAAGCTTAACCATTCCTGAATTCCTAGTCCACGCAGCTCCGAACACCGTTTTGCCAGATCCATTAGCAACACAAGATCAAGCACGATTGGCGCTGCCAGAATAGAGTCGCGGCACAGGAAATCTACCTTGATTTGCATTGGATAGCCGAGCCATCCAAAGATGTCAATATTGTCCCAACCCTCTTTATTATCACCCCGTGGAGGGTAATAGTTGATGCGAACCTTGTGGTACATGTCACCATACAGTTCGGGATAAAGATCGGGCTGGAGAATGTGCTCCAGCACAGAGAGTTTCGACTCTTCCTTGGTCTTAAACGAACCCGGATCTTCCAACACCTCGCCATCCCGGTTGCCCAGGATGTTGGTCGAGAACCATCCACTCAACCCCAGCATGCGTGCCTTGAAGCCGGGTGCGAGGATGGTTTTCATTAACGTCTGCCCGGTCTTGAAATCTTTGCCGCAGATTGGCGCCTCGTTCTGCCGCGAGAGTTCGAGCATGACTGGCAAATCAACCGTCAAGTTTGGCGCGCCATTCGCGAACGGCACTCCCTCCATCATCGACGCATAGGCGTAAACCATCGAAGGCGCAATCATCTCATCATTTTCGCGTAGCGCCTTCTCAAACGATTTCACCGTCTGGTGCGCCTCGCCTGCCGCAATGTAGGACTCGGTCGATCCGCACCACATTGTGATCAACCGACTGGCGCCGCTGGTTTTCTTGAAATCGCGGATGTCGTCCCGCAACTGCTCGGCGAGATCCATTTTCGTCTTGCCCTTTTTCACGTTCGGCCCGTCGATCTTCTTCACGTAATTGTGATCGAACACAGCCGCCCGAGGAGTCACGGAAGAAAGAAACGGCTTCAACTGGTCGAGCAGTCTCTGATCCAGCACACCCGCGTTCGACGCCGCCTCGTACATATCGTCTTCGAAAATATCCCAGCCAGTGAATACTAGGTCATCGAGCCCGGCCAGGGGCACAAACTCCTTGATCTTCGGCGAACGCCCATCGGTACGCTTTCCCAGCCGCACCGTGCCCATCTGTGTCAACGATCCGATTGGCTTCGCCAGCCCCTTGCGAATTGCCTCCACGCCTGCAACAAACGTCGTCGCCACTGCGCCCATGCCCGGAATCATCACCCCCAGTTTCCCTTTGGCGGCCTCGATGGTGCCATTGTTCTTGGAGCCGCTTCGTGCCTTCCCTTCGGATTTCACTTCTATGTGGGGTGTCTTCGATGCCGTCTTTGCAGACTTATTCCGTGTCGCCATAATTTGGCCGCTTCCTCAGTAAGAATCTATAGGGATATGCAAACCTTGTATGTTCTCGTATCCGGCGGGACTTTGGCAAACGCGAGCGGCTAAACGCGCAGAAAACCGCCTCAATGGCATACCTGCAGCATCAAGCGGAGACGCAACTGATCATGTAGAGATGACCGCTAGAGATGACCGCCTCGACTGTCGAGCGAAGGCCCACCCTAGCACAGCCCCCGATCCGATCATGGCAATCATTTTTTTGCGTTGGACTCTAACGCAACCGTCCTTCATAGTCGAATCACTTCGTAAGCCAGCTCTGCAGCCGGTTTCGCGCGAAGCTGATGTTTGCATGCCGGCCCTGCTGTCGGTAATTGCAATTCTCCTGACCTCGTTGTTTCGCCACTCAGTCTGAGCGCGCATGATTCGGTAACCGCCGGTTGTGCGATCTCAGACGCCAAAAAAGACAGGAGATTCCGATGAACCCGATTCGCAAGTTTGCCTACGCCGCTGTTCTAACCTTGAGTGCCTTGAACTTCGCGCCCAGCCTAGCTTTTGCGCAGGACGAGGGCGGAACCTTCAAGCTGCCCCACGAGGTTCACTGGCAGAACGTGGAAGTTCCGGCGGGAGATTACAGGTTCTCGCTCCAATCCATGGGCCCATCGGGAATGCTGACGCTAATCAAGACTACGGGCACGCCAGCGTCATTCATGTTGTTCCCTAATGAGACCGAAACCCTCACCAGTTGCGAGGCAGCGCGCCTCGTAATCCAGTCCAAGTTCGGTAAGAGTTACGTCAGCGCTATGGACCTTCCCCAGTTTGAGGTCACGTTGCACTTCGCAGCGCCCGCAAACTCAGTGAAGGAAGTGGCGGAAATGCAAAACGCTTCTGCAAGCTCCGCTCGATAGCCGCGCGACGCTCCGAGAGCAGATCTGCACATCGGTCTGCTCTCGGTTTTTTGTCGGCAAAAGGATTTCGAGTGATTTAGAACCGGCGGGTGCTCGGCGTTCCGTTTCTCTCACAGGAGAACTTTCACGACGGACCTGACGTCCGCGAGTTCCCTTTCACTTCGTCACTCAACACAATGGCTTCGGCAATTTCCTTCATCGCCTTACGCTTTTGCCGGCTTTGCCGTTGCAATGCCAGATATGCTTGTTCCTCGGTAAATCCCAATTCGCGCTGCAGAATTCCCTTCGCTCGCTCCACCACTTTACGAGTCTGCAATTGCTCCGAGAGATTGGAGTTTGCATCTTCCAGGCGCGCCATCTCGATCTCTGCACCCACCAGAAATCCCACCGTCGAAATCAGCCGGATTTCCCGCCTCCGATACACATGATGCTCGCGATGCTGCAGGTTGATTACCCCTACCACGCGCCCGCGGCACATCAGCGGCACCGACAAGAAAGCTTCGTAGCTATCCTCCGGCAGTTCATGAAAAAATTGAAATCGCGGATCGAGCGCCGCCCTTTCTGCAACTGCCACCGGCTCTTTGTGCTCCGCCACCCATCCCGTAATACCCTGCCCAACGCGGAGCTTCAGCCGATCCACCGCATCGGGATGCGGATTCTTTGAGGCGCGCAAAACGAGTTCTTCGCCTTCCAGAACATAAATCAGGCAAGAGTCGCACTTTACGAGGACGGTCGCGAACTCGACCACGCGCGTGAGCACATCATGAAAACCATCGGCCGTCGCCAGCCGATTACCAATCTCGTGCAGTAAATCAACATGTAACTCTTCAAGGGATATTAACGAGTCCATGGTTAAGAGTATTGGTCTTTGCGAGACCTTGTCTAACTCCAAATTTCAATGACTGCGATGAACAATTCCCCGCATGATTTTATCGTCCTTTAATATCATTGGTGCCGCTGCAACATCGACTTCAAGGTTTCACCTCAATATCCACAGTCTTGACCGGCAAGTCCCAGTGCCCCTCGAGGATCTCAAATCTCCGCTGCTCTTCGCGCTGAAACGTCTCCTGATCGGGATACATCTGCTTCTGCAGTGCCGCCTCATCGAACGGCTCATTGGCCACGGTCGCATTCTTAAAAACGATGGTCACACGGAAATCCCAGCGCCCATCTTCGGTGGTGTGGTAGCGCGGCTGATCCATCCATACCTTCGCGATCCGCCCCATCTCCATTTCCTTCTTGAGCACAGGATAGTGATTCTTTTTGAAAAGTTTCAGAAACTCGTCCGCATGTCCCCATTTAGCTTTGTAGTAATACTCAACCACGAAAGGCTTGTCGGAAGCGGCGGATGCAGCTTGAGTCTGGGACGCGGTGGGCAGAGCGATTGAAAGCAAAAAGAGCAAGGCAAGGGCAAGCGACGTTCGAATCAAGGGGACCTCCTGGTGAATGCCAGCTAGTACACTATCAAAAAAACATTGTAGAGACGTTGCTTGCAGCATCTCGGTCGACGGCATTGCGGACGATGGCAGCACGGAGGTGCAATAGGCGCATTGAAATGCGATGAAAGAACAAATCCTGGAGCTTTTCGAGGAGGGAGACCGCACCCTGATCGCCGTCGACATCGCCGAACTGTCACGCATCTTCGCCCACGATTACGTCCAGTATGACGAATCAGGAAGGGCCTTCAGCAAACAAGAGCTGGTCAACAATCTCAGTTGCAGCACGATCCGCTACCTTGCCGGGCGTAGCACCGGTCGTCGCATCCGATTACTGGGAGAAGACGTGGCCATCGTCCACGGCTCGGAAGAAGATGAAATCGAGCAAGGCGGGAAGCGCTCGCTGATCCGTTATGTCTACACGGATATTGTGATGAGACGCGACGGCAAGTGGCAGAGCGAGGCCTGACAGCTGGCGAGGCCTGTTGAAGCTCAAGCAGAGAGGGAGTGGAAACTCCAGCTTACTTCGCGAATCCTTCCTTGTTTACCACGTAAGGCATTTTGGAAATCTCGCCGCCGTAGTTTGCCTCGAGCACGTCAATCAAGCCCTGAACGCAGCGCCCCGCCATGCCTTTATCGGGATCGGCGGAGAGGCGCGTGATGCGCGCGGCGCTGGCAAAGTGTGGAAACAAGCGGCATCGATCGGCAATGGCGGGGTCACGCAGAGGAGAATCGGGCGGCAGCGGTTCTTCTTCGTAAACGTCAAGGGCGGCGCCAGCGATCCAATTCTCGCGCAGAGCGCGCACCAAAGCAACCTCGTCCACTACCGGGCCGCGCGAATCATTCACTAGGAAGGCAGTCGGCTTCATTAGCTTCAAGGTTTTCTCGTTGAAGAGATGATAGGTGGGCGTTGCGCTTTCGCCCGGACGCAACAACGGCACGTGGATGCTAACGAAGTCGGCCTGGCGCAAAGCCTCTTCAAACCTCACGTATTTGATCCAGTTCTTTTCTTTCGAGATGCCGCGGGCGTGGCGCAAGTCCATGTTTTCCTGAATAGCAGCAATGTAATTCTGGTTCTCATAAGCCGGGTCGTAGCACAGCATGTTCATGTCGAAGCCGGCGCACTTCTTGATCATGGCCAACCCGATTCGACCGGTGCCGATGATCGCCATCGTCTTACCCGTGACTTCATCGCCTAGAAACGGCAAGTAGGGATGCCAGTATCCCCATTGGTTGTCCCGCGTGAGGTGTTCGGCGGACCACATCTTGCGGGCCAGCATGCCGAGCATGAAGAAGGCGAACTCCGCAGTGGCCTCAGTCAGCACGTCCGCGGTGTGGGTGAAGGGAATTTTGTAGCGGTTGGCGTCGGCGCGATTGATGTTGTCAACGCCGACGGCCAGCTGTGCCACAACTTTCAGGGTGCTTTTTCCCGCTTCGAAAACCTCGGCGTCGATGGGATCGCGAAGCGTGGTGATGAGCCCATCGATTCCGGACTTCACCTTGTCGATGATCAGACGTTTGGGCGGAGCCTCTGGCTCGGGATAGACCTCGACTTCGTACTCGCGCTTGCGCAGTAGATCAATGGCGTCCCCAATATCGCAAGTGGCAAAAACACGAAATTTCTTACTCATGCAGTTCCTGGTTCAAGGCTAGGTTGGGCAAAACCGTTGAATGAACTTTCAAGGTGCTTTATTCGAACTTCCAACGCGTGGATTTTCCGACGAAGTGCTTTTCCCACAGACCAAACGCCAAGCGTGGACGCACTGCAAAAACCGGCTCTTTCATCGACAGAATATCCTGCTCCATTCCCTTCATGTCGAACTTGTACTTGCGCTCGTAGGTGGGGAGGAACTTTCGGCGCGCTCCGACCTCGGCAATCTCCGCCGTGCCTTCGACGATGACCGCTTCGTTCGCGTGCTCTGTCGATACGATGCAGTTGCCATTTTGCGCCAGGTTGCGCGCCTTGCGCGATTTGCTTCCTGTGCTGAACAGGAAGCGTCCATCCTGCCACAGGCCCCACACCACCATGGTGTGCGGTGAGCCGTCGGGCTTGACGGTGGTGATCCAGTAGTTATGCGATCTCTTCAGGCGCTGCTCGGCCCAAGTCCACGGCATTAGGCCTTTGGCGCCTGCGGGCAGGCCGTACCCGGGCATGTGCGGACGACTGGGTTGAGGCTTTGCCGATCTCGCTGGAGTCTTTTTGGCTGGCATGAGGCGGTTCCGATTTGCTCGCAACCTCAGAGATTCTTCCGCGTCCATTGATCGATGCGATCTAACGCCTGCTGCAGGTTCTCCAGCGAGTTAGCCACGCTGAAGCGTAAATAGCCTTCGCCGAATTCACCGAATGCCGTGCCGGAAAGTGCCGCGACTCCAGCTTGTTCCAGAAGAGCATCGGCGAGCGGCTTCGACTTCCATCCCGTTTTCGCGATGTTCGGAAACACGTAGAAGGCGCCCTTGGGCATGCAGCAGGAAAATCCCTTGATCTTGTTGAGTCCGGCGACGAACACGTCGCGCCTCAGCTTGAACTCGCCGCACATGTGATCGACCGAACTTTGGTCTCCGGTCAGCGCCTCGATGCCGGCCATTTGTGTGAAGCTGGCGGTGCAGGAATTGGAGTTGGTCATCAAGCGGGTGATTTGTGCCGCCAGGTCGGGGCGCATTACGCCATAGCCCATGCGCCATCCCGTCATGGCGTAAGTTTTCGAGAAACCATCCAGCAAGATGGTGCGCTCCTGCATGCCGGGCACGGACATGATGGAGAAATGCTCGCCCTCAAACAACAGTCGGCTGTAGATCTCGTCTGAGAGCACGAGAATATTGCGGTCGCCGATAAGTTTGGCAACCTGCTCAACATCTCTGCGCTGCATCACGCCGCCCGTGGGATTATGCGGCGAATTGAGAATGATCAGTCTGGTGCGGTTGGTAATGAGCGGCGCCAGTTCGTTCACGTCGAGCGAAAAATCGTGGCCCTCCCGCAATTGAATGGGGACGGCCTTGCCGCCGACATAGTGAATCATCGACTCATAAATGGGAAAGCCCGGATTGGGGTAGACGACCTCATCTCCTTCATCAATTAGCGCTAGCATCGTGAAGAAGATAATTGGCTTACCACCCGGCACAACAACCACCTCTTCGGCCGCGACTGCCACTCCGCGAGTTCGGCTCACGTAGTCGGCAATGCTCTGGCGCAGTTCGGGCAGCCCCGCCGATGGGCCATAGTGAGTCCAACCTGTGTGCAACGCGTCCACAGCGGCTTCAATCACGTTGGCGGGAGTATCGAAATCCGGTTCGCCGATTTCGAGGTGGATGATGCTCTTACCCTGGCGTTCCAGCGCCCGCGCTTTGTTCAAGACTTCGAAGGCGGTTTCGGTGCCCAGCCGGGACATGCGGTGGGCGAGTTGCAGTTCGTGCTGCATGGTTTGTGCCATGAGGAGTGAAACTCCTTGGGTAGGGCCAAACCGCATATTATACGCTGCGCTTGAGCGTCCCTGAGAGACGCTTATTCATAGGCGACCAGCAACACGGATGCGCGAATAAGGATTTGTGAAGCTATTCCGAGACGCTGTGCTCTTCGTTCTGCGAACGCAGCACACGGTCGACGGAATATGGAGCGCGATGGCGGGGCTCGTGATAGTGACGGACTTGCATCTCGCCGAGCAAACCGATGGCCAGCAGATTCAGGCCGCCAAGCAGCAGGCCCATTGCGGCCATCATCAGCGGACCATGCGCACCCATGACAGGAACGTGGCGGAGAAACTTCTCCGCTCCCAGCCAGGCCACGACAGCGCTGCCGCTGAACATGCTGAGCAAGCCGAGCGTCCCAAAAAAGTGCAGCGGGCGGGAAAGGTAGCGGAGCAGAAAGCGAATGGTAATGAGATCGAAGAACACGCGGAAGGTGCGCGAAATGCCGTAGTGCGAGGCGCCGCGCTCACGATTTACATTGCGGATCGGCACTTCACAAATCGACGCACCGTACCACGACGCCAGCGCCGGGATGAAGCGGTGCAGCTCTCCATAGAGCGGAACCTGCTCAAGAATCTCACGGCGATAGGCCTTGAACGTGGTGCCGAAGTCGTGAATATCGACGCCGCTCAACTTAGCCATCAGCCAGTTCGCCATGCGCGAGGGGATGCGGCGCATCCAGAAATTATCTACGCGCACTTTGCGCCAGCCGCTTACGATATCGTACCCGGCGGCAATCTTCTCCAGAAAGATCGGAATGTCGGCAGGATCGTGTTGCAAATCGCCGTCCATGGCGATGATGTATTCGCCGCGCGCGTGATCGAAACCCGCGGCCAGTCCAGCAGTCTGGCCGAAATTACGACGCAGTTTCACCACGGTGACGCGGCTATCCACGGCCGCAATCTCGCGCAACATAGCGAATGTGTGGTCGTTTGAGCCGTCGTCTACCAGCACGATTTCAAACGTCTCGCCCGCGGTCTCCATGACAGCTTTCAGGCGGTCGTAGAGATCGGTGACGTTCTCTTGCTCATTGTGCAGCGGGACAACGATGGAGTATTTCGGCACAGTCCTTTAATTATAGCGTGAACTTCCGCCGATCCACTATCGATTCCTCGCAAAAAATAACTAAAGGTAGCCGGAGATTCCCAGAGGTCTCTAGCCGCCCCTGGAGCGGAAAAGACGTCGGAAGACGCCTGTGCGGACCACCCCCTTACTCCTTCAGTTTTAGCCGGGCCTTGTTCTCCTCCATAAACTGCTTCAAATCCTCCGCTGCCCCGAGAAGGCGGTTCCATTGCTCGTAATACAACGTGACCGGGAATCGTCCCAAACCGTAGACGCTGACTCCACCTTTTTCGCCCACTTTGAAAATCAAATCTCCGCTGCGCTTCTTAGTCTCCACTTCTTTCTCCAACTGTGACAATCGGGCTTTCAGTTCTTCATAGGTCGGTTCTGTCATGCGTTTCCTCGATGATGAGTTTTTGTCATACCTATAGTAACTTGCTCGTTCCCCGCCTCGTGCAACCCGAACAACCGAAATCTGAATCTAGCCCCCTGGGGGAAGCTCTGTAGCTTGTAAAGCTATGTAAAGCCACCGCTCTCGCCCCGGCAAATAGGACACACACTGTTAGAATAATGGAACCGCGACTGCATTGCAGTGACCCATTTTCAGGAGAAATAATTGTTCATTCAGCGTACGGCAAGGTTTTTTGTGTTTCTATTGCTCGCCAGCTCTCTTCGGATTATTGCTTCTGCCCAACAGGCTCAACCATCGGATGACCAAAAGCCGCAAACGCAAAGCGCTCCCGCGCAGACGACTGAGAAGCCAAAGGATATTGAACCCAAGGCTCTGGGCACGCCAGTTCCGGCCACCAATCCGCAGGACAAGAATGCCGGGACCTCGAACGACCGGCTCTTCTTCACGCTGCCCAACTTCCTGACCCTGGAGAACGCCGGCCAGGTGCCGCCACTCACTACCAAACAGAAGTACAAAGTGGTGGCTCGGAGCACGTTCGATTACGTGCTCTATCCATGGTATGGTTTTTTATCGGCCATCAGTCAGGCAGAAAACAGTGAAGCTGGTTACGGGCAAGGTTGGGAAGGCTACGGAAAGCGCTTCGGGTCGGCATTTGCTGATGGAACCATCGAAAACTTCCTCACCGGCGCGGTCTTTCCGTCGATGCTTCATCAGGATCCCCGCTTTTTTCAATCCGGCAAAGGTGGATTCAGCCAACGGACTGAATATGCCGTCAGCCGGATCTTCGTTACCCGGACCGATTCCGGGAAATCTCAGTTCAACTACTCTGAAATCGTAGGTAGCGCCTTGTCGGCTGCAATTTCCACTAACAGCTATCATCCCCGGGCGTTTATCACTACTCATTACGACCCGACGACGGGCACGTTGACCTATATTCACAACGCGTCCGATCGTACTTTGCCGAATACTCTCAGCGTCTGGGGAACCCAGGTGGGATACGACACCATCACCATCGTGGTTAAGGAATTCTGGCCCGATATCCATCGCAAGTTGACGCACAAGAGCAAGGCTGATGCGGCCCCGCCCGGTAATTAGTAATTAGAGAGGTCTCGCTGAAGCTGTGCTCCAAAGCGTGCTGTTAGCCAAGGGTCGATCGATCCTGTGCATTTTACTCCCATTCACAGATATGGCCGGTTTTCGGCATCGTGTAAGCCACTGAAGTTGGCTACGTCTTCCGCAACTTCCTGACTTCGGCTTCGCTCGCAACGCTGCGAGTCGACGAGTTGACGACCACGACGTCATACAGATTCTCGATCCGCCCGTTGCTCCGTACTTTGCTGCTTTGGCAAAGCAGTCGTTGGGGGATCTATATTGCCGAATTACTGATCGGCAAGTCGTGCTGAGTAGCCCCAGCTAACACATTGACCGGCGACAATCCGAAGAGTACTGTTTCTGACAATTTCGACAATGCGTCGCCGATTGACCTGAGTTTCGGGAGGACTGATAGTCGTGTTTTGTTCCGGTTGTGGAAACAATGTGTCAGTGGGCGAAAGGTTCTGCGCAGTCTGCGGAAAAGAGGTTTCAGCGGCCTCGGCGCCTGCACCCGCGTTTGGACCACCTGCGGAGGGCACGATCTTCCCGGCGCAGACCAGTGGCAAGGCAATCGCCAGTTTGGTTTGTGGTCTCTTCCTATTTGCGTTTCCGTTGTCAATCCTGGCGGTCATATTTGGGCATCTCTCGGTTTCCGAGATTCGCAAAAGCTCGGGTCGTCTTAAAGGCGAGGGCATCGCGACTGCCGGACTCGTCCTGGGCTACGTCGGATTAGCGGTTATTCCAGTGATCCTGATTATTGCTGCGATTGCAATTCCCAATCTCTTGCGCGCCAGGATGGCGGGGAATGAATCGTCCGCCGTGGCTTCGGTAAGGACTTTAGGGGCTGCTGAAGTCCAATACGTCTCATCGCACCCGGAGGCCGGCTTTACCCTGCAGGCTTTCCGATCTGGCTGCCCAGTGGATTGATCGACTCGCGATTGGCCACCGGGGAGAAGAATGGATATGCCTTTCAATTACGAGGGCGCCGCGCCGCCGACATGGAGGCGAAGACGGACTTCCGAGTGGTCGCCGATACCTTGGTCCGCCAACCAACGGGGACTAGCGCTTTTTGTTCGGACGAATCGAATGTTATGAAGGTTGATCGCACGGGCTCCCCTCAAGATTGCCTAACGAATGGCTCGACTTTGCAGTAAGCTGCAATGACATACAGTGGAGGAATGGAATGTTTTGCACGCAATGCGGCGCCAATAACGCCGACAGCGCAACTGTTTGCCTACAGTGTGGGCGAACTTTACCGCCGGCCCCTTCGCTCTCGGCGCAACCACCGGGAATAATTCAAACCCCGAACGTGTACGTGCCAAACTATTTGGTGTTCGCAATTCTTAGCACGGTTCTTTGTTGTCTACCGGCGGGCATTCCGGCCATCGTATATGCCGCGCAAGTCAACGGCAAGTTGCAGCTTGGCGATATCGCGGGAGCGCAGGCCGCCTCCAAGAACGCGAAGATGTGGTGCTGGATTTCGTTTGGCCTGGGGCTGGCGTTCTGCTTTATCTATGGGATCATAGTGGCCGCGGGAATCATGCGTCACATGAACCGTTAGCACCAATGACTTCGTTTATGTCATCCTCCCGAAAAAATCGACTGTGGGCCGGAATCTGCGCCGTTATCGGGACAGCAATCCTGATGCTGGATTTTTTTGATCCAGCCACTTCCGGTCTGTTCCCGCCCTGCCCTCTCCGGTATCTGACCGGGTGGTATTGTCCCGGCTGCGGTTCCTTGCGAGCTCTTCATCAGTTGCTGCATGGAAATTTGGGTTCGGCCTGGGCGCTAAATCCGCTAACAGTTGTCTTGTTGCCGTTCTTGGCGTATGGAATAGCTTCTTATGCGGTCTTCGAAATTCGCGGAGAACATTTACCCAGGCTCTTCTTGCCGGCGGTTTCGATCCGCGCGCTCTGTGCTGTGATTATTCTGTTTGGTATCGCGAGGAATATTCCGTTCCATCCTTTTGACTTGCTGGCTCCATCCGCGATAATCCATGACTAAGATAATCCATCACAATAATTAAGAAGATGGAACCTGGGCAGGGAAATCGAAGGCGCGAAGGCTGGCGACAGCCTTAATCCTTGCGACAATCTTCGCAAATGCCGTAAATCTGAAAAGTATGGCGCGTCGTCGAGTAATTGTGACGGCGTCCGATTTCCTGTTCCAATTGTTCCACTTCGCGGGAAAAAAATTCCACTGAACTGCCACATTCGGTGCAGACCATATGGTGATGGCTGCGCCGATTGTACTGGTGCTCGTAGCGGGCGATGCCGTCGTGGAAGGCGACTTCACTGGCCAACCCGCACTCGGACAACAATTTGAGCGTGCGATAAACCGTGGTGTACCCGATACCAGCGTCTTTTTTCTGCACCAGTCGGTGCAGTTCATCGGTGGAGAGGTGGTCACGGGTTTCCAAGAATGAGCGCAGGATCGTGTCGCGTTGCGCCGTCTGCTTCAGACCAACCCGCTTGAGATGCCGGTGGAGGATTTCCTGGGCCTCCCGAACCATCTCCCGCGAGATGGAGGGCTGGTCATCGATGCGCTTCTGCAGCATGAAGGGTCAGGATAGCATCGCCCATCTTGAAAATGAAATTCATTTTCAGGAGTGAGGTTCAATAACACAGCTGGTCACTCTATTTGTGCCCCATGCCTATCTCACCCTAGAATCAACTTGCTGATGAGCACCTTCACTGCAACTAACCTCCCGGCCTCACGGCGCTCGATCGGGCTTCGCATTTTTTCCTGGTTGATCTTCATCCTGATTCTGTTGATCGTTGGCCTGATCGCCTACGCCTATATCATCGCCCGCGCGGCGCTGCCCCAGCTTGACGGAAACCTTTCCGTAAGAGGTTTGTCGGCCCCGGTGAAGGTTACGCGGGACGGGCATGGAGTTCCGTCAATCGAAGCCGCCAGTTTGGAAGATTTATTTCTCGCCCAAGGCTACGTTACGGCGCAGGACCGGCTCTGGCAGATGGACGTCATGCGACGCTTCGGAGCCGGCGAACTATCTGAGATTCTGGGCGAAGATACGCTCCAGATCGATCGTGAGCATCGCATCCTCGGACTGCGCGCGGCGGCGAAGAAATCCCTTGGCACAGCGAGCCCTCGCGATCGCTCTCACTTGGACGCCTACGCGCGAGGCGTCAACACATTCATGGAAGACCACAGGAAAAGTCTTCCTATCGAGTTCCACATTTTGAAATATCAGCCCAAGCCCTGGCAAGCAGAGGATTCCATTGTTATCGCAAATCAGATGGTAAAAGACCTCAACTTCGATAGCTTCGGGGATACGCTCGCACGGGAGAAGATCCTGGCCAAGCTGGGGCCCGAGCTGACTGCAGATCTATACGTGAACCGGTCTTGGCACGATCGTCCTCCGACGGTGATGCGCGAAGACCTCAGCGATCAGCAAAATCAGAGCGACGCCGGCGAAAAAGATGGCAAGGATAAGGATCAGGATGATGACGATTTCGATGACGATTCCGGACCGGACAATGCCGTGACGCGGCAGGCCGGAGGCATCAGCATCTGGAACCAACACATCCCGGAAGCAGCCAACGGATCGAATGACTGGGTGGTCTCAGGAGCGCACACCGTTACAGGCAAGCCGCTGCTATCGAACGACATGCATCTCGGCCATCAGATGCCGAACCTGTGGTATGAAGCGCATCTGAAGTCAGGTAGCCTCGATGTCGCAGGGGTGACGTTACCGGGAATGCCCTATGTGATTGTCGGGCACAATCAGCGCGTCGCCTGGGGATTTACAAATGTTTCGCCCACCGTGGCAGATGCTTTCGTCGAGACCTTCGATGCGCAGGGCGCATACCAGACGCCGCAGGGAGGGCAGCAGCCGGAACATCGGGAAGAGGTGATCCATGTAAAAGGGAAACCCGATGTTACCGTGGATGTGAAGATCACGCGGCACGGGCCGATCATTTCTGAACTGATTCCAGGTGAGTCGAGGCAAGTGGCGCTACGTTGGACGCTTTATGACGGGCTACATATGCCGTTTTTCGATGTCGATACGGCTGAGAACTGGGAAGACTTCCGCAAGGCGTTCTCGCAACTGGATGCTCCCGGGCAAAATGTTGTTTATGCCGACGTGGCCGGCAACATCGGCTATCAGACGACTGGTCACATTCCGATCCGCGCAGCCGGCGACGGCAGCCTACCAGTCAGTGGTGCCGACGATGCGCACGAATGGAAAAGTTATATTCCGTTCGACAAACTGCCCCGCATCTACAATCCTTCTTCCGGAATCATCGCCACCGCAAACGGGCGCATCACGCCCGATGACTATCCCTACTCCATCAGCGCGGAGTGGGAAGCACCGTGGCGTACCGCTCGGATTTATCACGTGCTGGAATCTGGCCGAAAATTTGCCGCCTCGGACATGCTCGCTCTCGAAAACGACCTTCAGTCCGAAAACGATCTCTTCGCTGCCGAACGTTTTGTGTATAGCGTCGACCATGCGGCAAAGCCCTCGGCTCGGGCGAAGCAGGCTGCCGACATGATGCGGAACTGGGATGGACGCATGCTGGCGTCATCGACGGCAGCCACGGTTGCCGTACGATCGGGTCAGGAATTGACGCGACTGCTGCTCGAACCCAAGCTCGGATCTGCTCCGGAAGATTCGAATCAGCAGGAAACAACCTTGAGTTGGAAGACCTACCATTGGCAAATGAGAACGGTGTGGCTGCAGAATGTCATGCTGCATCAACCCAAGCGCTGGTTGCCGGAAAAATATTCCAACTATGCTGAACTTCTGACTGCGGCGGTTGAGGCCGCCGTGAACGGTCCAGATGCGCCAAAGGATTTGGGAGCCTGGCGCTGGGGCCGCGTCAACGCCATTGCCATTGAGCATCCGGTTCTGGGAAAAATCCCTGGCCTCGAGCGCTGGACTGCGCCGGGGATCAAGGAACAGTCTGGCAGCGGCTACACGGTGAAAGCCGTGACACGCCATCACGGACCGTCCGAACGGTTCACTGCGAACCTAGCCGACCTCGACCAGTCCACATTGAACACAGTTACAGGCCAGGGCGGTAATTTTCTCAGTCCCTACTACGTGGATCAATGGAAGGCGTGGTACGAAGGCTCGACGTTTCCGTTGCCTTTCACACAGCAAGCAGTGGAAGCCAGCCGAATGCACCGGTCGGTGCTGCAACCTGCACGATGAAGATCCTCAAATTCGCGATCGGATTTCGTAATCAGAAAAAGTCGACCGCTTTGACGTCTGTGATCACACCAGTAATAGTTATGGTTCCAGTGGAAATAAAACTGTTCTGCAGTAATACATCCTTGGTCGTGTCGTAGACTCGCAGATTACCGCCTTCGGCAACATACTCCACGTAGCGCGACGTGAAACTTTGCAGGCCAGTTACGTCTCCGTTATCCGGAGGGATGACGACACTTCCATTATTTGTGTTGTAAATCGAGAGACAGCCGCGCACTTCCCCCGTGACATTATTAACATTGCCGACATTGGTGCAGGTATGCGAGCCGATAAACAACTGGCCATTCAGGCCCATGTCGATGCGGTTATGGTAACCATCCGTGATCACTGCGCTGCCGGTAACGGTCATCGAACCGAGATCAACCGTATCGAGTCGTCCGCAAGTTTTGGCCGCCGTGGTCTCACCGGTGCACAGACTGTTGGCCGGCGAATTGCCGGCCACGTAGAGAGTTGAGCCGCTTAGAAATCCAATCGTCGCGCCATCCACCGGAACCAAAGCTCCAGCAGTCGGCGGCGTGGTCGCAAGGTTCAGAATCTGCACGCTGGCCTGCGTCCCTCCGCACTCGGCGCCGCAATTCAGGATATAGACACTGCTTCCACTGTAAAACCCGTAAACCGGACGGTCGAAACCCGGTACTGAAACCGTGACTGGGCTACCGGTATTCAATAGAAGGGGCGACACGACGGTGACAGCATCCGAGTCATTGCTGAAAACCAGAAGCTGGGTCGCGCTTGAGTTTGATATCACGGTCTGCGCCTTGGGCACGCTGATGGTAGCCGTGACGCCCCCAGACGTAAGATTCATCTCCACCACGGCGCCCGGAGAGGAACCGTTGAGCGACGCGGTGGGCACTGCCGCATAACCGACTCCGGACTGCGGCACAGCGATGCTGGTGGTAGGGCCTGGCAGTTGAATGCTGCCGGTCAAGGTTTCTTTTGTCGTGCTGACTACCTCTACTTTGTTGGTTGCCGAGTCGAACGCCAGCAAAGTTGCTCGTTCCGGAGATGTCTCCATAAAGGTGGGAGAACTACCCGCGCTGATCCCGCCTCTCCCTATGGTGTCGTTGAACCCGTTAACGATGACGAGACCGGGCGATGCTGAGGGGGTTGCGGCGCTCTGCGAAGCCAGAACACGTTCGGTCAATCCGCTGGGAGGCTTGGTTAAATGTGCTCCAGCATTGCAGGAGACGAGACCTAAAAGGGCGATCACCAACACAGCGTACAAGAGAGCGGATTTCTTCAAACGTAAGGCTCCTAACTATAGGGAAAGCAGAGATTTAGCTGCGAAATAGCGGATTATAGCAGAGCCTCGGCTAGATCACTCGCCGCGCGCTCGTACTGAATCCGTTTACCTTGTCATGCTTCTTCTTGAGATGCAAGAATCTACGCTCATCTTGTATGCTCCCCATATGGCGGATGACATTCTGGCTCGGCTCAAGCGGTCCCCGGTTCTCTGTGACGGCGCCATGGGAACGCTGCTCTACGCAAAAGGTATTTTCATCAATCGCTGCTATGACGAGTTGAATCTCTCCCAACCCGATCTTATTCGTGCTATTCACCACGACTACCTGCAGGCTGGGGCGGAAATCATTGAAACGAATACTTTCGGAGCGAACGCTTTCCGCCTCGCTCGGCATAGCCTAGCCGACAAAGTACCTGACATGAACCGGATGGGTGCGCGGCTCGCCCGTGAAGCCGCCAAGAGTTTCGATGTGTGGGTCGCGGGATCGGTTGGCCCACTGGGAACAAGAATCGAACCCTTGGGAAAAACTTCGTTTGAGGAAGCTCGCCGGGCATTCCGCGAGCAAATCGAAGCACTCGCGGAAGGCGGCGTCGATCTGCTGATGCTGGAGACTTTTGGATACCTCGAGGAACTCCATCAAGCCATGCTCGCAGCCAAGGATGTGGGAGCAAAACTACCCTTGGTCGTGCAGGTTACGATCGACGAAGACGGCAACTGCCTGGATGGTTCCGACCCGGCAACTTTCGCACCGCGCCTCGAGGATTGGGGTGCAGACGTAATCGGCTGTAACTGCAGCGTGGGTCCGGTGGCCATGCTCGACGCCATCGAACGCGTGCGAGCTCTCAGTTCCCTGCCCCTGGCCGCCCAGCCGAATGCGGGTATTCCACGCTCCGTGGAGGGGAGGAACATTTATCTCTGCTCGCCAGAGTACATGGCGAGTTATGCGCGCAAGTTCGTTGCGGCGGGAGCGCGAATCGTGGGAGGGTGCTGCGGGACGACTCCCGACCATATCCGAGTCATGAAATCTGCGCTACGGGCCGGGGAAGCTCGGGGAAAATCGGGATCGGCTCAGGTTGCGAGCGCGGGCGCACCAAGGGCCATCCCAGCCCAGCCCTTGGAAGAAAGATCGGTTCTGGGCGCTAAGCTCGCCCGCGGCGAGTTCGTGACGATGGTGGAGGTGGTTCCTCCCAAAGGAACCGATATTCGCAAGGAGTTAGAAGGCTCACGCTTCTTGAAATCGGTAGGCGTGGATGCGGTCAATATTCCAGACAGTCCGCGGGCTTCGGCTCGCATGAGCAATCAGGCGCTTTCGTTGCTGGTGCAGCGCGAAGCGGGAATCGACGCCATTCTCCATTACACCTGCCGCGACCGCAATGTGCTGTGCATTCAGAGTGACCTGCTGGGCGCGGCCGCCGTGGGCATCAAGAACCTGATCTGCATCACCGGTGATCCCCCGAAAATGGGTAATTATCCCGACGCCACGGCCGTGTTCGATGTGGATGCCATCGGCCTGGTAAATATAGTTCACAACTTGAATCGCGGCTTGGACCTCGGCGGCAATCCCATCGGCCCGGGCACGGGATTTGTGATTGGCGTGGGCGCGAATCCGGGACTCACAGACTTGGATGAAGAAGTCCGCCGCTTTGAATACAAAGTGGCAGCCGGCGCCGAATATGCGGTGACTCAGCCGGTTTTCGATATCCGGCTGCTGGAAAACTTTCTCCGCCGTATTGAGCACTGCCGTATCCCAGTCGTGGCGGGAATCTGGCCTTTGGTCAGTGTGCGCAACGCCGAGTTTATGAAGAACGAACTTCGGGTCTCAGTGCCGGATTCGATCCTGGAACGCATGGCGCGAGCCCAGACGCCGGAGGCGGCCAGAGCCGAGGGTGTGGCTATCGCGCGCGAAATGCTGGTGGCCGTTCGGCATACGGTGCAAGGGGCGCAGATCAGCGCGCCACAGGGACGCTACAGCTCGGCGGTGGATGTTCTGGAAGCTTTGGGGACGAATACTGCCACTCCCGCTTAGGCCTTTCCCCTCAGGGAAACGAAGGTACATTTTCTCGAACTATTAACAATAAAAGGCTGGACATTCTGCGCGCTTAGTAGCATTACAATAGAGACGGAGCGAAAATCCCGTTGCCTAAATTTGAAGAGTGCCTGCAGCGATTGGAAAAAATTGTCCAGGAACTGGAAAAGGGCGAGGTGCCTTTAGAAAAATCTCTCACCCTTTTTGAAGAGGGCATGAATCTATCCTCAGCCTGTCGCAAGGAACTGGAGCAGGCGGAAGGCAAAGTAGAAATTTTGCTGAAGAAAAACGGGAAGCTCCAGGCAGAGCCTTTTGAGTCGGTAGCGGAAAAGGCGAGTGCTCACAAATAAGCAGCTCGTGCCGTTGCGGATACTTAATTTAATCTGAATGTCTGTGGAGTAGTGGTTCCGAACCCTCCCCCGCAGCCCTAGTCCGCCGTTTCTGACGTGTCAAGTCAGGAGGATCTATGGGCTTTAGTGTTGTAGTTTTTCAGACCGATCCCAGGGTCGCGCAATCCCTGGCCGGTAAACTTTCCTTACACTTCCACGCAGTCCACTTGACGCGTACGGGCGACGAAGTTCGCGAGCGCGTCGCCAAGAACCGTCCGGAAGCTGTGGTCCTTGACATGGAACAATCTCGTCTCATCGATGTGCGACGTTTGCACAACGATTTTCCGTCGCTACCCATCGTGTGCACACATCGCCTGCCCGATGAGCAACTCTGGATCGCCGCTCTGGAGGCTGGTGCCAGCGATGTCTGCCAGTCCAATGACGTGCAAGATGTGCTCACTTCGGTCTTACGCAGCGTAGCAGTAGCAAAAAGCGCCGCGGCCTAAGATCGATCCGGAGACCTCGGCAGCGGGGACGCCTTTCCCGGTGTCCTCGCTTATTCTTCTAACCATTAACCATTCACCCGATCGTAAACCGGCAGCTCGCAAACCGGTTACAGTTCCGGGCTCCGCTGCGGTGCGCGTCCAGCCCAGCCGCTTGTTATACTCACTGCTCAATGTTGCAGGAGACTCTCGAGCAAGGGCAGGCGCGAACCGACGCGGCGCTGGACCGTTTGATTCCGCTGGAAACCCAGCATCCCGTATCCATTCACAAGGCTATGCGCCACAGCGTGTTCGCGGGCGGCAAACGGCTGCGGCCCGTGCTGTGCATAGAGGCTGGCCGCATGGTTCGAGGATCGGTGCCCGCGAAAATTGAAGAACTGGGCGCGGCGCTGGAAATGCTCCACACCTATTCGCTGATTCACGACGACCTTCCCGCCCTCGACAATGACGATCTGCGACGTGGGCGCCCCACCTGCCACAAGGTCTTCGGTGACGCGATTGCAATCCTGGCTGGGGACGCCTTGCAGACTCTGGCTTATGAAGCTCTCGCGCGACTGGAATGTCCGGCGGAGTCGAGGGTTCGGATCATCGAAGAGATCGCGCACGGCACCGGCACGCTCGACGGGATGATCGGCGGTCAGGTCGTGGATCTGGAAGCTGAGCACACTCAGCCCACGGCGGAGATGCTCGAATACATCCATCGCGCGAAGACTGCAGCGCTCATCACGGCTAGCTTGGTTAGCGGCGGGCTTTACGCCGGGGCGAAGGACCGCGAAGTGAAAAGGCTCCGGGGTTTTGGGAAGTCGATCGGCCTAGCCTTTCAAATTGTAGACGACGTGCTCGACGTGACCCAGACCTCCGAGCAGCTGGGAAAAACTGCCGGCAAGGATACAGCCGCGCAGAAAGTAACCTACCCCGCGCTGTTCGGCGTTGAAGAATCCGTACGCAAGGCGGATGCGCTAGTGAGCACCGCGTTTACAGAATTGGAGGGCTTCGGGGAACGCGCCGAGAGACTCAAGGAGCTGGCAAGGTATCTCGTGGAACGCAAGAAGTAAAGGTCTGGTGGTTCCCTTGTGAACCGGAGCTTGTCCTCATTCGGTCGTACCGTGTCATTTATGATTTAATATTTTCACGGCGATGGAGTTCGCCATAACCGCCCGCAGCCGCTAATCGCTGAGGCTGATAACTCCTACAACATCCAAGACTGGTTTGTAGGAGAAGATCCGTGCTCAAGAACTTTCTTGCTATCTCTTCGGCCGCCATCGTCGGCGCCAATCTCCGTTATCTGCTGAGTCGAATCGCCGCCAGACAATTCGGGCCAGTCTTTCCTTATGGCACGCTGTTCATCAACATCGTGGGCAGCTTCATCGTAGGCTTTTTCATCATCTGGACAACTGAGCGAGTGTTGATCGATCCCCGTTGGCGACTGCTGGTGGTGATTGGCTTCTGCGGTTCGTTCACCACGTTTTCCAGCTTCGCGTTCGAGACTATGGCTTATTTCGAGCAGGGACAGTGGGGCCTCATGGTGGTCAACATTTTCAGCAATAATTTACTGTGCCTGGGCGCGGCTTTGGCTGGCATGTCCTTGGGGCGAGTGCTGTAAAATGGCCAACGCCATGGCAGTGCAGGTCACAATCTATCTGAATGAAGCTGACCAGTGGCACCACCGGCCCTTGCACATGGAGATTCTGAGCTACCTGCGCAAAGAGAACGTGTATGCCGCCACTGCGTTGCATGCAGTAGCCGGTTTTCTCGGACGTCATCGCGTCAAGACCGCCCACATGGTCGAGGCTGGCGGCAAGTTGCCCGTAATCATCACCTTTGTGGACACTGACGATCACGTGAACCGCGTCCTGCCTACGCTGAAAGAAATGGCGGCGCATCGACTGATCGTGCGCGAGAATGTCGTGCTCGAACAAGGCAATCTGGACTGACATGTCGGCAACTTCCCTCGAAATTCTTGCCATCGCCGCGCACCGAGACGACGTCGAGCAGACCTGCGGCGGTACGCTGCTGAAGATGGCGCAGCGCGGACAACGGACCGGCATTCTCGATCTCACGCAGGGGGAAATGGGCACGCGCGGCACCGCCGAAGATCGTGCCAGAGAGGCTTCCGACGCGGCAAGGATTCTCGGTGTCAGCTGGCGCAGAGCTCTCGATATTCCCGATGGCCGCGTGGAAAATACCTGGGACAATCGCCTCAAGGTGGCAAGCGTCATCCGCGAGACTCGGCCGCGCGTAGTAATTCTGCCTTACTGGAAGGGACGCCATCCGGATCATTACACTTGTTCGGTGCTGGGATACGAGGCGTGCTTTCTCGCGGGGTTGTCGAAACTCGACCCGCAGGCAGCACTCAGCAATCAGCTCGCAGCAGTCAGTTCGCAGGATGCCGGCTCTACGAAACTCAAGCCGCATCGTCCGTTCAAGATCATCTACGCCACGCTCTACTATGACGTGCGCCCGACGTTTGTGGTTGATATTAGCCCGCAGTTCGAGCAAAAGTTCGCTTCCATCCTCGCTTACAAGTCGCAGTTCAGCGATCAGGAAGCGGGCAAGGACCTCTTTCCCGCCCACGATGAAATTCACGCGCGCGTGGAGTCGATGGCGCGATATTACGGCGCCCTCGGTGGGGTGAGCTACGGCGAACCTTTCCTGCAAAAAGAAGTCGGGTTGGTCGAAGACCTGCTGGCGATTCCCGTGAAATCGATTTAAGGTTACGTTATTTCTTCCAGGCTACCGCCAGGCCGTCTCGAATGGGCAGGATCGTGCTGAAGAAATCGGCAGACTTGTAGAGTTCACGGTTGAACTCAAGGATCGCCTTGGTCTGCGCCGTCTTAGGATTTTTCTCCGTAACCCGCCCGCTCCACAAGACATTGTCGGTGATGAACAATCCGCCCTTGCGCAGACGCGGCGCAACCAGGCGCAGCACCCGCGGATAGTCCTCCTTGTCGACATCGTTAAAGATGACATCAAACTGCTGCGTCTGTTCGGAGAGAACTTCCAGCGCGTCGCCCGTGTGCAACGTTACCCGCTTCGAGATTCCCGCGCGATCGAAGTAACCGCGAGCCCGCTCGGCATTCTTGGGGTCGCCGTCCGTGTAGATAACCCGGCCTTGCTCGCCGACCGCTCGCGCCCACCAGAGAGTCGAATAGCCGATCGCCGAGCCCAACTCGAAAACCGTTTTGGCATCAATCAGCAAGGCCAGTTGCTGAAGCACGCGTGCCACCGCCGGGCCAACGATGGGGATGTCATGCTTGCTGGCGTAATCTTCCATCTCAGCCAGCACCTCGTCGCGCTTTGGCAGCAGGGAATACAGATAGTCGTCGACCGGACCGGAGGTGACGAAGCTAAAATGCCGCCAGCTGGGTTTGTTTTTCTTCTTCGCTTTATTCGCGGCCACAGGTCTCCTTCGATCTTCTGATTCTTCGTTGTCGTTTGCCGGCTCTCACTCGCCTACGGTTACGCCCGGCTTCAGCGTTAGGATTTCAACGTTCGGCGCCAACTTCTTCAAATCTGCCGGACTTCCCGTCAGCACAGGAAAGGTACCGAAATGCATGGGAATCACGGTTTTGGGCCTGAGCAGATTGCAGGCGTAAGCCGCTTCGCGCGGTCCCATGGTGAAGTGATCACCAATCGGCAGCATGACGATTTCAGGCGCGTAAAGCTCGCGGATGATCGCCATGTCTCCGAAAACGTTGGTATCACCGGCGTGGTAAAACTTGACGCCATTCTCGAACTCCACCACGTACCCGCAAGCTTCGCCGCCATAGACGAGCTGATCCCCATCCTGAATACCACAGGAGTGATCCGCGTGCACCATCGTGACTTTGATATCGCCAATTTTTTGCGTGCCGCCCTTGTTCATCATGGAGGTTTTCTTGGCGCCCTTTTTTTCCAGCCAGCCGCACATTTCAGGAATGCCGACCACTTGCGGGCCGTGTTCCTTGATGATCTCCACGGCGTCGCCAATATGGTCCCCATGGCCGTGTGTGATTAAAACCGTGTCCACTTTCTTAACCTTTTTTTCCGAAGGTGGGCATACTGGATTATTCATGATCCACGGATCGATGATGACGGTCTGTCCGGCGGGCGTTTCGATGCGAAAGGTTGCATGGCCCAGCCAGGTAAGCTGAATACCTTTCAAATTCATGGATGATAGCTCCTAACGCTACTCTTCTTACGGTGAACCACCGGCCAGGCTCGACGCCGGGAAGGGTCGTGACTGGATAGTTTAATATAAAACGCCATGACGGAACTCAAGGTGCTAATTTCCCGGGATCGGATTACAACACGAGTCGCCGAACTGGGTGCGGACATTACGCGTGACTTCGCAGGCCAGCCGGTGATCCTCGTCGGCGTGTTGAAGGGCTCGGCTATTTTTCTCGCTGACCTGGCGCGACAGATAAATCTCGACGCCACCTTCGATTTCATCGGCGTCTCCAGTTACGGAAACCGTCCCAGCCCCAGTCAGGAACTCAAGAACGGATGGGATTCCACCGGCGAGGTTAGACTCACCAAAGACGTGGACCAGTCTATGAAGGACAAGAACGTGATCGTTGTGGAAGACATTTTGGATACCGGGTTGACGCTCACCGTCTTGAAGAAATTACTGCTGGCGCACGAGCCTCGATCGCTGAAGATCGCTGCGCTCCTCGACAAGCCCTCCCGCCGCAAACTGCCTCTGCAGGGTGACTATGTCGGCTTCACAATTCCAGATGAGTTTGTGGTTGGCTATGGTCTCGATTACGCCGAACGCTACCGCAATCTGGCCGATATTTGCGTCGTGCCGCGGGAATAAAAACAATTCTTAATCTCAGCTCTCAGTTCCTATCAACGGTACTCGGGAACCCGGCTGCTATCATAGAAAAACATGGGGTCCGCTCTCAATACGACTGGAAGTCAGTTGCAAGTTGAAACGCTGTTGCTGGAAGTTGCTGATGTACTGGCAACTTCGCTCGACTTGGATACCACGCTGCGGCGCGTTGCCGAAGTTGTGCGCAAAGTCATCGATTACGAAATCTTCGCTATCCTGCTTTTAAACGAGAAGACTCAGGAATTGCGCTTTCGTTTCCAGGTCGGCTACCCTCCTGACTTCACGGAAGGCGCCCGAGTGAAGGTCGGCGAAGGAGTAACCGGGCAGGCCGCACAGTCGAGGCAGGCGGTCCTGGTCGATGATGTCACGCAGGATCCCGCCTATATCTCCGCCGTGCCCAACGTGCGTTCGGAATTAGCTGTGCCGCTTATCACCAAGAACAGAGTTATTGGCGTGATTGATTTGGAAGCGCGGGACCCAGGTTACTTCAATGAGGAGCACAGCCGCCTGCTGACTTTGGTGGCTTCCCGCATCGCGAGCGGAATCGAAAACGCGCAACTCTACACTCGCACCACGCGACAGGCGCGCATTTTGCTCTTGCTCAATGAAATTGCCCGGGAATTGTCGTCCATCCTGAATGTGGACGAACTACTCAGCCGGGTTGCAGAACTGCTGCGCAAGCTGATCGACTACCAGATGTTCAGCATCCTTCTTCTGGATTCTTCCGGCGAGAAACTACAACACCGTTTCTCGCTGCGCTTCCACGAGAATACCCATCTCAAACACGAAGTCCCGCTGGGACGGGGCATCATCGGCCGCGCCGCCCAAACCGGGCAGGCGATTCTGGTGCCCGACGTCAGCAAAGACCCTCGCTACGTAGAGGCCAATCCAGAAACTAAGTCTGAATTGGCCGTGCCGCTGATCTACAAAGATAAAGTGATCGGAGTACTCGATTTGGAACACACGCGACGCGGGTTTTTTACCGACGACCATCGCCGCACCATGATGACACTCGCGGCGCAGGTTGCAATCGCCATCGAAAATGCGCGTCTGTATGAAGAGATTGCGCGCCAGGAACGCCGGCTGGAGCGGGATTTGGCTCTCGCGCGCGAGTTGCAAATGCGGTTGCTGCCACAGGCGCTCCCCCTATTGGCGAATCTGGAACTGGCGGCGAAGTTTGTGCCCGCGCGCGCTATCGGCGGAGATCTCTATGACTTCATCCCCTATTCCCTTTCGCGCCTGGGAATTGTAATTGGCGATGTGAGCGGCAAAGGAGCGCCTGCTGCCATCTACGCGGCACTGGTGAGTGGCATCCTGCGCTCGCATGCGCCCATCGAACCTGGCCCCGCCGAGATGCTCAGAGCCGTTAACCTCTCGCTGGCCGAGCGCCGCATCGAAGCGCAATTCGTCTCCATCATCTACGCGGTCTGGGATGATGAACATCAAACCTTGCAGGTAGCTAACTCAGGCCTGCCGCGCCCGATTCATGTGCATGCCGGGAAGAATCTTGTGATCGAAGCGACCGGCCTGCCCCTTGGCCTTTTCGACGATGCCAACTACGATGAGTTCACGTTCAGGATGAAACCTGGCGATATGTTTGTCTTCTTCAGCGACGGCATTCTGGATGCGCGCAACCGCCGCGGAGAATTGTTTGGCAGGGGACACGTGGAGCAACTGGTGGCTGAATGCGCCGGCAAGTCGGCGGACTGTGTGGTGAACTCCCTGTTCAAAGCTGCGGCCGAGCATTCCGCGGGAGTCGAATCGTTCGATGACCAAACCGTGGTGGCGATCAAGGTCAAGGACGTTCCTGGCTCGGATTCTTCCAAGCGAAAATGATCCGGCCCAGCCAAGCACCGAAAATACTTCGGCCACCAGGGTTTGTTCGGCGCGAGAGTCGTAGAGGATTATTTCGCCGCAGCGGGACCCTCGCTCTCCACTGCGACGATGTTCCCCTCACCAGCCTCGCGGAGCGCTATGGCACGCCTCTCTATGTCTATTCAGCAACGTCGATTCTTGCCCGGCTCGCCGATTTCAACCATGCGTTCCATCACGTTCCCCACACCATTTGTTATTCCGTAAAAGCCAATTCGAACATCAGCATTCTGCGCCTGCTCGCCCGCGAGGGGTGCGGTTTCGACGTTGTCTCCGGCGGAGAGCTGGAACGGGTATTGGTGGCAAACCAGCGCGCGGCCAAGAAAGTCGTCTTCTCCGGCGTCGGAAAGTCCCGGGAAGAAATGACTGCTGCCTTGAAAGCCGGAATCCTGTTATTCAATGTGGAGAGTGAGTCGGAACTGTGGGCTTTGGCGGAGTGCGCAACACGATCTCGGACGATGGCGCGAATAGCTCTGCGGGTGAATCCCGATGTCGCAGCCGAGACTCATCCCTATATTTCTACCGGCCTGCGTAAGCATAAGTTTGGAGTGCCTATCGGAAGCGCGCGCGAGCTCTACGCCAAGGCCTCCGCAGCGCGCTACTTGAAGGTTGCGGGGGTCAGCGTTCATATCGGATCGCAGATCACTGATGCTCGCCCTTTCGCGGATGCTGTAGATCGAGTCGCCGCCCTGGTTCGCGAGTTGCGCGCGGATGGCCACAGGATTGATTACGTCGATACGGGCGGTGGGCTGGGCATCGATTATCAGGAGCCGCTCTCGGCCTTTTCTGATTGTCTTGCGCGCTACGCCCGAGCCATAAGCAATCCCTTGCGAGGTCTAAAAGTGCATCTGCTGCTCGAACCGGGGCGCTCCATCGTGGGGCCGGGGGGCGTGCTGGTGACGTCCGTTATTTATCGAAAGGAAAATGGCGGCAAACATTTTCTCGTGGTGGATGCAGCCATGAACGATCTGATCCGCCCCGCGCTCTATGGGGCGTATCACGAGATTGTTCCCGTAATTCAATCCAGGGCTTCCGCCACGGCGAAGCTGGAAACCGTCGACGTGGTGGGTCCGGTTTGCGAGTCTGGCGACTTCTTCGCTCGCGATCGCGAATTGCCCCGCGTCGAAGAGCGCGATTTGCTGGCGATTCTCGATGCTGGAGCTTACGGAATGGCGCTGGCGTCGAACTACAATACGCGTCCACGGCCTCCGGAAATCCTGGTTCGTGGAAAGTCCGTCAAGCTTATAAGACGTCGGGAAACAGTTCACGAACTATATGCCGTCGAATTGTGTTGAACCTCCCTGCCCTGAAGGGCGGAGATTCCTAGACTACGCACAGCGTTACTCCGCTCACGTTAGCGTCTAGCGGCTCATTCCGAGCCGATATGTTGACTGCCGCGTTGTGGTCTGCATTGTCCTGATACCCACAGGACAGGCACTCAAAATCTGCCTGGGTCTTGCGGTTATCGGGATGCTTGAATCCACACTGCGAGCAAATTTGACTTGTATACTTGGGGTCTACAGCAACGAACCGTCTACCAGCTTCTGCCGCTTTGTATCGGAGTTG
>Ga0185299_10002156_pt1 | contig 32055 bp, 27 predicted proteins | sample PaiPotPPA55metaG_FD_128002 | JGI IMG/M metagenome (GOLD analysis project Ga0185299, IMG submission 128002) | Iron sulfur acid spring bacterial and archeal communities from Banff, Canada, to study Microbial Dark Matter (Phase II) - Paint Pots PPA... ...
GCTGGTCGCGTGCCGTAGGTTTGCCGCGCAGAGATGCGGCAAACAATTTGTAATGCAGGCTGCACTACATCTCGAAAAGGAGAAGGAGGAAAGAACATGGCACTACTGAAAGCACCGTCGAAACAACCAAAAACTACAACCCTCCAGGTTCGCCTGGAGGAAGAAATCAGACACAACTTGGACAGCTACGCCGAGTTCATCGACGCAACCCCGTCCTACGTCGTGAGCGAAGCGCTCAAGCTCCTGTTCAAGAAAGATGACGAGTTCAAACGCTGGCTGGACCAACGAGCCAACAGTGGCAACCACCAGCAAACCGAAGGAGGAGTCCACACCAAGACCGCATAACGCACATGAAGCCCCGTTCAAACCAACCCGGCGCGCACGAGAATACAGCGTCTTCCCGACAGCATGCCTCGCGCCTTGTATTGAGTTCGTCGCTCTTGAAATCCGCAAAGCCGTCAGGAAACGCGCCTGAAGACAAGCAATCGCTAACGCAGGTGTCCTCACCAGCAGAGACGATCCGTCTCTCCCTGGGGGAACCAGAAAACGGGGCCACAGGAGAAGTTAGAGACGACGCCACCGGTCTCGCAACTGAGCTGAACGTGCGCGGCGAACGATCCGGCATTGAACGTCCGCTGACTTGTGAAGAAGCAGCCGAACTCGTGCGTGTTCACCCCAAGACCGTCAAGCGCATGGCGCGTGGTGGCAAGGTGCCAGGGCATTTTCGCTTTGGTCGCTGGTTCTTCTATGCATCGGAGCTGGACTGCTGGATGCGAACAGAGTTACATTCATCGCGTCACTCGTGCCGCTAGAACAGACTAAGGAGAAATCGTCATGTTCAAGCGAGCACGGCATCAGTTCGGTTGGTTGGAGAAACGAAAGAGGAAGCGAGGCCCCGAGGTTTGGGTTTGGCGATACCACAAGGATGTCCGCGGCAGAAAGGGAACGAAGCCTGCGGTTGTCGTCGGCGATGTGAGGCAGTATCCGACGAAATCAGAGGCATGGAAAGCTGCTGAGGGCATTCGATTGGCAGTCGGCAACCCCGTGCAGTCGGAGCTTGTAACTTTTGGTGGGCTCATCAATCGCTTCTTACGTGAAGCATTGCCTGAGCGGAAGGGAACTGCCGACCGGTATCGTTCGTGGATTCTGAATCACATCAATCCACGATGGGAGGCGGTACCGCTTTCGAAGGTGAAGCCCTTAGCTGTAGAGATGTGGATTAAGGGATTGAACCTAGCACCAAAGAGCAAGGGCCATGTTCGAAGCGTGATGCATATTTTGTTCGAGTGGGCGATGCGCTGGGAACTCATAGACTACAACCGGAATCCGATGAGCTTGCTCAAGCTCAAGGGACTTACCAGGCGAGTGAAGCAACCACGCGCTTTATCGGTTGAGGAACTTCAGAGTCTGTGGACGCATCTTGATGAAGACACCCGAACAATGTCGATGGTGGACGCATCGCTCGGGCTTCGAGCAAGTGAATTGCTTGGGTTGCGTTGGGAAGACTTCGACTGGAAAAGTTTGCGAGTCAAAATTCAGAGGTCCTGGGTCTACGGCAGAGTAGAGGCAGTAAAAACCGAAGGCTCAGAAAAGTGGTTGCCTCTGGATTCGAATCTCGCGGACATTCTTCGTCAGCATCGGGAGAAAATGCCCGATGAGTTATTGAAAACGGGTTGGGTTTTCGTGAGTCCCTTCACTGGCAAGCCGTGGTGGGCGCACAAGATTGTGCGGTATCACCTTCGTCCGGCTGCCGAGAAGGCCGGCATCGGTCGAATCGGTTGGCACACGTTCCGTCACACGTATTCGACTCTGTTGCATGCCTACGGGACTGACATGAAGGTTCAACAAGAACTGCTGAGGCATTCCGACATTCGAACTACGATGAACATCTACACGCACACAGTGTCACCAGCACTGCGAGAGGCGAATAGCAAAGTCGTTCGAATGATTTTGCCTGAAAGAAAAACCGCGTGAAATTGCTCACAAAAACGCGGGGGCAATACGGGGGCAGTAGCAGTTCCGAGTTCAGACAACAAATGACTTACGACTACAACACATTCCGCGGAGTTCCTTTGGATTCTGCGTCTTGATAAATTCGATCCCCACCGCCCCTACCAATATCTCGTGAAAAATGAATGGCTTCCTTGATATCGACCGGGAAGCTTTTTTTTTCGAATGCGACTGTAGTGAAAAATGTAGTAACGAGTAAAAGCCCATGCCCCAAGAGAGGTGCCGCCCATGTGGGCAGCACCGACTGCACCTGTCAACCCAGAGGTCGCTCTACGCGAATTCACAAGATTATTGGAAAGGGTGGCACAACTAACGGGAAAGAAAACTCAGCGGTGTCATCGTAGACGCGACATTCCCTCATAGACTGAATAAGGGATCAGCGGCTCCGCTTTCGGAAATCACTCCTCCAGAGGGCTGCAACGCAGAGAACCGCCAGGAGCACAAACACGCCTATCAATACTCGCTCGATCATTTGCATCCACTCAGCCGAGTCGCGACCGTCGCCGTATATGGCAACGTCTTCGCTGGACGGCCTGAGAATTCGTTTTGGACCTCCTAGCTTCCGGTGCACGGATTTTCTTAGACCCGCATGGGCCGCGTGATGCCGCCCTTCTCGGCCGGAGTGATTGGTTCCGTACTTGGCCCCGTTCTAGCCGAGCATCCACGAATTCAACTTAGTTCTCAAACTTGGTATCGGCAGGCTTTGCAGAGCTCGGAGAAGGAGCAGATGTACGCGTCCCGATAGCAATTTCCATGGCTGTGTTTTTGGGGAATACGAGGTCGCGTCCCCGCGCGATGAAATGCGAATAGACCGACATGCTTGCCCCATACGCACCCATTGCCATGCCGAGCGGCTGCGAGTGAACGAAGGCGCCCATCGCGATGCCCACGAGTTTGAATCCCCCGGCGCCGCCTGCTACCCGGTTGCTAGCATTTCCGCCAACGTCGCCGTCGCGGGCGTCACTGTCGCCGTGAGAGGACGCAAAGGCCAACGCCACGGAGATTCCAGTTGCTAAATACCGTGTCTTCGGAGAGCTGGCCTCAGCACCGCCTTCTGAATCGAGTTTCACATCCTGTCCTTTGTCCGACTGAATGCCCTCCAAGCTCGCCTCCACCTTCTGTTCGATTCCGTCCGGCATGACAAGCTCGTGGAACGCCATTCGGAGTTGCCCATTGCGGCTGAGACGGCGCGCTGGCCGAACCTGAACCACGGAGCCTTTCAGGCGACTTCCCTGAGGAAGCACCAGGCGGTCTCCGTCAAACAGCGGTTGCGAGAGGACTGCCTCGATTTCTTCGCCCTTCTGCGCCGTCGCTGAGCTCAGTCCCGTCATGAGCCGCACGTGCACAGAGCTGCCGGGTGGTGGCGGCGTGTTGAGCGAAGCCGCAATAACTGGAGTCAAAGGCTCGGTTCCAAAGTCAAGTGGCTGCTCAAGTTCAGCGAAATAGACGGTTCCAGCGTCAATGTATTGCGGATGGACGGGGAGCTGAGCGACGGCATACCTTTTAATCTTGTGCATTTTGCCGGGATCATGCGCCTGCTTCATCGCAGCGTCCCACTGCCGCTTAGCTTCTTCCTTCGCCTGGTCCGCTTTCTCTGAGGCAGTGTCTTTCACGCCCTTCTTTTTCTCGGCGTCGGTGGCAGTGACGAACTGGATCACTTGCCCGGAGCCAGGTGTGACGCTGGTGTGGATCGGAATGTGCCGACCGTCAGTCAGTTCGAGATCGTCAAATTCGATCTGCACCTTGCGAGGAGGAGTGAAATCGGCATTCAATGCATCTAGAGTGCGTTTTCCACTAGAAACACCTTCGAGCTGAGTGATCTGGCCTGTGACCTTGGTTCCCACGGGCACAACGAGTTTGTCAAAAGCATACACGGGCTCAGCGATCCGACCATGCACCGGCTGCCCGACTTTCTGAATTCTTACTTCCTTGTCCAGAACAACCTGCACCGCAGTCCCGGTCGGCACCGTGAGAGGGATGGTCTCATTGGTTGAAGCATTCACGGAAGCAACAGGTCTGTGTATCAAAATCGGGTTAGAGGCAGGTGCGCACGGCGAAACAGCATCCTGTGCTTGCGCCGAGCTCGCAAACATGCCTGTCAAAAAAACCGCAGAAATCACGCGTCCCGTTCGCATATCACTTCTCCTTCCGCCAGGTCATTTCCACGCGCACAGGTATTTCGTTCTTCACGGACATCGATAAGAGCGACGGTGGGTCGATCTTGAAATCGGACAGGGTGGCTGGAATGGTGCCTGATATCTTCGTCTCGTTTCCTTGATTCGCTTGCTCAAAGGGAACCTGCTTATACTTGGCGGTCTGGCCGGCAAACTGGACCTCCAGATCGGCATGAATGGTTGATGATGCGGAAGCGTCTTCGGGCAGATTAGTGCGCACAGTGACCATCGGAAATTCCCCACCGCGCGTCACTTGAAGCATGTGAAGATCGCGGTTACTGTCCCCAGAATCGAACGATTTAACGGGCACAGCAATCAAGAAATCGCATTGTCCGGCATGGCAGACGCCCTTGCCTCGCGCCGTATGGCTAACTCCATCGGTCTGATGGAGCGGGTGAGACACATGATACGTGAGAGTGGATTGCGAAAGAACCCATTGGCTATCGGTTTGGGCGAAGGTGGGGAGCCCTAGAGCCAACAGGCCTACCACTATCTCCGTTCGTCTATTCATGATCCCTCTCTACCACTTAATGGATACCGACAGAATAGAGGCTCCATACGCGGCAGCTGTTACGATGGCCACGGGCCCATGGGCACTTGCGATGCCATGAACTTTTTCCCCATTACTTTTCTGGTCGTAAGCCAATATTCCCAGGATGGGTGTCAAGATCATCCCGGGGCCATGAATCCACGCCAGAGCCTTGTGCAGTCGGATGGGTCCCCGCGTTTCGGTTCCCGGAATTTTGGGCGCGCGGATCGCGTAATAAGCGCTCAGAAAATACAGGTCTCCCGTCACACCACCGAGGGCAACATGCGCAAAGCGGTCGGTCGAACTGGTGCTCTTGCCGCCGGCGCCGGTCCCCAAAATAACCGTGGCGAGCAGAGGAGCCGTATCTATCAGACCGATCCGTTGATGGATCTTGAGCATATGCGACCGCTTGTCGAGCCTCGCCTGATCCTGGGCATTTCCCTGGGTTTGGGCCGGAGAGAATCCCAGGTCCCCCAACGAAAGCACACTACCCAAGGTCAAGTTCATCGCTTGCTTGGCTCCCTGAGCGATCGTCACTTTAGCCACACTGGGGCTGAACCCTTCCGCCGAAACTGAAACCTCGTAATCTCCGGGCGCGAGGTTTGGAACGTTGTAGAGGCCGGCTAAATCGGTCTGGGCCCCCGTCGTCTGCCCTGTGACTACGTTCTTGACGGAAATCTTGGCGTCCGCCACTGCCTTGCCGGAGGCATCGGTGACCGTTCCAGACAATACGGCGCTAGCAACCTGTGCACGCAGTGGAACGGAAAATAGAAAGGAAAGCACTAGAATCCCCGCTCCAAGGACGAACTTCGCAACGTTCGAGATCACTTGAGGTTCTCCTTTCTACACTGCACTCCGGTTGGACATATGAGTCCGGGGACCCGCTTAGACGCACAAATCCTATTAACGCGCTTTGAAGCTCACGCCGGACTGTCGCTGCAATGCTATCAACTGGGGATGAAGTAACAGTATCCTGTGGATGACGAATTGTTCATTTTTGTGACGCTGGCGGCTGACGAGCGTCAATTGCAGCATCCCGATTTCGACGCTCCCCATGAATTGTCGCGCTTCAAAACCGACTGCAGGTGGCAAACTTCAGCTCCGTTTCTGCACTGGGTCAAGAACCATCACCTCTGCCGGCAGCCGACTCAGTTCCAATTTCCGCAGTCAAATCCTGAGCAGAATGGAGCGCAACATCGAGCTCACGAAACTGGGCCAAAACCACCCGCAGAAAGCCTCTGTCTGAGATAGCCAGAGATGTCAGACTGGTTGATGTGCCGCGGAGCCAATCGTAGCCTGTGCCGAGCGGCCAGGTTATCCAAGATGGAGCACGTTGGCGGGAAGCGAGAGAGATACCGCAGCACCGCCTGCTGGGCTATCGGAGATCTTGGCAGTGCCGCCGTGTGCCCGTACAACCGCATTCACGAAAGCAAGTCCCAGCCCATGCCCGTGTGAGTTTTTCCCTCGAACGAAACGTTCAAACGCTCGAGTGCCGATGTCAGGCGGAAATCCCGGACCATTGTCCTCGATCACCAGCATCGCTGATCCCTCCCGCGACTGCAGCCGAATCGTTATCTGGCATCCTGCGGGCAAATGAGCGATTTCGTTCTCGATCAGATTGCTCAGAACGCGACTTAGCAAACCCCAGTCAGCATCTACGACAACGTGGTCTTCGAGGTCAACCATCAACTTGTGCTGGCGTTCGTCCATCGCCGGCTGGTAGAGCTCAACTAGTTGTTTCACGACAGCAGAAAGGTCAACCGTACTGCGATCCAGGCGAAGTGCACCCGCCTGTGCTTCCGCAACATCCAATGTCGTGTCCAGCGCGCTCAAGAGTCTATCGACGCCTTCGATTGCGTCACCGACCGAGTCACGCCACTGTTCGCTGGGCTGGCTGGATAGGACGGATTCCAACGCGCCACGAATCGAAGTTAACGGGCTCTTCAAATCGTGCGCAACCGCGTCCGTCACGGAGCGAAGCTCATTTACCGAGGACTGAATTCGATCCAACATGTGATTGAAAGTCTTAGCCAAGCGTGAGATCTCATCGGAATTGACAGGCTCAGGCAATCGTTCCCGTAAGTCTTCGCTCCCGATTCGCGCGACAGTGTCGGTAATGCGTTGAACGCGGAGGAGGGTTCGACGGGCGCTCATGTACGAGATTAGGAAACCCATGAGTACCGTACTGCCCCACAACACCAAAAAACGACGAGTCAACGTGCGAAGCAGATGCCTAGCGCCACGACTAGAGAGCCCTAGGTAAATCGTTCTCCCGTTTTCATTCCGCGTAACTACTCGAAATGTTGTGGGCCATCCTTCAACACTTATAGATTGCGGAATACCGGGAACAAGTTTGGTCTGGTGAATTGCCTGGAGAAAAGTATCAACTGAGCCCGGCCCGACCCACAGCGGACTTGCATTTTTATTGGGATCGCTTTCCAAGAAGAAAACGGAATTCAGCCTTTGTCCGCGTGCATTGCGCTCGTCTGGCAGCTCCTGGGTCGCAAGTTCGGCTACTTCTCCAACAATTCTGTTGTACAGATGATCCTGTGGAGTGTCGGCCGAGACCCGAGCAAGAACCTCGGCTTCGCCGCTCAGCCACGCATCACCGCGTTCTTGAATAGTCTTCGCGACGAGTAAGTAAACGATCGAGAACGCCAGTGCCGTTCCGACAGTGAACGCCACAGTCGTCCAAAGCGAAATGCGCCAAGCCGCAGTTGCTAGCAAAAATTTAGGCATGCTTGAGAATGTATCCGACGCCGCGGATTGTGTGAATGAGTGGCATGGCGCTGTTGTGATCCACCTTGCTGCGCAGGCGATAGATGTGGACATCGACTACGTTCGTTGCGGGATCAATCTGCATGCGCCAGACGTGGTCCAGAATCATGCTGCGAGTAACTACGCGCCCGGCATTCCGGCAAAGATATTCCAGGAGCGAGAATTCCTGGGGTGTTAACTGGAGCAGTTGATCGCCGCGTCGAGCCTCATGACGCACAAGGTCAAGTTGCAAGTCCGCGGCCTGTAGGCGTACCGAGTCACTCTGTGGCGCAGAAGACCTACGCAGAAGATTTCTCAGCCTCGCAAGGAGTTCCGTGAAGGCGAATGGCTTCGTGAGATAGTCATCTCCGCCCTGCTCCAATCCCCTTACTCGCTCATCCACGGAACGGCGCGCAGACAGGATCAACACCGGAGCGGAAATACCTTGGGCGCGGCACCTCACAATCAAATCCAACCCATCCATGTCGGGAAGACCGAGATCAATGATGAATGCATCGTGGATGCCTTCCAAGGCTTTAAGTTCCCCCCTCCTAGCATCCTGGGCCGAATCCACCTGATATCCAGCTTCCGACAAGGCTCGCTTCAGGAAACCCTGAATTGCCGCGTCATCTTCCACTACCAGTAATCGCATGGGGACTTCCCGCCTCTTCGAGACTGTACACCCGAAGTAGGATGCGTGAAACTTCTCAAATGTTGAATGTCCATAGTGCCGGCCACCAACCTGCCTGTTTTGTCGCACATGTGGGCTGCAGTCCAGAAACGGGCTTCTGGGGAGTTTCGGCCCGCAACTAATCTCCCCGATTCTGGGCGGATGGTCGGCAAACCGAAGAGCGCTGGGATGAACCGGCATGTTGTAGGGGATGAAAGAGCCCTACAGGAAAGTTAAGCAGCGAATCCATCCTGGCCTCGAGTCTTACAGGCGATATCGCGAGGTATCGCTTGAAGCGTAGACAGATGGCGCTGAGTGGACAGGTACATGTGGGAGTAACGTTCCGTGAGGGACGAACCAAGCGGCTGTCAAGCGCTCAGCGCTTTCGCCAGACGATTGACACCGCATCTCTACGGAACAGTCGCCCCCCGGGTGGTATTCGGGATTCTGTGCGTTACGGCTCGGACTCCGGTTTCGCCGTACCTTACAACGGAACCGTCCGTTGGTCTCACGCGTCGATGTGAGTCGCGATCCGGTGATTTCGAGAAAGAAGTTAGCGAACCACGGGCGCAAGGAGGCCTGTCGCTTTGCCATATTCCGAAGCGAATAGGGCATTGCCCGGATACTGCTCACTCAATTCGCGCAAGAGTTTTTCCGCCAGCGCATCCTGTTTTTCACGGCGCGCAGCTAAAGCAAGGATAATTTTGGCGAACGGCCGGAGGTAGCGGCCGTTTTCTGCGGTCTTGGCCACCTCCTCCATGCCGACCTTTTTGTCGCCGTGAATTCCGCCAAACCGCAGCGCGAAGCGGGAAGGAGCGCCCTGTGAGCCGATAATGTAATTTGCAATGCCAGGTGCGATGTACGCGTCTGTTGCGTCCGGATACTGGGACAACAATCGCTTGGCGTACTCGTTGGCTTCTTTCATATGCTTCAACCCGGCCAGATGCTTCTTCTGGAGGATCGATTCCGCATCCGATTCCATGCCGGCGGCCAGCGTCAGCGCAAAAAGAGCTTCGCCGTCATTCGGGTTCGTTTTCTCGCGTTCTTGGGCTAGTTGACGGCCTTGGGCGAGCGCTTCGCGAAAATGGCTCATGCGCTCCGGGTCCGGCCTGCCGTCAATCCCGTGCAGGAATTTCTTCTCGTTGAGGAAAAAATCGCTGGTCAATACGCCTTGGACGTAGAGCTCCTCAAAGAGATAGCTGGCGGCAACCGCCACTGCCCCAAAAGGATCCTCAGGATTGCGGGACTGCCAGTTCGCGAAAGCTTCGCGTGCTTCGGCGAACTTCTGCTCGTAGAGCAAATCGAATCCAGCGCTGAGCTCCGGAACGGTTGTAAAGAGCGGGGCGCCGGCCTCGGGCGCTTCGCGCCCAGAACCGATGACTGGGCTCAACAGGAGTAACAGGGCGAGAAAACGAGAACGACGGAGCATCTGTCTGTACATTGAAGTTGGATGCCACTAAGTCGGCAGGCGTGTTGTCAACAGTTTGTCTTAGTGGGCCCCACTAGAAGCGACTGCAGCTTAGACCAGGCATCGATTTTCGGGTACTCATTGTTCTTGCCAGCCTCCGCCAAGATTTCGGTAGATGCTGACCAGACCCAACAGTTCGTTCAACTGCGCCTGAGCGAGTCCCAACTCCGCATCAAAATAATTGGTTTCGTTCGTGAGTACCTCCAAGTAGCTGGTGGCCCCACCTCGATAGCGCGTCTCCGAAAGCCGGGCGGCGTCTTCAGCGGAAGCCGCGAGTTGCTCCTGTTGCTCTCGGAACTCCCGGTCTTTGCGGTATTCGACTAGCGCATCCGAAACTCCACGGAACGCCTGCTGGATGGTCTGCTGATAGGTGAGCAGTGTTTCCTGTTGCCGCGCTTCGGAAAGCCTCACGCCGGAACGAATTCTTCCACCGGCGAAGATGGGCTGTACCAGTGATCCCCCGAAATTCCACATTCCAGCCGGACCGGTGAACAGGCTCGTGAGCGCGGAACTCTGAAATCCGCTGCTCGCGGTCAAACTGATTTGCGGGAAGTACGCTGCTTTCGCTACTCCAATTTGAGCGTTGGCCGCGATCAATTGTGCTTCGGCCTGGCGAATGTCGGGCCGACGCTCCAACAGGTTGGAGGGAAGCCCGGCCGGAACCTCCGGAGCATGCGGTTGTTCTGTCAACTTCGCTCCGCGAGCGATAGGACCAGGATTGTTTCCCAGAAGTGTGCTTATAAAGTTCTCTTGCTGCTCAATGCGACGCTCCAGATCGGGAATGGTTTCGGCGGCAGTGAATACCAACTGCTCCGCCTGCCGGACGTCGAGCATGGACGTGGCCCCGCCTTTTGCGAGCACTTGTGTCAGTTGCAGCGAGTTTTGACGCGAAGTCAGCGTGCGACGGGAGATTTCGAGCTGCAGGTCGAGTTCCCGAAGCTGGAAGTAAGCTGATGCAACGTCGCTCACCAGTGTGCTGATGACTGCTTCGCGCGCCCACTGAGTGGCGAGCAGGCTTGCCCGCGCGGACTCGTTGGCGCGGCGATACTTTCCCCAGAAATCGAGATCCCATGCCAACGAGAGATCCACCTCGTGAGCGCTTGTGTCGTATGCAGGGAAGAGTTTTTGACGCGCATTGCGTTCATCGACAGACTGAGCCCCAGCACTAATCGCCGGCAACCCATCGGCCCGTGTGATGCCGACCTGCGCCTGGGCCTCCAGGATGCGAGCCGCGGCAATCCGAACGTCGTAATTCTGCTTGAGAGCAGAATGGATCAGGTCTTGAAGCTGCTTGTCCTGAAAGACCTCCCACCACTTTTGATCTCCGAGCGATTCCAGCGCAGATTGCTCTCGCGCTTGCGATGTGGCGCCACGGTACGCGGCGGGAACGTCCACGAGCGGTCTGTTATAGTTCGGCCCGACAGCGCAGCCGGAGGCGAGGAGCATGACGATAGAAACAGCGATAACTCTCCTCACTTCAGTCTGCCTCCGATGGGCTGGGCTGTGGAACAACGGCACTGGTCGCGCCACCGCGGCGTTTCGATAAACGCTCGACCAAAACGAACAGTGCTGGAACGATGAGGATGTCGACGGAGCTCGCTGCCAGCATGCCGCCGATTACGGCCGTTCCCATGATTTGGCGTGCCACGGAGCCGGCGCCAGATGCCGTCCACAGCGGTACACAACCGAGAATGAAGGCAAACGAGGTCATCAGAACGGGACGCAGGCGAAGTCTTGCCCCTTCAAGCACCGCATCCACGAGAGGCTTTCCCTTTTCATACTGTTCTTTAGCAAATTCGACAATCAGAATGGCGTTTTTGGCGGCCAGACCGATCAGCATTACCAGGCCGATTTGCGAGTAAACATCGTTTTCGATTTGCACCATGTAAGCCGGGTAGAAGGCTTGGAGCACCGTCCGGCGCAGCCACAACATTGCAAAAGCCCCGCATACCGCTCCCGACGTGCCCAGGAGCACGCTGAACGGCAACGACCAGCTCTCGTAGAGAGCCGCCAGGATCAGGAACACGAAGACCAGCGAGAAACCGAAGATGGCCGAAGCAGGCAGTCCTTCCCGCGCCCTCTGCTCTTGATAGGACATGCCCATATAATCAAAGCCCATTTCACTGGGCATGGTCTGCCGGAAGACCTCTTCCAGGGCCGCGGTGGCCTGGTCTGAGCTATATCCGGGAGCGGCACTGCCGTTAATCTGCGCCGAGCGATACTCGTTGTAGCGCATCGTGAATTCGGGGCCGGAACGCGATTCGAACTTCGTCAGCGCGGACAGCGGAACCCTGTCACCCCCGCTGTTGCGGACGTAGAACTGCCCGAGATTCTCCATATTCGAGCGATAAGGCGCTTCGGCCTCCACGTATACCTGCCAGGTACGGCCGAAATCGTTGAAGTAATTGATGAACAGCCCCCCCATGAAAGCCTGAATCGTCCTGTAAACGTCGCTGAGTGCCACACCTTGTTTCAGTACTTTTTCCCGGTCCACCTGCAAGAACTTTTGTGGCACGCTCGGCAGGAAGGAGGTGGATACCGAGCCAATTTCGGGGCGCTTGCGAGCGGCTGCCAGAAACTTCTCCAGGTTGCCTGCCAGAAACGGGATGTCTCGCCCGGCACGGTCTTCGAGCACGAATTGAAATCCGCCGGATGTGCCGACTCCAGGAATCGCTGGCGGCGAGAAGCTGAAAGCGGTTCCTTGCGGAAGCTTGCTGAGCTCCTTGTTCAAGCGCACCTTGATTTCCTGATACTGTTCCGCTCTGGTTTGACGATCACTCCAGGGCTTAAGCGTGACGAAGAAAAAGCCGTTGTAAGTAGTCCGCACAAAGCTCAGCAAGCTGAAGCCAACAACGCTTGTGGTGTACTGGACGCCCGGCGTATTGGCGAGGATCTCCTCAACCTGTCTCGCCGCAGCGCTCGTGCGCTCCAGCGAGACCGCGTTCGGAAGGTCCATGTTGATGTACACGTAGCCCTGATCTTCATCGGGCAGGAAGCTCGAGGGCAGACGGCTGCCAAAGAAAGCCGCGCCGATGCCGAAGGCCGCAATCACCACCAAAGCCATCACACCCTTGCGAAGAACCCCTCCGCAGAGCTGGACATAGATCTCCGTGCCTCGCTCGAACATGCGATTGAACCCGTCAAAGAACTTGCTGAGCAACCCGTGGCTTTCCCCCTTTGGCCGGAGGAGCAGCGCGGCAAGCGCGGGGCTTAGCGTGAGAGCGTTAAAGGCGGAGAGGACTACCGACATGGCGATCGTGAGGGCAAATTGCTGGTAGAGCCTTCCGGTGATGCCGGGGATGAAGGCTGTGGGTACAAACACCGAGGAGAGAACGAGGGCAATAGCAACGACGGGACCGGAGAGTTCTTCCATCGCCTTCCGAGCGGCATCTTTCGGAGCAAGACCCTCTTCGATATGGCGCTGTACACCTTCGACGACCACGATGGCGTCATCTACGACGAGGCCGATCGCTAGGACCAACCCGAACATCGAAAGCGTGTTGATAGAGAAGCCAAAGAGCGGGAAGAGAACAAAAGTGCCTACCAGAGAGACGGGAACGGCCAGCATCGGGATCAGCGTAGCGCGCCAGTCTTGCAGGAAAAGGTAAACTACAAGGATGACCAGCACGATGGCGATCAAAAGAGTTTGAATGACCTCCTTTATGCCCTCGGTAACTGCGCTCGTCTGGTCGAGGGATATGGCGTAATCCATGTCTTGCGGGAAGCGCCGCTTCATCTCGGCCATCAGCTTTCGGACGCCTGCGGCCGTTTGGACTGCATTGGAACCAGGCAACTGGTAAACGGGAATGACGATGGCGGGCTTGCCATTCAAGCGGCTGACAACGCTGTAGTCCTGCGCGCCTAGCTCGACGCGGGCGACGTCTTTCACGCGAACAATGCCGCCATCTGGCGCCTCGCGCACGATCACGTCCTCGAACTGTTCCGTGGACGTTAGGCGGCCTTGCGCGAGCACGGAATAAGTGAACTGCTGGTTCGGGAGCGCTGGTTCGCCGCCCACCTGACCCGCAGGATTAACCGTGTTCTGCGCCTGCACTGCATTGACGATGTCTGTGACCGTGATGCCCAGCTTCGCCAGTTTGTCAGGCTGCACCCACAGCCTCATCGCATATTGTCCCGCGCCGAAAACCTGTGTCTGGCCCACACCGTACAAACGGGCGATGGGGTCGTTGAGGTTGATATACGCGTAGTTGCCAAGAAACTTGGTATCGTAGGTGCCATTCGGGGAAAATAGGCCGACCAGCATGAGCGGGGCGGTCACGGACTTTCGAATGGTGACCCCGTAGGTGTTAACGTCCGGTGGAAGCTGACCGGCAGCCAGTTGCTCGCGCGATTGCGTGAGGGTCAAGTCGGTGTTCGGGTCCGTTTTCAGGTCGAAGTCCACGACCATGGTCGTTTGTGAATTAGCGGTGGCGTTCAGGGAATACATGTAGTTCACGTTGTCGACGCCGTTGATTTGCTGTTCGATAGGCGTGGCAACGGATTGCTCCAGGGTCTGCGCGTCCGCGCCGACATAACTAGCCTGCAGTTGAATCTCCGGTGGAACGATGTTGGGAAACTGCGCCACGGGCAGGCTCGTGATGGTGACCGCGCCCACAATCACCGTAAGGATGGCGATCACCATCGCCACGATCGGACGGTTGATGAAGAACTTTGACACGGCTCAGTTTCCTTCCCCGGAAAGATGTACCGGCTTCGGTGTAACGAGGGTTCCTTCTTTGAGCTTTTGCGGCCCCTCGGCTGCGACTTGCTCACCCGGTTTGAGGCCGTCGTCAATCACCCACATAGTCCCAACCGTCGCGCCGGGCCTCACGGTGCGCATACTAACTTTGTGGTCGCCGCCGACAACCGCCACCTGGTAGCTGCCCTGCGACTGTGCAACAGCGCTCTGCGGTAACAGCAGAGCGCCTTTTTTCATGTCGGTTTCGACACGCACACGTCCATACTGGCCGGGACGGAGAACGTTGCCGGGATTGGGAAAGGCCGCTACGATCCGAATCGTGCCCGTGTTGGGATCCACTTGCCGATCCGCCAGCAGGATTTTGCCTTTTTGCGGGTAGATGCTGCCGTCCGTCAGGATCAGATCGAGCGAGCTTCCGAAAAACCGGATAGCGTGCTTGCTGGGAGTGGCATCGCGTTCCTTTTGTACGAGGACGTATTCCCGTTCGCTGATCGGGAAATAAGCTTTGATGGGTTCGACTTGCGAAACGGAAGTCAAAACCGAGGTGGGTCCCACGAGGTTCCCGATCTGGACTTGTGCAATACCGGCAATTCCGTCCACCAACGAGGTGACTTTCGTCCACTCCAGGTTTAGTTCTGCCTGCTCCACCGTGGCCCTGCCCGATTCGATGGCCGCCTGGGCACCTAGCTTGGCCTGAACCTCGTTATCTAATTGGCTCTGGGCGATGGCTTTGGCTTCTGCAAGAGGTGTATCGCGTTCTACATCGAGCATGCTTTTGCCAAGTTGTGCTTGCTCCTGCGCAAGATCGCCCTTTGCGTGGTCGAGGGCTGCCGAGAAAGGCCTCGGATCTATTTCGAACAGCACTTGGCCTTTGCGAACGACCGAACCTTCTACGTAGTCTTGCTTGATGATGTAGCCTGAGACCTGCGGCCGGATCTGGGCGTTCACATATCCGTCCAGCGTCGCTACCCATTCGCTGAATACAGGGACATCCCGTTGTTCTACCGTGGCCACTTCGACCTCGGGCGTCGCCGTCGCCGTTGCTGCCCGGCCGCGATTGCAACTTGACGCAAAAATAGCGAGGGCTACCAACAGGATGATTGTTGGCAGAGTGGCCTTACTATTTGCCAAAGGTGGCTTGATGGTGGTTCGACTGTCTCTGCTCGGTGCCATAGCGTTGCTTGCTCGAGTGTGGAATGTCACGGTCTGTGTTTTTCTCCTATTGCCGTTCGCATAAAGCGTGTCGCACTTTCGAATTCGCTTTCCGCCTGGAGCCAATCCTCAAGCTCACGTCCTGGCAGGCCGCCGCGCTCCTGGTAAATTTCGTAAGCGCGGCGCCTGATCTCGTCGTGATTTTGTGCGTGGTTTGCAGGGGCATCTTCTGCGTGAGGCGAAATGGGGCTTGCGTGAATCTCCAAATTCTCATTTCTCTGCGCTTTCAATGTCATACCCGAGTCCTCTCGTTTCCACGTCATGAGGCACTTCATCAGAACTCTCGCTCTGCGACGTTCTTGTGTGTGCATTAATGACCGGATCGGAAATTCGGCGCGTCCGCATTTTATCTTTCTCTCTGTTTAGAATTTGCTCCGCAGGGACAGATCAATTTCATGAAACAGGCTTCTACGCACAAAACTAATCTGCCGTCGGAATTCTGCCGTCGCGGATTCAACTCAGTGACGACGCTTCGTGCCAGTAACACCGTTCGAGCTGGTGAAACACAAAAAAATCAGAATCGCCAATACGGCGACAAACAGAAACGTCACCATACGGGCTCCTTTCGCCCCCGCTTCAACTAGACGCGTCGCAGGGAACCGGGTCTTGTAAGACATCTCTTGTGTTACCGATCGTTCGTGGGGTTTTCTTTGCGAACATCCAAGCCGGTTCGACAATTTGCTCAAATCTCTCGCGCAATTTCCTTCTTCCGTGAAACATCCGGCCCTTCAACGCGCTAACGGAAATTCCCATGATTCGGGCGGTCTCTTCCGATGATCGCTCGTCGAGCTCGCGCAGTTGGATCGCCCTGCGTATTCCAGCCGGCAAGTCATTCATAGCCAAGGACAGCATTTCGACCCACTCTCGCTGTGAATAGATAGCCTCCGGATCCGGACTTGAGTCAGGAACCTCCAGAACGGTTGCGGTTTCTTCATTTCCGCTTAAATCGTCGATCAACACTTCGCGAGACCCGCGACTTCGCCGTAAGAACATGAGTGCTTCGGTGATGGCGATACGCGTCAACCAGGTGGAAAAGGCAGACCTCCCTTCAAATGTGCGCAGATGAGTGAAAGCGTTTTGAAAACTTTGCTGCACAACGTCCTCGGCATCTTCTCGCCTGCGGGTCATGCGCAACGCGACGAAGAAAATCCTTTGCTGGTGACGTTCGACCAGGATGTCAAAGGCTTTTCTATTTCCGTTTTTCGCGGCAGCAACGAGGGGCATGTCTCCTTTTTGGGGAGTACTGTCGATAATGGCACTCGCTGCTTCCTCTTCGTCGATGTTGCCCATGGATTTCGTTGGCATGGTTCGACTCCTTGACGGATTCATCTTGCACACCTCTGTTGCAGCACGTGCTTGATGTACACACCGGTGGCGACGAATTGCGCACCCTGCTTTGACATCGTTTGCAAGAGCCTCTCACCCGTCTTATCGATCGACGTGACTTCATTGAGATCGACGATGCATTTAAGGTTGTCGCCAGTTCGATGGGTCTCTTTCCAGATTCTTCTCACTTCGCTAGCCCACAACCCGACTAAGCGGCCCTGCAGAATCCATTTCTCCTCTTCTGGCGTTCCGGTTCTCGTGATCTTCAACACGTCAAATCTCTTTCGTTTGGCGAATCGACTCGCTCGCCGGCCGACGAGCGGCGACCGTGATCAATCTGTTTCTCGAACTGAAGGAAGCTATTTCGTTGGCGCCTCGCACTCAGTTCCGGGTTTGCGTCTCGGTGTCTTCCGCATGCGGACTTCGGTGCCACCGCATTCAAAAGAGACCTCGTCCATCACGGTCTTCATCAACCAGATGCCACGCCCGTGGTCGGCGCTGATGTTCTCGGCAGCGGTCGGATCGGGCACCGTGTTCGGGTCAAATCCTTGTCCCTGATCCTTGACGACGACAAAAATCCCCTTTCCCAATTCACAGCGGCAAAGAACTTGAACCAGCTTTTCGCGCTGCAAGCGGTTGCCGTGAACGACTGCATTGTTCAGAGCCTCCGCAAGTGCGAGCTCCACGCAGGGTTCGTCGCCGAAAACGCATTGGGATCCCTCGATGAGTCGCATCAACTTGTCCATCAGCGGGGAGATCGCTCTGATTTCACTCGGCATCCAGGCCTCGATCTCGAAGCGAGGATCCGTGTGTCTCCCAGCACGCTGTGGCCGCAAACCTATTGGTTCGTTCGCTGTTTGTATTCGAGTCATGGCAAACGCCTCATGCTCCCGAAAACTGCATCGCGCGTGCCAAAGCGCGAAGTGTTCCTGAAACGGCCGAACTTGTTGATTTGTCGTGAGATGAGGAGCGGAGGTACGACCCGCTTAATCAAACTGCCACAGTGGCACTGCCAGGGCGATGGTACGGTACCAGTTTTCTGGCAGGCGAAAGGGAATGTTATTCGGAATGGGCAGAACGGCCGGAAATTACGGTTTCACTTGCACATTGGCTTCGAAGTTCGTTAATTGGTTCGGCCGCTGCCGCGAGTTCCTGGCGTTCACCTGCACAATCGACAAGGAGCTGGAGCCGGGCGTAAGCGCCGTTGAACTCGTGGTCGTTCCTGGCTGGTATCCAGCACCTCCATGAACGCCGCGAGTGAAACCGCAACGGCAATGATCCAAGGGTTGCCTTTGGGTCGCCAGAGTTCTTCGCCCGAGATGCCAGCTTCGGCCGCGCTCACTGGACGCTCACGTCGATTTGATGAACAAGCAAGAGACGAGTTTGAGGAGGCGGCGCTTTCCGTTAGGTTTCAATTGATCGAGTACACGCTTGATGTAGGTGGTCGTGGCGATGAATTGCGGGCCTTCCTTGGACATTGCTCGCAAGAGTCTTTGTCCTCTCCTGTCGATGAACGTGACCGCACTAAGATCGACTGTGCAGGTGCGTTCGTTCTGCGCGCGATGTCTGTTTTTCCAGCGTGTTCTCAGCTCGGCGACCCACGGCTCGACCAATCGACCTTCGATCGTCCACATTTGTTCGGTGGCTGTTTCCGCAACCGTGATTCGCAGCATTTCAGCAGCTCCCTACTGTTGAGCTACACTGACGATCGTCCGGAAATCAGTGCGGAGCCTGGATCGACCGCAGACTCTCGAGACGATCGTGAATTCCTAATGCCAACGTCTTCGAGGGCGCTTGCGCATATGCACTTCTGAACCGCCGCGTTCGAAGTAGACTTCGTCCATGTACGCTTTCATCAGCTGAATTCCGTACCCTTTTTCGCGAGCAGGCTCGGGCGTCCCACCCTCACCAGTGATATTTCTGAAGTCGAATCCCTTGCCTTGATCGGAGACGACGATCGAAATTTCGCCCGGTCCGCACCAGCAACGGATGTGCACTTTTATCTGTCCTTTCTCGTTTCCGTGCACGACGGCGTTTGCCAGAGCTTCCCGAAGTGCCAGTTCTACATCTGGTTCCTCACCGGGGATACATTGCGAGCCTTCAATCAACACCATCAGACGATCCACCAGCGGGGAGATGGCCTGAATTCGGCTAGGAATCCAGGAGGCGATTTCCAAGATGGAAGACCGGGGAGGCTTTTCAGGGAATCGTGATTGAGAACTCAAAGGTCCACGCATGATTCGCATTCCGACCATGGGCAAGCACCTCAACTGCGCAGAAATGCATCGCGAGGGCCATGGCGGAAGCGTTGCCAGGATTTCGGAACTTATTGATTTGGACCGGGATGTCTAGCGGAAAGGCCGCTCCCTAGATCAAGCTGCCATCGTGTGGGTGCCAGCGAGATGGCAGGCCTGCCAGTTTCCTGGCGCACGAAAGCAGTCGTGGTTGGGAGGGAACTCTTGATGAGCTGTGCCTAGGATTGGTGCTGCCACTTTGCAGAATCGCGTGCAATCCCGAGTTTATGCATTCTCAACTGAAGGGTGGACCGCTTCATGCCAAGATGTGCCGCTGCGCCGTGGGGACCGGCTACAACCCAATTGCTCTGTTTCAGAGCTTTAAGAATCTGTTGACGTTCCGTTTCTTCCAAAACCTCGCTAAGAGCGCCATTTGTCGGTTTCGGAGATGCGGGTCTTTCCATCGGAAGGCTGGCCTCGGAAGATTTAAGATCGCTGACATCCATTCTTAGAGAAGGGCCCGTCGAGATAATTACGGCGCGTTCGATCACATTCTGAAGTTCCCGTATGTTCCCCGGCCAATGATAGCGGCCCAGGGCATCCATTGCGGCAGATGGAATTGTCTCAATCGCTCTGTTCATTCGACGGGAAAACTGCTGCGTGAAGTGCCGCACAAGGAGCGGAATGTCGCTCTGGCGGTCCCGCAAGGGCGGAACGTGTACGGGAAAAACATTCAAGCGAAAAAAGAGATCGGATCGGAACTTCTGCTCGCTCACCATTGCTTCTAAGTCGCGGTTCGTCGCGGCAATCAAACGCGCATCGGTCCGAAGCGTGCGCGAGCTTCCCAACCGCTCGAACTCCCGCTCTTGCAGGACTCGGAGGAGTTTGGTCTGCAGTTCGAGAGGAATCTCGCCTACTTCGTCCAGAAAAATGGTGCCGCCATTGGCCACTTCGAAGCGGCCTATGCGTTGCGCGATCGCTCCCGTGAAGGCGCCTTTCTCGTGTCCAAATAGCTCGCTTTCCAGCAAGCCCGTGGGGATGGCCGCGCAGTTGAGTTTGACAAAGGGCTTCGAGCGCCGCGGGCTCAAATCATGAATGGCTCGCGCAACCAGCTCTTTTCCTGTCCCGGTCTCTCCGTAAATCAGCACAGTCGAATCAGTCGGTGCGACGGTTTCCACGCGCTTCAGGACTCTGCGCAGAGAAGCGCTACTCCCGATGATCTGAGCGAAATTCATTTCCGTGCGGATTTCATCTTCCAAGTACAGCTTCTCTTTGGAGAGCTGGTCTTTCAGCTCTCGAATCTGCCCAAAGGCACATGCATTCTCTACGGCAATGGCAATTTGATTTCCGATCTGGGAAAGAAACTTGATATCGTCGCCACTAAACGCGGCGTCCTGATATTTGACGACACCGAATGTGCCCAGCACGCGACCTCGGCTGACAAGAGGAAGGATGCAGACCGTTCCAACCTCGGCTTTCGCGGTGTCCCTCATTCCCAGTCGCCTCGCCTCCTGGACGCTGCCGCACCAGAGTTTGCCGGTGCGAAAGACCGCTCCCGAGATATCTTCATCAATGCGTACAAGGCTCTCCTCTTGGACGGATTCGTCGCTAAAGGGAAAATCCATAGCATAGATCCGCAACTCTGTGTTGTCGGCATCGGAAAGAGCAATGCCGGCGCCCTCGCAGCCCATAACCCGGCGCGTGCTCGCCACTACCGCCCGGAGAACATCCCGGAACTCAAGATTGGAAACCACGTGATTAGTCAATTCCAGGAGAAGTCCAACCCGCTCGCTCTTCTTTCGCAACTGTTGCTGTGAGGCTTGCGCTGCATCAAAATGTAACGCATTGTCGAATGCGAGAGCGATCTGCTCAGCCACCACCGAAAGAAAGGAAACTTCTTCGGCGGTATAGATATCCGGAACCTTACTGCCAAAGGTGAGCGTTCCGACTTTGCTATGGGCTGTCGTTAGGGGGAGAGTACACAAACAGTGGACTCCGTATTTCTTCAAAACCTCTTGGAGCTTGGAAAAGCGAGCGTCGTGAGTCTCGCGCGAGGTCACTAGAGGCTCTTGATTCTGGTAGACCCACCAGGCATCCGATTCCTCCATGGCTAGTTCTGGGTCTGGAGGGATAGCTGCTTCTGTTTTCGCGTCGATAGAATGCCGCTGAAATGTATTGGATTTCTCATCACGAACCGTCACACAGATATAGTCAAACGGAACGACCCGACGCAACTCTCTCGCCAGCACGCTAAACAGTTCCTTGGGATCTCGATGCATTCCGATCGCCTTCGATACCGCGACGAGCGATTCGAACCGTGTAGCGGCTGAAAGCTGAGGCCCTTCGGTTGCTTCTTCTGTTCGCATCGGGCAAACCTCTCAGGGACTACCCCTTGAAGCTTGGATGCTTGACTCGAGCATCGGTTAGAAACTACCTAGCAGGCTGCGGAAAAAGTCGGATTTGTCATCCCGAACCCGCGTCGTTTGCGGGTGAGGGATCTGCTGTTCGCAAGAAAACCGAGGAAAAAGCAGATTCCTCACCCCGTTCAAAAACCGAACGGGGTTCGGAATGACATATTTTTGAGTTTTTCCGCAGGCTGCTAGGGCAATCCGCCCGCACGGTCTCCACCCGGTGGTCGTTGCAGTTGTAATTTGGCAGAAATCTTCTAATCCCTAATTTCCGCTATTTTCCATATACAATCGGCCGTCGAAGCGCCCGTCTCGCGCGTGGCGAACACCAATTACTTTGACTAGCTAAACAAAGTCGGCGAACTGCCCTAGGCTCCAGACGGCTGCGGTCCGCACTAAACCTTCGAGGCCGCCGATGCCAGAGCCGGCGAACGCGCAACCACGCCATTCGTCTTCGACCAAGTCTTGCGAAGCTCTTCGGCGCGGCGGATCACATGGTCGATTACCTCATGTGAGGACGGACCTTCTTGGATTTCTCTTGTTTTGCCGGCAGATGGAATCTCCAGCGCCTCTAATTTTTCGAAGATAGGTTTCATCGCACGAGCGGGATTGCGGAGAAACTCCGAACTGCGGATGCGCGTGAAAATCCAACCCATGCGTTCGAGGACAGACTGCCGATCCATGTCTTCTGACAACTTCTCAAGCGGCTGATAGCGGTCGCCATCGCACTCGATGGCCAGGCGCTTGCCCTCGCCTTCCACAACCAGATCGATGCGGAACGTTCCGATCTTCCAGTGCGGCGTGACACGGTAGCCCGCTGCGGCGAGGCGTTTCATCACTTCACGTTCAAAGTTCGATTGCGTACGCTTGTCTTTCTCTTCGAGTGCGCGCATGAGGTGTGCGGGGTCTTCAGCATGCTCAATCAATTGCCGGCGTAGGTCATCGGCTTTCAGGTCGTTGTGCGGACTGAGCGAATGCACGATCCACATCTGGTCGCGGGCGCGACTGGCTGCGACATTAAAGCGCTGCTTGAAGAGTTCCTGATCGCGCAGGGAAAGCGCGCCACGTTCAGCAGTATCGACGAGTGAAATGAACACCACGTCACGCTCATCACCCTGGAATTGCGCGGCGTTGCCGCAAAGAACCCGATGAAGCTCATAGCGGTCAGGCGAAACACTTGCGTGGATGAGGTTGTCGATTTCGATGGCTTGTTCGTCACCGACGAGGGATACCACGCCGATGCTCAAAGGCTGGCCCCCGTCGTTCTTGCGATATTCGGGTTGCTCCATGGCGGCGGCAACGAGCGAAGCGACGGTCAGAGCTTCCTGGCGATTGACCTTACCATCGCGGCTGGAACCAGACACGCGATGCGCGATGGTGTGCGGACGCAGATGGACGCGACTCGCATCGCGCAGAGGCTTGATGCGCCCGTCGTAAGAAATCATATTGCTGAACTGAATGATTTCGGGAACGCACCGGAAATGTTCGACGAGGCAGGTGGTCCCGCCGAAAGACTGGCGGGCGAGATCGTAAATAGAGATTTGTCCGTCGTAAAGGTCGGAGTTCGGGATGCCACGCAGATATTGGAAAATGAGGTTCTGAATGACGCCCAGGTCCTGCCCGACAGCGGACGGGCTGACCTGTTCGTGGTCGCCAACGACGAGGACGGTTTTGCCCAGATACAGGGCGACGAGTGCCATCACATCGCTTTGGCTGGCTTCGTCGATGATCACCACGTCGAAGCGAGTCGTGCGCGGGTCGAAGTTTTCTACCACGTGCGAGAGCGGCATGACCCACACGGGCACGGCTCCGCGGCACTCGCTCATTTTCTTGGCGGCTTCGGTGCGCAGAAGAGAAACACGAATTCCGTGACCTTTGCCGATGCGGCGGATGGTGTCGAGCCATCCGACGAGCGCCTGGCGCTGCCGTGAAGAGGTGCGGCGGGCTTGCGAGCTCCAGGAGAGTTTGTCAATGAGCTCGACGGTCGTGCGCCGCATCTGCTCGTGCAGTTTTTCGCTCTTGGTTTGTAGAGCCTCAAGTGAAACACTGCTGCGGCGATCGAGCTCGTCATTGAGCTGTCGCCAAGTCCATGCGGAGGCGACGTCGCGCGGTGGTTCGCCTCGTCCATGCACGCCGGTACGATTGCGAATCGCTCCGGCCCAGGCCGGGGCAGCGGTTTCCAGTTTTGCAAGCAAGGTGCGGCGCAGGTCAAGGTCCGCCTGCTTGCTCTTGAGTTCGAGCAGGCGCTCGTAGGCTTGACGATAGCGATTGGGATTCTCGTCGGTCACACCAGCGAGGAGTTGGTTGATGACTTTGGAAGCCTTCGCTACGAGCGCAGCGAGTTTGAGCCGGCCTTTGAGATCACGAAACTCTTCATCGAGTTGAAGCAGTCTCAGTTTCTTGTAGCGCGAATCGAGAATCGGAAGCAGGGCATCGGTCACCGCAAGGTGAATACGCGCCAACTCGCCCTCCGGACCGACGATGGCCGGCTGTTCGGCGAGGAACTTGTCCCACCGGAAGGCAAGGTCTTCGAGTTGCCGCTGCAACGCGAGCCAAGTGTTTTTTTGCCAGTCCAGACATTGGTCGATGGAGTCACAGAACTGCATCAACGTTTTCTCGATCTCCTCACCCATTTCTGCTGAATGAGGAGTGCCGAGAGCCGCTACTTGCCGGTCCCACCGCGCGCCGAGATCCTCGCGGAGACCCTTGAGCCGGAAGAATTGGCGCAGTGCCTGGAAGTGTTCGGGCAACCGTGGGCGCGTCCTGTTCACCTTCGTTTGTTCGAGAAATTGACTCCAAGCCTTATGCGTAAACAACGTAATCGAACCCAGCTTGCCGCCTTCTTCGAGGTGCGCGAGGATTTCGCCGGCGATGCGCTCCGGTTCTTTCACGACGGAAGGACTGTTCACCTCGGGGCCGTATTTGACGAATGATTCTTGCGCATTTGCGGCTTCGCGATGAACCAGCCGCACGAAGCTAACGAGTTGATCCCAGGGTTGCCGGTGCGCGTCACCATACTTGCCGGCGTACACAGCGGCGAGTTTCCATTTGTCTTTGCCGGAAAGAGGCTCGACTGCCTGAACAAGAGCAGCGGATAGTCCTTCGATTTCTTCGGGTGAGCTCTGTGCGGCATGCGACTCCCACAGATCGGAACGTAAATCGAGGTCTTCCATGCGGAGACGGTTGCGCTCGCCCACGCTAGCTTCGAAGTCGTCGGCTCGCGGAAGATCGTTAAGTTCTGGAAGATGACCGGAAAGCTCATTCTCGTCCTCGCGGGAGATCGAGACACTCGTTCGGTAGAGGTCGGCCAGCTCGCCGGGGGAAAGAGGCAGAGGCGCTACAGCGGCGACGGGGCCGGGAATCCAACCATGTGCTTCCTTCGCCTGAACGACGTGGCGTGCGCCGTCGGCAGGCGTCCACGACTTTCCTCCAATGGCAATCTCCCGATATTCGTCGGCTCGGGCGTCGGCGAGCTGGTTTCGGATTTCGCCGAGTTTCTTCAGCATATCCAGACGTTCGGCTCCCAGTTTCTTCGCTTCCATTTCGAGCGAACTGGCATCGGCGCGCGACAATCTTTCAGCAATGGAACCCACAGCGCTTTCGAGCTGCTTGCGGCTATCCAGGTCACTCTCCAGCACGCTGACGCACAACGGGCGCAGTTCTGGAACAATGTGATGGCGCACCATCCGCAGTGCTTTGGTTGTATGGCTGGTGACCAGCACGCTCTTGCCTTGCGCGAGCAAATGGCCAACAAGATTGCCGATCGTGTGCGTTTTTCCCGTGCCTGGAGGGCCTTGTACCAAAACGCCTCCGTGCTCCTCGAGTTGCTGAGCGATTCGGATCTGCTCTGGATTCGCCGGTTTGCTGAGCAGCACTTCGCCATCCGCATGAATGGTATTCGTGGTCACTTCGGAAATTGGCGACTCCTCTCCCACGATATTCAGCAGGGACCACGGTAAATCTTCCCGTGTCCGCAGGTCGGCGAGGATGCCTTCGATTGCAGCGGCAAACCCCAAGTTGCGCGCACGCAAAAACAGCACTGGATCGCGGCCGATACACGGGTCGCTTGCTTCCTTGTTCGGTGCCTGGTCTTCCAGGAACTCTCCGCGCGGCGACAACTGGACAACGAGGCGCTTCAGAAAGCCGGACGTCGATCCGTTGATGAGCGGATGGAACCCGCCTTCATCCAGTTCCTCGCGGCACCGGCCGATCACACGTCCGTCCACATCCGACATGGACTGGAACAACGCCGAGTACAATTCGACCGGATGGTCCGCTTCGGACAGCGTGAACTCGGGTACGGAAGCATCGAAATGCAATTGAAGACGCTGGAGCAGGATTGGATGGAAGATGCTGCCTTCGGCGCGCTGCCAACTCAGGATGCCATCTCCGAGAATGAGTTCCACCCGCTCGGCTTCTCGATCGATGCGGCCGTAGAGGGCGTAGAACGTTTCGAAGATTTTCATCGCTGCGCGAGCAGGCTTTTCGCTCTCCACCCACTGGTCGCGTATAAGCTTCCACCGCGCCAGAGCTGCGCTTCTGGCAGGATCGTCGGCGAACTTCACAATCCGTGGTTCGGCACGGTTCCCGGAGTCTTCTTGTGTTTCCTCGACGGCGACCGAGTTCCAAGGGTCGTCCCACCCGTCCTCGAGCCATGCAGAAATCTCTTCAGGCGGGTCGGGCGGGCGCGTCAAGCGGGGACGCCGAATTTTCAAAATGTAACTTGGATCTTCCACGGTCTGGCCGTTCTGGGCTTTGTCCTTTAAAGAGCTGGCCCTGGCAGCGCCCCTTTGAACGGACACGTGATCGGGGAGGTCGCGTATCCATAATGTCCAGGGTTGTTCGCGAAGCTGACGTTTCGCCGGATTGCGGTGTTGGTTTAGCGCTTCGAGATAGCGGAAGACGCGTGTAAGCTTTTCCCGCGCGACGCGGAGTTTTTCGGCATCCATGGCTCGCCGCCTTTACAAAGACACTTCAACGTATCTGAGGGTGGATAGGGGAGCCTTCAGATTATCAGTTGGGCATGATCCTCTCAATGGTACGCGGATAGTACTCCGTGTTTTGACGCCTCAGATGGTGTCGCCGCAGAGCAACGACCCAAACGAAAGGCGTACTTTGCTATCTAGTTGAAAATTCACGACCGATTCCATGGCGAATTGCGCACTCGCGCTGCAACCATGGGAATCGCCCAAACATCTTACTGAGGCGGTTGACAGCCGCCAGCCTCAAAGCTTCTTGTTAATTCCTTTCCAGCCCAACAAAAAAGGGGACCTGTACCGCCGGACGGTGTTATCTTCGCGGCATGGCCAGTGCGGTTTTTGCCGCGGTCTGTGACACTTACAAAATGATGGGTCGATTCATCTTCGCAGCATTGTGCCTGACGACGGCCTCGACGGCGCTCGGCCAGAATGTCCGGCCATCCTCTGCGGAAACACACGGACCTCGTCTCGTCGCCAAAACGGAGGGTCGGAGGATTCTGGCCGCCATCCCAACGGTAGACGTCGAGTCGGAATCCGAAACGGACTGTTCCCATCTCGTTCACGATATTTATGAACAAGCGGGTTTTCCTTACGAGTACGTCAGTTCGCGCGAACTCTACACCGGCAGCACGAATTTCACGCGCGTGCGCGTGCCTCAGGCAGGCGACCTGGTTGTCTGGCGCGGCCATGTTGGCATCATCATCGATCCCCAACAACACTCCTTCTTCAGCTTCGTGCGTTCCGGTCCTGACACGCAATTTTATGACTCGCCCTACTGGCGCTCGCGCGGTATCGCTCGTTTCTTCCGCTACGTGACCGACAAGCCGCTCCATGCCGATCGCACGCGCGAGGCTACGGATCACCCAAATCGCAAACCTCTTCAGCTTCAGGGCGACAACCGCAGTTCGGACAACCGTCTGCCTTCCGAACTGTCCAAGCCGGTACCTGCGCGCGCGTCGCACCCGGTCCCCGTGGCCGACACCTCCAGTTCAACGACAGTCGAGACTCGTCGCGAAATCGCTCTTCAAGTGGCAGGGAAAAACCCTTCACCAGAAGAAGTCATAGCCGGATTTGTCGAGATGAATCAGGATTTCGGCGAATCCCTGCGGACGGGCAGCCTGAACAGTCCCGGCAAATCCATAGTCGTTTACCGCGAGCTACGTGTCCTGGCCGTGCAAATTAAGGGAAAGCGCGGAACTGCGCTCGTTCGGATCGAATCGCTAGCCGCTCCCGCAGATACGCAAACGGTCTCGCAGCTTCGCTGGAGAGAAGAGTCTCTGGAATTCGAGAAGACCAAAAGAGGCTGGGTGATGAGTCCCCTCGAGGACGCCGCTTACGTCAATCGTGAGGTTGCCTTGCGAGTCTTGTCCGTCCGGCTCGCGGACCTCGCGAAAACCACGGACGCCTCTCCTGAACAAGAACGCGAGCAGACACAAATCATTCGCTTCCTGAATTTGCTGGTTATCGACAATTCCGCCACCGCGTCAGCACAGAGTAATTGATTGATTAATCGAGTAGTAATTTAAAACGCGCTAGCTTACACAACAGGAATTCGCGCGTTTATTGGAACTAGCCGATTGCGCGGTTCGATGGAAATCACTCGATGCGAGTCGTCTCTTGCATATACCTAGTGCCTTGGATGCCATCGAGGTCGGGCATGGAAGTGCTAGGTCTCACTGGGTTCAATCTCCCAACTGCTCAGTCCGAACCAACCATTTCTGCGACCCGCGACTCTGCATACTCATGTGGCTGAGAATCTGAACGCCCGGGAGCTATAGCCTCGGCCATCCGGAACACCGCCGCGAGCACTTCCAGCGCGACGCGACAGTACAGAATCCACAAAGCGTATCCTACCAGTGCACCGAGCAGGGCCAGCAAACCTTGAACCGGGGCCTGTTGAAAGGCCAGCACGACCCAGGCAACTGCGGCGATAAGTCCTGCCAATAGGTGTGTCGCGTAAAGAAACTTCAGCATCTTTGGTGTGGCGTATCTCCGGAAGGAAAAATCCATCAAGCCTTCCCACATCCCCTTCGCTTCAGGCATTTCTACCTCCTCACGTCGAATCAGAAATTCTTTGAATGGAAAACCACACCCCAGTAAACCGAAACTAGCGAACCTCGAAACTGACGAGATCCACCACTACATTGGTTCTTCGGTTGAGCAGAACAATGTGCCCGCCTACCAGCACGTGGCCGCACTCAGGAGGCGGCGGGGGCAAGCGGCGTTCCAGATCTACGGGAACAGGTTGCAGCCGTTTCTGAAGGCCTGGTGGGAGCGTGCCGCGACGCACCAATTGTTTTTCCAGTCCAGGAGGCAAACGGTCTTTCTTGGCGAGTCCCGGCGGGAGATTGTTCTGATGCTCGTCATACCACCCGCGCGCAGTTTCGCGGTCGCGGTCTTTGTAGTAGTGATCTTCCTGGTCGTCCTCTGCGCCCTGTTTGTCGTGACCCTTTCCATGTCCGTTTCCATTACCTTGTGCCATCGCGCCATTGCCTGTGAGCATGAAGACTCCAACTGCAAGGGCAAGGATCCATTTCGTCGAGCGCATTGTTCTCTCCGTTCTGAATGGTGTGGTGCTAATTCATCGAACCGCCCGAAATCGTTGTTTGAGGAACCTTGAGGCTGGACTATTCCTTCAGCGATACAGGGTCGGACTCGTTCTTAGGGGAATCTCTATCCAATAAGGACACCAGCTCGCGGCCAGACGCTGGGACGCCGACCTTGCCTTCCCGCACAATCTCCTTGGCGCTGAGGTCGCGGCCATAGAGCTTCCTGTTGGCGCTGCCATCGGAGCGAAGTGTGGAACCCTCGAGCGAGATGCCGGCAAACAGGCCGCGGGAGCGTGAGTAGCTCAGGACCTCCGCTCTCATCACAATGTCGGTATCCGCCGCTGCTGTGCGACCCTTGGGGCCAGCTGCGGCCGAAGCGTCGGCACCAAGCTTCACTTTGCTGCTCATAAGCGAGTTCGCACCTTTGGGGTTCATGACCAGGAGCACGAAGTCCGTGGCCTGACCGCCTAACTGGAATCCGATGTTTGCACCTTCCAGCGCGAACAGGGCGGGAGCGCTCCAATGCCCCGTAAAATGTTGCCCGGTGCGGCATGTAATCGCACCGCGACCAAAATCGCCTCCGACGCCAAACGCGAACTTCAAGACCGAGGGAATCACTATGACGCACTCGGCCTTACTGAGCAGGTCCTTTGGAATCCCGTCGGGGATATCCATGATTTCCTTGAAGACCTGGCCACACGTTGCAAGGCGCCTCTGTTCCCTGCTTTCAGACGCCGCGAAAGTGGGACACGCCAGAAAAACGGCGACGATAAGAACAGCGGCTTTTTTCATGGTATGGGCCCCCCAGCCTCTCTATGATTCTTCGGTTGCCAGCGGTCGGTTACAACTGGCCTGGGGGACAGTGTTGTCCAAAGAAAAAATGGAAGCATCCCCGGCCCGCTATCAGCCGACCGTCAACCGGAAGAAATCGCGATCACTTTCCATAAGCCGACTTCCCGGTAGTGATCCGGCGCGCCGAGTTCAATGTAGTGCCGGCGGTGTTTCTCGGTGTATCCTACTCGCAGGGAGGGGGGCACATGGCCAAAAATGAGCTGTATATCGAACAGCGCGAAGAAGGAGATTATGCTGTAAGGAAACCAGGTTCGGAAAGGGCCAGTGCAATACTCCCAACCCAAGCCAAAGCCATTAAGCGGGCTCGTAAGATGAACCCGGATGCGGCTGTCCACGTTGAGCGGGTCCGCGACACCAATGTCGGCGGCAGGGACAAATGGCGGAAGCCCTAACGGCTGACTACGTCACCGCGCCATTTCAAAGAACCAAACCGTTCAGTTTCTCCGCCGTGCCTTAGCGGTTCGCAAACTAGTCTTCAGCCGATGCCCTAACTACATTGTGTAACGGTTCTTGATCCGGGCTGCGGCCTTATCGATCTCAGGGAAGAGTGTGCTTTCATTGATGCCAATGTTTTCGAGCGCCTTTCGGATAGTGCTCTTCTGATCCTTCGGAACAATGAACTGTTTTGGGTCAATCCGGGTTGGAAGATATATCTTGGGTTCATCTAGGCCGTAGAGGATGAAAGCGCCGGATTGCGCCAGAATTCGCCTGTTGCTCATCTTGGGATGAACAAAATACGGCACAAACAAATCTATGGGGTTAATAATTGGCTGGAAATATGGTTTTTCAGACCGGATAAATTGATGAAGTCGTTGTATAACGCCGTACTTATTGAATTTCTTGATGTTACTAGCACTCGATATATCTCCCTTTAGATCCTTCCTCAATCGATTGATCTCGGTCTTCTCCTCGGATGTCATATTGGCCAAATTGGCAATGCAACTCACCGCATCGCTGTCAAACCATTTCTCGTGTTCCTGCTGAATTGCGAAAGCGGTCACCATGCCGTCACTAGGTATGCCACCAACAGGGCCAGGGGCAGTTGCAAAATAAAGCGCGACCAGTGCATTCAGCGAAACATCCAGCAGCCGAGTGGGCAGCCCAAAATGCTGCATCCGGACGAGTTTATCAAACATGGTTTCGTCGGATGCAAACTCATGCGGCTGAACTGAAATCAGTTCACGAATTGCCCTTTTCTCATCCTTAAGAAGCTTTTTGAGATCAGGCCGGAATATACCCGCTACGTTTGCCCAGGAGGAGTCCTGCTGGCCCCGAAAGCATTTCAAGTAGTCAGAGCCGGACGAGTATCGGTCAAATTCTTCTATGAAGCCAGTGAGAGTCCTTGGCGAGACGGATTTGGTGGTGCTTTTCTTAGCCATGCGACACCCGAGATGGTCCGATACAGTGAGGCGTGGTGTCCAGCCTTCTGAGTCGGTTTTCAATATTAGATGGCAAAAGCAACCGCCGCAATGCGACCGGCGGGGCCTGGTCTTGGAGAGCCGATCTAATCACAGAAGATGGCTGCTCCACGTCCCTCGCTTTTTGGGACCTGTGAAACCACGGACCTAAACCGGCGGGATTCGAATCGCGACTTTCAGGATCAGTCCCCTGAAACGCGCATCTCGTCAGTGCTTGATTTTCTGACGAGATGCCGACTTCTCGTTACTTATCTTGATCGCGACATGGAGTTCGTCTGGACTCCGAAGCATTTGGACAAAATGAGCTGGCACCGGAGTTCGTCGGTTCAAATTGAGCCTCTGCAACCAACAAATTCTTTCTTTCAGCGAACCCCGCAACCATCCGAATTGACAGTTTAGATTTCCAATCCGGCAGACGATCAAAAAGGGAGATAGATTCCGAATCGCCGTCATCCAAGAGGTCTGTTATGGGCGACTTCATGAGCCCAAAACGCTTCCCAAATATAGGGTCAGCACCTTCTTGAATTCTTCCACAATCAAGTCTTTCCCTTTATCACCCGCTTCTCCATAGAGCTTCTTCAAGCCTCGGACCATCTCGAGAGTCACGTTCGCAGCCAGCACTGCTCGTTCGTCGGAAAGGGATGGGTTCTTTGCTCGGAAGGCATTCGCGATGTTGGCTCGCAAGACTCTCTTCGCAGCGGGGTCGCGGCGTAGCCGAATCGGCGCCGCGAGCAGTCTGAGATAAGCCGGACGTACCTGAAGAATTTCAG
>Ga0185299_10002157_pt1 | contig 32033 bp, 31 predicted proteins | sample PaiPotPPA55metaG_FD_128002 | JGI IMG/M metagenome (GOLD analysis project Ga0185299, IMG submission 128002) | Iron sulfur acid spring bacterial and archeal communities from Banff, Canada, to study Microbial Dark Matter (Phase II) - Paint Pots PPA... ...
TGAAACCAGCGTTTCAAAGTCGAAAGAACCATCATGACGATGCCCGTTGATGAAGAACGTCGGCGTTCCGTTCACTCCACTTCGGGCACCGCCCTTGAAGTCGGCGCGGACACGGGCTTCGAACGTTCGCTGTTCCAACGCCTCACGCAATGCGGTGGTCGATAGCTTGAGCTTTTCGGCGAGATCCAAATAAAGTGCTTCGCCCAAGCGCTCTTGATTTTCATACAACTTATCGTGCATCTCCCAGAACTTGCCTTGCGCGCCGGCAAACTCCGCCACCTCGGCGGCAGCTTCAGCGTGAGGATGCATCTCGCTCAAGGGAAAATTGCGAAACACAAACCGGAGGCGTTTTCCAAACTGCTTCTGAACCTGCTGGACAATGGAATAGGCTTGTCCGCAATACGGACACTCGTAATCGCCGTACTCCACCAGGGTCACGTCCGCGCTTTCAGGGCCTTGGGCGTGGTCTTCGACAGCGATCGGTACCTTAAGTGTGGCCATAAACCCTCCTATTTCGGCAAGTCTTCGAGAGCCTGCAGAATGCCGTCCGCACCGGGATTCACGGCGACCGGCGAGCAATAGCTCCAGGCGATCATTCCCTTCTTGTCGACGACGAACAGAGCGCGCTCGCAGAAGCCATCGGCAGCGCGATAGGCGCCATATTGTCGGGCAACGGCTCCTTTGGGCTCAAAATCGGCGAGCAGCGGAAAATGCAGATGACGGTTCTGCGCAAATGCATCGTGACACCAGGCACCATCTACGGACACCCCCAGCAGTTCCGCTCCGAACTTGCGAAACTCGGGGAGGATCTCGTTGTAAAGAGCCATCTGGTCACCGCATACCGGACTCCAGTCCGCGGGATAGAATGCCAGGATCACGGGACGTCCCAGCAAATCACTCAACGTCAGGGTTTGATCGGGCGTCACGTGCAACGTGAAATTCGGGGCCATTACCCCGGCGGGGAGGATCCCGCCGCTGTGTATCGGAGTAACTTTGCTTGCGCTGTTTTGTGCCATTGCTTTTGTACTCCCTTCAAACGGTACATTAACCAACTTCTGCCCGAAGAATAATCCCAGCGTGCCGCACAGGCAAAGCGTTCGCATTTACTGGGCTGTAATTAATAGCATGCGCCCACTCCTGGTTCTCAATGGACCATCGTCTGTTTTCCGCGTCCCATTTAGAGAATGGCCCTCACGACCCGTCTAGCATGCTGTCAAGAGCGCAAAGAACGCGGCAGGCGGCGTCCCCCTAAGCTACTTTGGTTTCGGCGTCGGATCTCTCAACGTGTCCACCAAATTGATACCGCATCGCGGATAAGATCTTGTTGGCGAAGTCAGCCTCGCCCCGAGAACTGAATCGCTCGTAAAGCGCGGTGGTGAGAACTGGAGCTGGTACTGCTTCGTCAATGGCAGCCTTAATCGTCCAGCGTCCTTCTCCGGAATCAGAGACACGGCCGGCGAACCTCGAAAGATTCGGGTCCTGAACGAGGGCCGCGGCTGTCAGATCCAGCAGCCACGAGGCGATCACACTTCCACGACGCCAAACCTCCGCGATGTCTCGCAGATTCATGTCGTACTGATACTGCTCGGGGTCGCGTAATGGCGTTGTTTCCGCATCGGCTGCCACTGTAGCTTGCTTGCCGACGTTAGCTTTACGGAGAATAGAGAGACCTTCGGCGTATGCTGCCATGACGCCATACTCGATTCCGTTGTGGACCATTTTGACGAAGTGGCCGGCGCCGTTTGGGCCGCAATGCAGGTAGCCCTGTTCGGCGGTCCCATCAATCTGGTCGCGGCCCGCAGTGCGCTGAATGTCGCCTATTCCCGGAGCGAGGGCGGCGAAAATTGGGTCGAGCCGCTTGACGACCTCGGTCTCGCCCCCAATCATCATGCAATAACCTCGCTCCAGACCCCAAACTCCTCCGCTGGTTCCCACATCGACGTAGTGGATCTTTTGAGGAGCGAGTTGCGTTGCCCTCCGGAGATCGTCGACGTAATACGAGTTGCCCCCGTCAATGAGGATGTCTCCTGCCTCGAGATGAGGTGCAAGATCGGCGATGGTGTCGTCGACAACCGCCGCCGGCACCATCAGCCAGATCGCTCGCGGTTTCTCCAATTTCTTTACGACGTCTGCGAGCGACGTGGCTCCGATCGCCTTTTCCTTGACCAGTTCGTTTACCGCTTGTAGTGACCTGTTGAACACCACGCATCTGTGCCCCTTACGGATGAGTCGCCGAGCCATGTTGGCTCCCATCCTTCCAAGACCGATCATGCCGATTTGCATAGTTGTCTCCTTAGGCCGTCGCCGCCGGTTCCTAGCTGGCACGCGCCATTTGGTCTAGTTCCTGCATTCTGTTTGCGTCAATCTTTAACTCCGCTGCCGCCACATTTTCTTCGAGGTGTTCGACCCTCGAGGTTCCTGGGATCGGTATTATGACTGGAGATCGAGCTAGCAGCCATGCCAAAGCCACCTGGGACGGGGTAGCTTTCCATCGCGTGGCGATACGACCAATAGGACTCTCGGAGCCGGAAACACGACCCGCCGCCAGCGGAAACCACGGAATAAATCCCAGCTTTTCCTGTTCGCAGTATCCCAGAACATCTTCCGATCCGCGGTCGGTGACGCTGTAACGATTCTGAACGCTCACAATCGGAACAATGGTTCGCGCATGCTGAATCTGCTTGACGCTCACTTCCGATAAACCGATGTGTTTGATTTTTCCGTGCGCCCGCAAGTGCCTCAGAGCACCGAGTTGGTCTTCCACTGGCACCTTAGGATCGATTCGATGCAACTGATAAAGATCAATCTGGTCCACCCGCAACCGGCGCAGGCTGGCTTCGCAGGCGGCTCTCAGGTGTTCTGGTCGTCCGTCTTCAACCCATTGGTTGGGACCTGGCCGCGCATAACCGCCTTTGGTGGCGATTACCAGGCCTGCCGGATAGGGATGCAGCGCTTCAGCGATGATTTCTTCACTCACGCCGGGACCATAGGAATCGGCGGTGTCGATGAAATTGATTCCCAATTCGACAGCGCGCCGCAAAACCCGAATAGCCTCCGCCCGGTCTGCGGGCTCGCCCCAAACTCCATCTCCGGTGATTCGCATCGCGCCGAATCCCAGTCGGGTAACACGAAGATCGTCTCCAATGAGGAACTCGCTAGACTTCTTAGCCGGTGCCTGGCTTCGTTGCACTACGAACTTTTGATTCGGCATATGTCTTCCCTTCAATGGTGAGGACTGATGTGTCGAACGGCCTCTCCCGTTGGAGTAGCGTGACTCAGGCGGCGTTGCAAAAAAAGCATGTCCACGTTGCAATATTCGTGAAGCCAATTTTTCCTCGCTTCAGCCCAGCCACTCAATGAGGAGGTGGTTCAGCCGGTCGGGCGCGTCCAATGGAATCCAGTGGCTGGCGTCATCAATCTGCTCGTACCTCCACCGTGCTTTCACGAATTGTCCCGACATCTTCATGCGTTCACCGTCGAGGTAGTGATCGTTTGAGGACCAGATGCCGAGAGTTGGAGCTTCCACGGGCGGCAGTTTGGGAGGCGACGCTGGCAGGCGCGGCGCGAGGTTCGCGCGGTACCAGTTCAGCGATGCCTTTAGAGCATATGGTCGAGACAGATCTGAGATGTAACGATTGATATCGCCATTGCCTCGGAGCATCTCCCGGAACAGCGCCCAGTTGTCATGCTGCAGCCACGCCTCCGTAATTCCCTCGAACTGGAAAAACAGCTGGTACCAGGCCATCTCCCGCTGCCGCAACGTATATGGCGCAAGTGGATGGGGCACCGAAAGAACGACAAGCCTCCGAACGCGATTCGGGTGGGCAGTAGCCGTCAGCCATGCCACGGCGGCTCCCCAGTCGTGAGCAACAATGTCGGCTGCGTCGATACCTAGCGCGTCGAGAATGCCGACCAAATCGGCGACTGCGTTCTGCAGGGAATATGCGGCCACTCCTTGCGGGCGATCGGAGCGCCCGAAGCCACGCTGGTCCGGTGCGATAGCGCGGAAGCCATTCGCGAGAAGGAATGGAATCTGGTTGCGCCAAAGATACGCAGAGTCCGGCCAACCATGTAGCAAGACCACCGGCTTACCGCTGCCGTGCTCTTCTGCATGGTGGTCTTCTACATGAAGGGAAACGCCGTCTCGCCGAATATGATGCTCCGTATACCGAGGAGTCGATGGACTTGTTGGAACCAGCTGACTATCGCGTTCGAGACCTCCGCCAAACGTTGTTTTTGTGAGGGCAGCAGCGGCTGCCAGTACGCCGCCAAGCCCGACTATGAACGAACCACGGGAATTGACCGACATTTGTTTACTGTAATCGTTCATATGCCCTTCTCCATCAAGTGGACAATACGATTTCTTCGCGATTGCACCCGACTGTCAAAGATTCCCGAATACAACCCGCTGCTTAACTGGCGATCTGTTTCAACTACAGTTGATGACCATTGAACGCCCCGACGTGCTGAATCGTTTTATGGGCGTCCCATGATGTGCAAATGTGCGTACGGCGATCCGGCCCACATGATGTACGCGCCCGTCGGCTTGTGCGTGGTTGGCAGTCCGGTGGTCTTCGGAACGAACGGCCACATGATCATCCAGTGGCGTCAATCACAAGGCGAACATCGGGTGCCTGCTGAGCCTGCTCGGAGATATGTTCTGCGCATGCCATCGCGTAGTTATAAGCGGTGAGCTGTTCTTGACTCTCTATAGTTTGACATCAACATAGATGCCCACCTCTGTGACAGGATTCATCACGCGCTGATTGTTTGCGCCGAACGGGCGGTACATGCTGGATCGAGCCCACCCCAAAACATGTACCTCGATAAAAAGAATCCTTATATGAGGGCAATCATCTGATCTGGTGTTTGACGCACTCGCGGCAGCCAGCGACGGAGGGAGTTTCTATGGTTCGCAAACTGATTGCCACCAACAACGATGTCGCAACGACTATTCTTCGATTGGCGCTCGGCGTGATCTTCTTCGCCCATGGCGCCCAGAAGATGCTCGGGTGGTTCGGTGGATACGGTTTTACTGGCACGATGGGCTTCTTCACTGGAGTCCTGCACATTCCGCCCGTATTCGCATTTCTGGCCATTGCCGCAGAGTTCTTCGGCGGACTGGGCCTCATTTTCGGGCTGCTCACGCGTGTTGCGGCTTTTGGAGTCTTTTGCAACATGATCGTGGCCGTCGCGATGGTTCATAGTCGATTTGGCTTTTGGATGAACTGGACCGGAGCGCAGAAAGGAGAGGGTTATGAGTACCACGTCCTCCTATTGGCAGCTTCGGCCTTTCTGATGATTCGAGGCGCAGGAGCAGCTTCTATCGATAGCTTGTTGTCGTCGCCCGCGAGTAACAGGATCGAGGCCCGGGTCCGGCCCCAAGCCTGATTAGGGAAACAGAATGAAAAAAAGCGATCGCATTTCAGCTCCGCGGGTCTGGCTGGTGATTGCGAAGAGTTATCGTGCGTTAAGCCTTCTGGCTGAGAAGAGTATCGCCAATACGGGACTATGCCTCACGGATTTCGCGGCGCTCGAAGCTCTGTTGCACAAAGGTCCGCTCACGATCTCGGAGATCCAGGACAAAGTGCGCCTGGCTAGTGGCTCTATGACTGCGGCCGTTGATCGTCTCGAGAAACTCGGGTTGGTTGTTCGCAAGTCTAGCGCAAGCGATCGACGCGCGCGGGTCGTAGAACTTACGGCACAAGGAAAGCGCCTGGCGGCATCGTGTTTCGAGCGGCATGCCAAGGATCTCGAGGCGCTCATGTCAGTACTGTCCGAAAAAGAGATGGAACAACTCCACAGATCGCTCAAGAAGCTCGGGCTGCTCGCAGCGGAGAAACTCGACCAACAAGAAGTCAGAGTCAAAACATCAGGCAGGAGGTAGAAAATGCTGAAAATTGGAATCATCGTTGGCAGTACGCGACCGGGACGGAAAGCCGCGGCCGTGGCAGAGTGGGTGGACAAAATCCTAAAGCGCCGCAAAGACGCGGAGTTTGAGATTGTCGACATCGAGGATTACAAGCTGCCGCTACTCGATGAGCCCGTGCCGCCCATGATGCATCAGTATGGAAAACCGCACACGAAGGCTTGGAGCGAAAAAATTGCTTCACTCGACGCCTACATTTTCGTCACCCCTGAATACAACCATGCGACCTCGGCGGCCCTGAAGAACGCAATCGATTTTCTCTTCCACGAGTGGAACAACAAAGCGGCTGGGTTTGTGGGATATGGCGGTGCTGGCGGGGTCCGGGCAGTGGAGAACTTGCGGCTAGTGATGGGCGAAATCAAGATCGCGGACGTACGAGCGCAGGTGGCGCTTTCCATGTGGACGGACTTCGAGAACTTCACGACCTTTAAGCCGCACGAACAGCACGATAAGGCCGTGCATGCGATGGTAGACGAAGTGATTGCCTGGGGCGGAGCGCTGAAGGCGTTAAGAGGAACGCACTGAAAAACATTTTCGCATAGTCCACGGTTCGGGACCCAACGTGCACGGGAGATGAACATCAGGAGTTACAGATGCAGATCGGTGTCGACAGCTTCGGAGCAGTTATCTCTGACCCGGCAACGGGTCTGACGCTCAGCCCAGCCCAGCGCATGGACAATCTACTGGATGAGATCGTTCTAGCCGAACAGGTTGGCCTCGATGTTTTTGGCATCGGCGAACACCACCGCAGCGAGTTCGTGGATTCGGCCCCAGCCGTCATCCTTGGTGCGGCCGCTACGCGCACCAAGAATATTCGCCTGACAAGTGCTGTAACTGTACTCAGCGCGGCTGACCCGGTCCGCGTATTCCAGGAATTTGCCACGCTGGACCTGATCTCTCACGGTCGTGCTGAGATCGTTGCGGGACGAGGTTCGTCAATCGAGGCTTTTCCGCTCTTTGGTTTTGATCTGGACGACTACGACTCGCTCTTCGCAGAAAAGCTTGATCTTCTACTCAAGGTTAGCGAGAACACCCGTGTTCACTGGACAGGCAGGCATCGCGCGCCTCTCACTGGACAGGCGGTCTATCCGCGTCCTCTCCAGAATCCGTTGCCCATTTGGGTTGGGGTCGGCGGCACTCCCGCTTCATTCGTCCGTGCCGGAACGCTGGGACTTCCGCTGATGGTCGCCATTATTGGCGGAGAACCCAAGCGATTTCGGCCCCTGATCGATCTTTACCGCGAAGCTGGGCGCCGCGCCGGCCACTCCGCCGAGAAACTCATCGTCGGCCTTCACGCAATCGGCTTTCTTGGAGACACCACACAGGAAGCCGCAGACGATTTCTATCCTGGATATGCGCACACATTCACAGAGATCGGCAAAGAACGGGGCTGGCCTCCGGCGACTCGGGCACAGTTTGACGCTCTGCGCGGACCCACCGGTGCGCTGATTATCGGGAATGCCGAAACGGTCGCAGAGAAGGTGCTCTACGTGAGCGAAGTTCTCGGAGGCCTTTCTCGAATCACTTTCCAGATGGGGGTCTCGGCGCTCCCGCACGAAAGGATGTTGCGGTCGATCGAACTGCTGGGAACCAGCGTCGCTCCGATCGTCCGAAAAGAGCTCACCGCTGTGTCTTCGAATTAAGTAGGCCGCACGGCAAGGATTGGTACTGTTCGCTCAAGGCGCTTATTCCAAAGCACTTAGGTCACACCACCCCCCTTGATCTAAGCCGTTAGTAAGGATAGTTTTGCGGCGAAGTTGCCGGTGCGATCAATGGGCGCAGCTCCCCCGTTTATAGGGACCACGTTTCGGTCACGACCCGGTCAAAGAGTGATTCGCCGATTTATCGCTAATTGACCCGAGAGCCACCGGGGAGAGTTGGAAAGACTCGGGCTGCTCGAATCGAATGCTCTGGGATGGGACAACCCGCCAGCGAGAACCGCGCATCGGCTTGGAATAGAATAGTTCTGAAAGTCTTGTTTTCGACAGTTAAGCGGAAGCGAAGGAGGCGCACAGTGAAGAACTTATCAGCTGTGACCCTGGTAGTGCTTCTCGTCCTCGCCGTCGCAAGTCTCAGTTGCGGAAGCGGCAGTCACTTGGTTTCAATTGCAGTTAGCCCCAATCCTGCAACCATCAACGCCCCTGGAAGTATTCAATTCACAGCCATAGGGACCTTCAGCGACGGAACCATGAAGGTGTTGTCCTCCGCGAACTGGACGTTCTCATCTCCATCCTCAGAGATCACAGTGAGCAGTAGCGGTTTGGCAACTTGTGGTGTACAGGGTGGGCCAGTGGCTGAAGATGCCACAGTTACCGCGTCCATCGCAGGTTTGTCGGGCAGCACTATGCTGTCGTGTAATTCGCCGGGCGTGTAAGGCAAACATAGCACGAGACGGGGGGAAGCTGTGCGGCGCAACCTGTCGTATTCTTGGGCTTCGCCGTTTCCTGGGTAGTCCAGTTGTCAGACGAAACCAGCCTGGTTACATAAACAATGCAATCAGCCAGCACCGAGGCAGCATTTTGTCGGGCTACTGCAACTCGAGTACTCAGCCTTGGCTTGCTTTTAAGGATGGGAATATCGGGGTCAGCGTCTTTCCATAGACCGAACGCGGGCGCCTAGCATTTATCCGAAACAGAGCTTCCGGGGACGTTTCCTGTCACTTCCCATGTAGCTGACTCTCCAGATCGAGCTCGATCCGTCGAGTTAACTAATAGAGAGCCAACTGGAGCAACGGCTAACATCCATTGGACGCCCCACACCCATCAGAGAGTACGCAGCTGGCGAGGGACGCTCTTAGGTTCCCGCTGGCTAAGCCGGTCAAGACAAGGTGCCTTTTCTGGAAAAGACGGGTCTGGTCACGAGAGGAGTTTTTCATGAAGCATTTCGGAGTGTCATTTGGCTACTTGCTGCTGCTGGCCTGCGCTGCGGCTGCCCAGCAGACGGCACCAAACAATAGCGGTGACATCTCTTCCCAGGAGCAGAAGATACGTGACCTGGAGGATCGCTTGGTTATGCTGGAGGGACAGGTGCGCCAGCTTAAAGCGGCGGGCGCGGCGGTACCTTCGCAGAACTCGGCAGTTCCGGCCACTCCGCCGGCCTCTCAGAGTCAGGGCGCAACTCCACAGGGAGCAGCCGCGTATACCGCCGGTGCGGGAGACAATGTTCGGCTCGGTGGAGCAGGGAGCGCGGCCGCGAAAGCCCTGAACCCTGACATCAGTGTGATCGGCGACTTCATCGGTGGGGCGGGACACAATCCGCTCAATCCCACGCCCGCATTTCAAATGCACGAATCAGAAATCGGGCTGCAAGCAATTGTCGATCCCTACGCGCGCGCCGACTTCTTCATTTCGTTCGGTGAAACCGGGGTTAGCCTGGAAGAAGGCTTCATCACTTTCACCGCCTTGCCCGCGGGATTCGTTGCCAAAGGCGGCAAAATGCGCGCCGCTTTTGGCAAAGTGAATACGCTACACAATCACGTGCTGCCTTGGGTGGATCGTCCCCTGGTCACGCAGAATCTGGTCGGCGGCGAGGATGGAATCGACGATGCGGGAGTTTCTATTGAGCACATTCTTCCAGCCCCTCGGAACTGGTTTCTGGATTTCACTGGACAGACTTTCCGGGGCGATTCGGCTGATGTCTACACGTCGTCCAACAAGAATGACTTGAGCGTGGTCGGGCACTTGCGAGGCTACCGGGACCTGACCGACAACGGCAACCTTGACCTGGGCGTTTCCTACTCACGCGGCCACAACCTGTTCGGCAGCGACTTCATCACAAATTTGTACGGCGTCGATGCAACCTACCACTGGAAGCCTTTGCGGCGTTCCATTTATAAATCGTTCATCGCGCGCAGCGAGTTCATCTGGCGGCAGCAAGACCAGCCTTCGCTGGCCGCGTGCCAGGTCATCGCGTGTCCGCTCAGCTTTGCCCCCGGATTCCAGCACGCGTTCGGTTTCTATGCTTCTGGGGATTACCAGTTTGCGAGGCGCTGGTTCGTGGGCGCCCGGGTTGATCGATCGGATCGCGCCTTCAACGCCCACCTGAACGACAAGGGAGGGTCGGTAGTATTGACCTATTGGCCGAGCGAGTTTGCACAGATTCGTGGGCAATATAGGTTTACCCGCTATGCTGATAGGTTTGACGCGAATGAAGCCTTTATCCAGTTGCAGTTCGCGCTGGGAGCGCACGGGGCGCATCCATTCTAGGCGGTAAGAATAAGGAGGAGTTCCGGCGCGTACGGAAGTTCGAATTTAGGAGACATTCATGAAGCTGTCGAAATGTTCCGGTTTATTAGTGGCGACGGTCCTGTGCGTCGCGCCATTCCTGCCGTCGAAGGCGGCGGCGAAAAACCTGAAAGTGATTACCACGCTCACCGACCTCGCGTCATTGACGCAGGAAGTTGGCGGCGACAAGGTTGAGGTCGAAGCGCTGGCCAAAGGCTATCAGGACCCGCATTTTGTCGATCCCAAGCCCAGCTTCCTGCTGAAGCTGCGCCATGCCGATCTCTTGATCTGCGTAGGATTGGAGTTGGAGATTGGCTGGCTTCCGCCGCTGATTACTCAAAGCGGGAACGGAAATATCCAGCCGGCCTCGCCAGGGTATTTGGACGCTTCCCAGTTCGCGGAAATTCTGGAGATCCCTCAAGGAGCTGTCACTCGCGCCGAGGGAGATGTGCATCCTCTCGGGAACCCGCACTACTGGCTGGATCCTGACAACGGGCGCCGTATTGCGAAAGGGATCGCGACCAAGCTGTCTGACATGGATCCAGCCGACGGCGCCTATTTCCAACAGCGAGAGCGGGATTTTGAGAAGCGCCTTGCGGACGCCGACAAGAAATGGCAGTCACAGATGGCGCCCTACCGTGGACGCAAACTCGTGACCTACCACCGTTCCTGGCCAAACTTCGCCAGGCACTTCGGACTCGACGTGATCGGTTACATTGAACCGCGGCCGGGAATTCCGCCGACGCCTTCGCATACCATTGAACTGGTCAATCTGATGAAGCGTGAAAACGTGAAGATCGAACTGATTGAGCCATACTTTGACGTGAAGACACCTGAGAGCATCGCCAGGATGACCGGAGGGAAGGTTGTGGTGATGATGCCATCGGTGGGCGGCAAGCCGGAGATCACGGATTACTTTAAACTATTCGATTACGACATCGGCATCCTGACTCAGGCCTTTCAGCAAACACAGTAAGGACACCAATGGAAATTGTTCAATTCCTCGTTCTTCCGTTTCTTGCCAGTTTGATCCTCACAGGAATTCATGCCTATCTGGGTGTGCATGTGGTCGAACGCGGAGTGATCTTCGTTGATCTGGCCCTGGCGCAAATTGCAGCGCTGGGAGCGACCATGGCGATTCTGATCGGCATGGATCCCCATGGAGTGGGGGCTTACTGGATGAGCCTGGGCTTCACTTTCATTGGCGCACTGATCTTCACCCTCGTTCGATCGCGCCAGAAACGGATTCCGCTGGAAGCCTTCATCGGCATCACCTATGCCGTCGCTTCCGCGGCCGCGATTCTCGCTATGAGCAAGGCTACGGGCGAGACCGAGCATCTCAAGGACATGCTGGTTGGAAATATCCTGGCCGTTTCACGATACGAAGTCATCAAGACCGCTGGTCTGTACGGTTGTGTGGGGCTTTTCCACTTTATTTTTCGCAGGAAGTTTCTCGCAATTTCGCTCAGCGCCAATTCCTCCGAACAACCGGACTTGAACTTCAGGCTGTGGGACTTTCTCTTTTACGCGTCGTTTGGCTTTGTCGTAACCTCTTCAGTGGCGATCGCCGGAGTGTTGCTGGTGTTCTGCTATTTGATCGTGCCTTCGGTTGGAGCCATGCTCTTTGCCGACCGCATCGGCACTCGCCTGGCAATTGGGTGGACAATGGGAACACTCGTCTCGGCGCTAGGCTGTTATTTTTCGGTGTACTTTGACCTGCCCACGGGAGCGACCATTGTTTGTACCTTCGGCGCCGCGCTTGTCTGCATGGCCGCTGCGAAGACACTGTTTTTCAAGGTAAAGAAAGCTGAGCCTCAACCGACAGAGCTGGTCACCCGGTAGTTTCTTCCGGGCCAGAACTTATCTCAATCAATCACTTTGAGAAGGGCACGGCTCGCAGCCTTCCGGAAATGGGCGCTTTCATCACCGTGGCTCGGGCTGCGTTGAGCCGACCGCGAACGCTTGGGCGCGCTCGAGGAGCAGCTTGCGCTCGCGTGCGTTGCGGGTTAGCGATGCCGCGCGCTCGAACTCGGCCCGAGCTTCGTCGAGCCGGCTCAGCTTCTGGAGGAGATCGCCGCGCACGCCCGGCAACAGGTGGTAGTTCTCAAGTGAGCGTCCGACAGTCAGCGCATCAACCAGCTCCAGCCCGGCTGCTGGACCGAACGCCATTGCGACCGCAACTGCGCGATTCAACTCCACGACGGGAGACGGCGCAAGCTGGGCGAGCGCGGCGTATAGCGTGACAATGCGAGGCCAGTCGGTTTCCTCCGGGGTGCGCGCTCGCGCATGACAGGCTGCGATTTCGGCCTGCAATACATACGGACCTTGCGCGGAGCTCAGCTTTTCGGCGTGCGCGAGCGCCGCGAGACCACGGCGGATGAGAAGTTGGTCCCAGTGTGCACGGTTTTGATCGAAGAGCAGGATGGGCTCTCCCGACGGGCCCACACGCACGCGAGAACGCGATGCTTGAATCTCCATGAGTGCGACTAGGCCATAGACCTCCGGCTCCTGTGGTGCCAGCTCGGCCAGAATGCGCCCGAGCCGCAGTGCATCTTCGCAGAGCGCAGGCCGCATCCAGTCCTCACCGGCGGTCGCCGAGTAGCCTTCGTTGAAAATCAGGTAGATGACACCGAGCACCGACGACAGACGCGCGGCAAGCTCAACCCGGCGGGGAACCTCGAAAGGCACGCGCTTTTCCGCAAGAGTTCGCTTGGCCCGGACCACGCGCTGGGCGATGGTTGCCTCCGGCATGAGGAAGGCTCGGGCAATCTCCTCGGTCTTCAGACCTCCGATCAAACGAAGCGTGAGCGCGACCTGCGCCTCGGTTGAGAGTGCGGGATGACAAGAGATGAAAACTAGGCGCAGCAGGTCATCGCCGAAATCGTCGTCGAGAGCCGCTTCAAAATCCGGCACGGCCATCTCTTTCTCTTCAAACTCGCGACCGAGTTCTTCGTGCTTGCGCTCCAGCACGGTGTTTCGGCGAAAGTGATCAATCGCACGATGTTTTGCTGTAGCCATAAGCCAAGCGCCCGGGTTGTCCGGGACGCCTGACTCCGGCCACTGCTCAAGCGCGGCAACGAGAGCGTCCTGTGCGAGATCCTCGGCAAGGCCGAGATCGCGCACGATTCGTGTGAGGCTAGCGATGAGCCTCGGTGACTCGATCCTCCAGACTGCGTCGATGGTGCGATGTGTGTCGGTAGCCACTGCCACCCATCACACCATCTTCAATTCCCATGCGCAAGTCCGGACGCTCTGTGTTATGAAGCCTGCTTCTGCGCCGTGCGCGATTGCTCCTTTGCCTGTTGCGCGAAGTCCTCCGGCCCGAAGATCTGGCGAATCTCGGTCTCGCCCTCCCATCCCGGCCAGTGTTTTTTGTGAAGTTCCATGAAGCGCACCGCTCCTTCGATCGCCTCCTCCTTCGATTTGAGCTCAAACTCCGCATAGCCGCCCACAACTTCCTTGGCTTCAGTGAAAGGCCCGTCGGTCACTTTGATTTGCCCGCCGGAAAGCCGGACGCGGGTGCTTTGCGCGGTAGGTCCAAGTCCACCACTCCCGCGAATGGTTCCGGCTTTGACTGCCTCTTCGGTGAGTATCGCCATGGCGTCCATGAACTCCTTGGGCGGCGGGCCCGAAGGCTCGGTATGCTTGACCATCATCATGAATCGCATCGTTATATCTCCTTTTTATTTTCAAGTAGTGAGCTGGGCTCTTTCCGACCATCTCAGTCGAATATGCAACCCAGTTCTGTTAGGACGTCGAATGACAGACTACAAAATCGACATGAGCACAGACTATTTTTTCCCCGCAACCTGCTCACGCATGCGTTCTTCCCGCTTCCTGAGCTCGGGAGTGAGCTCAGAACCGAAGTCGTCCGCCTCAAAAACCTGCCGAATCTCAATTTCCGACTCGCTCTCAAATGGATTGGGGCAGCGCTTGACCCACTCCACCGCTTCTTCCACGGACCTTACCTGCCACAGCCAGAAGCCGGCGATCAGTTCCTTGGTCTCCGTGAACGGCCCGTCAATCACGGTCCGCTTCGCTCCCGAGAATCGGACGCGCTTGCCTTTGGACGTGGGCTGGAGCCCTTCGGCGGCGAGCAGCACACCGGCTTTCACCAGCTCTTCGTTGAACTTTCCCATTTCCTCCAACAGCTTTTGCTTCGGCATAACACCCGCCTCTGAGTCCTTGTTGGCCTTGACCATCAAAATGACCCGCATCGTTATTTCTCCTTTTGAGTTAAGATTAACTTGGCCTCTATTCTGACTGTCGAACGACCGGCAGTCAGATCGACAAATCCACAATCTTTTTTAGGAAGTGCGTTGACATTGACCGTGGAGCAATCCCGCGACAATACCGTTCCGACCATGACGAGCAGCAGGGGCCAGGATGATGCCACCGTGTGCAGAAGGAAAACCTGCAGAAAGCGCTGGTGATCGGCGGCATGGGCCTGTAAAACACGCATGGCCGCCAGGATGAGGCTGGGCAGGACCCCGGGCGCCTCCCTGGGAATGGTGCCGAGGAGGTGGTTCAACTGGCTTGCGGTCCGATCCAAGAAAATAAAAATGCCGAGTCCGACGAGCGCTGCTCCAGCGATCGATTTAGCGCGTCCGAAGAATGTCTGTTGCATTGCCCTATCCTCCTCTTAAAGGGGCGTCTTTCTCGCCTCTATCTACTTGTCGAACGAGGAATCGCGAGATCGACAAGAATCATATATTTTTTAAAGTATTGCTGAATTTTGGCGTCGCGTTGGCTTCCCGGTCTTGCAGTGATATTTCTGGACGGGTTGTCGGCAAACTGGAGCAATCCTAGTCGCCACTCGTGGGACATCGTCTGACGTGGCGAAACATCGCCTTTTCGCTCGTTGACCTTTGCCGGGGGTTTTGAGCGAAATGGCCTGTTAACGCCAGTTGTTGGGTCGCACAAGCCTACTCTTCTAGCTCGCTCTCTTCCGGCGCATCGGTGGGACTCTCAAACTCCATGCGATAGCCATCGGGGTCGGTGACCGGTACGACCCACAAGCCGTTTCCCACAAATGGCCGTTTGCGTGTCTGTATTCCGCGCGATTTGAACTCGCGGTAAAGAGTTAGCGCGTCTTCGCACATGAAGCAGACCGAGGCTCCGGTTCCAAGCGTTTCTTTCGGCTTATCCCAGAACTCTTGGAGCATGATGGCGGCATCGCCAAGCTGAAGCCAGCACCAGCGAATTCTTCCCTCGGGACGGTAATGCTCTGAGGCAGCGTCCGGGATCCACGAATTCTTAATCTTGAAGCCAAGGCCGTCCACATAGAATCGCAGCGATGCTTCCATGTTAGTAACGCCGAAAAACGGCACCGCCTGCTTTACGTTCGCGCTGATCATCGTTTCGACCGGCATCCTTCACCCCCTCGGCATCAAGGCTCATTATGAATGGAAGCCGTAACTGTTGCAAAATCGCGATTGCACTCACAACCCCGAATCGACTCCAGCCTGGCCCGTTCGGAAACTGACCCCTTGCCACGATTTAGATGACGCAGGCACTCGAGCAAGTTTAGACTCAGGTGTTGCCGTACACTCCGTTTCAAGTCGTTGATCCTCTGGCGGGCGCGCGCCGCCGGCTCTTCCCTTCCTTTCTGAAAGCTGCGGTATTTCTCCTCTGGCTGATGGGCCCAACGTGGCTGAGTGCGCAGGCGATCTCCGGAACGGTGCAGGATCCATCGGGCGCGGTCATCGCCGGCGCGCGGATCGAAATCACCGGCGGGGACCTGACAGTACCAATCGTGCTTTCCTCTGACGGCCTTGGTAGATTTGCGTCCCCGGATCTGAAACCTGGGACGTACTCGCTGCGGGTGACGCGGGAGGGCTTCGAGCCTCTGGTAAAGACTGTGGATTTGTTGGGAGCTGGCCAACTGCAACTGACGCTCAGCATTGCCCGACAGCAGGAGGCCATCTCAGTTCCCGCAAAGAGTTTGGCGTTTGCCAACTCCGACCCGGTTTACCGCAAGCTCCGCGAGGTTGGGCTGGGGGAAACGTTCCGCTTCGACAATTTCGCGTTGACTTGGGACACCGCAACCTTCCAATTTCAGAAAGGGACGCTGACATTCTTGAGTACGGTGGATGGAGTTGTGACCGGCGCGGTCTTCGTGGGGGAAGGACACTTCAATCTAAAGCCTGTGATTCCTCTCGACGCCCGCGAACTCAGCCGGCGTACCGGCGCAGCCGAGGTGAACGAAGACTTCAGCGAAGTGGTTTTTCGGTTCACTGGAGAGGCCCGTCTGAAGTTCCTTCCCGGACTGGGGAATCGATCGGAAACCGCATACGAGGCGGCCGCTGTCTTCAACCAATGGCGGGAGCGGATGCGGCAGCGCCACGAGCAAGCCCTGGGCTTTACGCAATATCTGCTGCAGGGCGAAACCATGGACAACGTGGACGCCGACCTTCTAGCGGCTGTTTACAATCGCGCGCATCCGGAATTCTTTAACGCCTATCTTCGCGGCAAGAGGCACAAGGATCTCCGGTTTTTTGTGAGGAATCGGGTGGGGGCGCTGCCCCAACTGGATTCACCGGAGGAGGTCGCGCTGATCAACTTCGATCCGGAGGCCATGGACGACGGCGTCTGGTATCTGTCTCACTTGAAATCCGAGTACTTGAACCGCACCGCGAGTTCCCTTGAGGACCGCCGACTGTTCGCCACGCACCGCTACAAAATCGAGACTGTGATCGCGAAGAACGGACATTTGTTCAGCAGCGCCAGCATCAGCTTCGAGCCGCTAGTGGCGGGGGAAAGAGTGCTGAAGTTTGGCTTGTTGCCGAATCTCCGCGTCACGAAGGTGACGGACGAGCAGGGCCGGGATCTTTATTTCATTCAGGAAAGCCGTAAGGAGGACGGCTCGTTCTACGCGATTCTGCCGCAAGCGCCGCCGCTCGGCAAGGTACAGTCGATCAATGTCGAGTATGCGGGCGACAAAGTTCTGGAAGAAGCTGGCGACGGAAGTTTCTACGTCAGCGCACGGACTTCCTGGTATCCCAACCTGAATGGATTTGGCGAAAAGGCTTTCTATGATCTTACCTTCAGAGTGCCGCGGAAATACAAGGTCATCAGCGTGGGGAGGCTACAGACCGAATCGATTGAGCAGGACCTGGCGGTCAGCCGCTGGATCACGCCGGTTCCGGTGGCAGTGGCCGGATTCAACTATGGAGCGTACGAGAAACTCGAACTGCCGGATGAGATCACGGGCTACAAGATTTCTGGCTATTACCTGAGCGAGTTGCCCAACAACCTGCGCAGGAATCGCGCGCTGCAGTCGATGGCGCCTCGCAGCATGACGAAATATGCTCTTGAACAAACGCGGGCGCAGTTGCAGCTCTGCAGTTTTTACTTCGGCAAGAGTCCCTATGAAGAAATCTACGTCACGGAGCAGCCGAACTTTAATTTTGGGCAATCCTGGCCCAACCTGATTTACCTTCCGATCTCCGCCTACACGGATTCGACGCAGAGATGGATGCTTTTTGGACACATCGACAGCAAGTTCACCGGCTTCGTGCAGGAAGTAACGCCGCATGAGGTCTCCCACCAATGGTGGGGCCACGCCGTGGGTTGGGCGTCCTACCACGACCAGTGGCTGTCGGAGGGCTTTGCGGAGTTCTCGGCGGGGCTGTTTCTGCAGCAGGGCGTGGGCGCTAACTGGCAGAAGGACTACATCGAATTCTGGGAGCGCCTGCGCCGGCGCATTCTGGAGAAAAACAGGTTTGCGGTAGCTCCCAACGACGCTGGCCCGCTGTGGATGGGACTGCGTCTGATTTCTCCCCGCACCGGGGATGCGTATCAGAATGTAACCTATCCTAAGGGCGCCTACGTTCTGCAAATGCTGCGTTCGATGATGCGCAGTACGGAAGATCACGACCAGGACAAGGCATTCATTGCCATGATGCATGAGTTTGTGGAGGCCCATCGCGAGAGGGCGGCGACCACCGAGTCCTTCAAGGCCATTGCCGAGAAACACATGACCAAGCTCATGGATCTAGGCGGAAATCACCGGCTGGATTGGTTTTTTAACGAGTGGGTCTATGGCATGCAAGTGCCGCGATACCATTTCGAGTATCAACTCACTCCGGCGGACGGCGGCAAAGTGAAACTGCATATGACCATTACCCAGAGTGAAGTCGACGAACACTTTGCGATGTTAGTCCCGGTATTCGCCGACTTTGGCAAAGGCATGATTCGTCTGGGCCAGGCCGGAATCATTGGGAACAGCACCCGGAGCTTCGATATCACACTGCCCAGCCAGCCGAAGAAAGCCGCGCTGAATGCCTACAAAGACATCCTGGAGCGATGAGAACCGCGGGGGTTCGTGCCAGCTAATGCGGCAGGTAGCCTGACTCCATGGGCAGTTTGCCTCCTACCCGTACGACGTTGATGGTGTTGTCGACGGAGTGAATTTCTACTAAACCTACCGCGCCGGGGGTGGATTGAACAATCTTAAGCACGTCCGCATCTGAGGCGGCGATCACAATGGAATCCTTGTGGGTGGCGATCAGAGCCTTCAATTCAGCGGGACTCATCTTGATCAAGCGTTCCAGCGTCTCGGTTTCGCCCTCGGATTTCTTGTGCAATACGAGGACGACGGCCTTACCGTCGGGCCACTTCTTAATCTCGGAGCGAAAAAGCTTGCCCAAGTGGACCGCGGTGACGTTATCAACCTTGTTTTCCTTGTTGACCACGACTGCCATGTGGTGAGCGAAGCAAGGAGTGAGGAAGGTCACGAGAAAAACAACGAGGGCGATGATCCGGTGAAATCTCATAAGCACATCCGGTTCCGGGCCGTCCCGACTTGAGAGCGATACGACGAGGCTAACTCAGAATCCCGGGGCGCGAGATAAAAACATTGTCAAACGGGTGCGCGTACCAAGGAAGGAAACATCTGAGCCGGGTGCGAAAGTGAGATTGGCGGCGCTGAAGTTGGAAATTGACATTTTCTGAACGCGCCGTACAATCCCGCGTGCATGGCGATTGGTCCCATCCAACTGATCCGGCAAGCCACCACGGGGCAGCGGCGGACGCTGCTGGCGGCGGCGCTGGGCTGGGCGCTCGATGCCTTCGACGCCATGCTTTATGCGCTGGTGCTGGCGCTGCTGATGCGCGACTTGGGCATGAGCAAGACGACGGCGGGACTGCTCGGTACTTTGACTCTGCTGGCTTCTGGCATGGGCGGCGTGTTGTTCGGTTTTCTTGCCGACCGCATCGGGCGGAAGCGGGCGCTGATGGTGAGCATCCTGACTTACTCCGTGTGCTCGTTCGCGTCCGGGCTGGCAGTGAGTATTGCGATGCTGGCGGCGGCGCGCTTCGTGCTGGGCCTGGGCATGGGCGGAGAATGGAATACCGGCGCGACGCTGGTGGCCGAGAGCTGGCCGATGGAGTTCCGCGCTAAGGCGCTCGCCATCGTGCAAAGTTCGTGGGCTTTCGGTTTCGCCGCCGCGGCGCTGGTGGCGGGGCCGCTGGCGCGCTATTTCGGATGGCGATCGGTCTTCTTCGTGGGGATTCTGCCCGCACTGCTGACTTTGTGGATTCGACGGGGCGTGCCGGAATCTGCCATGTGGGAAGAGCGGAAGTGGCGGCGACCAGACTTGGCCACCGAGAGTGTCGGCGATGCGCGTAGAGACCTAACAAGTTACGTCCCTACGACATTCTCGGTGATCTTTCGGCCTCCTTATGTAAAGCACACGTTTGCTTTGTTGCTGTTTAATTTTTGCGGCATGTTCGCCTGGTGGGGGCTATTTACGTGGATGCCGCCTTACCTGTCGCTTCCGGTGGCGCAAGGGGGACGCGGCTTTGGGGTGATGGGGACGACCACGCTGCTGGTCGTGCTCAATCTGTTTGGAATGTTTCCCGGATACGTGAGCTTTGGCTGGGCGGCAGATCACCTCGGAAGACGCAAAACATTTTTGCTCTATAGCTTGACGGCAGCACTGCTGGTTCCACTTTATGCCGGGGCACGCTCTCCGGGTGCGATTATGGGATTGGGAACTCTGGTGGCGTTCTTCGGAACCGGGCTCTTCTCCGGCTCAGGAATCATGGGCAGCGAGATTTTCCCGACCAGCGTGCGGGCGCGTGCGCTGGGATTCACGTACAACGGCGCGCGGACGATGAGTTCTGTGGCTCCGTTGGTGATTGGGCGGGTGGGGCAGCTCAAAGGTTTGGGCTGGGCGTTTTATTTGTGCGCGGCTGGATATCTGCTGGCGGCGTTGTTGACGACCCAATTGCCGGAAACTCGGGGAAAGCGGCTGGATTGATTCAGCGGCGTGACGGGGAGTATTTCCTTTTACTGCGAGTGCCAGGTCAGGTCCACGCGCACCGGAATTTCGTTCTTCACCGGCAGGGTCAGGAGAGTTGGTGGGTCGATCTTGAAATCGGTGAGCGTCGCGGGAATGGTTCCTGTAATTCGTATCTGGTTGCCTTGCGTCACCAGTTGGAACGAAACCTGTTTGTACTGGGCGGTCTGGCCGGCAAATTGGATCTCCAAATCGGCCTGAATGGTTGTGGAAGAAGAGGCGGATTCGGGCAATTTCGTGCGCACCGTGACCATTGGGAACTGCGCGCCGCGCGTTACCTGAATCATGTGGAGATCGCGGTTGCTGTCGCCGGAGTCGAATGACTTGACTGGCACGGCGATCAGGAAGTCGCATTGTCCGGCGTGACAAACGCCTTTGCCGCGCACCTCGTGGCTGACGCCTTCGCTCTGGTGCAGCGGGTGAGACACATGATAAGTAAGCGTGCCTTGTTGCAGAATCCATTGGCTGTCGGCAGCGGAGGCAAGCTGCGGCAGTAAGAAGAGAAGCAGGCTGGCGGCGACGGTTTTCATCATCGTTAGAGCTCTGAACCTCGCGGTCAGAACTTCAGGGAAACTGACAGCAGAGCGGCGCCAAACGCACCGGCGGTTACGATAGCTACCGGCCCATGCGCCAGGGCGATGCCGTGAACTTTTTCCCCTTTGTTCTTTTGATCGAAGGCGAGGATCCCCAGGATGGGCGTCGCAATCATTCCCGGTCCGTGGATCCAAGCCATGGCCTTGTGGAAACGGATGGGACCGCGAGTCTCGGTTCCGGGAACCCTGGGCGCGCGGATAGCATAGTAGGCGCTCATGAAATACAAATCTCCCGCAAGCCCGCCCAGTGCGGCGTGCAGATCGCGGGAAGCCTTGCTGGTGTCTTTGCCGCCAGCGCCGACGGACGTGATGACACTCGCGGTGATAGGAATCGCGGCGATCAAGCCCAGACGCTGATGGATTTTCAGCATGTGGGTGCGCTTGTCGAGCAAAGCCTGTTGCTTCGCGTCCCCTTGGGCTTGAGCTGCGGAGAAGCCCAGGTCTTCCAGTGAGGGCTCGGCCTTGGTGCTCGAAGGCGCGTTGGGCAGATCGCTGGAAGGCTTTGTCGTCGGCTGCTGTGATTGCTGTGTTGCTTTCTGGTCCTGAGGGGCCGCCGGCTTCTGGGGGTCCTGAGAAGTGGACGTTGGCGGGTCAGAGGTTTGCGCGAGAGACAAGAATGGAACCGCAAGCAGGCACGAACACGTAAGCGCGATGGTTCTTAGCCGAATCATTTTCACGACGATTCCGGACCTCCCGTTCGAGATCGAATCATCAAAGCTAGACTAAGTTCAGCCCCGCGAATGCTAGATAGATGCCACCCTTCTGGTACGAGATGCCTGTAAATCCGAAAGCGGGCGCAGCAAGTTCCGACTTGGGAATTCTACTCGATAGGCTCGACCGCAACGGATTCTTCAGCGAGACCGCGGCCTGGTCGCTGCACGATGACGATGGCCGCGAGCACAAAAATGATTCCCAAGGTTTGAACCGGGCGCAGCACTTCCCCCAACAGTAGCGCGGCGAGAACGATGGAGAACACCGGCTCCAGGCAACTGGCGATGATGGCGCGCGTGGGTTCGAGATGCTGCAGGCCGAGGAAGTAGAGCGAGAATGGTCCGAGCACCGAGGTCATCGAGAATACAAACAGGAAGAGCCATTGCGCGGGCGCGTAGTGGGCGGCGACGATTTTCCAGGGAGGATTGACGACCAGCCAGAAAGCGGCGGCGGCGGCCAACGTCCAGACGAGCACACGCCAGCGGTCGAAGCGGGCGAGAATGCGGTGTCCGCTGATGTTGTAGAAGGCGAAGGAGAACGAGGCCAGCAGCGCGGCGATGAAGCCGTAGGAATCGAGGCGCAGGGCTCGCCCATTGGTTGGCTTTGTTCCGATGATGCCGATAACAAGGGCGATTCCAGCTACCGCAAAGGCTACGGCAACCACCTTTTGCACAGAAAGCTTTTGCTGGCGGCGAGCCACTACATAGAACAGAACCCACACGGGAGCGGTGTACTGCACGATGATCGCAGTGGCGACGTTCGTTCTCTGGACCGCGATGTAATAGAAGTAATTCGAGACGGCCACGCCGAGCGTGCCCAAAAGGAAGCAGTAAGCGAGATCGCGCGCGGGGAGCTTGATCCGCTGCCAGCCTTGGGAAGCGACTAGCAGAGGAAGCAGCAGCAGCAGAGAGAATGTAGTGCGAGTCTGCGAAAGGATAAGTGGATCAATGGCATGAAGGGCGGCGGGGCCGAGCGCAGCGGCGCTCAGCGGTAGCTTTCCGGTAAAAACGGCGCGGCCGAGATTGGCGGAGACTCCCCAGAGAAATGTCGCCGCGGCGATGAAGAAATAGCCGCGCAGGGGATGTGGGTGCGAGCTTTGCTGATTTGAGTCAGGCTGATTTGAGTTCGGGATATCGACCCTCGCGAATCGTTTCGATGATCAGGCAGCGGAAGGAACCGGTCAAGGCGCTCGGGATCGAAGCCTTCGATCACTTCGGCACCACCTGCGTTGAGAATTACCAGAGTGGGGGCGGTGCGGCAGTGGTAGACGTCGAGCAATTCAGCGCGGGCGGCGGCGGCGTTGCTCATGTTGCGCTCTTCGAAGGCGATGCCCTTCGCTTCGAGGAAGATCCTCATCACTTCGCAGTTGAGGCAGCCGGATTGAGTGAAGAGGAGGATGCGCTGGATCATAAGTGATCGATGGTTGAGGAGCAGAAACTCGGTCCAATTACCTCAGGGGCTAAAAGCCCGCAAATTTCTGGGCGCTTCTTGACGCAGGCATTGGAAGGCCTGCTCCACCCGCTTATCGGAACGCGCGAAGCCCTGCGCCACTCAAAATCTATCCACCGTGCTCATCGACGTATTCAATCTCGGCGGTGATCTTCGCGGTCTTCTCCAGCATGGCCGAGACCGAACAGTATTTTTCTTTGGAGAGGCGGACTGCGTCTTCGACCGCCTTGCGAGACACTTTACCACCGACGCGGTAGATCAGCTTGATTTTCGTGTAGACAGAAGGCGGGTCGGGAGCGCGCTCGGCCTGGGCGCGGACTTCCAGGCTGGTAAACGGCTCGCGCTTCTTCTGCAGGATGGAGACGACGTCGTAGCCGGTGCAGCCGCAGAGGCCGATCAGGACAAGTTCCATCGGGCTGTTCCCGGCTGCATGGTCGCCGTCGACGACGATCTGGTGGCCGCTGCTGGCGATGCCGTTGAAGCGCTGCTTCTCGATCCAAGTTGCGCGAGCGTCAGTCATAAGAGTTCCTTCTTTTTCGTACTCGGCTGTCCTCAAGACTCACGAATGTAGTCTCCATGCCGGAACCAGAGAATCGTAATGGAGAAGTGAACTTAGCAGGACGTGGAACACGATGTAGATCGCCCAGATCAGGACGTAGGCGAGCAACATCTTTCGCAAGTTTCTCAAAACATACCAAAGAAGCAAAAAGTCCAGGGGGATCGGCGCGGCTACGACCGCCCATATAGGCGCGCCGAGGCTTTGGACGCTGTACCCGAGGAGGCAGACGAAACATCCGATCGCCAGCGAGGCGAAGACGTGCGCTTTCTTGTCGACCAGATACATGCCCAGTCCCCAGGAGAGCGCGGTGAAGAAGATCGCAATGTCAAGCAGGATGGGCGCGGGCAACCCGTTCATGTGTTCCTTCTATCTCCGATTGTCGGTGCTGGGTTCGGGATGAATCAGCACTCTGAACAGTTCGGGCGCCGCTTGCTTGAGATGGATTTCGAGTTCGGTCTGGATGTCGTGGACGCGGGCGAGCGGCAGATCGTCGGACATGGTGCAGTGGCAGGAGACGTAGAGGCGGCCGCGGACTTTCTTGATCTGGACGTCGTGCATGTCGACGATCTCAGGAAACTGGCCGGCGACCAGCTTCAGTTGCCTTTCGAGGCCGGCGTCGCGGACCAACTCGTCGCCGGTTTCGATGGTTGCGGGTTCGCTTTCGATGTGGGTGAGGATGTCGGCAATCTCGGGAACATCGTGGCGCATGTCGGCTTCGAGTTCGGTGACCAGGTCGTGGGCGGACTTCAAGGTCAGGTTCTCGTCGAGTTCGACGTGCTGCTCGACATGGAGGTGGCCGTGGAGATCCTGCACGCTGATGTCGTGGACGTTGAGATTGTGGCGGGTGGCGACGGCGCGAATCCGGTCGAAAATGTTTTCCGAACGCTGGGCGCGGGGCAGCGGTTGCACGGTAACGTCGGCGTCGGGAAGAACGCTGTGGACGGCGGCCGTTACCGCGGCCACCAACTGCTCGGAGCGCTGGAAGGTCACGGTGCGGGCGAAGCCGACGGCGAGATCGGCGAAATAGCGGTTGCCGGCGCGGCGGATGCGCACGCGTCCGATTTCGAGCACGCCATCGACGCGCGAGACGGCGTCGATGATCTGGGCGCGGATTCCGGCGGGAGCGGCGTCGAGCAGAGCATCAACGGTGCGGCGCGCCAAGCGCCAGCTCACGGAAACGATGACACCGGCGACGAACAGAGCCGCGATGGGGTCGGCGAGGCGCAGCCGATCCAGATGATAGATGCGACCCAGCACAATCAGCACCAGACCGATAACCACTACGCCCGCCGACCAGACGTCGGTGGAGAAGTGCAAGGCGTCGGCCTCGAGGGCCTGACTATCGTACTTGGTGGCGATGCGGCCAAGAGCGCGTGAGCGCCACCAATCGACCGCCATCGAGATCAGCATCACGGCGAATGCCCAGGCGGATGGCTCGACTTCCACGTGGCGGAAGAACAGGCGCATGATGGCTTCGTAGATAACCCAGACGCAGGTCAGCAAAAGCAGGCCGGTTTCTACGAAAGCGGAGAAATTCTCGACCTTGCCATGGCCGTATTGATGATCGGCGTCGGCAGGCTTGTCGGAGACTCCAACGGAGAAATATGTGAGCAGGGCGGCAATCAGATCCAAGGCTGAGTGCGCGGCTTCCGAGAGGATTCCGAGGCTGCCGGTGGTGAAGCCGACTACGATCTTTCCGCCGGTGATAGCGAAAGCGGCGAGAACCGAACTCCCAGCGACGGCGCGTTTTTCGGCGCGCATGGCGTTGGGCGAGTAAAGGGCCGGGGTCCCGGACATGATGGGATTATCTGCGATTGGGCGGGATTGCGCCAACGCGAATTTGTTCTGGGCAGCGAGATCAAGAGCCTTTAACCGCTAAGGGCGCAAAGAACGGCCGCTAAGAGCGCTAAGAAAGACGGGCGTCCCTCTACTGCAGGAAACCGGCTCTATGCTAGGATGCTAGGTTCGAGTTGTTTAACTTCCTGATGTACCAATCCTTGGAGGAATTTGTATGGGTAAGAGTTGGTTGCTGTTTGTGTGTTTGGGAACACTGGCCTGGGGACAGGCACAGCCAGCGGCGCCGGCGGCGCAGCCCGCCCCGGCGCAGGATCCGGCGCAAGTGACTCCGCATCCGGCGCCGAATGCCGAGACTAAAGCGGAAGCGCCTGCTGTGGAAGTGGCGGAGAGTGCGGCTGTGATCACGATCAAGGGTGTGTGCGCGGCGACGCCGAAGACGGCGGCTGCGTCGAAAACTGCCGCGGGAAAAACGGCTGCCGCCGCAAAGAAACCGGCGGACTGCGAGACCGTGATTACGCGGGCGCAGTTCGAAAAGCTGGCCAAGGCGCTGCAACAGGGGCCGAATCCTCTGAATGCACAGCAGAAGCGCCAGTTGGCGTCCCAGCTTCCCAGCGTCATCGCGATGTCGGAAGCAGCGAAAAAGAAGGGCCTGGATAAGAGCGAAGGCTACCAAGAGACGCTGAAATTCGTCAAGATGCGGATTCTGGCGCAAAGAATGCAGGATAGCGTGCGGGAAGAGGCGGACAAGGTTCCGCCGGAGAAGGTTGCGGCCTATTACAAGGAGAATCCTGAAGCGTACGAACAGTTCTCTCTGGACCGGTTGTTTGTCCCGAAGATGAAGCAGCCGTCGACCGAGAACAAGGAAGAAGCGAAGGAAGAAGCCAAGGAGACGAAGCTGACCGAAGAGCAGCAGAAAGCCAAGGAAGCCGCCGAAAAGGCCAACCAGGAAAAAGGCGAGCAGGAGTTGAACGCGCTGGCCGACAGCCTGCGCGCGCGCGCGGCGGCGGGCGAGGATTTCATCAAGCTGCAGAAAGAAGCGTTTGAAGCGGCGGGCACAAGAGTCGATAACCCGACGGTTAATTTGCCCAAAGTGCGGCGCACGGGACTGCCTCAGGGGCACGCCGCCGTGTTTGAGCTGAAAGTGGGTGAGGTAACGGCGGTGATCAGCGACAATGGCGGCCACTACGTGTACAAAGTGGTGAGCAAAGAAGTTTTGCCGCTAGACCAGGTGAAGGAAGAGATCCATAACAAGCTGAAGGCCGAGCGCTTGAAGGAAACAATGGACAAGTACAACAACTCGTACCAGACGGTGACCAACGAGGCGTATTTTGGACCGGCACTGCCGCCGGCACCGCCGCGGCGTTCGCGGATGACTCCGCCGACAGCTCCGCAGACCCAGCCGCAGGGTGTGCCGCAACAATCCGCACCACCCGCAGCAGCGGCTCCTCCCTCGAAGCCGAACTAACTCAGGCCGAGCTAATGGAGAGCGCGAAACCTGTCGTCGTGGTCACTGGCATTGCGGGAAACCTGGGACGCCGGTTGCTTCCGCTGCTGGGAGACTTTTCAGTGATTGGGGTGGACTTGAGTCCACCCCAAACTGATTTGCCGCTGCAGTTCGAGCGCATGGATCTGGGCGAGGAGTCTGCCACACGCGCGTTTTACGAATTGCTGCACGACACCCGGCCGGTTTCGGTAGCTCACCTTGCGTTTGTGATCGATCCGGTGCGCACGGGCGTGCTCAATCCTGAGCGCATGTGGCAGATCAATGTGGCGGGCACGGCGCGTGTGATGGAGGCCGTCACCGAAGCGAATCGCACAGGGGATTCCGGGGTCCGGCAATTCATTTTTCCCAGCAGCGTTTCCGCCTATGGGCCCAGCCTGCCTGCGCCGGCTACGGAAGACTCCGTAATGGCGGCGCACACCCTGCCCTACGCGATTCACAAAAAGCAATCCGATGAAGTGGTACAGCAGCGTGCTCCCGCGTTGCGGGGGTGTAGTGTGTACATTCTGCGTCCGCATATTTTTGCCGGGGCCAGCGTGGAGAATTACCTTCTGGGAGCGTTTCGGGGCACACCCAACGGCAAAGGCGCGCGAGCGGAAAAAATGCGAAGCGAGGGCAAACGGCTGCCCTGCATGCTGCCGCGCGGGCAACAGTATCTGGACAAGAAGATTCAGTTTGTACACGTGGACGATATGTCGCGGCTGATCGCGCACATTCTGCATCGCGATCCGGAAGCCCAGCGTCTGACCATTCTGAATGTGGCCGGACGCGGCGAGCCGCTTACATTCGGACGCTGCATTGAGATGGCGCACGCGAAGCTGGTTCAAGTGCCTGGAAAGTGGGCGATGAGGTTGGTGCTGCAATATTTGTGGAAGCGGCAGATCTCGGCGATTCCACCGGAAGCGCTGCCTTACATGACTGGCGAGTACATCATGAATACGGACCGGTTGCGAAGCTTTCTGGGCAGGGAGTATGAGAACGTGATGCGTTATACGATTGCCGATGCGTTTGCCGACAGCGTCAAGAACGTGCCAGTAGCCGGGCAGGGCGCTTCGGCAAAAGAGGTTCAGGCTGGGTCTTAGTGATAGGCCTTAGACGGGTCTTAGGTGATAGGTCTTAGGTCATAGGAAAACCTAACACCCAAGACCTAAGACCTGCTTTGCTTCCCCTCTGGTCTTTTCTCGCTGGTTCACCTCTTTCCGCGATACAAGCCTGCAATACCGAACGTGTAAGGCGTCCAAGTGGCTTCGCGGAAGCCGGCGCGGCGCATTCGTGCGAGCATTTCCTGGGGCTCGGGGAAACGTTCGACCGAGTTGGGGAGATAGACATAGGGTCCGCGCACGCCGGAAAGCAGAGTGCCGACCCGCGGCAGAACCTGCTTGAAGTAGAAGCGATAAACGTGCCCGACAACGCCCTTGGGTTCGCTGAAGTCGAGGATGCCGCACTCCCCTCCGGGGCGCAAGACGCGCGCGATCTCGCGCAGGCCGGCGTCGTAGTCGGCGAGATTGCGAAAGCCGAAGGCTGAAGTCACAAGGCTGAAGTACTGGTCGGGAAATGGAAGGCGGAGGGCGTCAGCTTCGATCCAGTGGGGGGCGGCAGCGTTGCCATTTTGTTTGTCGATCAACTTCTGCCGGGCACGCTGCAGCATGGCATGGGAGAAATCTGCTCCCAGGACCCGCGGAGTCGAGTTCCCTGCCTGCTTGCCCAGGGCGAAGGTCATGTCGCCAGTTCCGCAGCAGAGATCGAGCACGCGGGAGTTCGGCTGGGCTAGTATCTGGGCAAAGGTGCGCGCAGTGCGGCGCCACCACAGGCGATCTACGTTGAACGACAATACGTGGTTGAGCAGGTCGTAGCGCGGGGCGATCGAGGTAAACATCTGGCGAACGGCGCGCGCGGCTGCGTCAGGGTCGCTTGCGCCGTCGGGAGCGGCGCCCACTACGGGTTTGAGGGTCGAGGCCATGAGTGCCGGATGCAAGTTGATTGATGATTGTTGATTAATGATTGCTGATTGTTAATTAAGGCCCATCGGACTTCTGGGCTTTTTGCTCTTCAATCAACAATCATCAATCAACAATTTCACTTTGCCCATCCCCCGTGCGACAGGCGACGCAACTCCTCGACGACTGAAATCACGACGTCATCCGGCACATCGGCGGCGATTTCGATCTTCCCGATTTCCCGCGGCAACACGAAGTGTACGACGCCGCCTTGCGTTTTCTTGTCGGCCTGCAGCCGGGCAAGAATCTTGCGGGCGCTCACTTTGAGTTCCGGCAGGCGTCCGAGACCGAGCACAGCATCGGCGATGCGGCCCGCGGTTATGCTGTCGGTGCGGCCCACCGTGAGGGCAATGTTGGTGGCGGCAATCAGGCCCCAGGCGACCGCTTCGCCGTGAAGCAGGCTGCGGTAGCCGGTTTCGGCCTCAAGCGCGTGTCCGATGGTGTGACCGAGGTTGAGCACGCGGCGCAGGCCGCCTTCGCGCTCGTCGGCGGAGACGACTTCCGCTTTCAACTTCACGGATTGGGCGATGAGGCCTTCGAGTTCCACAGGATCGCGTTTCAGGATCTGAGCACGCTTCTGTTCGAAGCGCAGAAAAAGATCGAGGTCTCCGATGATGCCGCACTTGAGCGCCTCGTAGAGCCCCGCGCGGAACTCGCGGTTGGGAAGCGTGCGGAGAACTTCGGGATCAATCAGCACCGTGCGGGGGTGGTAGAACGTTCCCAGCAAATTCTTCCCAGCCCCAAGATTCACGCCGGTCTTGCCGCCCACCGACGCATCCACCTGGGCCAGGACCGTGGTTGGAACCTGCACCAATTCCACGCCGCGCATGTATAGAGAAGCCAGCAGTCCGGTCACATCGCCTACCACGCCACCGCCTAGAGCGATGAGAACAGCTTTGCGATCGGCTCCGAGACGAGACAATCTTTCCGCCAGCGTTTCAATCGTCTTCAGTTTCTTGGCAGTCTCTCCATCAGACATCTGGACTATTTGGGGCTTGAAGCCCGCAGAGACCAAGGAGCGAACCAGTTTTGCGCCCCAGCGGCGGCGCACCGGCGCAACCGTTACCACGAACACTTTGCTGGCTTGAGGCAGCAACTCTGCTAGCAGCGTTCCGGCGCGCGCCAGCAAGCCGTTCTCGATGCGGGCCTGGTAAGGCCGGTGCGGGACATGGATAGTGACCTGCGCCATGAAATCCCATAATAGCTTATGGACAGCGCGGTTTTGATCGTACTGGCCCCGGAAGTGGTACTATTTGCCCGTTTATGAAAGGTCTTCCAGCCGAGACCGATTTCGTTGTGATTGGCGCCGGGGTTGCGGGACTGCGGGCGTCGATCGAACTGGCGGGCGCCGGACGCGTGTTGGTTTTGTCGAAGGCACCGGCCGTGAATTCCGGCACGCAGTCTGCGGCGGCTGAGATCACGCCTGTACTGAGCGATGAAGACGAAGTCATCCTGCACCTGAAGGACACCCTGATCGCCGGCGACGGCCTGTGCCGTCAGGAAGCCGTAAAGACACTGGTCGAGGAAGGGCTTGAGCGCATCCAGGAATTGATCTCCTGGGGCAAGCAGGATCGGCATGGAACCAAGCTGGTATTTGAAACCGAAGCCTCCTACAGCCACAGCCACGTTCTGCGAGCTCCGGGCGATTCGACGGGGGGCGAAATTCTACGCGTGCTCCAGGCCAAGGCGCGGGCGTGCAAAAACGTTTCTGTGCTGGAAAGCGAATTTTCCACCGAACTTCTAACTGATCGCGCTAGTGAAGACCAGCGGGTGACGGGAGTCGCGCTGATCAGCGAAAAAGGAATGCCGGAAGAGGTCGCTTGCTCGGCAGTGTTACTGGCCACGGGAGGTCTCGGGCAACTGTATCGCAACACCACCAATCCGGAAGCCGCCACGGCAGACGGCGTGGCCATGGCCTTCCGCGCGGGTGCGGAGGTCAGCGACATGGAATTCATTCAGTTTCATCCCACGGCGCTATACATGAAGAAGGTCCCCCGGTTTCTCCTCTCGGAAGCGCTACGGAGCGAGGGCGCGTATCTGCGGAACATCGAGATGGATCGCTTCATGCACAAATACCATCCGCTGGCCGAACAAGCTCCGGGCGACGTAGTGGCGCGGGCGATCATGCATGAAATGGAAGTCAGCCGCGCCAAGGATCCGTTCGTCTATCTCGACCTGACGCACATGAACGCCGCCAGAGTGCAGAAGCGGTTCCCGCGCATCTACGCGACCTGCATGAAGCACAATGTTGACATCACCGAGGACGTAATTCCGGTTCGTCCCGCGGCACACTTCTCGATCGGCGGAGTGCACACCGATCTCAATGGCAAGACTAGTCTCGCTGGACTCAACGCCGCAGGCGAAACGGCTGCGACCGGCGTACATGGGGCAAACCGGCTCGCCAGCAATTCGCTGCTCGAGGGCCTGGTATATGGGGCGCGCGCGGGAAAGGCCATGCGTGGAGAACTGAAGGAGGCGCACAAGCCCGGCGGTGAAAAGAAAGCTGCCTCACAGAACGGGCCGGTGGACGCGGGAATCGAAGAGCTGATTGGCCAGATCCAGGACGTCATGTGGAAGAATGCCGGCATCGTGCGCACGCGGACTGGAATGCAGGAGGCAATCAAAGCGCTGGAGGCGCTGGCGCCGAGGGTAGCGCATCCGCGCACGCGGCGGGCGCACGAGGCGGCAAACCTGCATCTGGCGGGGCTGCTGGTGGTGCGCTCGGCGCTGGCACGCGAGGAAAGTCGCGGCTCGCATTATCGGATCGACAATCCCGGACACGATGACAAACGGTTTCTGAAGCACTCGGTGGTGAAGGGCGAGAGTGTGCGGTTTGTCTGAGTGAGAATTGTTGATTGCGGATTGTTGATCGCGGATTGACAAGCACGGGACTCGAGGGTTTTCAATCATCAATCAACAATCAGCAATTTGTTTGTCATCGCGACTTGTCGGGTAACGCTATCGAAGCCG
>Ga0185299_10002159_pt1 | contig 32013 bp, 26 predicted proteins | sample PaiPotPPA55metaG_FD_128002 | JGI IMG/M metagenome (GOLD analysis project Ga0185299, IMG submission 128002) | Iron sulfur acid spring bacterial and archeal communities from Banff, Canada, to study Microbial Dark Matter (Phase II) - Paint Pots PPA... ...
GAGCGTCGGCAATCGTCTTGCCCGTCAGGGTGCGGCGCTCGTTGCGATAGTTCAGGGCCGTCTCGTAGCGATGGTGGCCATCGGCGATCACCAATTTTTGGTCGGCCAATGCGTTTTGAATTGCCTTTACCTGTTCCGGATCGGAAATTACCCACAGCCGGTGGATCACACCATACTCATCGGTCATCTCCGTCGCCGGAGCTGCCGACTTCTCCGCTTCAGCCAATACCGCGTCTACGCGTTTCTGCGCGTCCGAATAAATCATGAACAATTGCCCGGTAGAAATTTGCGTGTGCCGCAACAATTCCAGGCGGTCCGCCTTTGGCCCCGAAAGCGTATGTTCATGGCGGTAAATCACGCCTGCGGAATATTCTTCCAGCTGCCCAGCCCCGATAAAACCGCGCCGGGTGTGACGCTCATTCGTTCCGGGCACGGTATATTCCTGCGTATAACCATAAAACGAGGCCGATGGATCCTGCACCACGATGCCGCTGCGGATCCACTCCTGTATGGCCGCAGCTGCGCGGGTGTACACGTTATTGCCTGGTCCATCGCTGGGATGCACCCGGCCTTTTTCTACCGCGATCAAATTGTGTGGATTGGCCGCGTAATATTTGTCCTGCATCGCCGGCGAAATTTTGTCATAGGGCTGCGTAAGCACGTGTTCAAACGGCGTGTGTGCGGGGTTATAGCGGAATGCCCGAAACGGAAAGACCTTAGCCATGTATGCTCCGAAAATTTTTCTAAATTTGGTAGGTGTTTAGTTTACGCGAAGTCGCCGCGGAACGCCGTTCCGATCGGAAGGCGCAATTTGGCCACCGCTAAACCACCTGCACATCCAGCAGTGCCACCCAGTATTGGACGGATTGCAGCACGAAGCCGCAAAGTATAAGCACAATGCCGAGCACTCCAAGTGTGCGCGCAGGCAGTCGATCTGCATAATATTCGATGTACGGATTCACCGTAAGTCCCATCGCCGTAACCAGTCCGGTCACCACTCCGACACGCACTGCAAACCGCCAGGGATGCTCAAGATGCTGCGCGAAAATGCCGCACACTAGCGCCGAAGCGCTGTAGCCCAGCGTTCGCAACACCGTTCCCCAAAATTGCTTGCGCGTGAGGCGTGGCCGGAGGGCAGCCGCATAATCCATTCCTGGCCGCATCCCACGCGAATATGCGACTACCTGTCCGCCAGTGATCAAAATGCCGAAAGCCACCGCAAATCGCAGCCCCACAATGCGGTACAGCCCCGCGGTGAAGCCTGCTGCGCGTACCGCGCTGAAAAAAGCCTCCCACGGTAAGGAGTAATGATCACCCCGCCGTGACGTCCGGTTCAGTTCAATCGCCACCATGACTCCAGTAGTCACCCCGGAAACCACACCAAAGAAAAATCCCAGCCCGATTGCATATCCGAGGCCGAATACGATCGAGTACGTCACCGCTCTGGTGAGCAACCGCAGCGGCCCGTGTTCGCCGCCAAGCAGATCGTAAGCCAGGTACAGCGTACCGAGCACGTCGAGGCAGGTCGCCGCAATGCTCACGCTGGCCAGCAAGTGATGGTCAATGGAATGCACTAGATGCCCGCGATGATTGTAGAAGGGAGGTTGCTTACTTCAAAAGCTACTTCCGCTTCAAAATGCACTTTCCTTACGTTTCTGTTTTTTTCTTAATGCTTTAGAATATTTAGTTATATATATGGCCAGCCATAATTTCCCCGCGGTTCGGGCCCTGATTTTCGATCTCGATGGCACGCTGATCGATTCGAAACTCGATTTGGTTCATTCCGTAAACGCCACGCTCCGCCAACTCAATCGCCCGGAGTTGCCGGAAGAAATTATTTCCAGCTACATTGGCAATGGCGCGTCGGTTCTGGTCGCTAGGTCCCTCGGCCAGGACGTGAATGCCGAAGAACTCGACCGCGCCCTGAAATTTTTCCTGTCCTATTACGAAGAACACAAAATGGACAACACTTGCGCCTATCCCGGCGTGCTCGAAGCGTTGCGCGAACTTTCCGCTATACCCATGGCGGTTCTCACCAACAAGCCTGTGCGTATCAGCGTTCGCATTCTGAAAGCTCTCGGCCTCGCCAAATATTTTCGCGCTATTTACGGCGGAAACAGTTTTGCGACCAAGAAGCCGGATCCCCTGGGTGTAAACACCATCCTTCGCGAATTTAGCACTCAACCTAAAGAAGCTGTGCTCATCGGGGACTCCGAAGTTGACGTGCAAACCGCTCGTAATGCTGGAATTCTCTCCGCCATCGTCAATTACGGCTTCGGTATGCATGATCGCGATGCTCATCCTGCCGACCTGTATCTTGACCGCCTGATCGATATTGTTCCGGCCTTGACTACAACACATTCGTGATCTCGGTGACTCGCGCTTGCGTTCCATCGCCGTGCTTGGCAGACTCAGCCAGTGCTCATCGGCATATTTTCTGAACTGGACGCCCGCGGCGGTGTTCAAAGGGCCAGCCGCCACATCGCGGCCGTCCTCACCGAGTTTGCCGCCAGCCGTGCCATGGAATGCCGTCTCTTCAGCCTCAATGACTCGCCGGAGCTTCATCGTATGTCCGTTGCCGGCCGCGAATTTGTTTTTACCGGTTGCGAGCGCGCCAAGGGGCGCTTTGCCGCGACTGCTTTTCGCACCGCTCGCCGCCATGCAAAACTGGTGATCGCCGGTCACCCAAATTTGGCACCGGTAACCCAGACCATGCGACTGGCCGCGCCGCGCATGAAAACCATTATCTGCACTCACGGCATTGAGGTGTGGGAGCCGCTGCCCGCCGTGCGGCGGCGGTCCTTGCGGCGTGCGAACCTGGTTCTCGCGCCGAGTCAAAGCACCGCCCAACACGTCATCATGCAGCAAAAAGTGAAGCCCGAGCGCGTTCGTGTTTTGCCTTGGGCCCTCGATCCGGAATTCGAAGCCCTTCTTCCTGCGGCATCAAAGGCGCCAGTCCCTCCCGGTTTCCCAACGGGCCGCGTAGTTCTCACGGTCGGCCGCTGGCTCGCCACGGAGCGCTACAAAGGCATGGACACCCTCATTAATACGCTGCCGCGCTTGCTCCCGCGCTGGCCTGAACTGCAGCTTGCGATGGTCGGCGAAGGCGATGACCGCGACTGGCTCGAAGAGCTAGCCGAAAAAAATGGCGTGCGCCCTCACGTACACTTTCTCAGCGGGCTTTCCTACTCCCAGCTGGCCACCTGCTACTCGGCCTGCGAAATTTTTGCGTTGCCTAGTCAGGCTGAAGGTTTCGGCCTGGTGTATCTGGAAGCCATGGCCTGCTGCAAGCCGGTAATTGGTGGCGATCATGGCGGCGCCCCCGAAGTAATTATCGACGGAGTCACCGGATATCTGGTGCAGCACGGTGACGCACCGCAGCTCTCCACTGCGATTGAGACGCTGCTATCCGATCCAGCTCTCGCTCGCGAGATGGGCGCGCGCGGGTGCCAGCGTGTGGAGCACGAATTCCGCTTCAGCGTTTTCGCTAAAGCGCTAAAAAAAATCCTTCGCGAACAATGCGAATCCTGAACGTCACCGAAACCTACGCACCTTTTCTGGAATTCGGCGGACCTCCTGTAAAGGTGCGCTCCTTGGCGCAAGGGCTGGCACGACGCGGCCACGCCGTAAACGTGCTCACCGCGGATTGGGGGCTTGAACAGCGCTTGCGCCACCATTCCGAGTCGGATCTTCAAACGCTCGGCTGGGACCGTTCGCCTTTCGGTTGGCGTCACGCGGAAGAAGGTGTCCAATCTATTTATCTGCCCAGCTGGTTTCGCTACCGCGCACTAAGCTGGAATCCCGCGGTGAAGCGCTACTGCCGGGCGCGCCTGCAGAATTTTGACATTGTCCACATTTTTGGCATTTACGATCTTCTCGGATATGCCGTGGGCGCCGCGGCGCGGTCAAGAAAGATGCCTTACGTTGTTGAACCTATCGGCATGTTTGTGCCGATTGTCCGGAATGTATGGCTGAAACGGATGTATCATTATTTTGTTGGTCAGCGATTATTTGCCGGCGCCAGCACGGTCATCGCTACCTCAGACCTGGAGGTTCAGGAGTTAGTCGCCGCCGGCGTTGCGCCCCAGAAAATCGTGCTTCGTCGCAATGGTGTCGAGTCGCCCGCTTCGTGGCCGCTGCGAGGCAAATTCCGCGACTCGTTCGGCATTCCTGAACAGGCCAAGCTGATTTTGTTTTTGGGGCGCTTGTCGCCGAAGAAGAGTCCGGAATTATTGCTTCAGGCTTTCGGGAACCTTCCAGAGCGACTCGGGGAAGATATCCTAATGTTGGTCTTCGCGGGGCCTGATGATAATTCCATGCAACAGCACCTAATCACTACCGCCTCCCGGCTCGGCATATCTGGGCGGGTAAAATTTTCCGGCCCTTTGTATGGCGATAATAAATGGGCTGCCTACCGTGACGCCGACGTTTTTGTGCTGCCATCGCAAAATGAAAACTTTGGCAACACCGCGGCTGAAGCGGCCGCCGCGGGAACACCGGTGGTAGTTACGGAGCAATGCGGCATAGCTCCGCTGGTTAAAGATGTGGCTGGCTTGGTCGTGGCGCACGACAAAACCTCTGTTGCAAACGCAATCGAGCGTTTGCTTCGCGATTCGCAGCTTCACGCAAAATTCGTTTCGGGTTGTGCGCAGTTCACTTCCCGCCTCAGCTGGGAAGAACCGGTATCGCAAATGGAAGCTTTGTATGCCACGCTGACGACGGCGCCAGTTTCCGGCGTTTCATCCCGGTCAATGGAGTAAATTGTGCCCGCGGTGTCCCCCAGGAAATTGGCCCTCTTTCGCGTACTCTGGCGAACGGTGAATGGCCTGCTCATCTTTGCGTTGTTATTTGTCGGATATACCAGCGTTTGGGAATATTCCGTGCGCCGTTACCTCAAGGGATTCTCGGACGCCATCGTTCCGAGCTCCGCGGCGCCCGAAGAAAAAATCGATTCCATCCTGACCTGGATTCGCGCCGGCGCTCCTCGTCCCCACGCTGCTAACCTCAGCGAACTCTCCGCTCGCGATCCCGAAGACACCTTGAATTCCAGCCAACTGCTCACCATATGCGGCACAGCCACCAATGCTTTCTTGAATCTTTCCCGCAGCGCCGGCCTCAGCTCTCGGCGTCTCCTGCTGCTTACTCCCGAACACACTACCAAGCATGTAGTCGCCGAGGTGCTCGTGGATGGGCGCTGGATTATCGTGGACCCCACCTATCGGACTATCCTGCGCGATGCGCAAGGCCATACGCTAACTCGTAAGGATTTGCAGAATCCCGTCATATTCGCTCAAGCTACGAGTAACATTCCGGGCTATCTTCCCGGTTATAACTATCAAAAGTTCGCGCATGTCCGTCTCGCTCGTCTGCCCCTTGATGGACTCGGCCTGCGCTATTTCCTGCGCAAGGTTTATCCGACCTGGGATGAAGATTTCGACTGGAGTCTACTGCTCGAGCGCGAATCGTTCTTTTTCTTTTCCGTCTCTTGCGTGTTCTTCATTTTTTTCTTTTTGGTTCGCTTTTTGCTTGCCTGGTATGCGGATCATCATTTGCGAGTTCCCCGTTACCGCTTCCGCCGCCACATTGTTCGCGCCGGGGCTACCTTTTTCTCCCCTCCTGAGATAGAAGAGTAGGGTGTGCGGAATTTGCGGCGCTGCTTTCGCTACCCCTAAGCAGGACACCGAATCGCGTGTGCGCGTTATGACTGCGGCGATGGCTCACCGTGGTCCCGATGGCGAAGGCTTCCTGGTGAACGAACCGCGCGCGCCGGGTCTGGCTCTGGGCATGCGTCGCTTGTCCATTATCGACCTACCCGGCGGCCATCAACCCATTTGGAACGAAACTCGTGACGTCGCCGTGATTTTTAACGGCGAACTCTACAACTATCGCCAGTTGCGTGACTCGCTGGCCCTTTGCGGCCATCGCTTCTCCACGCAGTCCGACACCGAAATCCTGGTGCATGCCTGGGAAGAATGGGGCGAAGATTGTCTGCCCGAGTTTCGGGGCATGTTTGCCTTCGCCGTGCTCGATTTGCGCCGGCGCCACGCCACCGTGCCGGTTCTTTTTCTGGCACGCGATCCGCTGGGCATCAAGCCGTTGTATTACACGCAAACTACTGACGGCTTCGCCTTCGCTTCGGAAGTCCGCGCCTTGCTGGCGTCCGGCCTCTGTCCCAGGCAAATTTCGCAGGACGCGCTTACCGCTTACCTGCTTTTCGGCAGCGTTTCAGAGCCGGTCACGCTTCTTGAAGGGGTTTTTTCGTTGCCTCCCGGCCACAAAATGATGACGTACATTCCCGAGCGCCGCCGCGTTCCTCGCGCTCGACCCTGGTATGACGCGGCCCGCAGTTCTGCTGCTCGCGATCCCAATCGCCCCAGAGAATTTTATGGTGCAGCGCGCCTTTTAGGCCCGCGTCTGAAAGAGGCTGTCGAGGCGCACCTCATCGCCGACGTTCCGGTGGGGCTTTTTCTTTCCAGCGGCCTGGACTCCAGCGCCATCGCCATGCTAGCGGGGCGTGCCAAAGCCGGCATCCAAAGCTTCACCCTGACATTTCCGGGAACAACCTTCGATGAAGCAGCTCTCGCCCGCGTCGTCGCGGACCGTTGCGGCTCGCAGCACACCGAAGTGCCCCTCGACGGCGCTGCAATCCTCTCGCGAATCGATGAGGCCCTTGCGGCCCTCGATCAACCCACCATGGACGGCATCAATACCTATTTCGTTTCGTGGGCTGCACGCCAGGTTGGATTGAAAGTTGCGCTTTCAGGGTTGGGCGGCGACGAACTCTTTGCCGGCTACTCCACTTTCTCCGACGTTCCGCGTTTGAATAAATTGGCGCAAACCGCAAAACTTCTCCCCGCGCCTCTTCGCCGTGCCCTTGCGCCCCTGCTGCGCAGCATGCTCGGAGGTGCGGGCAGATCAGACGCCGCATCTAAAGCCGCTTCCGCCTGGACCGACCCTCACGTTTTGCCGCACCTGTATTTTTTTGCGCGCGCGCTATTTCCGCCGGGTGGGCACTTGAACGATCTTGTTGACCCGCGCTTCCGCGTCAGCGCTATCGGCTCAGATGGCGTCACACTCGATCCTACCTGGCTTGCATGGTTCCAGCGCGTCGCCGATGAAGCAGCAAAATTGGAGCCGGTCGCGGCAATTTCCTGGCTCGAAATGCGCACCTATATGGCCAGCACTTTGCTGCGCGACACCGATTCTGTGAGCATGGCGCGTTCGCTGGAAGTCCGCGTGCCGCTCCTCGATACTCCACTGGTCGAATTTGTGAGCGCATTGCCGGACGCCGCGCGTAGCAAACAAGGCTCGCAGAAAGCTCTGCTAGTGGAAGCTCTCCGGGATGTGCTGCCACCGGAAATTCTCAAACAGCGTAAACGCACCTTCACCCTGCCGTGGGATGAATGGCTGCGCGGCCCGTTACGTGCTCGTCTGGACGCCAGTTTCGCTTCGCCGTCTTCAAGTCTGGCTCAGCACTTACATTTCGATGGGGTTCACGCGGTGTGGAACGATTTTCTCGCCGGCAAAACTTCCTGGTCTCGCCCGTGGTCGCTTTACGTTTTAAACGAATGGTGCCGCCGCTATCTTCCTGCATAAGCTCGTTGCGTAAGGTAAACTGATCTTCATTCCATGAACATTCTCGGAATTAATGCTTACCACGGCAACGCTTCCGCCGCGATAGTTTGCGACGGTCAATTGATTGCCGCCGTCGAAGAAGAACGTTTCAATCGCGTTAAATATGCCGCCGGCTTTCCCGTGCAGGCCATCCGTTTCTGTCTAAAGGAAGCCGGTCTGACTCTCGCGGACATAGATCATGTTGCTATTCCACGCAATCCCTACGCACGGCTCTTCACTAAATTAATTTATTCTTTGCGGATGCCTTCGTTCGCGTGTCAACGCGCCAAGGTTTTGGCTACGTTTACCGGCATTCCCGAGGCGCTCGCCGCGGCTTTCGACGCTGACCCGCAAGAAATAAAAGCTAAATTTCATCGCATCGAGCATCACCAAGCCCACCTGGCCAGCAGTTTTTTTGTTTCTCCTTTCGAGACCGCCGCCCTGCTCTCCGCCGATGGCCTGGGCGATTTTGCCAGCACCATGTGGGGCGTTGCTCAGGGCAGCCGCATGAATATCCACGGCGCGGTCGCCTTTCCTCATTCGCTGGGACTTTTTTACAGCGCGGTCACCCAGTATCTCGGCTTCCTGAAATTCGGCGATGAATATAAAGTCATGGGGCTCGGCGCTTATGGGCAGCGCGAACATCTGGAAGCCTTCCGCGACATCGTCCGGTTCGACGAAGATTCCGGCGCCAACGGTTTCCGGCTCGGCCTCGACTATTTCATCCACCATCGCACCGGCCCGGAAATGAGTTGGGCGGAGGCTGACAAAACCCCTACGCTTGGCAAATTGTTCTCACCCGAAATGGCTCGTCGCCTTGGACCGGCGCGCGGTCCCGTCGAGCCGCTTGAGCAGCGCCACCGTAATCTCGCTGCGTCTCTGCAGGCGCGCCTTGAAGAAGTTTATCTAGGGATGTTGCGCAAGCTCGCCAATGCCACCGGCATGAAGTCGGTGTGTCTCGCCGGTGGCGTGGCTTTCAACTGCGTCGCTAATGGGAAAATTTTTGACTCCACGGGTTTCGAGCAGGTCTACGTTCATCCCGCCGCCGGTGATGGCGGCCTGTCCGTGGGAGCGGCGTTCTACGTGTGGAATCAGATTCTCGGCAAGCCTCGCTCCTTCGTCATGAATCACGCGTATTGGGGACCGGGCTACTCACGCGACCAGGAGCGTCACTCTATCGATTCGAGCGCCCTTTCGCGCAGCGGTTATTCCGTAGCCGAGCTGCCTGAGCCGGACCTGATGCGCAACACCGCGCAAATTATTGCTGATGGCAAAATTCTTGGCTGGTTTCAAGGGCGTGCTGAATGGGGACCGCGCGCACTCGGCAATCGCAGCATCGTCGCCGATCCGCGTCGTCCGGAAATGAAAGAAATTCTCAATCGCCGCATCAAGCATCGCGAAATCTTCCGCCCCTTCGCGCCGTCGATCCTCGCCGAATCCACCAGCGATTATTTCGAAAAATCTCACCCCTCACCATTCATGACCCTCGCTTATTCCGTACGTCCCGAGAAGCGCGACAAGATTCCCGCCCCCACTCACGTTGATGGCACCGGCCGCCTGCAAACAGTCACGCGTGACGCCAATCTGCGTTACTGGCAACTTATCAAAGCATTTGAAAATCTCACCGGCGTCCCGGTGGTGCTAAACACTTCCTTCAACGACAACGAGCCAATCGTCTGCCGCCCTGAAGAAGCGATAGACTGTTTCCTACGCACGCAAATGGACGCCCTGGTTCTGGGCGACTTCCTGATCACTCGCCAGTAATCGCAGCGCGATTCGATAGGCGATTCATAACCATCCGAAATCCCGCGCACTGCTACTCCTCCCCGTACCTGTACAATCTGCCCATGCGCATTTTGTTTTTGAATTTGTATTTTCCGCCGGATACTTCAGCCACGGCGAAATCCGCGGCGTCCATGGTGCGCGCACTGGCGAAAACACAGGAAGTCACGGTCTTGTGCGGACGCCCATCTTATGATCCGACGGAACGTCGCCCGTGGAAGCTGTGGCAAACGGAACGGTTTGATAGCAAGACGCAATCAACTTCGGAAACTGCCAGCGTTCCCCTTGCGTTCACCGTTATTCGCGTAGGTTCCGCCGATTACCCACGGATACAAATGAACCGCCGCGTTCTGAATTATCTGACCTACGTGAAGATCGCGTTTTGGCGCGCACTTTTTATTCCTTGCGATGTTATCTTTGCGATGACCGATCCGCCATTCAACGGCATCGTAGGCGCGCTTCTCTCCGTCCTAAAACGCAAGCCTCTGATCTACGACATTCAAGACATGTATCCCGATATGGCTGTTGCCGGTTCTATCCTGAAACCCGGCTTGCTCACGCGATTGTGGGAACGCCTTCATCGTTGGGCCCTGCGCCGTGCCTCGCGCATTATCGTACTTGGCGACGACATGCGCGCCCGCATCATCGCCAAGGGAATTGATGCGGCCAAAGTTTTCATCGTGCGCAGCGGTGTCGACGCCCCTGCGCCTCAATCACTGGTGCCTCCTCTGAATCCCGAAGTAACCCGCGCCATCCGCGGAAATTTTCGCTTCGTTTTACTGCATGCCGGCAATCTAGGTTTTTACGGCGCGTGGGACACCATCATCGCCGCCGCACGCAAACTCGAAAACGAAAACATCGGATTTGTTTTTGTCGGTGACGGGGCCGAGCGTTCCCGGGTGGAAAATCTCGCAGCAGGCTCAACGAACATCCGCTTCTTGCCATTCTTCCCCAGCTCGGACATTCCCTCCGTCCTCGTCGCGCCCGACGCCCACATTGTCACTATTAAGCGCGGACTCGAGGGAGTCGTGGTCCCCAGTAAAATGTTCGGCATCATCGCTGCCGGAAAACCCATGGTTGCCGTCGCCGCTCCTGAGACCGATGTTGCCGCTTTGGGTCTCCAGCACCGATTCGCGATTTGGGCTGATCCCAGCAGTCCCGACGAACTCGCCTTCAGCATTCGGCGTATCGCCGCGGATCCCGCAGCCCTCGCCGCCATGAGCCAGTCCGCGCGCGAAGCAGCAGCTAAATATTCTCAAGCCAACGAATTACGGACCCTGACGACCATCGTCGAAGGCTTGCAACTGCGCCCATAGCGCCCCCGAAACAGGGGAAGCTCAACCCGCTTCCTTAGGTCACTAACACTTTTGATAATTAATTGGATATTACCAAGCGCTTACTACAGCACTTTACGGACTTGTGGCCCGCTAATTTACCCAGTATGGTAATTACGCTGCGTGGGGCAGCGATTTTACCTTGGGAGCCGGATACCCAATCCGGCAAAAAATACTGTGAACGCGGCTTCCTCTCTCGGGCCGCCGTTTACTTCATTTCATGAGGTTGCATGGCCGCAGGCTTGCTCGCGTTTTTCGTCGCGCTGATCGCATCTCTATTGCTGGTTGTTCCGATGCGCGCCTTGGCTCTGCGTGTCGGCATGGTTGATCTGCCGGGTCCGCGCAAAGTTCATCGCAGTCCGATTCCACTGCTTGGCGGCTTAGCCATGTACGGTGCGGTCATGATTGCCGTGCTGTTCGTTTTCGGTGGTCCCGCGCGCGCGCAGATTGAAGGAATCCTCGCCGGCGCCTCGCTGGTTGCTGCCGTGGGAATTCTGGACGACAAAGGCTGGCTCCATCATCAGGTAAAACTCTTCATCGGGATGCCCGTTGCCGCAGTGATCCTGCTGATCACCGGCATTCACGCGCAAGTTTTCAGCGTGCTGGTTGGCGGGCGCACTGGCTATGTTCTCGACGCCGTTTTGACGGTTGTCTGGGTGGTGGGCGTCACCGCGTCGTTTAGCATTCTTGATCACATGGACGGCCTATGCGCGGGAATAGCCGCCGTAGCATCCGTCTCATTTGCCATTGTCGCTTATTTGAATGGCCAGACTTTCGTCGCTACGCTCGCCGCTGCGGTTCTCGGAGCGGCCAGCGGCTTCTTACGCTGGAATTTCAAGCCCGCCAAAATCTTCATGGGTGACGGTGGCGCAATGTTTCTGGGATTCCTTATGGCCACCTTGGCGCTGAAGCTGCGCCTGGAACATGCCGCGCCGCTAGCCGGTTGGCTCGTTCCGGTTTTAATCCTGGGCGTGACCATCTTTGACACCACGCTGGTCACTATTTCCAGGGCACGCCGGGGATTGCTACCCTTCGCAACACCCGGAAAAGACCACGCCGCCCATCGCCTTTCGAACCTCGGTCTCGGTCATCGCGGCTCGGTACTCTCCCTATATCTCCTCGGCGCATTCAGCGGGGCCACCGCCTGGTTGGTCAGTTATCTGCCTTCCCGGGGCGCTGCTATCGTCGGCGTCATCACCCTCGCTCTCGTCTTCGCCGGCGTAGCCTACCTTGAACGCGCCCCGTACGAACGGCAACCCAAAGCGGAAACTCCCGCGGAAAAACCACCGTTGAACCAGTTCGCCGATTAATCCGCTGGAATCTACCCCGCATCAACAGTCAGCCATAACAGCACTTACTCACCGACCGAAGCGCGCGGTCTCCTCCATCATCACGCCTCTGGCGTGAGCGATCGCGTACACCACCGTGCTAGTCGTTGGGGTTCAACATCACCTTGGCGTTGTCTAACACTTTGGTCCACCTTGGGTCCACCGAGGCGGCGTATTCGTCGTGCCAGTTCCACCATTTATACGGCGGGTTCTGGGGGTAACCTTCCGGCGAGTCCTCCCACTCCTCCTGGCGTCCGAGGGCAGTTGCGTCCAGATAACTCCAGATGCTTCCCATGGCTTCGTCGCCGCGGTTGTTGATGAAGTAGGTGCGGAACACACGCTCGCCGTCGCGGAAGAACACGTTATGTCCGTGCCATTCATCTACTCCGAGGTCCTTGTCGAAGCTGTCCGTGATGGTATACCACGGCATGTCCCATTCCATTCGTGCCTTCAGGCGCTGGATGTCAGCTTGCGGCGCGCGCGAGGCGTAGGCGAGGGTGGTGTCGCGGGCGTTCAGATGCGCCAGGTGGCTGACCTGGTCGGCACCGAGGGAACATCCGCGGCAAGCATGCTCTGGCCAGCCAAACACACCCGGCTCGAAGAAGGCGCGGTAAAGAACCAGCTGACGGCGGCTTTCAAACAAGTCGAGCAGGCTCACCTTGCCCTGAGGACCCTCGAACTCGTATTTCTTCTTCACGGCCAGCCACGGCATCCGTCGGCGCTCGGCGGCCAACGCGTCACGGGAGCGGGTGAAGGCCTTCTCCTTCGCGAGGAGCTGCTGGCGCGCCGCCTCCCATTCCTGCGCTGACACGATCGGTGGTGTCTTCATTGCGGGATGCTCTTTGCTTTGCTCTATCTCTCTTTTTGCTCGTGCCATTTTATTTCTCCTTGATTTTTTTAAACACACCGAGACCATTCGCCGTGAAAATTTTCTGAATTTGCCGATGCACACCTCCTCTGAGCTTCTAGCGCATCCGGTCTCGGCGGGCCCGCAACGCTTCCGCTCGCTGCCGCATAAGCTCGTGCAAATGTGCCCAGCCATTTTTTGCGTTTCTGTACTCCTCTAGCACCAGGCCAAACGACTGCTGCCGAAATGTAATGACCGTAACGCCGCCAGATTGCTTCAGCCGATATTGAAGATTGTTTACTACCGGATTGGACATAAACAGTGGCCCGCAAATCTCCAACAGCGTCGGCCTCTTAATGGCCTGCACGGTTCCCCAGTAATGCCCGTTGTTTTCTCCCAGGTCGCGGTACCATCTGCCGCCCGGCCATGCTTCCAGCTTCATCGGCATTGACTTGTCCACTTGAGTCTCGTTGTATGGTCCAAGCTGATCCAGCAGCGCGGCAAACGTTACCGCGATCGACGCGCGCACTTTGATCTCCTCCGCTATTTGGATGGTGGTCGCTTCCAGCGATAGTGCAGATGAACTCACGATTTCCTCCTCGTTTGAGATTCCAGAAGGCTATTGTTTCGGTGCATCGTTAGCCTCGGCCCGTTCCTTGATTCGCAGCAACTGATGTTTCCACAGCCGCTCGAACGTGCTCGTCCATTCGTGCAACGGCCGGATCGCCATAGCATTCACTTTGTAAAGCATCTGCCGGCCCTCCCTTCGAACCTCCACCAGGCCGACACCTTTCAAAACTTTCAGGTGCTTCGATACCGATGGCTGCTCCATCTCCATTGCGTCCACAATCTCGCTGACAGACCGCTCCTGCATCGCTAGATAGTTCAGGATGTCCCGCCGCCGTGGTTCGGCCACGGCATTGAACGCGTCCGAGGTTGTTGCCGCTCTGGCCATGTTCTTAATATATTCCCATATAGGAATATGTCAAGATTTCTTTTTTGCCACTCTTTTGGCCACGTCTTTTCTCTGTGGCCTGCCGCTCAAATTGATTTGTCCGAAGTGACGGATTCGTCGGAAATAATTCCACTGCCTGTTTAATCGGGTAATCGAAAAATGACGCGCTACCGACTTTTTCTGCTCTGCTTCTTTGTCCCGCAAATTTTCGCTATACTCTCAACGGGCGTCCTATCCCACTCGTCGCGTAATTCCCCTAAGGGCGGACCAAAGGGCCAGAAGCATCGCTATCGTGAGTTCGAGCTGAAGCATCAAAGACACCCGCGTCGGTTGGGGCAAATCAAACGGTGCCAGACATAAATAATAATTCCCGGCCGCGCCGGGAAGACGGTGAAGTAATTGTTGTCGGCGGTTCCGCCGCGGGTTTGTACACTGCTGCTGCGGTAGCGCGGGGCGGCCGCCGTGTTCGCGTACTTGAATCCAAGCCGCGCTTCGACCCCCCTGACCGCACGCTTATCGTCACCAGTCATTTTCGTAACCAGCTTGGCGCCGCAGCCCGCGAGAGCATCATCAACGAAATTCGGCGCTTTGAACTCTACACCGACGGGCGTTCCGCGCAGATTGCTCTCTCCAAGCCTGACCTTATCATCGAGCGTTCCCGGCTGATCCCCGCACTCGCGCGCGAGGCGGAAGCATCTGGCGCGAAGTTGTCCTTCGACACGCGGTTTCTGGGCATGGAACCCAATTCCAGCGGACTGCGCCTGGAAACCGAAACAGGCGGCCGCCGGGAAGAATTGCACGCCGCCAGCGTCGTAGGCGCCGACGGTGCCACCAGCAGAGTCGCGCGCACCGCCGGCTGGCCGCCCATAGAAACTGTGCCGTTAATGCAAGCCATCGTGCGCTTGCCGAACGATTGCCCCGCCGACACCACTCGAGTGTGGTTTGTACCCGACGATACGCCCTATTTTTATTGGCTGGTCCCGGAATCTTCCGAACGAGGAGCTCTGGGCGTGATAGGCGAACAGGGGAGCGACACCAAGCGGCGCTTCGAACGCTTCCTTGAAAAAAAACATCTCGAGCCGCTCGAGTGGCAGGGCGCGCGTATTCCCGTTTATCGCAAATGGGTGCCTGTTCGTAAACGTGTGGGCAATGGCGACGTTTACTTGGTGGGCGACGCCGCGGCACAAGTGAAAGTTTCCACCGTGGGCGGCATCGTAACCGGTTTTCGCGGCGCGCTGGGTGTGGCGCAATCCATTCTGCACAGTGGCGCCAGCGGTGAATTGCGCGCGCTTCGGCGTGAGCTAAGCACTCATTGGCTCATCCGCCGCACGCTGCACCATTTTCAGCAGAAAGATTATTCCCAGCTCGTCAACCTGTTGGACGCAACCACCAGGGCATCGCTAGGCGAGATCAACCGTGACGAATCCACTCGCCTGCTATGGAACGTGCTTCGCCGCCAGCCGCAACTCGTACTTCTCGGGCTGCGCGGACTGCTGATGGGTAAGCGAAATTCGTAATCGAAAGTTTGTCGCGAAAGGTGAAATGGCTGCCTCTGTATCGGTGCTTCGCTCACGGGGTTTTAACGGCTCGGACCCTGCCATTCTGCGCGCCATTCTGGGATGATGATAGCCCAGTCTGTTTAGCGCAGTGTCCCCGCGCTTTTCACTTTGCTTAAAGGGAGTCTCGCCTTGCATATCTGTGTAATCGGGTGTGGTTATGTGGGACTGGTGACTGCTGCGTGCCTCGCGGAAGCGGGACACGAGGTAATTTGCGCGGACATCGATTCCGAGCGCATCGCCAAACTGAATGCCGGCGTTGTTCCCATTTACGAAGAGCATCTCGATACCATCCTGGCATCCGCGCGCAAAGCGGGCCGCATTTCTTATACCTGTGACACAGGAGAAGCCATTCGCGCAGGAGACGCGATTTTTATTTGTGTTGGCACGCCGCCCAGAGAAAATGGCGAAGCGGACCTTTCCGCTATCGACCACGTCGCGCGACAAATTGCCGAAGAAGCCCAATCCTCAAAGCTGGTGATCGAGAAGAGCACCGTGCCGGCGCGCACCGGATTCGAAGTGCAACGCGCGTTGGGCGCATATTCGCGCACCGGGAACGTCAAATTTCGGGTGGCCTCCAATCCTGAATTCCTGCGCGAAGGCACTGCGGTAGCCGACTTTTTACATCCCGACCGGATCGTGGTCGGCGTGGAAGACGATCTTTCCGCCGCGCAGTTGCGCGAGATTTACGAACCAATCCTGGAACATCGTTTTCATTGCCCGGTGCATCAGGGCAAATGCCCCACCGAACACAAAGCTCCTTTTTTGGTCACCACCATCAATAGCGCCGAGCTCATAAAACACGCTTCCAACTCGTTTCTGGCGCTGAAAATAAGTTTCGCCAACGTAATCGCTGACCTGTGCGAAAAAATTGGCGCCAACGTCGACGAAGTGACCCACGCCATGGGTCTTGATCCTCGTATCGGCAGCCAATTCCTCAAAGCCGGACTCGGCTTTGGCGGTTTTTGTTTTCCCAAAGACGTGCAAGCCTTCATTCATCTTTCCGCTTCTGTCGGCGTGGACTTCGAAATATTGAAAGCCGCCGAAAAGGTCAATAAGCAGCGTATCGACCGTTACCTTGATAAGGTGCGCAGGGCGTTATGGATTCTGAAAGGCAAGCGCATCGCGGTGCTGGGCTTGGCATTTAAGGCCAACACGGATGACATCCGGTTCGCACCCGCGTTGGAAGTTGTAAAACGGCTGCTTGAAGACGGCGCGCATGTTCGAGCCTGCGATCCTGAAGCCATGGACCGGGCAAGACATTCATTTCCACAACTGCAATATCACGAAGATCCTTACGAAGCACTGCGCGACGCGGACGCTGCGCTGGTCTGCACCGAATGGGATATTTTTCGCACCCTTGATTGGGTGCGCGCCGGAAAGCTGATGTCTCGCAAGCTGGTTATTGACGGACGAAATCTCTATTCGCCTGCGGTCATGCGCGAACTGGGGTTCGAATATTATTCTTTTGGCAGGGAACCTCAGAGCAACGGACGCACCGCCTCCGGCTATTAATCCAGAATCACGCGCTTTGCTGCCGTGAGAACTCCTGTTTGAAATACGCGAGGGTGCGTTTCAATCCGTCTTCCAGATTTATTTGCGGTTCCCATTTCAGGATGCGCTTCGCTTTGCTGATGTCCGGGCAGCGCCGCTTGGGATCATCTTGCGGAAGCGGCTCAAATATAATCTTCGGCACATTACCGAAATGTTTGCGGATGCGTTTCGCGAATTCCAGGATGGTGATCTCCTGCGGATTCCCGATATTTACCGGCAGGTGTTCGTCCGACAGCATCAATTTATAAATTCCATCGATTAAATCGTCCACGTAGCAAAAACTGCGTGTCTGCTTTCCGTCGCCGTAAATCGTTAGCGCTTGTCCGCTGAGCGCCTGATACACAAAATTCGGCAGAGCCCGCCCGTCGTTCAGCCGCATCCGCGGTCCATAGGTATTAAAAATCCGCACAATTCGCGTATCCACTCCGTGATGCCGGTGATACGCCATGGTCATCGCTTCAGAGAATCGCTTGGCTTCGTCGTAGACGGCCCGCGGCCCCACGGAATTGACGTGCCCCCAGTACTCTTCTTTTTGCGGCGACATTTCCGGATCGCCATAGCATTCGCTGGTCGAAGCCATGAAAAACTTTGCATTTTTACGCAACGCCAACTCCAGCGCATTCTGCGTCCCAATCGATCCCACCGTCATCGTGGCGATCGGATGCTTCAAATAATCGGGCGGGCTCGCGGGCGAAGCGAAATGCAGCACATAACCAACTTCGCCATCCACCTGCAGGGCGTCGTTGTTGCTCACATCTTCATTTTTCAATTTGAATTTTGCGTTCTTGGCCAGATGCCGGACATTTTCTGCCGACCCGGTAATGAAATTATCCACCGCCAGCACGTCCCAACCCTCGTCAAGCAACCGGTCACACAAATGCGATCCCAGAAATCCCGCTCCACCCGTGACTACCGCCCGCATTCTTCCTCCAAAAATGTCAGCTCGCCAGTGTAGCCTGCAGTCCTTCGATTGACCACCTCGCCATCGCAAGATACGATGCGTCCACCGCATGGTTTTTCGTAATAATTTTGCGCCAGCGAATGCACCGCCGCGCCGCTACTACACGCGTCGTTCCCGCGGCCTTGGCCTTCTGCTCTTGATCGCCTTTGTTTTCTGTTTCTTTTACGTGGGCCGCTGGCTCATTGTCGAAGATAATCTAGACCACGCTCAGGCCATCGCTGTCCTCAGCGGCCGAATGCCTCTGCGCGCCCTGGAAGCCGCCAAACTTTATCGCGCCGGCTACGCCCCGGAAGTCTGGCTTACGCATTCCATCGAACCGGGCAAATCGCTTCAAGATATGGGATTGAAATATCTCGGAGAAGAAGATTACAACCGCGAAATTCTCATTCACGAAGGGGTGGCGCCCGCAGCCATTCACGTACTCGAGCCGCCCATTCTTAACACAGCCGACGAAATCATCGCCATAAAATTCGCATTGAACAGCGCGCCTCTGCACACCGTCATCATCGTTACCAGCAAGCCGCACACGCGCCGGGTGCACACGCTATGGCGTGGGCTGACCCACGGCGAGGGCCGCATTATCGTGCGCGCATCGTCACAGGATCCCTTCGACGCGCGCTATTGGTGGCGCAACACCACCGACGCCTTAGATGTGGTCAGGGAAATTCTGGGGTTGTTGAACGCCTGGGCTGGTCTGCCGCTTCGTCATTCTTAATTACTGGGCCCACAACGCTTGAGCGCGCCGCGGCTAAAAAAATAAAAATCGTTTTCGCGGTGACTGTACTCGCTCATCTTGCAACTCCGGCACATGAGGCAAGTCGCGCCCTTCGAATGCAGCCTTCGGATTATCTACAAATAATGCGCGCGCCTTATCTTCCCCCAAGGCTTTCGCGACCGCCTCAAACGCCGGCCGCAATTGGACAGGCCTTGAGGTGGTATTGTGCGCGTCGCTGCATACAAAATGAATCAGGCCCGCCTCAATCCAGCGCATCGCATCTTTCTGCGCCGCCGGGCCAAACCGCCCCATTAGTGCGCCCCCGGTCACTTGTCCGTAACAGCCGTGCCGTATCCAGGTAATCAGCCGTTCCGGCCGCAAACGCAATAATCGATTGCGCTCCGGATGCGTCACAATCGGACGTATTCCAGCCAGCTGCATCTCATGCAAGGTCTGGTCCATCGCCGGCGGAATAGCGATTTCATTAAATTCCACCAGCAAATAGTTCTTCTGATTCACGCAGAAGCGCGGAGCCTGCTGTTTCAACGCCGCCATATTCTCGGGGTTCATGTGAAAATCGCATCCCGTTGCCAGTTTCAACCGGTCGCCGACTTCGGTCTGCAGCTCTTTGCACAACGCGCGAATTTTTGGGTAATCGAAAAAGTGCGTGCTATTTGAATGGGGGGTTGCCACCAGGTGGGTGGTCCCGTCGGCAATGGCCGCGTTGGCCATTTCCACTGATTCCTCCATTGTTTTTGGGCCGTCGTCCAATCCCGGCAAAATGTGGCAATGCAAATCAATCATAGTGGAGGGTACCGATGGTCTCCGCTCTCCATTTTAATCTTCGCTCATCCTGCCGCCGGTACCAATGCCCACGTATATCCCGGTAAACAAGCTGTAAACACTTCTGCAGTCAGCTTGGTTTTGTCCTCTCCGAAACTGTTATATTTGATGTGCAAGTGCCGCCGAGCTTGTGGCCTTTGTAACCTCAATAAACCGCCGCACAGCGGATTAAGAGAAAATTTTAAACATCAAACGAGGAAGACGACGAACTCATGCCCACCGACCGGAAACCCGAATTCTTTAAAGGCGCCCAGCTTAAAGTAGGGATTATTGGCTGCGGCTATGTGGGATTGCCGCTGGCGTTACGTTTTGCCGAAGCGGGCCACAAAGTTACAGGTTTCGATACCGACCCCAAGAAAGTTTCAATGCTCAATGTCGGCAAATCTTACATCGAGCACATCCAGCAAACCAAGATTCAACAATTTGTGAATAGCAAACATTTCGGCGCCACCACCGATTTCGAGAAACTGAAAGAATGCGATGCCATTATCATCTGCGTGCCAACTCCTCTCGATGAACGCCGTGAACCGGATTTGAGCTACGTCGAGCAGACCGCCCTCTCCATCCAGCCCAATTTGCAGAAGGGGCAGCTTGTCGTCCTGGAATCGACTACCTACCCCGGCACCACTGAGGAACTCGTTCTTCCCATCCTGGAAAAAAACGGCTTTAGCTGCAAAATCGCCGTCGGCCCGCAGAACGAAAACATCCCTTGCGATTTTTTCCTCGCTTTTTCTCCCGAGCGCGAAGATCCCGGCAACAAGCAGTATGGTCTGGCGCAAATCCCTAAAGTTGTTGGCGGTATCAACCCTCCGAGTACCCGCGCCGCACTCGCGCTTTATGCCCAAGTGGTCGGTAAAGTCGTTCCTGTCAGCTCCACGCGCGCCGCGGAAATGGCCAAGCTACTCGAGAATATTTTTCGTTGCGTGAACATCGCCCTGGTGAACGAGCTGAAAATGCTCAGCCTGCGCATGAATATCGATATCTGGGAAGTCATCGACGCGGCGGCCACCAAGCCCTTCGGATACATGCCCTTCTATCCGGGTCCCGGCCTCGGCGGCCATTGCATCCCTGTCGATCCTTATTATCTTTCGTGGAAAGCGCGAGAATTCGATTTCTCAACGCGTTTCATTGAACTGGCTGGAGAAGTGAATACCGCCATGCCTTACCACATCGTCGACGCCATCGCCGCGGCGCTCAATAATCAAGAGAAAAGTCTCAAAGGCTCCAAACTGCTGATCCTCGGTGTGGCGTACAAAAAAGATGTCGACGATCTACGTGAATCACCCACGTTAAAAATTATGGAATTGCTCAAGCAACGTGGAGCGAATTTCGACTATAACGATCCGTACTTCCCGCAGCTGCACAAAATGCGCCATTACAATTACGAAGAAATGAAGTCCGTGCCCATAACGCCCCAGACGCTCGGATCCTACGACGGCGTAGTCATCGCCACCGATCACACCAGCTATGACTACAACGGCATCGTGGACGGTGCCAAACTGGTGGTTGATACCCGCAATGCCACACGTCGCGTCATGCGCCATCGCGACAAGATTGTGCTCTGTTGATCGCGTGCTGAACGAAACCCGAGCACTGGATCAAACAATCCAGCTAAATCCTGAATGCTACTTTCCAAGGACGGCGTAAGAGTTTCTCTACTCCGCCTTCACTAGCTCCACTCGCGCCGTCGCAAAAGGCATCTCTGCCTCAAGCAGCACCGGCAGCCGCGCGTCTGTATTGCTCAAATACAAAAGAAAATGCGCGTCTTTCATTTCCGCGCCGTTATCCAAAACCCGCAGCTCGATCTTCAAAGTGTTGAAATTCCCCGCCGGCACCGTTACGGGCTCTCCGCGCGCCTCCAGCCGGGCATGCACATCGTACAGTTTGTGGCCATCGTAAACCGGGCTGCGAACTTCCGGCGTTTTCGTCCAATCCACGGTGCGGAGATACTGCATCATTCCCAGCGGATCGCGCGTCCCGGGCAATACTCGCGCCGCTGTGACATTCGCAGGCGCCGGCTCCTTTACCGATGGTGACATGCGCTGCACGGAGTCCACCGTCTGCCCCTTTTCATTCAGGTGCATCTCATATTGCATGCTTACCAGCGTGCCCACGTCGCTGTAGGAATCAAATTGATCGTCCAGCGCAAACATCATGCGCAGGGGATTCTCCGTGTGCGCAAAAGCCTGCAGGTGCCACGCGTTTTTGCCCAGGAAATTGCGCTTCTCCGCAACCTTCAAAAGAAGGTTCGCCACGTTACTCAACTTCGACACATTCGCGGAATATTGCCAGGTCTCGCCCGTGCGTAGAGGCGAAGCAGCCTCAGCAACCACGGCTGTTTTTTTCTTATCCACGGGTTGCCTTACACCATCAGGTGAAGGCCGCGTATTCTCGGTCGATTCCGGGGCCGCGCGGTCTTTAGGTGCTTCCGGCATCGCCGCCGGTTGCGGCGCCGTCGCTGCCGCAGCCGCGGACGCCCGCGAAACGTCTCTCCGGGCATGCATCTGCCACGCCGCCGCGCCGCCAGCCAGGAACGCGATGCCTATCCACGCCAGTGTCGTTTTATTGCTCATATCCTATGCGTGACGCCCTCCGCAAACAGTACCTTGCACTCCAAATTTCCGTCGTACAATTATCTCGCTCGCGGCACTCCAGGCTTCTTGCCTTGCCGGATACTTTCAGCGTATCAAAACGCGCACCGCGCGTCTTTGCCAGGGCTTATGGTTTTTCTATCGCCGCTTGAGGCCGCGATATCCTTCCGGGGAGGATTTTGTTATGCGCTACCTTGTAACCGGCGGCGCCGGTTTCATAGGTTCAAATACCGTCGACGAACTGGTGCGCCGCGGCCATGGTGTCGTGGTCCTCGATGACCTTTCCGGCGGCAAAGAAGAAAATCTTGCCGAAGTCCGCAACAAAATCACCTTCATCAAGGGCACCATCACCGACATCGAGATCATCCGCCGCGCCATTTTTGAAGCCGATTACGTAATCCATCTGGCCGCGCGTACCTCCGTGCCTTTCTCCATGAAGGACCCTATCGAAACCAATCGCATCAATATCGATGGCACTTTGAACGTTCTCGTTGCCGCGCGCGACGCCAAGGTGAAGCGGGTGGTCTTCGCCGCTTCTTCTTCCGCTTACGGCGAAACTCCCACGCTCCCAAAAACGGAAAACATGCAGCCCCAGCCTATTTCTCCGTACGGCGTGTCGAAATACGTCGGCGAGCTTTACGCCCAGACTTTTGGTCGGTGCTACGGCCTCGAAAACGTGTGCCTGCGATACTTCAATATTTTTGGTCCACGCCAAGACCCCAGTTCGCCCTATTCAGGAGTCTTGGCAAAATTCTGCACTGCCTTCCTGGAAGAAACCGAGCCCGTTATTTTCGGCGATGGCACGCAATCGCGCGATTTCACCTACGTCGCCAACGCCGTGCAAGCCAATTTGCTGGCTTGTGAAGCTCCCCGCGCTTCAGGTGGAGTCTTCAACATCGGTACTGGAATGCGCGTTAACTTGAATGAGGTGGTCGCGGCCTTGGGCGCCATCTCGGGCAAGCCACTCAACGCGCGCTATGATCCGGCACGCGATGGCGACATTCGTGACTCCCAGGCAGACATTACCCACGCCCGCGCCGCTCTCGGCTATGAACCCACCGTCCTTCTGGAAGAAGGCCTGCATCGCACCTTCGATTGGTACCGCGCCACGCAGGCTGCAAAAACCGAAGCCAAATCCTAGAGAGTTTTTAGATATTTTCTAAAGACCATTAAGAGAGCGCCCCCGGCGTATCGGATTAAGTAGAATTACGGTCTACACGCTCGGGCTGGAGGCGTTGCATGACCCTCAATATCCGCGGCCTTACTCCACTTCTGCAGGTATTTAAGTGACCAGCGCCCACCTGCGCTCGATCCAAATCGCGCGGCAGCCCATGGCGACACCAGCCTGTACTTTGGCTGCCCGGATGTTGAACAGGCTTACGTTCATTTGCGTATCATGGGGCTTGATGTAGAGGAACCAGTCATTCGAACATATGGCATAAAGCAGTTAGATGTCACCGATCCCGATGGCTATAACTTGTGCTTTCAATGGCCGGCTTGATTGTGAAGGACTCTAACAATTCATCAAATTCTGAGCCCAAAATTTATCTGGGCACCTCTGCGTTTACTGCGGCGGGATGGCCGGGCTCTTTCTATCCGCCGGAAATAAAATCCAAGGATTATCTCTCGTACTACGCGCAGCATTTTGACACTGTGGAGGTGAACTCCACTCTCTACGGCTGCCCGTCGCCTCGAACTGTAGAAAACTGGGCCGCCAAGACTCCGGACAATTTTATTTTCTCCATCAAGACTCCTCGTTCCATCACTCACGACAAAATTCTCGTGAACTGCGACGCGGAGCTGAAAGAATTTCTCACCACCATGGAAATACTTGGCTCCAAGCTGGGACCAATCCTGTTCCAGTTTCCGCAGTTCAGCCCCGGCGTCTTCGCCGACCGCCCCGCCTTCACCGACCGCCTCATCCCATTCCTTAAAAAATTGCCGGTGGGGCGGAAGTACGCAGTTGAGATTCGCAATCCGGAATGGCTCGACGCGGAATTTGCCGACCTGTTCAGGCAACATCAAATCGCGCTAGGTCTGCCGGATTTGCCGCATATGCCTCGCCCTGAACAGCTAATACAAAAATTTGATCCCATTACCGCGGATTGGACGTACATTCGTTGGCTCGGCGACCGTAAAGGTATCGAACTGCAAACACTCACGTGGGACAAGACTATCGTGGACCGCACCGCGGAGTTAAGCAGCTGGGTGGATTTTTGCTACCAGATTAAAAGACGCGGCATCCTCATCTACGGCTACGCAAATAATCATTACGCGGGCCATGGACCCGCAACCGTCAGGCAATTTCGCGATCTGTGGCGCAAAATAGGGTTCCCGCCATTGCCTGAACCGCTTCCATCAACCTCACGGCCGGCTCCTGCGCCGCCCCCAAAGCAGCAGTCTTCACTGTTCGACTAGCTCCAGCCGGCCTTTTTTACAATGAGAACTACGGCTGCACCGTCGGCCCGTAACTCAGCGGCTCGCCCGCCTTAGGCACGTCGTAATTATTCCAGAACCACAGCGGCTCCAGTTTTTTCTTCTCTGGCCACACCTGGTCCAGCGTGTCGCCTTCAAATAATTCACCATTTTTCATTACCCAGCGAATCGTATTGGTGTTGTGGATGTCATCCAGCGGATTCTTATCAAAAATCACCAGGTCCGCCAATTTCCCCGGCTCGATCGAACCCAGATCCTGCGGCCGCCCCACAATTTTCGCCCCATTAGAAGTCGCGCAGCGCAAAACCTCCAGCGGCGTCATTCCGCCGCTGGCCAGCATCCACATCTCCCAGTGGTAGCCCAGACCTTGCAGTTGTCCATGACTTCCCACGCCTACCAGAGTGCCGGCGCGCTGCAGCTTGGCCACTTGCGCCGCTAATTTCGGAAACGCGTATTCATCTTTACGGAACCATTCGGGCCGCCGCTTGGTTTTCTCGTCAATAATTCTGTGCGGCGTGAAATGGTTCAACTTGGCGTTATCGTGTACTTCCGTGTTTTCGTACCAATAATCCTCGCCAAACGGGCCGCCATAATTCACGATCAGCGTGGGCGTCTCCGAGATCCCCGACTGCGCGAACATCTGAATCACGTCCTTGTAGAGCGGGGTGATCGGCAAAGTGTGCTCATTACCGTGGAAACCGTCGATCACGTGCGTCAGGTCCAGCTTCAGATCGATTGCGCCTTCGGTAGTCGGCAGCATCTCTAGTTCTTTCGCGGCCTGCACCATGTACTGCCGCTGCCGTCGATTGCCCACGATGTAGCTTTTAATGTTGTGCGTGCCGTAATATTTTCTATATTTCGTCAGCACCCCCTTCACTTCTTCCATGGACTGAAAATTGTTATCGGAAAAAACTCCCGGCCCGGTAGAAAAAGCGCGCAGTCCGATTATGTCCCCACTGTCCGTCAAATCCTGATAGGCAAACATATCGTTGGTGCCCGTCTGCACGTCCAGCCCGGTAGTTACGCCATACGCCAGGTTCGCAAGGAAAGCCCAGTTCTGCGTGTCCAGAATCCCGCGTCGAATTTCCGTCCAGTGCGCATGCGTATCGATGAATCCAGGCGCGATGGTCTTGCCACGGACGTCAAAAACCTTCGCTCCGGCCGGAGCGCTGCCTCGCGCCCCCACACTCTTGATGCGATTGTCCTCGATTACGATGTCGGCATTCTTCAAAACTTCGTCGCCCTTCATGGTCACCACTGTCGCTCCGCGCAGCACGATGCTGCCCTTCGGCGTTTTTCTTGGCACCTCCAGCGTCACCGCGATTTCTTCGACGTCCTTCTCTTCCTCCTTTAACTTCTTGGGTTCCTTCTTCTCGTCTTTCTTTGCGTCCTTTTTCTCGTCCTTTTTCTCGTCCTTTTTCGACTCGTCGGCTCGCTGCGCATCGGCATCTTTCTTATCGGTATCCTTTGCGTCTTTGGCGTCGTCTTTCTTATCCCCGTCTTTCTTGTCGGCGTCCTTTTTGTCTTCGTCCTTCTTTTCATCCTTTGACGGCTCGAAGGAAATCGCGCTCAGCGACTCGCGAAACAAACTCGATCCCACCGCCCACGTAATGGTTTTCCCGTCATCCGCCCACGCGAAATAATCCGCGCCAATATCCGTCAAACGCTTAGCCGGCACCGCCGCGGTACTCACGTTCACCGTCGGCGCTTCGCCTCCCACCACGGGCATAGCGATCAGGTAAAGCTGATTCATCACGTGCGCCAGCACCCATTGTCCATCGGGACTGGCCCGCACATCGTCAGCCGGAATCGGCTCTTCAAAAAAATACAGTCCCTGTCCCTTCACCTGCAGGTGCGTGCGCCGATCCGTCCCGTCATAACGCAGCGACACCAAGCCCTGCGGCGTGTAGACGTAAATGCGATCCTTCTCGTGAGTAAAATGCGGTCCGCCCGCTCCGCGCGCCGGCAAAATTAAATTCGCTTCGCCGCCTTCCGAAGGAATCCACACGAGATCGGCGTTACCGGTTTGCCCGCCGTCAAATTCGCTGTTCTCCCGGTCATAGGCGTTCCCCCGCAGCGCCACAATTTTCGATCCATCTGGCGACCACGCCGGGTTGCTGTACACCGCCAGAGATTTTGACAATTGCACCGGCGTGCCTCCTCCCGAAGGCACCTTCCATAGCTGCCCGCCTTCACTCGACCAAGTCACATAAGCTATGAATTTTCCATCGGGCGACCACGCTGGCTGAAACTCGTGCCCATTCCCGCCAGTCAAACGCTGCGGTTGTCCATGCGGTAAAGCCATGGTGTACAAGCGCGTCATCGCGGAAAACGCCAGCCTCTTGCTGTCCGGCGATTCTACCGGGTCCATGATCAAACGCACTTTGACCGGACCTTGCTCCACGCGCTGCGGAAAATCCAGCTTCGGACCGATGTCCTGCGAAACCTGCGCTGTGAAGGGAATTATTTTTTCGTTCCCGCTCGCCAAATCGAGTCGCCTGATTTTCCCATCCTGGTTGTAAACAATCTCTTTTCCCCCCGGCAGAAACGCGAATCCCGGAAACACGTCGCGCGTAAATCGGGCTTCCTGATCGTCGCGTGTCACTGGATATTTCACCCAGTGATCTTCGCCCGTGTCCAGATTGCGCAGCCGCAAACCGGTTTCCGTTTCATAGCGCGTCACGTATACCAACTGCTTTCCATCCGGCGACAATGTCGGCCGAAACGCGCTTTCCGGTTGCGAGATAATTTCGTCTTCATCGCCGGTCTTCCGGTCCCGCCGCACGATCTTCCACAGCGGCAGCTGTGCGTTATAACTGAAGGGCCCCTGTCGCACCGCGTAATACAAATATTTTCCGTCTGGCGAAGCCACCACTCCCACGGCGTTATGCCTTTCCTTCCGCGGCGTCGTAGGCGTCGGCTTGGACTTGGTGATTTGCACGCCAGTCCCGCCATCCACGTGAAACATCCACAGCTCGTTCGCCCCGATACCAAATGGCATTTTCGACGCCACAATGTATTTCCCATCGGGCGTCCATGCGGGTGACGTGAAGTCGTCGGCGGTATTTTTCGAAACCTGCTTAACACCACTGCCGTCCGGATGGATAATCCAGATGTTTTCGCTTCCTTCGCGATCGGAAATAAATGTGATCCACTGCCCATCCGGAGAAAATCTCGGTTGGCTGTCGAAAGCCATGCCTCCAGAAATCAGCTTCGCCTGCCCGCCCTCAATCGGCAAAGTGTAGAGGTCGCCCATCAACTCGAACACAATGATCTTTCCATCCGGTGAAACATCCAGTGATAACCACGTTCCCTCATCCGTCGTAAACGTGATTTTGTGGTCCGGCTTCAGCGGCAAACCCTTCTTCTCGTCTTTCTTGTCATCCTTCTTGTCGGGTTTTTGCTCATCCTTCTTATCTTTGTCTTGCTCTTGATCCTTTACGTCCTCAACGGCTATCTGCTTATAGCCTTCCGCAACGCGCATCCGCGAAACTTCGGCCCCAGCGCCTGGCGCAAAAAGTCCAACAACCAGCGCTGCTGTGGCCAGCGCCGCAATTCCCAGCCACGTCGCAAACCCACACCCCCCCGGTTGCTTGGCAATCATCCTGGTAATTCCTCCGTTACTGATTTGACGTGTGAAAACTCGAATCGTTCTTCTATTCCAGCGAATGCTCTCCGCCGCCGCCCCGTTTGCCCCGCAATTCATAAAGCCCGGCATCATAACTCGCCACACCACTCTGCGCATCATCTCTTTATAGCTTCACGGTTCCGCACTACACTCAGTACAATTGATCAGCTCCAAATTGGTTCAACCCAAAGCGCGGGAGAACGAACTGCAGATGGTTCACCTGGAAGTCGCGACGCCCGAATCTCTTACAATTGCTCCGCAGGAAAGCCTGGATGCTTTGGATTTGTCGCTGGTTCTTCCCACTTATAACGAGAGCGCGCACATCGACGCAATCGTCGAACAACTGATCTCCGTCCTCGACGGCGTCGCTGCACTGAAATACGAAATTATTATTGTGGACGACGACAGCCCCGATCACACCTGGGAAAAAGCACTGCAGTTATCCCAAAAGTTTCCGCAAGTGTGCACGATTCGCCGTCAAAACGAGCGTGACTTGTCCACCGCGGTTTTGCAGGGATGGCAGGCCGCTCGCGGTGAGATTTTTGCCGTCATGGACGCCGACCTGCAACATCCCCCGGAAACCATCACCCAATTGTGGCACGCCATGAAACGCGGCGCGGACCTCGCCGTCGCAAGCAGAAACGTCGAAGGCGGTGGTGTAAGCGACTGGACTCTTCCGCGGCGCATCGTTTCCCGCAGTGCCCAATTGCTGGGACTCGTTGTACTGCCTGAGGTCGCCGGAAAAGTGAGCGACCCTCTGAGCGGCTATTTTATGGTGCGGCGTTCCGCATTGGAAGGCCGTGAGTTGAAGCCATTGGGGTACAAAATCCTGATGGAAGTGTTGACACGCGGCACCGTGGAAAAAATCTCGGAAGTTCCTTATGTTTTCCGCGAAACCCCACAGCGCCCCAGCAAGCATTCGCCTGCGGTTTTTGCGCAGTACCTCCAGCACCTGAGCCGGCTGCGCATTCACTTGTTGAAGACCTCGCCCTTCGTACGCTTTTGCATCGTCGGCGCCACCGGCACGTTGATCGACACCACCATGCTCTTTCTTTTAAGCGATCCGCGCACGCTGAACTGGAGCCTGACGGGAAGCAAAATTATTGCGGCCGAAGTGGCGCTGGCAAATAATTTTATCTGGAATGATTTATGGACCTTCGGCAAATTTTCCAGGCGCCAGAACAGCTTTCGTCAGCGCGCCCGCCGTTTCCTAAAATTCAACCTGCTGTGTTCCGTCGGAATTATTTTGAATCTCATTATCCTGAATGTCGGCTTCAAGGTATTCCATATGAACCGCTACATCGCGAATTTATCCGCGATTTTTGTGGTTACTTTTTGGAACTATAATACCAACCGCAAACTTAGCTGGCGCACCACCGCGAAAGAATAGAAAATCATTCCCATGATAAATTTCTTGAAATGTACGGGCAGGACTTCAGTTCTCGTGTGCGCCGCGATAATCACCATCGGCATAATCGACATGTACGCTAATTCTCCATCGCAGGATGGCGGAGCCACTCCGCCAGCAGTAAATCAAATGGCGCACGACATTTTCAAGCAACTGGTGGAGATCAATACCAGTGATTCCGTGGGCAACGTGACCACTGCAGCAGAGGCCATGGCCAACCGGCTGCGTGACGCCGGATTTGCCGACAAAGACGTTATCGTCGCCGGCCCGAACGAGAAAAAGAAAAATGTGGTCGTGCGCTTTCACGGCAGCGGCAAGCTTAAGCCTGTTTTATTTATAGGCCACCTGGACGTCGTGGAAGCTCGTCGCGAAGACTGGACCACCGATCCATTCCAGTTCGTCGAGAAAGATGGGTTCTTCTATGGCCGGGGCACCAACGATATGAAAGCCGGCGACACCCTGCTGCTCACCACTTTTATTCGTCTTAAAAAAGAAGGCTATGTCCCTGATCGCGATTTAATTCTCGCCCTGACCGCCGACGAGGAAGGCGGCAACTTCAATGGCATGGAATGGCTTCTCAAGGAACATCGCAACTGGGTGGACGCCGAATATTGCATCAACCTGGACGGTGGAGAATTCGAACAGCAGAACGGCAAACGTTTACTGGCGGCCATGCAGGGCAGCGAAAAAGTCTATGCCGACTTCCAATTCGAATCCATAAATCCGGGTGGCCACAGCTCCGAGCCGGTGCGTGATAACGCGATTTACCACCTCGCCGGCGCGCTGACCCGTTTGCGCGATTACGATTTCCCGGTAAACGTCAACGAAATCACCCAAAATTATTTTGTGCGCACGGCCGAAATTTCTCCCGGGGATTCCGCCGCGGACTTAAAAGCCGTCGCTCAAGATCCGCCCGATCAAGCCGCCGCCGACCGTCTCTCGCGAGAGCCTTATTACAACACCTTGCTGCGGACCACTTGCGTCGCCACTATGCTGAGCGGCGGACATGCTCCCAACGCTTTGCCCCAAACCGCGAGAGCCAATGTGAATTGCAGGATTTTCCCGGGCGAAGATCCCGAGGACGTGCGCAAAACACTCGAGCGCGTGGCCGCCGATTCGAAAGTAAGCGTCACCTTGGTGCCGCAGCTTGGCCCCGATGGCAAACCCGTTCCCACCGCCACCGTGCCTCCTTCCGCCCTGCTCCCCGAAGTGGTCAAGGCCATGGAGAAAACCTTGAATTCCACCTACCCCGGCGTGCCCCTGGTAGCCACCATGTCCGCGGGAGCCAGCGACGGCAAATTCACGCGCACCGCCGGTATCCCTACCTTTGGCATCGCTTGCATGTTCTTTGAACTGGGAGACAACCGCGCCCACGGGAAGGATGAACGCATCGGCGCCCAGGATTTTTACGACGGGGTCAACTTCACCTACAAATTGATCCGCGCCCTGAGCGCACCAAATTAACCCGTAGATTAGTTTATTATGGTGATATCATACCCAACAAGTAATCTTGGGGCACTCTCCCCCGCCGTAAAGCCCACAACCAGTTACAACCACTTCAAGCGGAGGGTGCCCCACCCTCGATTTTTAGGGTGGGTCTTTCTATTGATGTTGATTTTTGAAGTTAACGTGGACGTTGTCTTTGAAGTTGACGTAAAGCAGTTGGCCTAACCAGCACGAATCCATCGGATGAGTTGGAATACTTCCCGGGAGGGCTAAACGATTTCGCTGATTTTCTTATCCAGGTGGGCCAGGGCGGCTTCGAGGGATTTGCGGTGTTGCGGGTGGGTGGCCGATTCCAGGTCGTTAACGATTCTGATCCGGGACAGCTGTAAATCTTTGCGTTCCTGATCGCGTCTCAACTGCTCGGCCGTCTTGGCCGCCGAAGTCGATTTCTCTTGCTTGGCTTCCAGAAGCTCGACCTGTGATTCTACGTCCTTGCTTTCCCATCCTCTAGCCATAACGATATTTTGACATAATTCGAGCGGTCTGTGGATATTTTCCGAGAAAAATTGTCAGGCACTGGCCGCCCGCCGTCGCGGCAAAACAGGTACCGAAGGATGCATGACACTTTGCACTGTGTTCTCAGCTGTGCGCGCAAGATTCTCGGCAAATACCCCGGAATACGAAAAGAGCGCGCCGCGATCCGCCCAGCGAAGCCGCAAAGTCCATGCCCCATCCGTCTCTTCGGCGCGCGCGGAAATCAGTTCAGCCACGGGAATCACCAAGAGCGGGTGAAAATCGGCTTCCAATGCCCACAGCTTCTGTGACCCAACAAAAAGCTGCACTGGAACCGCGAAACTCCCCGACTGAAAAGTGCCGCCGTCGACCACCCCCAAGGCCCCCAGTTCCCGGGCCTTATCGTCTATTCCAGAAGTGGCTTTGGGAGGAGGCAGCAGAATGGCCACGATAAACGCTACCAGCCCGGCAACCGCCAAAAAATAGCTGCCAAAAAAACCGA